>Ga0194113_10004092_pt1 | contig 19209 bp, 15 predicted proteins | sample TA2MahC200mmetaG_FD_146193 | JGI IMG/M metagenome (GOLD analysis project Ga0194113, IMG submission 146193) | Freshwater microbial communities from Lake Tanganyika, Tanzania - TA2015017 Mahale Deep Cast 200m | ecosystem: Environmental > Aquatic > Freshwater > Lake | place: Tanzania: Lake... | reverse complement strand
CGCCCATCAAGGCGATGAACAGATTATCCAAAAAATCGTTCAGATGCGCCTGATTTGCCAACGGAGCCGCGTTAATCTGCCAGACCGCAACTGTTTTGATTAAAGCGCCATCCAACGCTGGCTCCAAAGTTGTCATGATAGTTTTCTCGACATCTAATTGCGATAATGTATCCTGCTGTAGCTTTTGCGTGAAGGCGATAGACGTTAAATATAAAGCTACCAGGGTGATGAGAAGCAAACAACTGAAGGATAAGGTTATTTTGGCTTTCATGATAGTTACCTCCATTTTAAATGTTTGGTGTAAATTGTTGCATAATACGTGTTGCGTAACATTCCCCTCTTTTCAAAGGGGGGCAGGGGGGATTTTCACGTTTCACGCATCACGTTTCACGCATCATTTTTCTCTTGTTATTTTAACCTATTTTGATGTATAATTCAAGGTGAAAAGGAGGATGAATAAAATGGCACCATCCACCAAATCGACAAAAAAGCGAAAGAAGCCAATTCTATCACCTGCGATTAAACCTGGCACTTATAGCGATTATCTTTGGCATCTTCCCGACGAAGAAATTGACCGAATGCTGGAGGAAGCGGGGTTTGATGTAAAAGAAATCAAGCGTATACTCGCTCAAGGAGGAGGAGTGATTCCCTGGCCTAATGCGAAGAATAAGTCTATCGAAGAAAAAACATGAAGCTTCTTGATTTATTCAGAGACGGCTTTTACGATTACAAAGGTATAGTCAGATTACAACGAGGATTGATACACCCACGACGCGCATAACTGACGAAGGCATTGGGGCTATTTATATCCCATCTCCTCAAATTTTTGAGCGACTTACCCCATCTTCTGCACCGGCAGGGATAGTTTTCATCGACAACTCTTTCTTGGTAATCAAAGAGATTTTCCAATATGCCTACGCTTCGCAAGACGCTGATGAACCGCACATTTGTCACTTAGAATACAGTTTTCATTACCAGCGGCCGCAGGAAAATTCGTTTTTCCGCTATGATTACCACCCTGACATTGGTGACTTAGCTACTCATCCGCTTTATCATTTGCATGCGGCGGGATGGCGAGATAATTCAGTTGAACTGCCATCCGCGCCGCGTTTTCCAGTTTCATTGATTACAATTGATGAAGTATTGGAATTGATTCGTAGCAATTTTTTCGCGGAATAACGTGCAAAAGAAACCAAGTTTCTCCGAGAAACTCGGTTTCTTGCCGCTATTTGCCTTGTAATTTTAAATCCACTCGATTTGCAGTGAATCCTGTTACCTCGACATTGAATCCCTCAAATTTCTTCGTTGCCAACTCCTCTGCAAGTTGTTGAGCGTCGATTTTAGCTTGAACGTCAATCGTGGCAATGCCTGCTTCAAAGCTGCGCCGGTGTACGGCTTCAACTCCGCTGATTTCGGTTTTTAAGACTTTCTCGAACTGCACTAATTGGTTGAACTTCACTTCTGAAATAACTAAGCGAACTTCACCTGATGTCGTTGCTTTTTCACTCCACTTCGCAACGATTTGCTCAATGAGATAATCTGCGAGAAGTCCACTGGCCCTTTGTAGAGCTTTTTTGCCCGCTACATTTTCAGTCATATCGCTTCCGCCTGCATCTTTGGCATTTGCCGCTAAAATACGGGCGGTATCGGATTCAATTGCTCGCGCTTCAATTCGAGCGCGACAGGTCGATAATCCATGCGCAGGTTCTGCTGTTTCGCTGAACGCTTCTCCAATGATTATCATTTCCGCGCCATACTGTTTGCCAATAGCCGCCGCTGCCTTCTGGTCACCTCGCAAAGCGGCTTTAACCCGGTCAGACTCGCGGATTTTCGCTACTTGCGCCTGGTCAACAACCGTAAAACCTTTTTCAGCGAAAAGTCGAATCATCTCAGTTTCACCCGCCGGGTCAGGCACAACGCGCCTGATGTGCTGTTCGGGGATGACAATCATAATGCGGGGTTTGTATACCACCGTTAGATCTGGTCTCATTGGCAAAAGATTGAGCATAGCCAAATCGTCTTTTACCAGTTTTGTAGATACCAGCGCTTTGATAAGCACTGTATAAGCATCATTACGCTTGCGGCTATACAGAATATCATACTGCTTGATGTAACCCTTCGCTTCGCTCAAGGGCAGGCCTTGCGGTTTATCAGTAATCCGTTCGGAAATAAGTTCAAAGTTTTCTCCGAATTTCTCCACCGGAATCAAAATGCTCACCATTTGTTCTATGGCATTTCGCATAGCATCATACAACGCGTTGCGTTCAGCAGTTTTTATATCTTCGTCTACTACTACGCTTCGGCCACTCACGGTGAATGTTTCAACCGTATCCGACTCTTGCGTGTAAGAGGTATTACTGATAAACAGCACAAACAACAGGGCGAATAAATTTGTCCAACAGATTTTTTTCATTGTTTTGAACACCTCACTTCATCTTAAGCGTTGGAAGGAAAGGTGATTCTGGACGTGGAATCACCTTCCCCCTTGCCAAATCCAAAACAAGGTCCAAAGCCTCCAGAATCAGATGTCCAACGAGAACTTCGCAGCCTGGAGGTCCGACAAGACAATCAGTTGAGAAAGACCTACCTGCTACCTCTACTCTCACTGTTCCGGCCTTTGGAAGTTCTATCCTTCTTTCATCAGCCAGAACTACTATAACCTTTCCTTTGTCTTCTAAGCCAAGATGTTCTTTCATATCCTGTGATATGAGTATCATCACAGCTCCTGTGTCCACTAATGCCTCCACCTCAACTTTTCTCACCTCGCTTATGATGCCCCTCTTTTTCAGCACTTCATCCCACTCGTTGAAAATCGCGATGTTCTCCCTAATCTCCATGCTAATTTCACCTCGGATAGAAATAAACTCACAAATTCCCATCATCTGTCATTCTGAGCGAAGCGAAGAATCTCAGCGTTACCAACAGAGACTCTTCGCTTCGCTCAGAGTGACAAACTTGAAGTGGAGAATTTGTGAAATAAACTCAAGACAATTGCCAGTAGTGGAGAAATTATTCTTCTACCGACTCTTCAATTGCGCCCAAGTTGTAGCGAGCTTATTCTGCGGATATACTGCCCATAAATCGGTGATTTTCAGATTATCGAAGAACACGCCGCTCTGGGCATAGACCAAAAATCCTACCTTGCCTTTTTTATAGGTTGAATCTTGCGCTGTGAGCGTCAATTCGCCATCTACATAGAATTTGAATGTATCGCCAATTGCTTCTAATTTCCATACCTGCTCCTTCCCCTGGATATACGACTCGTTTACATCATCAAGCGTTTCATAGAAGGGCAACTTTGCTCCACCACCATCTCCGAGGCGGCGTTCAAGTAAGCGATAGGGGCCCTTTCTGCCGTTCGGGGAATTGCCAGAGTCAAACATGGTGATAAACCGATAGTGGTTCAATTTATCTTTCCAGCGCCACACGATACCCATGCCGTCGTTATCATTGGCAACAACATCCACCTCAAGGGCAAAATCAGTCCATTCAGCTTTATCATAAATGACAAAGCTGCCAATTGCAACGGTGTCGGTTGCGTCACCCCAGATATTGCTGGATTGGGTCATCGCTTTGCCATCCAGTCCAGAGGCGATTGCCCAGGAGGATGGTCCCCTGTCGCCAAGGTCTTCCTCATCGTAAACCACCCAATCACCCTCGCCAGATTTTAAACCAACTTTTGCATTGGAAAAGTCTTCCTCAAAATCATCTGAAAATGCAAACAATGCGCAGTAGAATAATAATAGACTTATAAGTGTGACAATGATGAATTTCATGATTTCTCTCCTTATTGTGTACAGAAAATATAGCCGCTGATTTTAAGACCGCGCTGATTTTAAAGCTAATTCCAATCAGCTTGGTCAGAAAATCGGCGGCTCTAAATTAGTAATATGAATTATTGTTCGCAAATGGAAGCGAAAACTACTATCTAACGTTCCTTCTTGATGTCCCCCCACACAGCCGCCATTTTATCCGTAGGATGAACAGCAGTCGCTCCGTGTGGAACAATGGTGAAATTATCGAACTCCACCTGCTGGGCGTAAAGTTGGAGACCCACATAGCCATTAGCATAATCGTGGTTCTCTGCCGTTATAATGAGCCCATCATCACGCGTGAAAGTAAAAGAACCATTATTTACTTCAAGTGTCCAATGGATTTTTTGCCCTTGAGCATACGGAACGTAATCATCTTTTATTACCGCCAATAGTTCATACCAGGGTTCCGCGTTGCTAATACGCTTGTCAATCTTCATGAAGGGGCCGCCGATTCCATCAACGGGATTCGGGTCAGGCCATTTGTCGTTAATCATGATGGCACGATAGTGTTTATCGGTGCCAGCATAAGCCCAGACCAGTCCCATACCATCATTATCTGCCGCGGCAACGTCCACATCTATGGTGAAGTTGGTAAACTGCTCACCCTTATAGATGATGAAGGTTCCCATCAGGCAACTGTCTGGTGGACTTCCCCAGATGTTCGAACCCTGGTAAAGCACTTTGCCATCCAGTCCGAGTTGACTATCCCGGATTTCCCAGGTCGAAGGGCCCACATCTCCAAGGTTGGAGGCCTCCTCATCAATAGCTTCCCAACCGGCAAGACTGCCATCTTCAAAATCCAACACTCTTTGAGCTTGGGCAACGCCCACGATAAGCAATATGGCGAGAAAAGCAAATACCATGTTGCTTATTCTACTAAAATTAGAAAACATTTTTATCCTCCTAATAACTTGACTTTGGTAAATTAAAATGAAATCCAATCGTAGCCCAACTTTCTAAGTTGGCAATTTACAACAAAACCAAGATAGAATCTTAGGCTACGAGCCAATCTACCAAAGTCAAAATAATATGGTATTGTGGGAAGTGCCAGCCCACTTCCCCTGTGACAATTTAAACATCCTGGGGGCTGGCCCAGATTGCAGAAACCGAGTTTTTTGAAAAAACTCGGTTCCTTATACTAACCCAAACATCTCACTTTTTCCAGAATCATCTCCGCTCGTTTTGGATTAAACGCGCCGCATACACACGGTTTTGCCAGGTATTCTGCCGCTTGTTTCGGAGTCAGTTTGCCCAGTTTCACCAAATCTATCATACGACTGATGAGATTGAATGAAACCATCCCATGTCCGCATAAGGTATTCAATTCCAGAATATCTCTGTTTGGCAACCTATCAATTTGACCGCTAATACCTACGGAATGCTCAATGCTATGCCGATTTATACCGATACCTTTGCAACACTCATTGACGTCGTCCAGTAATCCGCTGACATTTATGGAAATGCCTAAGTCCGCTTCCTTGAGGTCGAGAAGCAGATCGCGCACGGCATCCAGATTATCAAACGTGCAGGCGGCACCAGAGCTATCGGTCATATTTTCTATCATTTCATTCAGGTCTTTTTTATGTTTCACACCTTGTTTGCTGTCAGAGATGTTCACCGGATTATGTTTTAACGCAATACGCATAAATGTCCGTAGTTTTTCCGCCGCACCTTCCCGGTTGTAGCCGCCGGCCGTTGTGGCAAAGACAACGTAATCTTTCTGCAAACTTTCGCGTGAACCTCTTCTGTGAAGCGTGTTTGTCATAATTAACCTCCAATCTGGCAGAATGGTACAGAGGCAAGACAGCAAGATGGCAAAATGGCAAGAAGGCAAAACGGCAATTTAAAATAACCATTTATCCGTTTAGCCATCTTGCCGTTTAGCCATTTAGCCCCTTTGCCCCGCTTCGTCCTAACCCAAGATTCGTCTTGCCATTCAGTGACAGCGCATATCCTAAACTTTCGACAATTTCTTCATAAGGCGCGGAACCATCAGCGGCGCCTTTAGCGGAAATACCGACGCAGAATACTGTGTTTACCTCGGTTTTCATTTCCTCAAGAGTTTGCAACACATCATCAATTTTATCCAATGTCGTTTTAAATTCTATGATTGCTGACAAAACTTTTTCATTCAGGATATCATCGCGCAGTTTGCCGGTATTGATATCCGTCATTAACACTGTCACAGGATTCTTGGGTTCAAAATTGATTCCTATTTCTGCTAAACTCATCGCCATCCGCTCGATATCTTTGAACCACGCGCCGATGCCCGGTCTGCCGAGTTCGACAACAAACCCAATATCACCGTCTTTCAATCTACCAGTAACGTCATTTGTTTTGATCTCTTCCGTCCCGCGGCCGCCGATGCCCGTGGAAGGATGAATTGCTGTCGGGTCACTGAATACTTTACGCAACGTCCGTGGCCACTCCAATTCAGATGGCGTCCGCGCACCCGTGGGACATTCATCCACCGGCGGATTGTACTGAAGGTTAAAAAGTCCAAGTGTTTTCCTGATGAAGCGTACTATACCTGGATTTCGCTTTCCATTTCTGAGTGACCTGTAACAATTTTCACATTCCACGCATTCCTCCTGGTTCACATCAGCCTTAGAATCATCGCCGATGAAAATCACCCCCATCGTACACCAGGGAATGCAGTTACCACAACCAACACATTTCTTTTTATCAACTTCCATAGTAAAAGTGAATTACCGCTTTGCCTCCTTCCCTGCAAAATTTGATGATGTGTAAAACGTAATGCGTAAAACATAATACATAATAAGTCTTAGTATCTTGTCACATTAATTACGTTTTACGTTTTACGTTTCATTCTTCAAATCCCTTTTGGCAAAAAATCAGATAATTGAACCCTATCCGCTATCCAGAATTGTTCTGTACGTTTGGGGCGATTTTTTCGGATAGATTCAGCTTCCGCCTCAAAGTCCTGCTTTGTCCGGCCGAAAAGTGTGTGTTGCGAAACTTGCGTCGCGAGGGCTTCTGCCCGTTTCTCGGCGGTTTCCGTCACGTCAATAATGATAACGGGTAATCCGCCCGTGACAGCTTTGTAGTAATATAAATGTGGCGTATTCCATGATGGCCCAAGCACGGCGGCGACGGGTTCACCTGCATGCCAACGCCCTTCAATACTGATAGCGTGGGTATTCACATGGTCGCGATGCCTATCAACTGGGCCATGCGTGAATATTGCGTCTGGACGCTCTTCTCGAATGATTTTAATACACTGTTGCAGAGTTTCTTTGTCATTGACCAATCCCATATCGGGAATATCCAGAATCTCACGTCTGTGGATTCCCAAAACTTTGTCGCATTCCGCCGCTTCCTGCCGACGGAGTTCCACAATAATATTCTTCATCTCCGGACGAGGATAGCCTTCGCAACCATTTGTCATTATGACAACCACAACTCGAACCCCTGATTGCGACATCCTGGCAATTGTCCCCGCCATTGTGATTTCATCATCGGCATGCGCGCCGAAAACAATTACGGTATTGTAATTCATATTTACCCTCCATATCTGATTTGGTTCAGCAGTCCCGATTCATAGGACCGTTTCAAGCATCATACAGATTCGTGAAACGTAAAACGTGAAACGTGATAATGTGGTTCACGTTTCACGCATCACGTTTTATTTACATATATTATCACACCGATAGGATTTTGTAAACTATTTTTTCTCAATCATTTTGCTTGATAACAAAATTTTTATCTGATATAATAACCTTAACATTTGTTTCGTTCCTGTGAATGATTTAGACTTCCGAAGTCGCAAAAACTTCGGAAGTTTGGAGTACATCATTTTAGAATTGAGGTATTTCATGACAGCATTTGAGAACTTGAGAAAAGCTTCAGAAGAGATTATCGCTATCTGCGAAAAAGAACAGCATACTAAAGAGGATAAGGACCAATTGTTGAATATACATCAGCAGATACTAACGGCGATAGAAGATTTGGTGGAATGTGAGGGCTGTAACCGAATTGTGACTCAAATTGCAACTATTACACTCAACGGTGAATCAGCGAAGTTGTGTAAAGATTGCGGAATTAAATCATTGGAGACGGGGAAGCTTGTCAAAAAGAAAACTTCCCAAAGTCGAACGCAACGTTCTAAAAAGTCCCAAAAGAAAGGCCACGAAAGTTCATCGGATAAGCCAGAAACTCCTGAGAAGACAGGAAAAATTGAATCTTCTACCTTGAAAACGCTTGCGCCTGAAATAGAGAAGCCTGTTCCTAAAACGGAGAAATCTGTTCCTGAACCTCCCAAGGAGAATGAAAATCTGAAACCCGACCTGAATGAACTTTACGGAGAGGTAGAAGCGCAAACGGGCATTCAAAAAAAGGATGTGAAAAAGATTCACAAATTAATCGAAGAGATAGCTTATCCGATGGACCTGGAAAACACCATCATCTTTACAGTCGCAGAATTGGAAAAAGCGCGGATGAGGATAGAACGCCCCGCTGCCGAGAAAGCAGTATCCATGCTGTTTAAGAGGTAGAAACCCGTTTTCTCAGAGAAAACGGGTTTCTAACAGATGAAGAATTGCAAATTATTAGGGTTATATTCTACATCCCGCATTTGTTCAACGCAAAAATTCTAGACTTCCGAAGTCTCAGAGACTTCGGAAGTCTAAACAAGGAGGGACAATGAGATTAATATTTGGTGTTTTCCTATTCATGTTTCTATCCCTTTTAGCGCATGCGACTGAACAGGTGGAACATCCCGATAAATTCGGGGCTGTAATACCAGCAGTACTTCTTTCTAATCCGCCTGTCATTGATGGTGAACTGGATGATGGTTGCTGGAAGGAAGCTCCCAGTGTAAATGATTTTTACGATACGTCAAAATGTATCCCTGCTAACGAGCCGACTACAGCATGGATAGCTTATGATGGAAGGAATATCTATGTTGCCTTTAAATGTGTAGATTCGAAGCCGGAAACTATCCGCCGGCAGCAGCGGAAACGCGGTGGGGACATCTGGGGCGATGATTTTGTTGGAGTGGATTTTGATTCATATCACGAGCATGGGGGGGTATCATGGTTTGATGTGACCGCGCGAGGCACTCAAACGGAGAATATTGCCGGCGGAACCGGCACCAAAATCGAATGGATAGGCGACTGGCAAGCGGCCGCAAAGCTTCAGGCCGACGGCTGGACTGCGGAGATGGCAATCCCTTTTTCAATGCTGAAGTACCACACTAATCAAACAGTGATGGGTGTTGCGTTTGTCCGCAGACACCCCAGAAGCGGGGAGATGTGGGTTGATCCGAATGTCGGGCCTACATTTAATGTCAGCTTATTCTATGATTGGACAGGATTGCGTCTTCCCAAAATCGGGCAGCGCCCTTTTATCATGGGCTATTCTCTGGCAGAAAAGACCCCAAAAGAAGCGGGGAAAAACCCAAAAGGTAGGGCTTTTCAAGCGGGTTTAGATGTAAAGTATCGATTTACTTCGGACTTAATCGGGGTAGGCACAGTTTATCCGGATTTCAAAAACGTCGAACAACAGGTGGAAAGCATAGATTTTTCTTATGCTTCTGTCTGGTATCCAGACAGACGTCCCTTTTTCCAGGAAGGCAGCGGTTACATGGCGGCTGATTCGCTTTTCTACAGCAGAAATGTTGGAGAAATAGACGCTGGCGCCAAATTTTTCGGCAAGGCTGGAAGTTTCAAATTAGGTGTTCTTGATGTTTTAGATATCGAAGAAATCAATCACTTAGTCGGTAAACTCGGCCAAAGTTTTACTGACAAAGGCGGATGGGATGTGGATTTTGTCTCAAGGGCAAACGATGCTGAAGACAACCACACCGCTCGATTATCCGGATGGCTTGCGAAGAGAGGAAAAAAACGGAGCTACGATTGTAACTTTGGATTGGCGAGAAGCCAGACTGAAGGAATAGGAGGCGATGGCAGTATAAAGACAGTATCGTTTTCAACGGATGGCGGCCCCAGAACTATCTCCGCCTCTGCAAAATACGAAGATATCGGCAAGGAATATAACACTCTGGACGGATTTGTCCCCGAAGTTGACAAAGTTGGGGGAGGGGCAAATATTGAATATCATGACGAATTTGAAAAAGGAACCATTCAAGGATGGAATATCAGATTGAATGGAAACCGATATGAACATCACGATGGAGGTCTATTCTATCAAGGAGTTTCCGTCAGCGCGGGCGCATGGACTAAGGGAGAAACAGGCTGCAATCTAAGTTTTTCCGCTTCGGATAGGCTTGCCCTCGACCCTGAGCTTGTCGAAGGGGAAGGGATGAGCCGTGGGGAAAAATTCAGCGATAAGACATTCGGACTGGGGATATATTGGCTTGGAAGCGATTTATACCGTAGCGGAGGATTTTCCTCAACTGTCGGTAGAAGAGCTGGCGGAGATTATGTTTATACAAACTTGAGCCAGGGATTTGATATAACCGATGACTGGACATGCAGATTAAATGTGGAATATATGCGCCTGAGTAGCCAGCCAGAACTCCCCCGTTGGCAGATTGTCTTCTCAACAAACTACACTATCACCGATGAACGTGGATTAGGCACCAGAATAATCGCACGCGGGGGTAATACAAATGTCAATTTGATGTTCAGGCAAGCAGTACGAAGAGGAATGGATGTGTTCTTCATCTACGGCAACCCAAACGCTGAAAAAACGGAACATAGGTTTGCGCTGAAAATCGTTTTGCCGTTGTATAGATAAGGTTTGAAATTATTCAATTGCTGTTGTATAATTGCTGTGTGACTTCCTAAAAATATTTGCAGATTTACGTTTTGAGGGCATTATTAAGCAAGATTTTACAGTGTATTACTGCATTTTTAAATTTGTTTTGACAAAAGCTGTAACACGAGCTGTTAGATTGTGCCAGCAGAATCGCAAACTAACAGTTTGCGTTACAATGCATTACGATGGAATTAAACAAATTCTGCTGAAAAAGGAGGGAGTAAATTATGTCAGCGGAGAACTTTTTGGCCGAGCAAATTTGTTTGTTGAATCCCAATATCTTCTCATCTGACAAACGTGTTCGCAAGGCTCACCGACGCCAAAGGCTTTCGGTTCGGAAGCCTCACCGACGCCAAAGGCTTACGGAAGTTCTTGTGCAGATGTTACACAACGATATTCAAGCGCGATGTAAAGCGGTCAATCAGCGTGACACCGAAGCATGGTCGAAGGTGAAATCTAAGGACGATTGGGAGCAATTCTGCGCCCCACGCATCAAAGCGTTGCGCCAGTCGTTGGGCCTATTCCCGTCTGAACCCCAAAATTTGAATGTGTCTATGACACGCCAAATTGAAGGTGACGGCTACCGCATTGAGAATCTGGTCTATGAAAGCCGCGCGGGGATTTACGTCACCGCGAACCTTTACCTACCGTCACCACCTCGCGAGAAGATGCCGGCTATCATCCTTGTTCACAGCCATCACAACCCGAAAACGCAAGGAGAGTTGCAAGACATGGGAATGACATGGGCGCGACAAGGTTGTATAGTGTTGGTGATGGACCAACTCAGTTACGGTGAGCGACGGCAGCACTCACCAGGGCCACGGCAAGACTATCGCTTCCGCTATATCAATGGTATCCAGTTGTATCTCATCGGCGATAGCCTCATGGGCTGGATGGTGTGGGATGTGATGCGCGGTGTAGACCTGCTGTTGAAGCGCAACGATGTTGATAGAGAAAAGATAATCCTCATCGGGGCTGTTGCTGGTGGCGGCGATATAGCAGCAGTGGCCGCGGCGATAGACCCACGTATTACGTGTGTCATTCCGTTCAACTTTGGCGGGCCACAGCCGGAAACGCAGTATCCACTGCCTGGCGATGCGGAGACAACATTCAACTATATGGGCGGTGCCTATTGGGAATCCACGCGTAACTTGCGTCTCAGCGGACGAGATGGATTTTTGCATTGGGTCATTGTTGGTTCAGTAGCGCCACGTTGTCTAATTTATGCGCATGAATTTAGTTGGGATAAAGAACGCGACCCTGTATGGAAACGGATGCAGAAGGTGTTTGTGTTTTATAATGCATCCGATAACCTCGCTTTTGCACACGGCGCAGGGGTGCTTTCTGGGCGGCCGCCTGAAGCGACCCATTGTAATAACGTCGGCGCCGTGCATCGCAAAATGATTCATCCGGTTTTGGAACGCTGGTTTGAAATTCCCATCCCACAGGAGTATCAGAATCGCCTTTCAGATGAGGAGTTGAGGTGTTTGACCCCAGAACTGAAGGAAAAACTTAAACCGCGCCCACTGCATAAGTTGTTCGGCGAAATAGGCGCGTCGCGTGCGGCTGCTATGCGTGCGTCGCTTACTGAACTCACATCCGATGAAAAACGACAGCGTTTATGTCAAGAATGGGCGAAGCTACTCGGCGACGTTGAACCTAAGGCTGAGTCCGTTGTAAAGTCAAAGATCATTCAAAGCCTTGACGGCATTCTTGTTGAGCGCATAGTGTTGGAAGTTGAACCGAATATCGTTGTGCCGATGTTGGGGTTATTACCTTCTAACAAAGAGGGGACGAAATTTCCCGTTGTCGTGGCGTTCGCTCAAGAAGGCAAAGATAGGTTTCTCAAAGAACGTTCTGAGGAGATTGCCGAGTTATTAAGAAAGGGTATCGCCATGTATTTGCCCGATGTGCGCGGTACGGGAGAGACGAGTCCGAATTCCTCCCGTGGACGTCAAAGTGAAGCCACGTCAATTTCCGCCACCGAATTGATGTTAGGCCAAACGCTGTTCGGCTCCCACCTGCGTGACTTGCGCTCGGTGCTGCGATACCTCCGAACCCGAAGTGAAGTTGATGTTCAGAAGATAGCTTTATGGGGCGATTCCTTTGCGCTAACCAACCCTCCGAATTTTAGTGACCCGCTCATCGACGAAAGCGAATCGCCGCATCAATCTGAGCCGCTTGGTGGATTATTAGCGTTATTTGGCGCACTGTATGAAGAAAACATTGGTGCAGTAGTGGCGCGCAGAACGCTGGCAGGTTATCAATCGGTTTTGCGCGATAGGTTTTGCTACATGCCTTATGACGTTATCGTGCCAGGCGCATTGACCGCAGGAGATTTATGTGATGTTGTAGCAGTGCTGGCACCGCGCCCGTTACGCTTAGAAGCGCTGGTGGATGGACGCAACTGTCCGCTGTCAGCTCAAGAGGTACAGCGTATTTTTGAACCAGCCGTGCAAGCTTATCGTACAGCGGTGGACAAGTTAAATATCATACCCGCGTTGAGAAACGACCTGGCCGAGTGGTTAGTGAGTGGATTGAAGAATGAAGAATGAAGATTTCCTACAATCTTCATTCTTCAATAGTCAATCTTCAATTGAAAGAGGAGATATATGTAATAAAATAAAGGGACCTTGAATGGTTAAAAAGTCAAAATTTGCCGATTGAAGTTTTAACTAAAGAAGAAGTCAGAAAAAGCATTGTTGATTTTAAAAAGAAAGAGGGGTTGTACACAGTGATACGTGATGAGTGATGAGTAATGAATGAGATATAATCACGTATCACTCATCACTCATCACTCATCTTTGTGACGATTTTCCTTGTTCTTATTGCCATCATCTGGTAAACTAATAAAAAATTAAGGAGGATATTTCATGCGAGGTACACAGGCGATTGTAGAGATACTGGCAGCAGAGGGTGTTCCCTTCGTTGTTGCATATCCTGGATTGGGGAATGAGTCCATTATTTCAGCGCTGCTGCACGATGAAAAAAAGCGGATTAGGTGCATTCTCCCTCGTCACGAAAGAGTGGGAATGGATTTAGTGGACGGATACGCCAGAGTTAGTGGCGAAGCTGGCGTTGGGTTGGTCTGCGGTGGGCCTGGGTCTGCGCATGCGTTTGCAGGCATTGCCCAGTCGTTTGCAGACAACATTCCCGTTCTGCTTCTAAAAGGTCAGGTGAATTCTGCGAATTTGGGGACTAAATCCATGTTGGAGTTGCCAACTGTAGAGTCATTCCGGGAGATAAGCAAATGGGCTATGACGGTGAACCATACAACACGGCTTTTGGAGGCGTTCCGAAGAGCATTCACCGCTTTACGTAGCGGGAAGTTGGGCCCGGTGATACTGGAAATACCATTGGATGTTGCCGATGGGGAGATACCGGCTGAACAATTTGCATATCGCCCTCTCAAGAAGCGATTTCGCTGCACAGCCGACCCTAACGAGATTGCAGAGGCAGCAGACCTCCTCGCCAAAGCGCGCGAGCCTTATATCGTCGCCGGGATGGGTGTCCTGCAGTCCGAAGCCTGGGGTGAACTTAAAGAACTGGCTGAAGCACTCTCGGCTCCTGTGGGGACGACGCTAAACGGAAAGAGCGCATTTCCAGAAAATCATCCTCTTTCTGTGGGTATAGGAGGCTATCCACGTTCAGCGATGTCCACGCCTCAAGCTTTGCACTTTGCAAAGAAAGCGGATGTGGTACTTGCAGTTGGAAATAGCTTCATGTCTGCTTCAAGCCAGGGTCCCATTCCTGATGGCGTGAAACTGATACACATCAACATTGACCCCACTGAGAGCAACAAATTCCGTCAACCAGACGTAGTTTTGGTTGGGGATGCTAAACTGGTAATGAAGAACCTTCTGTGCGCACTAAAAGAACGGTTGGGAGTCCGAAAGGGAATTGACCTGGAGAAAGCCGGCAAGATAAAAGAACTAAAAGAGGCATGGCAAGCATCATGGCAGGATAAGGTTACGTCAGAAGGGAAACCGATAAATCCTTATCGGGTTACATGGGAAATCATGCAAACGGTGGATAGAAATAACACTATTTTGCTCCATGACTCTGGCCTTGCGCGGTGGTATGTATCCTATATCTATGAATCGACGGCTCCCCGAAACTATCTTGGCATGGGTGGACAAAGTGAGATGGGCTGGTCGCTTGGCGCGGCGTTGGGCGCCAAACTTGCGCGGCCAGATGCGCTCGTGGTCAATGTGATGGGAGACGGCGCTTTTGGTATGACGGGGATGGATATGGAGACAGCCGTTCGTCTGAACATCCCCATCCTCTGCATTATCATTAACAATTCCAGCCTTGGCATCTCCAAAGTCGGCATTCGCGATGGAAAAACTGAGATGGTAGATTTAGGTGGGGATTACACCAAAATCGCGAACGGCTTGGGCGCTTATGCTGAACGTGTTGAAGAGCCGAAAGAGTTCGTTCCCGCGTTAAAACGCGCCATTGCATCTACGAAGGATGGACAAGCAGCCGTACTGGAGGTGATAATTGCATTGGAAAGCATAATGCGTACTTAGGTAGTTGGTGAGTAGTGAGTGGTGAGTGGTAAGGACTCTCATGGTAGCATCTCATTCCAAAACTTGAAAGGAGATTAACAATGAAATTTACACACACTTTTATTATAGCAATCGCTTTGATATTGGGGATAAGTGGTATCGCCTATTCGACAAATTATGCTTTGCTTTTTGATGGCAAAGATGACTATATGAACTGCGGAATGACAAATCTACCGCTGAAGAATGCGCCCAGAACATTGGAAGCATGGTTTAAAACCACGTCTCCTGATGGATATCAACAAATTGTTGGATATGGAACTGCTGGAACTGCAAACTCAGCGCTGGCTCTATTTACGAAAGGGAATGCAATTGTTATCACTCAATGGGGCGCTAGTGTTGCCATTGCAGCAGGTATTAATGATGGAAAATGGCATCATGCCGCGGTGACCCATGATGGGAAAAACACGCAAACTATCTATGTTGATGGAGAAGCTGTCGGCAATTGGGACAGGTCCTTAGATACAATTGCAACAACTTGCATTATCGGTTCCTGTCTGGATGAGAAGCAACAGTTTTTCAACGGCACTATCGATGAAGTTCGTATCTGGGATGTTGAGAGAACCCAAAAGGAAGTTCAGGACAATAGGCACCAATCCTTGACTGGTAAAGAACCTCATCTAATTAGCGACTGGAAATTTGATGAGGGTAAGGGTACAATTGCTCATGATTCCACATCCAACCAAAATGATGGTGAATTAGCTAATGACCCAAAGTGGGTCGAATCTGATGTACCGGTTGAGCCAGCATCAGCAGATGCCGTTAGTAAACTTGCGACTATTTGGGGAAAAATTAAAATCGCAAAGTAACCAAACTTTTCTTTCCGAAAGAAAAGTTCCCCTTATCCACAACCCCCTGCCCCCTTTATTAAGGGGGATTAAGGGGGATGGTGGCAGGGGGGTGTATCAAAAGAAATAATTGGAATAAAAAGTAAAAAGTGTCGTAGAGGCGGAGCCTGGCCTTCAAGGAGGATACTTTCCACAGGTTGACCACTTGACTCCGCTACCACCCACCACAGAAGGGACCAACGAATGCTGGAACAGGCGCGGTAAGATTTGAGTTTACAAGTTCTCAGTTTGATGTGGCATCAAGAGGAAAGTTGACGATAACATGGGGCAAACTTAAAAGCAGGTAGAAGCGTGTCAAACGGATTGACAATTGAAAATTAAAAAAATACTTGACAGAATCACCAAATTGTATTATGCTTTATATCAAAATTTCCGACGAGGTAGATATAGGAGGTTAACTATGAAAGCAACATCCCTTTTTCTTACAATAACGCTGGTTCTATCGTTTTGGATGGTTAGTCTCGCATATTCGGATAATTATGCCTTGCAATTCGATGGGCAAAACGATTATGTCGCCTGCGATACTAAGAAAGTTAAGAATCTGCCCGAGGGCAATGCGCCGAGAACAGAAGAGACCTGGTTCAAGACCGAATTTCCCGGCCCTGGGCTTGTAACTATGATGGGATATGGAAATAACTCTTCAAACCAGATGCTGAATATCTTAATAGCTGGGGCGATGATAACTATTAGTCAATGGGGCGCTCGTCTGGATGTCAATGCGCCAATCAATGATGGCAAGTGGCATCACGTCGCAGTCGTCCACGATGGGAAAAACACGCAAACGGTTTATGTTGATGGAGAAGCCAAGGCACCAAAAGGCACCTGGACCTTAGCTACGGTTGCAACCTATTGCAAAATCGGTTGTCGCATTGACACGGCAGTGGAATTCTTCCCAGGCGTCATAGACGAAGTTCGCATCTGGAGCGTTGCCAGAACCGACAACGAAATTAAAGATAGTATGAAAACATCCCTCAAAGGCGACGAACCTGATTTGGTGGGCTACTGGAAGTTTGACGAAGGTAGTGGTGAAACTACTGCTGACGCTACAGGGAACAATGATGGTAAATTAGTGAATGACCCAAAGTGGGTTGCATCAGATGTACCCGTCAAACCATATCAAGTAGATGTGGTTGGTAAACTTTCGACCACGTGGGGAAGGGTTAAGAGCAAATATTAGTGTAACAAACTTTTGGAGTAACCGCTCAAAAGTGCTGAACACTCATTAAATAAAATCAACCGCTGTGACATAAGTCATGGCGTAAAAGGAGATTACCATGAAAAAATTAACACCCCTTTTTCTTACAATAACGCTGGTTCTGTCGTTTTGGATGGTTAGTCTCACATATTCGGATAATTATGCCTTGCAATTCGATGGGCAAAACGATTATGTCGCCTGCGACACTGAGAAACCTAAGAATCTGCCCGAGGGGAATACGCCGAGAACAGAAGAGACCTGGTTCAAGACCGAATTTCCCGGCCCTGGGCTTGTAACCATGATGGGATATGGAAACAACTCTACAAACCAGATGCTGAATATCTTAGCAGCCGGGCCAATGATAACTATTAGTCAATGGGGCGCTCGTCTTGACGTCAAAGCACCAATTAATGATGGCAAATGGCATCATATTGCCGTCGTCCACGATGGGAAAAACACGCAAACTGTTTATATTGATGGAGAAGCTAAGGAGCCGAAAGGTGCCTGGTCCTTAAATACAGTTGCAACCTATTGCAAAATCGGTTGTCGTATTGACACGGCAGTAGAATTCTTCCCAGGTGTCATAGACGAAACGCGCATCTGGAGCGTTGCCAGAACCGAAGAGGCAATTAACGATAATATGTTTATATCCCTGGCAGGTAACGAACCTGGTTTGGTGAGCTACTGGAAGTTTGACGAAGGTAGTGGTGAGACTACTGCTGACGTCACAGGCAATAATAATGGTGCATTAGTGAATGACCCAGAGTGGGTTGCATCAGATATTCCTGGTTTTGTTACGACTGCAGTTAGTAGACTTAACAAACTTGCTGCTATGTGGGGAAAGATTAAAAGCAAATGAGGATAACAATCTCCCATAATGGGAGATGTCCCGATTCTCGGGACAGGTCTTAAATGACAGTTCGTTAGCCCTCAGAAATGGGGGCTAATCGAATATATTCCTGAAGTCTGGTGACTTCAGCTACGAAAGGCAGGTGAAAAACCTGGTTTTTAAAAAAGTGCGTTCACATTTTTACTTCGTAAACACGTAAAAACGTAAAAACAAATAGAAACACTTAGGAAAAAATAACCAGGAAATGATGGCAGAGAATGACACCAAAAGGTTGAAGGAAGACGAAATAATCTTATCCCTACCTCGCTCCGGCGTTCAAGGGGCGATATCGGATGTGCAGATATCCGCTGAAAATTTCCCAAAAACGGTAGTTGACCATGTGAAGCAATCACAAGACGTTGACCTGGCTGGTCGCGCTCTGTGGGCAATGAACTATCTCCTACGCACACCCAGACCAGAGTTCAACTATGAACCTCACTTCGAATGTCACAATCTTGAGTTCCCGCCGACTCTGAGTAGTCATGATGCAACCGTGCCAGGAGACACGGATTGCCGGATGGACTGGGAATTCTACTACATGCGGGATATATGTGGTACGGATGTGGGCCTGGATATTGAAGCCGCGTTTCACCAACGCATCTGGAGGTACATTGGTGATGATGGTTTGAGCTGGGTCCGTCCGGGGCACTACATGGAGTCGACCCCTGATGCGGCAGTCCCACAAGAGAAAGTCGCCAGTACCTGGGCCACGGCGAAAACCCTGGTCAGCCTTTCTGAAGCCTACAAACGGAGTGGTGAAAAAGCGACCGTTGACCTGGCTCGCAAAGTCTTTTTAGCGTTGAAGGGTCTGGCTACCTGGCATTCAGGTAGGGCCACGTTTGAGGGTGGCTCAGGAGGTTGGCGAGATGGTGTATGGGTCAAAAAACAGATTCCTCACTTCGCTATGGAGCCAGTGGTTCAATACTGGTTGGCTACGGGTGATAACGAAGCGCTTGATTTTACCATAGCTCTCGCTGAAGGTTTCCTGGCAGACGAAACTATCGGCCCGGGCCGGCCAAACCTCTGGATTAATCCCGACGGTAAGTTCTCCTGGCATATGCACACCACCTTGCATGCGGTCTGGGGTGTGGGGCATTTGGGGCAGATTCTGAGTGAATCCAGATACATTGAGTGGGCGAGGCGAGTCTATGAC
>Ga0194113_10004091_pt1 | contig 19209 bp, 16 predicted proteins | sample TA2MahC200mmetaG_FD_146193 | JGI IMG/M metagenome (GOLD analysis project Ga0194113, IMG submission 146193) | Freshwater microbial communities from Lake Tanganyika, Tanzania - TA2015017 Mahale Deep Cast 200m | ecosystem: Environmental > Aquatic > Freshwater > Lake | place: Tanzania: Lake... | reverse complement strand
TTGACGGGAGGGGCTAGGGGAGGGTGAGGGGTGGGGTGCCCTGTATTCACCCCCACCTAGCCTCCCCCGTCAAGGGGGAGGAATTGTGTAATTCTTACAAAATGGGTCTTAAGTTGATACATATGGGGGAATGTTTAATAACTCCCTACAACGATTATGTCATCAGAAGTGTCTTCCTCGTAGGAGGTCATTTCCCTGTTGGTCCGTTCTTTGTGCTTTGAGTAGGCGAGTATGGGAGTGTAGGAGTAGGCGAGTGAGCGAGTAATCAAACACTCGCCCACTGGTTTATGAAGTAAACTAGTACACGTTGGCAGAAGTTCTTAACCCTCTTTTAGGACACGGATAAACACAGATAAACACGGATTGAAAAAATCAATTGGTTTTATCCGTGTCCCCCTTACCAAAGGGGGTTAGGGGGTTGTCCGTGTTCATTCGTGTCCCAATCTTTGAGAGTGGGGTCAAAGATTGGCGCCGATGTGTACTAGTACACGTCGGCAGAAGTTCTTAACCCTCTTTTGTAGATTTCAGATGTTTGATTTCGGATGTCGGATTGTTTTTTGTAAATCCGCAATCCCAAATCCGAAATCCAAATGAGAGCGGGGTCAAAGATTTGCGCCCACGTGTACTAGATAGAAAGGAAGGTCAGCAGATGAATACCAGGAAAGAGATTGAGAGTACCGATGAGTTGCGCCGTTGCGCACAGGAATCAAGGGAAAGAGAGATAGACCCGCGTCGTCTGAAACTGGCGTCAGACCCTTACCGACCGGCTTACCATTATCTGGCGCCGGCTAACTGGATGAATGACCCAAACGGAACGATCTTCTGGAAGGGTAGATATCACATTTTCTACCAGTACAATCCTGATGGCGCTTATTGGGGAAATATCCACTGGGGCCATGCCTCCAGCGAGGATTTAGTGCACTGGACGGACCACCAGATTGCTTTGGCGCCCACTCCAGACGGACCAGACCGACACCACTGCTTCAGCGGTGCGGCATTCATCAACAAAAAGGGTATTCCCACGTTCATCTACCATGGCGTCCCGGATGGTATTTGTATCGCCACAAGCCGTGACGACATGCTGGTGAGTTGGGAAAAACATCCGGCAAACCCAATCATACCCAATCCGCGTCCTGGCGACGGGTATCAGATCGGCGGCGCTCCATGCGCCTGGGTAGAAGACGATACTTACTATGCAGTGACAGGTAATAGTGTCAACACTCCGGATGCGGCATATCTTTTTACCTCAAAGGATTTGGCGCACTGGGAGTATATGCACCCGTTCTACGAAGGCGGACGCTATACGGAATGGGGTGAGGACTGCGGCTGTCCTGATTTCTTCCGTTTGGGAGAGAAGCATGTGCTGTTTTTCACCAGTCACCGCCGTGGAGCGCAATGCTACATAGGAACTTACTCCAACCATAAGTTCACCCCAGAGTGTCATAAGAGACTGGCTTTTGGTGAAACGGGTCGGCCTGGTGTCTTCAACGAAGGGCTGACCCTGTTGGATGAAAACGGCCGGCGCATTCTGTTCGGGCGAATCCACGAAGGACGCTATGGTTACGTTCAACGCGCCTCCGGTTGGGCAGGCATATTGGCCTTACCGATGGTTCTCTCCTTGTCAGATGATGGCAATCTGCTCATGGAGCCTGTTCCAGAGCTAGAGGTGCTACGCCGTGAACACAAGCAAGTCTCTGATATCCATCTGACTTCAGATTCAACCGTTCTGCTTAATGAGGTGAGAGGAGATAGACTAGAAATCAGGTCTATCTTCGAATGGGAGAGCGCCGAGGAGTTCGGATTGAAGGTGTGTTGTTCTCCGGACGGACAGGAACAGACCCTGATTCGTTTCAATACTAATCCATGGCACACCAACTCTTCGCCGCAGAAACTGGGGTCGCTCAGGGAGTTGATTCTGGACGTTACACGCTCCAGTGTTAGCCCGGAAGTGAGTAATCGCGAATCACAGCGAGGTGCGTTTGACTTGCCTTATGGACAGCCGTTGGAGTTACGGGTGTTCGTAGACCGTAGCGTGGTTGAGGTTTTCGCCAACGGCTGTCATTATCTGGCCAAGCGCATCTATCCGGCCCGGCGGGACAGCTTAGGCGTGCAGCTTTTTGCTCTAGGCGGAAGTGCGACGGTGCGGTCCATGGATGCCTGGCAAATGGACGCGATCTGGCCTATCAAATAAGGGCGCGCCGGTCCCTGTCGCGAAGTCAGTGCTCGAAGCGCAAATGTTGGCACTGTAAAAACAAATCAGAGAAACAAGGGAGTAAACCATAATGGCTGTTAACAACGATGTTACTTCAGTGCAAGTCCTTGCTGATGGGGTGCTATCGGAGATTAGAAGCGTCCTTGGGACAATCAACGAAGACAGCGTTCGACGATTGGTTGATGCGATTCTTGAAGCCAATCGGATTGTCGTTTATGGCGCAGGCCGCATGGGCATGATATCCGCCGCCTTTGGGATGCGGTTGGCTCATCTTGGTTTCCATAGTCATGTGCTGGGGGAACCAACGACGCCTGCAATAGGTGAAGGTGATGTTTTGATTTTGAGTTCCGGGTCTGGCGAGACTCAGTCGGTATACGATGTTGCGGTTCTGGGCAAGAAGGCAGGCGTACGGCTTGCTCTTATCACGGCACGACCGGATTCTCGAATCGGCCGATTGGCCGATTTGATTGTCCAATTTTCTGCGCCGACCAAGCTTGGGACAGCACTGGAACAGAGTTCTATTCAGCCAATGGCGACATTAGCTGAACAGAGCCTGCTGATTTTCCTGGATATTGTGGTTCTGATGTTAATGAGAGCTACTCACCAGACCTCGGAGGACCTATGGAAACGTCATTGCAACCTGGAATGAGTGCAAAGAACAAGGAGTGAGTAAAAAATGACAGGTGAAATTAACCAGACCGAAGAATTGATACGATGCGCGCAGGAACTGAAGGAGAAGTTCCGTCTCGACCCGCATCGACCTAAGTATCATTTTATGCCATCGTTTGCCTGGATGAACGATATTAATGGCGCTATCTTTTGGAAAGGGAGATACCACATCTTCTACCAACACAATCCTGACGGGGCTTACTGGAAGTGGATGCAGTGGGGACATGCCTCCAGCGTGGACCTAGTACACTGGGTCAATCACCCTATTGCTCTGACACCGACCCTTCAAGGCCCCGACCGCGATGGTTGCTTCAGCGGAGGGGCGTTCGTTAATAAAAAAGGAGTTCCGACATTCATCTACCATGGAGTTCCGGAAGGGACGTGTATCGCCACCAGCGAAGATGACATGTTAATTCATTGGACGAAACACCCGGCGAATCCCGTGCTTCGAGTGCCGCAGCCGGGTGATGAGGGCTACGGGCAGTATATCGTTTTCGACCCGTGTGCCTGGGTGGACGGTGACACCTATTACGCGCTCATTGGCAATCGTGTTCCTGGCGTCAGCGGCGATGGGACGTCTTTGTTCAAATCGCTTTCTCTGGCCCATTGGGAATACGTGGGTGCCTTTTATCAATCAGAACGGCGTTGGACTGACGCCGATGAAGACTGTGCTGTGCCGGATTTCTTTCCATTGGGAGACAAACATATTTTGTTGTTCTGTAGTCACTTGCAAGGAACTCAGTACTATATCGGGCAGTTAGAAGGTAATCAATACCATCCAGAAACCCATGGCTGGATGAGTTGGCCTGGGGGGCACCTTGGTGGACCCAGAACGTTGTTGGACGGGAAAGGGCGCCGCCTCTTCTTTGACTGGATACGCGAACTGCGAGGCGGAGACAGAGAACGTGCATCGGGCTGGTCAGGGGTGATGACGCTTCCCAGAATGCTATCCCTCGCCTCAGATGGTAGCTTACTGCTTGAACCTGTGCCTGAACTTGAGGTTTTACGGCTGAATCACCGCAAGCATGAAAACATCTACCTCTCCGCTGACTCTGAACTGACGCTTAATGACGTCCGCGGTGCCTGTTTGGAACTTGTTGTGGAGATAGCTTTTGACGAGGCGCGCGAGTTCGGGGTAAAAGTACGTTGCGCGCCGGATGGGGCCGAGCAGACAAGTATCGTGTGTGTGCCAGGCGAGAAGTCGCTGCAAGTGGATATCAGCACGTCCACGCTGGATGAGAGTATTAAATATTTCTATTACCGCAGTGGGAAAGCAGAAAGGACGGTAGAGGCGCAAAAAGCACCGTTTATATTGTCTCCCGGAGAAACGCTCAGGTTGCATATCTTCCTCGACCGTTCGGTACTGGAGGTTTTTGCCAATGGACGTCAGTGTATCACGCAGCGCATCTATCCTGTCCGAAGCGATAGTCTGAACGTGGTGTTATTCAATCGTGGCGGAAGTGTGAACGTTCAATCTGTCGATGTGTGGAATATGGCGTCAACAGTCGAATAGAGCGGTGGATACGACCAAGCAGAAAATACTATTTGATAATGCCAACCGCATCTTTTCTACAAAAAGAGGATGAATATGAATATTGAGATGAAAGAGATTGCCACAGATTGCCATCATAGCGGCATATTTCCTGCTCCTGGTGGTGGAAAAATTATCACCGATGGACGTTTTTTATATGTCACTTATGGCACCCTGGATAATCACTCCGTTGTCTTAAAGTATGATGGGAAGAAATGGATTTCAAGCAGAAAACTGCCCATCATTCCGCCGTACATCGCAGTGGACACCAAGGGATATATCCACCTTGCGGGGCTAAAGCAGAAAGAGCGTGGCAACGTCTGGTATTACCGTTCCTCTGAACCTTATGACGTTGCTTCCGTTGATGACGGCAGATATATACACCCGCGCAACTATTCATCAATGGTAGTTGACAATAATGATGATGCGCTTTATTACTTCGGTGCCGGGATGCACTCCGGTGGTCTGGGCTTTATGAAGCGGACGTTTGATGGCGTATGGTCTGATGGCACATTGCTTGGGAAGGGCCAAATTATATATCCCGGCGTCGCTATACGTGATGGAGTAATGCACCTGATATTCACTGGATGGAATCCAGCCGGCGCGGTTTATGAAAATGTTTTTTACCTGCGGTCGTCTGATTCCGGTCATTCCTGGACACGCAGAGATGGAACTCCGGTACCAATACCTTTCAACTATGATAGCCATAATCCAAAGAGTGTTGAGGCACTAGACCGGGTGTCGCGCAGTTTCCTTGAAGGACATTTTGATTCAGATACACATAATCTTCAGATTTTCATTGATACACCGGGAAGACCGCACATATTGTATTATTATGTGCCGACTTATTTTCCCCGAACGGAGCGTTTAGCACGGATATATAATCGGCACGTTAGAGGCGATTCAGATGGCTGGAAGTATAGCTTAATCTCAGATAATCCGAAGGTTGACCTTAATATGTCGTCCATTGTTGCGGATAACAGCGGCTGTTTTCACTGCGTCTGTGTATATCGCACCAAGGACCGGAAGTATTTTAATCTTGGCTATTGTTATAGTGATGATGCCGGCGATAGTTGGTCTGCCATTGAAAGAATAACCGATGATGCGGATGCGACTCAACGCAGTTATATGTATCCGCAATGGTGCATTAATTCCTTTCAGGATGATTTATACTTTATCTGCAATCTATATGGAGGGGGAACGCTAATGCTAGGTCATTTGCCTCTATCGAAGGGAGAGCACTCATGAGAACAACCGAAAGTCCGTCAATCCTTGTTGAACAAGAGTATCGCGGCGGATATTTTCCGCACATCTCAGCACCGCAGATAATCACCAGGGATAATGATATACTCATCTTGTTCAATTCAGATGGTAACACAATATTATATAGTAGTGATAAGCAGTTGAAACTTGGCCTGGTTGAAGGCGCACGTCTGGCAGTTGATTCTGATGGTAATATCTACATTGCAGGGGGCAAAAAAGACGAATTATATTGTTTGCGGGTAGATTCTAATTTAGCAAGTTATAGCGCCATTTGGGCTGCAAAGCTAACAAAACGTCATCCTGCGGTAGGCTTAGACATAGAATGGACAGAGGAAGGCGTAGTTATAGCCGCACCGGAAGTTGAGCGCAGGGCATTAGTTCTATATTATCCTGAAAAGAACCATAAAAGGCTGATAGTTGAGCGTGTTTTAGCTCATCCGCTACTATCTTATGATAGAAGCACGAAACGCTTGCACCTTGTCTTTTGCGACTGGAACGATTATTCCGCGTTCTATGACGTTATCTATTACACTCAATCTAATGATTATGGCGCGACCTGGACAAAAGCTGCTGGCGCCTCGTTACCTCTTCCCTTTGAGTGCGGGAAAGACGGCGTTGCGCCTGATATACTCTCGGGACGATGGCAGAACGTTGGGGCAGAAGCCAATACCTTTCCGCATTGCCTCACACTCGATAGCAGAGGAAATCCGCATATCCTTTACTCGTTTTGCAGACCCTACTTCATCGCAGTAGGTCCCGCTACTGCCGGTGTGATAGAGCCATTCATGAGAACCAAACATGTGTGCTGGAACGGTGATGAATGGATTATGTCAGAACTATCAGCAGATTTTTCGCGAGACGTTGCTGGTGGGTCGCTAATCGTTGATGATAGCCCAAAATTCTATGCGTTGGTGATGTTTAAAAATCCTAATGCACAATGGCTTGACCTCGGTTATACATCTAGCCAGGATAACGGCAAGACCTGGAAACCTATCACCGCGATTACACCTGATGCTAACTCCAGAGAAACTCATTATGTTGCGCCTTCTGCTGTAAGCCTTAACTCGCTTGTTCACTATGTTTATACAGACATTGGCAAATCCCCAGGAGCAAGAATATACTATCACAGGACAAAATGAACCGTTACCGTGAATTGGCAATTGATTCAAACTTTAAAGGAGGAAACCATGAGCATCACTAAACATCTTTCCTTGACCGCCGAACCGGGTCGTACCGCGAGCCCCGCCGGCGCGGCCGTTGCGGCTGGGCTCTCGGCGGGAGTCGCGAAAGTCGACATTACCAACCGAGCGGCTGGTGTGGTCAATGATGCGTTATATGTCAAAGCACTCGTTTTGAAGAATGAGATGACGACGGCGGTGTTGATAACCGTCGATGCCGTCGCGATAGGCGAGATAGGATACATCAACAACGACTATCTGCCCAAAGTGTGTGCGCGCTTGCAACAGGAACTTAATATCTCGCCGGCGAATGTGCTGATTAATGCCAGTCATTGCCACGGCGTCGTGTGCTCCGATGTCGACGAACGCACGTTCCAGGCGGTGAAGGAAGCCTTGCAGAACATGGTTCCCGTGAAGGTCGGCGCGGGGAGCGGAGCCGAGGATGGCATCATGGAAAACCGCCGGCTCAAGCTGAAAAATGGCACGGAGGCGGATGTCCGCCACGCGTATTCGCTGCCACCCGACGAAGCGGTCGCTGCCGTTGGTCCTGTGGACCCGGAAATCGGCCTGCTTCGGCTGGACAAAATGGATGGGCGGACCCTGGCGGTGGTTTACAATTTCGCCTGCCATCCCATCCAGGGAGTCCCCAGCGGCGGAACTACCGCGGATATCACCGGTTTTGCGTCCCGAGTCATCGAAGACCATTGCAGCGACGGTACGACCGCCCTGTTTCTGCAAGGATGCGCCGGGGATGTCAATCCGATCTGGTACAAGGATGTCGACCATCCCCGCAACGCCGAGGTGTTGGGAAACAGGTTGGGTCTGAGCACTCTGCGCGCCTTGAGACAGGTGCAAACAAGAGAAGACAGCAGGCTAAAGATTATCTGTGAGGTCATCGAACTGCCGAGAGCCGATTTGAGCCAGCGCATCCAGAAGATGGAAGCCGAGGCGGCAAAGTTGGTGCAATCCTTGCGCGGAACAAGCCTCAACCTGAAGACATTCCTTCATGTGTTCGTCAAGTACCATCTGTCCAGCGAGTTCCCGTCGTACTCTTCTCACCGCTATCTCCACGACGAAGCGATGGGGCGAGATGACTTGCGCCGGCTGGACGCCGAAAACCAGAGGAACATGGAGCAGTACATTCGCAACATCCATATCATGGAGGAACTGACGCGCCTCCAAACCAACCTGGCGTTGCTGCGGAAGCATCAAGCCGACAATGCCGCTGCCGGCAAGTCAACGCTTGAGGTGAAGGTGCTCGGCATCAGAATCGGCGATTTCGTCCTGGTCACGTTTCCGGGCGAACTGTCGGTACAGGTCGGGCTCAACATTAAGCAGAGGTCACCCCACCAGCGGATATTTGTCGCCGGCTACACGAACGGGTATATCTACTATGCGCCAACCGCTCAGCAACTTATGAACGTGGGCGGGGCTCAAGAGGACAGTGACTGCCTCCTGGCGCCGGCGTGGCAACGGCTTTATGAGGAGAGGGCCAACGACATAATCTGCCGGCTGTGATAACCACAAGGTGATGAAATCACCCTGCCCTGCGGGGCGCCGCTGTCACCAAAAAGAAAAGAAGATGCCGTGCAGTTACCTGTATGAATTCAACCCGCTCAAATATTCCGGCGGGCTTTTGCTTTTTGCCCAAAACCCGCCCGGAAGCTATACCTACAGAGAGGGAAAGCAGTTGCAGTGAGGAGAAATCAGATTTAGTTGGGGAGAAATCAAACATGAAAGGAACCATGATGTCATTCAATCGTCAATGGACCATTTATCTGGCTCAAGACAAGCACCTGGACTACAACTGGTGTGGAACGAACACCGAAATTGAAGTGCGCATGGTGTCTCTGCTGGATTACTACCTTCATCAGGCTGAGAAGAACGGTAGACGATGGAACCTGGATAGCACTATCTGGGTTGATGTTTACCGACGTCATCGAGGCGAGGAAGGACTTCGGCGTTTATTGGATGCGATTCGTAATGGATACATCGGATACGCCGCTAATCGCTCTGTTCTCCTGTGGGGAATCCTAAGCACCGAACTTGCTATTCGGGCCTGCTACGACGCTTTACTGCTGGAACAGACGGCTGAAACAAACAATAAGACCGTTTTAATCATGGAGAATCCCGGCCTGTTGTGGGGCGTGGCCACTGTTCTGACAGAAGGTGACTTTGCTTACCTGGGTCGAGGCATCTACAACCTCCGTGCTGAAAGCTACAATCATAAACGCGACTCCTCTCCGCTGTTCTGGTGGCAAGCGCCCAACGGTAAGCGTCTGCTGGTGCGGTGGGATATGTATGAAGGTACTGATACCTGGGGTGGCTATGCTGAAGGGGCACAATTGATGCGAGCTGCTGATGAAAAATGGGATGCTTTCCACGTCCGCACCTTTGGCGACCGTAATACCCCTGTTGTTTACCAAAAACGTCAAGAGTTCATCGCAAAAACAGTGGAACGCTATGAAGCATACGGTGATAGGTATCCCATTTCCAGCATTCTCTTGCTGGGAATAGGACATGACAACTGGACTAAGACCGACGATTACTGGCTTTTCATTGAGCAGTTCAACACCGACGGAGACGGCAGAATTCGCCTGGTAGACGCACGTTATGAAGACTTTTTCGAAGCGGCGCAGCAAGAAATAGAGACCAAAGGGTTGGATATACCCACACTGAAAGGGTCGTTTGGCATCTGTTGGGAAGAGTGGGCTGCTCACCTGGCTGGTCTAACCCAGAATTTCCGCCAAAGTGACCGACTCCTGAGACTGGCTGAAGCCGATTATGCCTTGCAGGTCATCAATGGTAAAGCCGAAGTGCAAACGGCTGAACTGCTTCGTCAAGGCTATCAGGCCCTGTTAGATTTTGCCGAACATGATATGGGCGGCTGCAATCGAAGGTTGGCGGCCATCTCTGCCGGGGCTCGGGCTAATGCGGTAACACAGGCATTAGATATTGCGCGTTCGCGTTGTCCAGTTAACATCTCCTCTTCTCCGATGGTACTTCAAGGCGGCGTTGTGGAAGCGGGAACCTTCGCGTGGCGAAAGACACAAGTCACCTTTGATGAAACACGGTGCGCGGTTACATCTCTTCGAGAAGGCGATTGGGAGTGGGTTGCAATAGGAGGACCAGCCTTCGGCGAGTTTGTGCATACGCGTTATCAAAGTGAGCGTCAGCGTGAGACTATATTCCCCAGGTCACTTGAGGCTTCTCCGGAAGCTAAGACATACCGATTCTCTTGTTACCGCAACTCGAACGGCGTCGAAGTTCAGACGGACGGAGAACGGTGGGGATTTCGCTTCGCTACCCGTTGGTTCTTCCACTCTCAGTATCCCTGGCTTGATGTGACTTATTATCTTGCGGACGGCTGGTCAGACGAAGCACAGACGGTTCAGTTCTGTTTTCCTTTAGCGTTAACCGACCCTGTCTATCGGTATGACACTGCTGGAGCAGTGCTGGTAGCAGGTTCGGTGGCAGCAGGTGGTGATGACCTGCCGGGCGCTAACCCCGAGCTGTTTGCCGCCCAGACCTTTGCCGCCGCGCATGATAAAAGCAGAGGTGTGATTCTATTGACACCAGATGCTTATCTGGTTCAGTTTGGTCCCCAGGCTGTTCGTGCGACAGGATATAGCGTGGCGGATATTCCAGCGCAGATTACCTCTCTGCCGATGATGAATCTGACCCGCAATGACTGGCAATTCGGACAAGGAGGACAGCGGCAATGGACTTTTCGTTACCGACTGATTTTTACTTCTAGCTGTTACCAGCCGCTTCTACCAATCTGCGAAACTCAACATTTCGGCGTCCCGCCTTATCTACAGGTTCCAGGGCAAAAACCGGCGCTTCGGGGTTTGGAGGCTTTGGATATATCTTTTGAGGGCGGGCCGGTCACCACCTTCAAAGTCGCTGAGGATGGCAAACGACTAATTCTACGATGCTGGAATATCCTTGCTTCTCCATCGGAAGGTAGTTTGAAGTTACCACCTGGATACGCCAGTGCTAATCTCTGTGATGCCCTGGAGCGACCTAAGCGCAGCTTGGCTATCAAGCAGGGAAGGGTGGCTTTTACCGTGGATGCACATGGTCTTCTGACTATCGCACTCTGTCAAGATGCTGTGGAGCCATAATAACACATACTCTTATACCGCAGATAGAAATAGAGAGACCCGAAGCAAATGGTCTCTTTATTAACCACATTTTACCTTTCACAAATCGGAAGCGAAGTCATCTGGTAATTCTGAATGGTTGACAACAAGCGTAAAAGCCAACTCAAGTAGTATCTGCGAGACTTTCTAAAAACTCTGTGCCTTCATAAGGAGGAGCTATGAAAACCGTTTTTCTTACCGGCTGTACGGGTAGGATTGGTACCAATCTTGCCGTGGAGTTGTTGACACGAGGCTACCATGTTCGTGGGCTCATTATGCCTGACGACCCAAAAGCAGAGAAGGTTAGAGCTCTGAAAATTGAGACGGTTGTGTGTGACCTCAGAGACACCGCTGGGATGCTCGAGGCGACCAGGGGTGTAGACGCGGTAATGCATCTTGCCGCGGCCATGGGGAAGTATCCAGGGATGACCGACCGCGATTACTTTGAGGTGAATGTTACAGGAACCTGGAACGTTATCTCCGCTGCCAGCAAAACGGCGCCTAACCTGCAGCGTTTCGTCTTTGCGGGCACCGATTTTATCTATGGCTCGCGGCGTGTACAGTATCTGCCCATTGATGAGAACCATCCACAGTTAACCAGGCATCCATACGGTATGGTCAAAATACTCGGCGAGCAGATTGTGAACCATTTCCACCGGCAGGAACAGATGCCCACTGTTATTGTGCGGTTCGGAACGGTGATGGCGGGTACAGAACTGTTGGGTTTCTTCAGGGCTTCTACCGTCATCGGTACCCTAAAGGAAGCCGCTAATGATGTTCTCGCCGGCAGTCTGTATGTGGAAGGGGTAAAAGAGCCATGGAAGATTGTGGAAAAGGCTGCCGCTGAACCTAATATGCTCTTCATTCCCCGTAGCCTGGAAGGGAAAGCCTGGATTCACAATATCACTGATGTACGTGACACGGTCCAGGGAGCACTTCTCGCGCTCGAAAAAACTGAAGCTGTTGGGGAAACCTTCAACATCCACGCCGCCAGGGGAACGGGCTTTGATGAGGCGGTCTTATACCTTCATGAGCGAACCGGGGAGCCATATGCCGAAGCGGCAATCCCGAATTACCTTGCTTTCTATCTGGACATCTCCAAAGCACGGCGTATGCTGGGGTATGCGCCAAAGTATGACGGCATTGCTCAACTGGAACAGGCTCTCGCCTACGCCGCAGGACAAGATACAGGGGTGATTGCACCTTGACGGTTCATGGGTTAAAAAATGGGGGGATTAGAATGGAAAACCTTGTAGGTTTATCCAGCGCAGAGGGAACGTGAAATCGTTTCCTTTTCCTGTAGTTGGGATTTCGGCTTTCGGAATGGAGGACTTGTTTGCTTTAATTCCGCCTTCCGACTTCCGCGCCCTCTTGCCTCCTTGCCGTTTAGCCCCCTTGCCTCCTTGCCATTCCCATTGACAATGTTGGTTCTATTTACCAAAGTCAAGGTATTAACTTTAGCCTGTGAATCAATTCACAGGCTAAAAGGCCAAAGTCGTCTCCAAGACGACTGAAGCTATGGTCTTAGTCCACTGGCAGTGGACTTTAGCCTCTTCGCCTGAACTTCAGTTCAAGGCGTTTGCAGCGTATAATTAATCTGGAAAATCCCTTAAGTTGATACGCATGGAAGAGAATGAAAATCCCCCCAAGACCCAAATACATAATCTATGTCCAGAAATCTCGGTCTAAACTCCGATATTGAATAGCTTCCGAGACGTGTTCCGCTTCGATGCTTTCTTCGCCGTCAAGGTCGGCGATGGTACGCGAGACTTTCAGGATACGGTCATAAGCTCTGGCGCTGAGGCCTAGTCTGGTGATGGCGACTTTGAGTAATTCTTGTGCGGCTTCACCTATTCGGCAATACTGTTTCAGTTGTCGGGGATGCATATTGGCATTGCTGTAGATTTTGCTTCCTTTGAAGCGTTTTTGTTGAATTTCGCGTGCTTTTTGAACTCGCTGACGGACGGCTGCCGATGGTTCGCTGCTAACAGTGCTGGCAAGATCTTTGTACTTGACGGCAGGGACTTCGAGGTGAATGTCGATGCGGTCTAAAAGTGGGCCGGAGATTTTGGCGAGATAAGTTTGAATCTGTGCGGGAGTACACCGGCAGTCGCGGGTTGGGTCGCTATAGAACCCACACGGACACGGATTCATCGCGGCGGCAAGCATGAAATTGGCTGGATAGGTGATGGACGCCGACGCTCGCGAAATGGTGACCGCGCCGCCTTCAAGAGGCTGGCGCATCACTTCCAGCACGTTTCTGTGAAATTCGGGCAATTCATCTAAGAACAGAACGCCGTTGTGCGCTAAGCTGACTTCACCGGGTCTGGGAAATTTGCCTCCGCCTATCAAGCCAGCATCGGAAATCGTGTGATGGGGGGAACGAAACGGGCGCGTCGCCACCAAGGCGACATCTGCGGGTAAAAGTCCCATGATACTATGAATTTTGGTGGTTTCTAAGGATTCATCCAGGGTCATATTGGGCAAAATAGTTGGCAAACGTTTGGCGAGCATCGTTTTGCCTGAACCAGGCGGGCCAATCAGGATAATGTTATGTCCGCCAGCGGCGGCGACTTCGATAGCTCGTTTGACGTGTTCTTGTCCTTTGACGTCGGAAAGGTCAAGTGGATATTCCGAATGTTGGTTGAACGCCTCTTGAACGTCGAAATGAAAAGGCGGAATATTCAAATCGCCATTGAGAAAATTCACTGCTTCATTAAGATTTTCCACTGGGTAAACGTCAATATTCTCTACGACAGCAGCCTCTTTAGCATTGGCTTTGGGCAAAACGATGCCTTTCATATCATTCGCTTTTACGCCAATAGCAATCGGCAGTGCTCCTCTAATCGAGCGCACCCCGCCATCCAACGATAATTCGCCGAGGATAACGAGATTCTCGAATTTGTCGGAACTCATCTGCCCCATCGCCGCAAGTACACCGATGGCTATTGGTAGGTCAAAAGCCGAACCCTCTTTCCGAATATCAGCGGGAGCAAGGTTTGCAACTACTCGAGTGGTGGGAAATCGAAATCCAGAATTTTTGATGGCAGCGGTCACCCTGTCTTTGCTCTCCTTGACGGCGATATCCGGAAGTCCCACAGTGCTGAAGGACGGAAGCCCGCGCTCGGCAATGTCAATTTCAACCTTGACGATGTATGCGTCAATTCCCAAAACTGCGCTGCTTAAAACCCGCGATAACATTTTTTCCCCCTACGGTAGTGTTGAGGTTACACCCATTTTGTTCAAGAAAAACGTGAAACGTGATGCGTGATGCGTGAAACGTGATGCGTGAATTTACATCTATCACGTTTCACGTTTCACGTTTCACGTACAGTCAACTAATTTTTGAGAAAATTTGTATCATGCCTACTGCTCACTTCTCATTCAATCTCCGAAATAATATGATTTGGGTCGCGTGGACGCAACGTCTGAGTAAGCGGTTTCCCGAAGGGAAACTGCTGAACGAAGCGAACATAATCTACAAGGAAATCTAACTCTTCAAGGACGAACGCGCCGATGAGAGCAGAGACTCGGTCAGGCTCAACGGCTGCGCGGAAAGTTGCTCGGCGACCCAATAATTCAACCTGAACATCATCCACCAGCTTCCGTGTTGCTGTTCGGTTATCGCCATAACGCACCCGTGTTTCACCAGCTTCGTGCGCGCCGAGTTGCTCTGCTACACTCGCAGGAATCACCAGCCGCGTTGCGCCTGTATCTACCACTCCTCGAATTGTCACCTGGCGCACTTGTTCAGAAGGAAGCAAGCCGCGTCGCGCGATGGCAATGTCTGTACTATTTGTTAGCTTGACTTCCACAGCAAAACGTCCCATTTTGTCACCCCCTTGTATTCCTGTTGAAATCGTCAGAAACCCGTTTTCTCGGAGAAAACGGGTTTCTTGTCTTATCTCCCTGGCATCTCCCCTGGCGGAACAATCTTGCATTCAGGCATTTCGCGCAATGCCGCTTCTGGACCAGGCGGCGCATAAACCGCGAGGATTTTCATTTGTTCCCAGCCGGTGTTGATAGTTTCATGATATATGTCCGGCGGTATGTGAATCATCATACCCGGATACACACATCGGCGTTCATCTTCGACTAATTGCTCGCCTTCTCCAGAGATAACGTACAAAATTTCTTCGACGCCTGGGTGATTGTGCAGAGTGTGTCCTTTGCCCGGCTCCAGGATAACAATGCCCATGCTGAATTTTTCCGCGTTGGTGACCCGAGGCTCGCTAAACCATTTAATAACACCCCAATCGAATACCTGGGTTTCGACATCATTGGGTTCGACAAATCTTTTACCTTTTAATTCGCTCATGGTTGTACTCCTTTGTATAGCCGCTGATTTTCAGACAACGCTGATTGGAGAGCACTTAAAATCAGCGATGTCAGATAATCAGCGGCTCTAAGTAAGTTATTTAAGTGTCCCAATTACTCCATCTACAAACCAATTGAAACTCAACAGTTCTCTATCAGTCATCTTGACAGCCTCTGGAACCTTGACGACGCCATCTTGATTTTTAATTGGGCCGACGAAGATATCGTCATTGTTCTTCAGTTCTTCAGCTCTGGCATTGACCATCTCCTGGATGTCCAAAGGGACTAAATTGCTGTAAGGTGCTAATTTCACAACCCCAGACTCCAATCCTTTCCAGTAATCAAGATTTTCCCAATCGGTGAAACCTGCTTTAATTTTTTCGATGACATCTTTGTAAACGACCGACCAATCCCAGATAGGCGCGGTCAGGAAGGAATTTGGCGCTTTGTCTCTGGCATCGCTGTCATAACCGAAGGAATAGAGTCCTTTCTTCTCCGCGGCCTGCATTGGGGCGGCGCTGTCGGCGCCTGTTGCGATAATATCGCATCCGGCGTCTATCAAAGCATTAGCGGCTTCCATCTCAAGGATAGGGTCAACCCATGTGCCGGTCCAAACGATGCGAACTTCAGCGCTCGGATTAACACTTCTTGCGCCCAAAGCAAACGCGTTGATTAGCCTGATAACTTCGGGAATTTGGACGGGGGCGACATATCCAATTTTATTTGTTTTAGTCATTTTACCGGCAATCATCCCTGCTAAATATTTCGGCTGTTCTATCTTGCCAAAATAGGTAAAAACATTTTTCGCCCGTTTATAGCCGGAACAATGTCCAAATACTACTTTTGGAAATTTTTCGGCGACTTTAATAGTTGTGTCCATATACCCAAAACTGGTGGTGAATATTACATCGTATCCCGCGGACGCAAATTGAGTGATAACTCGTTCTGCTTCCGCGCCTTCGGGAACTGATTCAACCGCGTTAGTCTGAAGGCCTATCGCTTCAAGAGCCTTACGCCCTTCATTATGCGCAAATGTCCATCCCGCATCGCCAATCGGACCAACATAGACAAAAGCAGCTTTGAGCTGTTTGCTTTTCTTTTCAGTCCCGCAGCCCGCAAAAACCAAAGTCGCGCATAAAATTAATATGAGAATAAATGCTAATTTTCTCATGGTCTTCTCCTCCTGTTTAATTAGTAGGTCTATTTATAATTTAATATACTTTCATTATTACGTCAACAAAAATTTCTCAGACCGCATGTAACCAAACGCCCAAAAAGAAAAGTCAATGTTGCGCGGCCTGTCATTGTAAGAAGAACCGACTAAGATTAAACCAACACATCGTCAACTGCAATTTTTAAATCCCCAAATGCCTGCGGTGTAATTGTCTCGCCTTCGACAAATTCCATGCGTATACGGTAACGTCCCATGCCAAAGGCTACAAATGGTTCACGGTAGACTTCGATAATATTTTCAACCAGGTTGACAATCCAGACTTCAGGGATTCCAGCAGTCGCATAGCGCGGGAGTTTGACCATTTTGTCATATTCCAAACTTGTATCAGCAACTTCTATCAGAAGCAGCACGTCATTGGGACGCGGATGCGCTTCCACGTAAGCATCATCCCGCAGCTTCACTACTACCACATCTGGTTCAGGTTCCGTATCATCATAAAGAACAATAGGGTCTTGCACACGAATGAGCGCTTTTCCTGCTAAAAGCTGTGGTAACAAATTCGTTAGGTTACTTACAGATGAAGTATGCTTAGTACCTTTAGGGCTCATTTCTCTAATAACTCCATCAATTAGTTCAATATGCTCGTCTTCTCCAAATATTCCGCTTTCTCCCATTTTGTGGTATTCAGTAACAGAAAGTCGCCGAACGGGAAAAGGAATTGAAATTGGCGTTTTTTCTCTTCTAACGATTTGGCTCATCAGTCAACAACTCCTCCCTTGGATTGTCGATTGTTGATTGACGATTGATGATTGAGAAATCTTTTCAATCAACAATCAACAATCATCAATCCAACTGCCTCCAGTTCTGCTACATTTGCCACTGCTACAAGGATACTGCTCACGCCTGGGTTTTTCAATACCCATCGAATCGCCCGTTCGGTCCGCGGTATAGTTTCGCCCGGTTCAGTTAGTTCACGCCATGGGCCGGAAACAAGAGGATAGATTAAATCCAAATAATTTTTCACATGCTTAGACACAGCCAGTTTTACGACTGTCTCTTCATTCGCCGTTGTCCAGTCAGTGGTCGTCATATCCTCCCAACTTAGCCATTGTCCACCGAGCGCCTTCATAATCAACACACCTTTACCTGCCTGCGCTGCCTTTGCAATGCCCGGCTCCTGATACCGATAAACGTAGTTGTAGGCGACCAGATCTCCGTCCGCTTCTGGCTCTGGCCCCCGTTCCACATAAGCGTCCTGGTCGGGTAAGTCATGCCGAATCAGACACAATGCCCTTATCTTGCCGCTATTTTTCAAATGCGCTATCGCCTCGGCTAAGCCATCTATCTCCCGATAGGAAGCGTGATGTACCCTAAGAATGTCTATATAATCTCGGCGCAAATTTACCAAATGCCGTTCTACCAATTGGGGTAATTCTTTGGGAGGCGGCCCGCCCAACTTCAAAGCAAAGTGTAGTTCATCACGATTTCCTTTGAGTTCATTCGGGATGTGAACTTCATCGCCGTAACCCATGTCGAATAAATTAACCCCCAGTTCGACCGCCCGCAGATAGATTCGACGTTTTTCCTCTGGTGGCTCGCTACCGAGCACACCTTCGTAGTGAGCTAAAAGTCCACCTATGCCCACTACGCTTAATTTTATACCGGTTTGTCCAAATGTGCGATATTCCATAATAACCTCTTTCTATTGAACACACAAGTTTGCGTCTCAAAAAGCAACAGCCAACACTTAGGCAGATTTTGCTTCCCATTTTGAGATTATAACTAAAAAAGGAAATCCTGTCAAGTATAAAGCAGTAGAAAAATTCTTGAAATTAGCAAAATAATATGAGAAAATCTCTTGCCAAAGGCAAAATTGTGTAATGGTCAAAAACATTTTGCCAAAGATTATATTAAAAGTAGCGGCGTTGCTCCGTCTCGCCAGTTGTCCCCCTTACCAAAGGGGGGCAGGGGGGTTGTCCACTGAGGGACGACGCTACGAGACTTTTGCCGTAGGTGCGCAACATGTTATTGCCTAATACACCAAAGGCAAAATTGTGTGATAAAATTATCCTAAAATGTGACACCTTTGAACCCCGGCATATCGCAATGAGGATTTATTTGAGGCAAAGATACGATATTACTTTTCCTTCCTCTTATTTCAAAAAGAAAAGAAAAGGATTTATTCTCTCAACCGGGATTTTGAAATCATAGAAAAATTCCTACTGAATTGCCAATTGTCCAGATACGAATGACAGATGCGCCTGTGAGAGTAAGAATCGGCGCAGAAGAGGTGATTGTACATACGGAATTTCAAACAGAAACAAGCCAGGTCCCAATGGAGTTACGCTTTGCAGAATACGTTGGACGTCTTATTCGCGAATATCGGATTCCCGTGTATGTTACCGTTATCTATCTCGGAGAATCAGCAGGTATAAATGACCCAGGCGGTTATCAATACGCCTTCGATAATACCTTTTCATATTCCCTGCGATACCAGGTTATCCGGTTTCCAGAAATAAACGGACAAGAAATTTTGTTAAGACAGTCAAGCGGGAATGCTTGACCCATATGAATCTGTCTGCAGTTGGTATCGAAGGGCTGCAAGGGGAAGTGGAGCAGTTCAGAGTCTACGACAACTTTCACCGACTCCACAGTGGGCTTTCTGACGCTGTTCCTGCGGGAAGCTACTGTAATGTCCGCCTCAAACCGACGTTGCGAGC
>Ga0194113_10004088_pt1 | contig 19223 bp, 20 predicted proteins | sample TA2MahC200mmetaG_FD_146193 | JGI IMG/M metagenome (GOLD analysis project Ga0194113, IMG submission 146193) | Freshwater microbial communities from Lake Tanganyika, Tanzania - TA2015017 Mahale Deep Cast 200m | ecosystem: Environmental > Aquatic > Freshwater > Lake | place: Tanzania: Lake... | reverse complement strand
TAATTCATGTGGTGGGAAAAGATTTAAATACGCTATCGGCAAACAAAGTTCCAGAACTTCGCCGGCAGGTAGGAACAGTGTTTCAAGATTTTAGATTGCTACCAAATAAAACTGTGGCTGAGAATGTGGCATTTACCTTACATGTGCTTGGGTATTCAAATAAGCAGATTAGTCGCGAGGTACCAGAGGTTTTAGAGTTAGTGGGACTTGAGGAAAAAGGTGATCGTAAGCCAAGTGAGCTATCAGGTGGTGAGCAACAAAGAGTTGCAATTGCTAGGGCGTATGTTTCACGACCTACTATTTTGATTGCCGATGAGCCAACTGGAAATTTAGATCCGGCCACCTCAGTGGGAATCATGAAATTGCTAGATCGGATTAATCGAGAAGGAACTACTGTGGTAATGGCAACTCATGACTCAGGGATTGTTGATCAAATGCGAAAGCGAGTAATTGAATTAGAGGGTGGACATGTAATTCGCGACCAAGTTCGTGGCGTATATGGCTATACCGGTTAATTTCAAGATGAAAAAGATAGGGTTACTAAATGCGCGCTAAATTTGTGGCTAGTGAGGTTGGCATTGGCCTGCGTCGAAATTTAACTATGACCTTTGCGGTAATGATTACGGTGGCAATCTCACTCTCACTGCTTGGTGTTGGCTTACTTGCTAACTCTCAAGTTCGCGTTATGAAAGATTATTGGTATGACAAAATTGAGGTCTCAATATTTTTATGCGGTTCACTTTCAGAAACGCAATCTTGCGCTAAAGGGGTAATTACGCAAGAGGAAAAAATTGCGATCCAGCGCGATCTACAAACTCTGCCAGTTGTGCAGGAAGTTTTTTACGAATCTCAAAGTGAGGCATTTAAGAGATTTCAGGAAAGATTTGAAGGCTCTGCAATTGCTCAAAATGTAACTGCCGATCAATTACCAGAATCATTTAGAGTAAAACTTAAAGATCCAACTAAGTTTGCAGTGATCGAAAGTGCCTTTGCTGGCCGGCCAGGAGTTGATATTGTCCAAGATCAGCGGGCGATATTAGATAAATTCTTTAAATTACTAAATGTCCTAAGAAATGGCGCACTAGTAATAGGTGCTGCCTCAGTATTAACCGCAGCCTTGTTAATTAGTAATACCTTAAGAATTGCTGCCTTTAACCGCCGCCGGGAGACTGGGGTTATGAAGTTGGTTGGCGCATCTAGTTTTTCAATTCAATTACCATTTTTACTGGAAGGAATTTTTGCAGCTATCTCTGGTTGGATGGTTGCAACCGGGGTACTAGCGGCCTTTAAAGCTGTGGTTGATTCTAGAGTGGCACCACTTTTAACCTTTACTCAATTTTTCACCTGGCAAGATGTCTGGGTGGCATCTGCCTGGCTACTATTTACTGGATTATTTGTTTCTACCGTCGCATCTGTGCTTACACTTCGCAAGTATCTTAAGGTTTAACCACCACCAACTTAAGATTAAGGGGGTTACTTGTGGTCAAGGAGCTTGGTAGGAAAGTAATTGCCCAAAACAAGAGCGCTCGCCATGATTACTTTATTGAATCAGTTTATGAGTGCGGATTAGTTTTAACTGGCACTGAGGTTAAATCCCTAAGGGCAGGTAGAGCATCCTTAACCGATGGCTATGCCATGGCAAAAGAGGGCGAGATTTGGGTTAGCGGAATTCATATCCCAGAGTACAACCAGGGTTCTTGGACTAACCATATGCCGCGTCGGGAGCGAAAATTACTTTTGCATAAGCGAGAGATTGCGCAAATAGCTGGAGTGATAAAACAAGGTGGCTTAACCTTAATTCCACTCTCACTTTACTTTAAAGATGGTAAAGCAAAGGTTGAGATTGCAGTGGCCAAGGGTAAGAAAGCCCATGATAAGCGCGAAACTTTGAAGCAACAGCAAGCAAGTAGAGAGGTAGAGCGAGAGCTATCTCGCCATGCAACTGGTAAGAGTGGTAGTAAAGGTAAGCGCAAAAAATCAGATGAAGATTACGATTAGTAGTTGAATTAACAGTATTTACAAATAGCCTGTAAAATAACCCCTTCACACAACTAAATATTGAAAAGTAATTCGCTTAACTCTTGGGGGTGAACGGTCTCGACTTTAGTCGTTACTTCAAGGCAAGCGGGCCGAGGAAGCCGTGATGATCTCGTTAACCACAAAAACATGGCAAACTATAAGCGCAAGTAAAACTGCCGCTGATTATCAACTAGCTGCCTAAGCTAGCTCTGTTATCCGTTACCCGAAGTTTGTTCTCGCCTTCGGATCTAACGTCGCTAGAGGACTTACCCCTAACCGTGTTACGGAGGTTAATGGGGACATAAATCTGTAACTAAGTCCGCAAACTACTTGTGCATGTGAGAGTTTGGACTAAAAAAGCGCTAATTGCACTACGCCCGTAGAAACTTTGAAATAGTGCTAGAGGACCCGGGTTCGATTCCCGGCACCTCCACTTTACTTAATTTACTTAAACTTTCTAATTACTCGATAAATTGCAAATATACCGCAGGCGATGCCGAATGATCCCATAATTCTGGCCCCAATTGAATCCACATTAATAATCAACATGGCACCAATAAAAATTGCGATCAGCGAAATTAATACGGCAAAGATTTTAAGCACCGCAGCTGGCAGTAATCTCGGTGGTAGGTAGGTAAGTGCAACAGCTAGTGGTCCACCGATCACAGTTAGCGAGATAATAAAGACTGCAAAAATCGCCAACGACTCCATAATTTAATTTCTCAGCCAGAACCTTCAGTATTGCCAGCCTCAGCAGCGGTAACATCATTTATCTGGTACTTCTTAATAGCTTTTTTAACCGCTCGCTTACTAATCATTTCAGCTTGAGCAAGTTGAGATAATGCCGCTACTGCAATTGATTCAGCATCTACCTTAAAGTGGCGACGAAGAGCTCCTCTAGTATCTGATAAGCCAAAGCCATCGGTGCCGAGTGAGTAAAAGGGTTGAGATACCCAAGGTGAGATTTGATCCTGAACTGATCTCATAAAATCACTTACGGCAATTACTGGCCCCTTTTCCTTCTTTAACTTCTTACTTATATAAGCAGTCAACTTCTTACCTGGATTTAATAAATTATGGCGATCAACCTCAAGGCCATCTTTGCGCAACTCATTCCATGAAGTAACTGAGTAGATAGTGGCAGCAACTCTAAAATCATCATTTAATAATTTTTGAGCCTTTAGCGCCCAATTAACTGAGACCCCGCTAGCTAGGATGGCAACCTTTCGGCGCCTTCTTCTTATTGGTTTTTTAAGTAGGTAAATACCCTTTAATACCCCCTCCACATCCAAATTATCTGGCTCAGCTGGTTGTTGATATGGCTCGTTATAAACCGTTAGGTAGTAGTAAACATTCTCACTATTTTCCCCATACATTCTTCGCAAACCATCTTTAACAATATGACCTAACTCGTAACCAAATGCTGGATCATAGGAGACCACCGCCGGATTTGTAGAGGCAAGTAGTAGTGAATGGCCATCCTCATGTTGCAGACCTTCACCATTTAATGTGGTGCGACCAGCGGTTGCCCCTAATACAAATCCTCTAACTAATTGATCACTTGCTGCCCAAAATGAATCACCAGTTCGTTGGAAACCAAACATGGAGTAGAAGATATAAATTGGAATCATTGGCTCATCATGGGTGGCATAGGAGGAGCCAACTGCGGTAAATGAGGCCACTGAACCAGCCTCATTAATACCCTCATGCAAAATTACACCCTCTTTAGATTCCTTATAGGAAAGCATTAGCTCTCGGTCAACTGAGGTGTAGGACTGACCATGTGGGGAGTAAATTTTTAACGTAGGAAATAGTGAATCCATACCAAATGTTCTAGCCTCATCGGGAATAATTGGCACAAATCTCTTACCCATTCCCGGATCTTTAATTAAATCTTTTAATAATCTAACAAATGCCATTGTGGTGGCAACCTCTTGCGCACCAGAGCCACGTTTAACCGACTCATAGCTTTCATCCTTTGGTTGTGGCAGAGCTTTAGAAACTGCTCTTCTCGATGGTAAGAAGCCACCTAATTCTTTTCTTCTTGCCATCATGTACTGGTACTCAGGTGAATCTATTCCTGGATGACAGTACGGAGGTAACTTGGCATCTAACTCTTCATCTTTAATTGGAATAAATAATCGATCTCTAAAATTCTTCAAATCCTCAAGAGTCATTTTCTTCATCTGGTGAGTTGAGTTTCTAGCCTCAAAGTGTGAGCCCAAGGTCCAACCCTTAATAGTTTTTGCCAAAATTACGGTGGGGCGGCCATTATGTTCACTAGCTGCTTTATAGGCGGCGTATAGTTTTTGATAATCATGTCCACCGCGTTTTAGATTCCAAATCTCATCATCACTCCAGGATGAAACCATGGCCGCTGTTCTTGGATCTTTGCCAAAGAAGTTCTCTCTAACAAATGCGCCATTTTCAGATTTAAAGGTTTGGAAATCTCCATCTGGTGTCTTATTCATTAAATCAACCAGGGCACCCTCACGATCGGCAGCCAGCAGTGGATCCCACTCCCTGCCCCAAACCACCTTAATTACATTCCAGCCAGCCCCACCAAATACTGACTCTAACTCTTGAATAATTTTGCCATTACCGCGTACTGGTCCATCTAATCTTTGTAGATTGCAATTGACCACAAAGGTTAAATTATCTAAGCCCTCTCTAGCAGCTAATGAGATCGCACTTAGCGTCTCAGGCTCATCAATTTCACCATCTCCTAAAAATGCCCAAACATTTTGATCACTAGTATCTTTAAAACCACGGGCATTTAGATAGCGATTAAATCTTGCTTGATAAATTGCATTAATAGGACCAATACCCATTGAGACAGTTGGAAACTCCCAGAAGTTTGGCATAAGTCTTGGGTGTGGATAGGAAGATAAGCCACCACCTTCATGGGAAAGCTCTTGCCTAAATCCATCTAATTGCTTTTGAGTTAAGCGCCCTTCCATAAATGCTCTGGCATACATGCCAGGGGAGGCATGTCCTTGGAAAAATATTTGATCCCCGCCGCCGGCATGCTCTTTACCACGAAAGAAATGATTAAAACCAACCTCATATAAAGATGCACTTGATGCATAAGTTGAAATATGTCCGCCGACACCAACACCAGGTCGTTGCGCTCGGTGCACCATAACAGCGGCATTCCATCTGATGTAGGCACGAATTCTGCGCTCTAAATACTCATCCCCTGGAAAACTTGGCTCTAATGCCGGTGGAATTGTGTTTATGTAATCGGTAGTGCGCAGCCCTGAAACACCAACATTTTTTTCATTAGCTCTTTGCAACAGGGAGAGCATTAAATATCGCGCTCTTACTGGACCAGCATTTTTTAAAACTGCATCAAAGGATTGTTGCCACTCAGCGCTCTCACTTGGATCGGTATCAACTAATTGGTCCACTAGGTGGTCTGGGGCCTTAAAGTTTTCACTCACGGGCTTATTCTCTATCTAAAAGGGTACTTTGGTCATATTTACCGCTACCAGTGGGGGTGATCTGGCTTAAATCGCCAAAAAGGCTGAGTTAGGAGTTGCACCATTAGCCAAAGTTGGGTGGACTACTCCTAATGAACTCAGCCCATTCTCCAGCTGCCACCGTTGAACGGCTTGGCATTAACAAAGACCAATTAATTCTTGAGGTTGGCTTTGATACTACAGATTGTGATGGCGCATTACGCGATGCTATTACCAGTAAATCTGGCGCACCATTTTTAGATGCAACTGCCCAAGAGGTGGTGGATGTAGTTATTTTGTGGTGGCGCGAAGATGATGGTGATTTAGTTGATGAGCTAGTGGATGCTCTTACCTATTTAACTGAGGATGGACCAATCTGGTTATTCACTCCCAAAATGGGTCGATCTGGTTATGTTGAGGCTAGTGATATTCAAGATGCGGCCCCAACCGCCGGCATGTCTGTTACCACCTCATTTCCTGTCGGGGCAGATTGGACTGCAACTAGATTTGTTGCCCGTCACGCTGGAAGTAATAAAAAGAAATCTAAGTTGTTTAAGGATAAGGGAGAGAAATAAAATGGCGCTCGCAATCGGAGATACTGCACCAAATTTTGAATTAATTAATCAACATGGTGAAAAAATCTCACTTGCTTCATATAAAGATAAGAAAAATGTAGTTGTAATTTTCTATCCCTTTGCCTTCTCTGGTATTTGTACTGGTGAACTTTGTGCATTACGGGATGATCTTTCAGCATTTCAAAATGATAATGTAGAGTTAATCGCTATCTCTTGTGATCCGATGTATGCCAATAAGGTTTTTGCTGAAAAAGAGGGGTATAAATTCCAAGTTCTATCTGATTTTTGGCCACATGGTCAGGTGGCCAAAGATTATGGCACCTTTGAGGAAAGTAGAGGATGTGCCAAACGCGGCACATTTATTATCGGTAAAGATGGAAAAATTAAGTGGCAAGTTGTAAATGGCTTAGGTGATGCTCGAAATCTTGTTGAATACAAAAGTGCATTATCTGCCCTTTAAACAAACCGAAATTGGGAGTAATAGTAGTTAACTAGTAATATCTGCACTCTCAACAGGGTGGTTAGCTCAGTGGTAGAGCGCCTCGTTTACACCGAGGATGTCGGGGGTTCGAAACCCTCACCGCCCACAGTAAATCGGGTAATGCCCCAAAACAGAGAAGGGGGTTATGAATGCGAGCAATAACTCAAAGCGAGTACGGATTGGACTCCTTTGCTTTATCAGAAATACCAACGCCCAAGATTGATACAGAGCAAATTTTAGTAAAAGTGGAGGCAGCCAGCGTCTACGCCGCCGTCCTACATCTAACAACAGCAGATATCTCCCTTGTTAGATTATTTGCAGGGCTTCGCAAACCACGGATGCGTCCAGGGCATTCATTTGCTGGAACGGTGATTGAGATTGGCAGTGAGGTAAAGGATTTAAAAGTCGGAGATCGAGTCTGTGGAACTGCATCTGGTGCATTTGCAGATCTGGTAGTTGCCCGTGCAAAGCGAGTAGCTGTGCTTCCTAACGGTGTGGGTTTTGATGAAGCATCAACAATTCCAGTGTCCGCTAGCACAGCGCTTCAAGCGGTGCGAAAACACGGCCAAGTTAGCGCTGGACAAAAAGTTTTAATCATCGGGGCCTCTGGCTGCGTTGGCTCATTTGCAGTGCAGATAGCGGTGGGACTTGGAGCAGAGGTAACCGGTGTATGTCGGGGATCTAAGAAGAGCTACGTTAGAACTTTGGGAGCTCACCAAGGTATTGATTACGAATTAGAATCAATAACTGGCGCCTTTGATTGTATTATCGATACTTCAAGTTTCCTGTCGATAAAACAATTGCGTAGGCTATTGAAATCAGGTGGCAGATTAGTAATTGTTGGCTCTGCGGCAAATCATGGCTCAAGTGGTCTTAGTCGGCTTATGGCAACAGCTCTACTGTCCTTATTTATCAAGGAGTCTTTAAAGGCCTTTACTCAATCTGAAAATAAAGATGATCTCTCTGTGCTGCTTGAAGATCTAGCAAGGAAGCGAATTAATCCTGTGATAGATAAAAAATTTCCATTGGAACTAAGTGCTCAAGCGGTAGAGCACTTTGCATCCGGCAAAGCCTGCGGCCACGTCATAATTTCACCGTCCCTTTAATGAATTGACTTTGCAGCAGAGAATGATCTGTGGAACAAACATTGATGACATCAAAAGATGTTGTTGATCTTTACACCGAACTTGAGACTTCGGGAATTAAGATTTGGGTAGACGGCGGTTGGAGTGTTGACGCGCTACTGGATCAACAATTACGACCTCACAAAGATATCGATATCGCAATCCAGTGGAAAGATGTACCAAGACTTCGAGAACTCTTAACCGCGCGAGGGTATGAACAAGTCAATGAAGATAGTCAGTGGAATTTTGTCCTTCGAGATGATAAATCACACGAGATAGACGTTCATGCTTTCATTTACGACGACAAAGGAAACGTTGTTGAAGGAATTATGTATCCAACAGAATCCTTAACAGGTACAGGAACGATTGATGGTCAACCAGTAAGATGTATCTCTCCTAGATATATGGTTGAATTTCTAGCTCCATACATCTCGAAATGGCCAGAAAAATATGTGCCAGCCGTCTCCGCACTTTGTGAGAGATTCGGTATTGAACTTCCCAAGGAATATAACGAGTTTACAAAACCAGAACAATCATAATGGATTATGGATGTTATATCAGGAGCAAGTCGTGAGTTCTGTGAAGAAGATGTAAAGCCAAATATGGCTATGAGTCTTCCCGATCAAAATCACCCTGTTGCTTTATTTGGTTGGGGTCCTGAAACGTTGGGTTATGACACCCCAATATCAAGAGACCATCATTGGGGACCGAGAGTGTTGCTTGTTCTCAGCAAAGCAGGTTATCCAGCACTCCCGGGATGTTCCGCAAATTGCATTCGAACCTTGTCTAACAAATACCGCCGCATCTGATGATGCGGCTCGGTCTATGTGCCGGCTGCGCGGAGGCGCGCGAGATCACCAGTGGACGAGGTTCTGACTTCTTGCGCTGCGGTCTCTCTGATCGCGACCCGCGCTATGCGCGATATCCGCGGCTCCCAGTGATGCGATGTTCCGGCTTTACTCCTGCGACTCCGCGCGACGTGTCGCCGCCATCAGCAGCTCCCACAGCGCCCGAAGATCCTCAGGGCTGAGCGCGCCTGCGCCACGCACGCTGATGCGCGCCAGAAGTTGCGCCTCTCGCTCTGGATCGTGCACTGGGCGACCGAGCGCCGACTTGGCGGCACCCGCCTCCAGCGCTAGGTTCGTGCGCTCCTCCAAGAGCTTCAGCAGTTCGCTGTCAATGCGATCAATCTCGCCGCGAATCTCGGCAAGGCGTGCGGCGGGGTCGCTACTCATCGGGAGACCTCACTCACCTGGTCACCTCAGCGCGCAGCTCGGCGATGAGTGCAACGGCGCGTTCGTATCCTGCGGCGAGCATGCCACGCACTGCAACGGCGGCGACATCCTCAAGGAGGCTGATGTGGCGGAATGCTTCGCGTTCCTCTGGATTGGAGAGGTGCACTTCGGCGAATGGACGCTCGACGGCCAAGAGTGCATCGCGGAGGCTGACGCTGGTGTGCGTGAGTCCACCAGGGTTGATGATCACCCACGAGAAGTCGCGCACGTGGAGCCGGTCGATCAGATCGCCCTCATGGTTTGACTGAAACGAGTCTACGAGCGTCATCCCTGCAGCCTCTGCGGCGGAGGCAACGCGCGTCTCGATCTCATCGAGAGTGGTCCTTCCATAGCGCTCTGGTTCGCGCTCGCCGAGCAGATTGAGGCTCGGCCCGTTGAGCAGTAGGATCTCGTCGCCGGCCGCATATGCGCGCGTGCGCGGAGAGAGATCTTCAGCGCGGAGGCGCGTGGCTCGCTCGGTCACCGTTTCCCTCCACTTCCCGCCAGCATCTGCGTGGCGGCCCGTAGGACGAGGCTAGCAGGGACATCGTCGCGGATCTTGAATGCACGCTCCGTTGCAAGGACCCAGCGAATCTTCCCGCCCGCAACCTTCTTGTCGCGCGTCGCGGCCTCAACCAGCGCGGTGGGGGACTCGCGCCGAGGAGCGACACCAAGCCCGAGTGTGTCCAGAAGTGCGAGGGCACGGGAGGCGCGTGCTGCAGGGGTGACGCCGAGCGCTTGGCCGATGGCGAGCGCTGCGCGAAGCCCGTAGCCGACCGCCTCGCCATGCAGGATGCCCTTGTAGTTCGCCGCCTGTTCCAGCGCATGCCCCAGCGTGTGCCCGAGGTTCAGGCTCATGCGCAGTCCCGCCTCTCGCTCATCACCTGCGACGACGGTGCACTTCCACCAGCCGGCGCGCTCCACGATCTCTGCATACGTGCCGTCTTCATGCAGCGACGGGTCGCCTGCCGCGATGCGCGTTGCGCACTCCTCGAGAAGTGTGAAGAGGCGATCCTCACCGAGGAGTGCAATCTTCACCGCCTCACCCATTGCTGCAACGATCTCCCGAGTCGGCAGGGAGCGCAGCGCATCCAGGTCGGCAATCACGGCGATCGGCTGATGGAATGCACCGACAAGGTTTTTCCCCTCAGGGAGGTCGACGCCCGTCTTCCCTCCGAGTGATGCATCCAGCTGTGCGGCGAGTGTGGTTGGGACGGCAACCCAATCAATACCGCGCAGATAGAGGGCGGCGAGGAGTCCCGCCGTGTCTGTCAGTGCGCCACCACCAACGGCAACGATGAGGTCGCCCCGCTCAATGCCCGCGGCCGCGAGCGTGCGCGCTGCGTCATCGATGACAGTCAACTGCTTTGCCGACTCTCCGGACTTCAGGGTGAGCGGTGTCACGTTGATCTTTGCGCGCTTGAGCGACGCAGCGATCGTTGCGCCGATCGCGCGCTCCGCATTCGGTTCGCTGACCAAGACCACGCGACGTGCGTTCCGAGTCCTCAATACGCGGAGGAGCGACTCCGTTGCAATGCCAACGCCAAGATCCCACTGACCTGACGGGAGGGCCGCCGAGAGGAGGAGGCGTCCGCTGCCACGTGGCGAGTTCTGGAGGAGCTCAATGGCAGGCACTGCAAGCGTTCCTGGACTCTTCTTACTCTCCAGGCGTGCCCCAATCGCGTAGAAGCGCGATCGTTCTGCGCGGAGCGTGCGCAGCGACCCCTCCGGGTTCTCTCGCTTCATCAGGGGGCGCACCACGCGCGCTGTTCGGAGCCTCCCAGCGATCACCGCATCTGGAGCGTCAAGCCAGAGGATGCGGGCGACCTGACTGATCACCCAACGGTTACGCGGATCAACAAGCGTCCCGCCACCAAGGGCAACGATTCGACCAATGCCGAGGGCGGCGGCGGTGCCCCCAGCAGGTGGCGTGACCTCATCAAGCGCGGTAACGGCAGAGCGTTCGCGGATGCGGAATCCCGCTTCGCCTTCGCGTGCAAAGATTCCCTCCACGCTGTCTTTGGCAACCCCCGTGCTCGCAATGACGCTGCGATCGAGGTCGAGCAGCGGAACGTTTAGCTGCGCTGCGAGCCTGCGTCCGAGGGAACTCTTCCCCACGCCAGGGAGACCGACGAGCGCAAGGTTGCTTCGTCGCGTCCTCATCGGGGTCTAGTCGTCGCCGCCGGAGCCTGCGGCACTTGTCCCGCTCGCGTCGGTCTCTGGGTCGTGTGCGCCGCCAGCGACCGGTGCGCGACGTGGCGCTGTGGCCCGAGCGCGCAGTGCATCAAGGTTTGACCTGATCTCTTCAAGCGAATCACCACCGAGTTTCTCGAGCAGGAAGGGGACGAGCGCGAGGGCGACCATCGCTTCGCCGATTACGCCCGCCGCTGGGACCACGCTGATGTCCGAACGTTCATAGTGCGCCTTCTCCACCTTCTCACCGCTGACCAGATCAGCGGAAGGGAGTGGTCGGGCCAGGGTGCTGATCGGCTTCACCGCCGCGCGGATCACAAGTGGCTCGCCGTTGCTCACGCCACCAGTCAGTCCACCGGCTCGGTTTGTGCGGTGCACCCACGTCCCGTCCGACGTTCGACCCTCGATCACATCGTGCACCTCTGATCCGAAGACGCGGGTCTGCTCAAAGCCGAGACCGAACTCCACCCCCTTGACGCTCTGGATGCTCATCACCGCTTGTGCGAGCGCCGCATCAAGTCGACGATCCCAGTGCACATAGGAGCCGAGTCCAATCGGCAGACCCTTCACCACCACTTCGAAGATGCCGCCAACGGTGTTTCCTGCCTCGCGCGCCTCATCGATGCGAGCGACCATGCGCGCCTCGGCGGCCGGATCAGGACAGCGCAGCGGACTCTCCTCAGACTCCTCGCGTGATCGCGTGCACGACCCTGGGTCTACGGCAACACCGCCCACCTCTGCGGTGAACGACCAGATCTCCACGCCGAGTGCGCTGAGCAGCGCCTTCGCCACGCCACCTGCGGCAACGCGCGCCGTGGTCTCGCGCGCCGATGCGCGCTCGAGCACATTGCGGACATCATCAAAGCCGTACTTGATCGCACCAGCGAGATCCGCGTGTCCTGGGCGGACGCGGGTGACGGGGATGGCGCGCTTCGTCCCTTCTGCAGCACTTGCCGCAAGCTCGGCGGCCTCTGCGGCGCTCAGCGGCTCAACCTGCATCACGCGCGTCCAGTTCTCCCAGTCGCGATTCTCAATCAGCAGCAGGATGGGGGAGCCGAGCGTGAGGCCGTGTCGGACGCCGCTGCGGATCCGCGCGTGGTCCTGTTCAATCTTTTGACGCGCGCCACGACCGTAGCCGCCCTGTCGACGTTTCAGGTCAACAGCGATCGCCACTTCGGTGAGCGGAACGCCAGCGGGCATCCCTTCGACGATGACGCCGAGCTCTGGCCCGTGTGACTCACCGGCGGTCAAGAATCGAAAGCTCACCTCACCCCTCCCAGTCCTTCGGACGATCCCTGTCTGTCCGTAGATGATGCCGCGGCCGCGGCGAGCGCGTCACGCATGATGCTGATTGGTGCGGGCCGCCCCGTCCAGAGCTCAAACGATGCGGCACCCTGCAGAAGGAGCATCTCAAGCCCATCCGTTGCCTCCGCGCCAGCGGCGCGCGCACTTCGCACCAGTGCGGTCCCTCCCGGGGCGTAGACGACGTCAATGACGTACTGGCCTTCGCGGAATGCGGCGGCGGGGAGTGCGGGGGCGTCGCTCGGATTGAGTCCGACGCTGGTCGCCTGGATGACGATCCCCACGCGTGCCGCCTCTTCGACAAGGATTGATTCGTGCCAAGGAATGGCTCGGATGGCGAGGTGCGGCCACGACTTCTGCGCCGCAGCAGCCACCTGCTCGGCGCGACGTAGGTGGCGATTCGTGATGCTGATCTGGCTAACCGCCGCGCCAATCAGCGCGGCAACTGCGGCGCGTGCCGCTCCACCTGCGCCAAGGATCAGTGCCGCCCGTGGCATGCGGCGCCCATCAAGCAGCACAGCAAGTGAGCCGCGAAGCCCCGCAACATCCGTATTTCGCCCAACGAGACGACCCCCGGCACGCGTGATCGTATTGACCGCCCCGATGCTTGCGCACTCCTCTGTCATTGAATCAAGGAGTGCACCGATCGTCTCCTTGTGCGGGATCGTGACATTGGCACCGATCACGTCCGCATCGGCGCGCAGAGTCGCTACGGCGGCGGCAAGCTCCTTCGGCGGCACATCCATTACCTCATAGCGGACTGGAAGCCCCACGTGATCGAAGGCGGCCTGTTGAAAGGCGGGCGAGAGACTCTGCTTCACCGGGTGCCCTAAGAGCACGATGCGCTTACTCATGCTCGTGTGCCGTGTGTCGCGCCGCCTGCAACTCGGGCTGCGTCGTCAAAGAAGGTTGGGTAACTCACCGCAGCCGCTTCTGGTTCATCGATCTCGACCGCCGCTCCGCCAACGAGGGCCGCCACCGCAAAGGTCATCGCCAGGCGGTGGTCCCCGCGGACGGCGGGGGCTCCGCCCTTCGGTCGTTCGCCGCCGACAAAGTGGAGGTCGTCCCCCTCAACACGGACGTGGAGGCCGAGCTGCGTCAGGCCATCCGCGACTCCTGCAATGCGGTCACTCTCCTTCGCTCGGAGTTCCCCAGCGCCGCGGATGCTGGTTGCGCCGCGCGCCATCGTTGCGGCGAGCGAGAGGATCGGCATCTCATCGATGGCGAGCGCCACATCCTCGGGTGTGATCTCCACGCCGTGGAGGTCGGCACTACGAACACGAAGGTCGCCGACCGGCTCACCTGAACCGTCATCTGGTCCTGGCGTCTCTTCTATGGATGCGCCCATGCGGCGCAGGATCGCAATGACGTGGCGGCGGGTGGGGTTCAGCGAGACGCCACGAAGAGTCAGGTCAGCATCTGGGTGCAGGCTTGCGGCAACGAGCCAGAAGGCGGCGGAGGAGGGGTCGCCCGGAACGTGCACCTGCGGGATCGCTCGCAGCTCCGCCTCGCCTTGCACGCGGATGGACCAACTGCCGTCTCCCCCCTGCGTGCGGCTGATCGTGGCGCCGCGCGCCGCAAGCATGCGCTCACTGTGGTCGCGCGTTGCGACACTCTCTATATAGGTGGTGCTGCCGCTTGCGGCGAGGCCGGCAATCAGGACGCAGCTCTTCACCTGCGCGCTCGGCGTCTTTGGGCGCCACTCGCCCCCCTTGAGCGTTCCGCCGACGATCCGCAGCGGCGCAGTCTCGCCACGTTCGCCTGGCGCTCCCGTGGCCTCGACACCCATCGCGCGGAGCGGCTCAAGCACGCGCGCCATCGGGCGTCGGCGGAGCGATGCATCTCCGTCCAGCGTGTGCACTCCGTGAATGCCGGCCACGAGACCCGCGCCGAGTCGTGCGCTCGTTCCTGAGTTGCCACAGTCAAGGCGGCCATCACCGTGAGCGGCAAGTCCGCGACGCCCCGGGGATCGCACGTGCCAACGCGCCGTGCCAGGCGCATCATCGGGCGCGGCGGGGAGCCGCTCACACGAAGCGCCGAGCGCCACCATCATCCCAGCTGTCGAGCGCACGTCGTGTCCGTCGCCCGCCCCGCTGATCAGCGTCTCGCCGTTGGCGATCGCGGCAAAGATGAGTGCGCGGTGGCTGATGGACTTATCGCCAGGGAGTCGCAGGTCGCCGCGCAGGTGCGCTGCGGGGGTGACGCGGTGTGCCACGTCCTTAACTCTTGGTTGGGCTCGCGCCAGCCGCACCCGGATCATCGTGGAGCGGCGTGACCAGCGTATGGATGGAGCGCAGCTCACCCGCGAGTCGCTGGAACATGGGGATCGTGAGCGATTGCTCTCCGTCAGACCAGGCTTCCTCAGGTTTCGGATGCACCTCCACCATGATTCCGTCGGCTCCAGCCGCAACGCCGGCGTACGACATGGGCGCAACCATCCAACGCTTCCCTGTGGCGTGGCTTGGGTCCACGATGACAGGGAGATGCGTCAGCCTGCGCAAGATTGGAACGGCATTGAGGTCGAGGGTGTTGCGCGCGGCAGTCTCAAAGGTTCGAATGCCGCGCTCGCAGAGGATGAGTTGCGTGTTTCCAGCGGCCAAGATGTACTCCGCGGCGAGGAGCCACTCCTCAATCGTCCCAGAGAGGCCTCGCTTCAACATCACGGGCATGCGCGTTCGCCCGACCGCATTGAGGAGCGAGAAGTTCTGCATGTTGCGAGTGCCAATCTGAAGCACGTCGGCGAACTCGGACACCATATCAACCTGCGCCGGCTCCATCACCTCCGTGATGATGGGGAGACCCGTGCGCTCCCGCGCCTCCGCGAGGAGGCGGAGCCCATCAAGACCGAGCCCCTGGAAGGCGTACGGCGAGGTGCGCGGCTTGAAGGCCCCGCCGCGGAGGAGGGTCGCCCCTGCGTCGGCTACGCCCTGCGCAACTTCAAAGAGCTGGTCGCGAGATTCAATCGAGCAGGGGCCCGCCATCAGCGTCAGGGAGCCGCCGCCGATCAACGCATCGCGCACTTTGACAACGGTTGGCGCATCACGGAACTCACGTGAGGCGAGACGATACGGTCGTGTTGCGCGCTTCGCGCTTGCAACACCAGGGAGCGCGGCAAACTCTTGCTCGAGTGCGGCGCTCACCCCCGATGGGCCGAGGATTGCAAGGGTTGATCCGGTCGCACCCTCCTCTTCATAGACGGTAAGCCCGGCCGCTACCGCGCGTTCGCGGACGGCACCCAGCTGCTCCGCGGTTGCCGTCTTGATCATTCGGACGAACATTTCTTGGCTCCTGGTTATCTGCCGGTCTCCCGGCGGGTTGGGGAAAAGAAAAGAGCAGAGGGGACCCCCTCTGCTCACATCCCGGCCGGACCGCCGGTCAGACGCTATGCGTCTGGGCGGGTCAGACCGGGCTCCTAAAGTAGCGGTACGTCGTCATGTGGCTAACCCTACGGCCAACGGCGGATCAGGTCAAGAAATTCTCCATTCGATCACCACTTTTGGGGGTGGACCTGGAGCGTTTTTGCGAGCCGCGTGCCCTCAGTGATGCTCCCCGCACATCGTTTTTGAGCACGAATTCAGAGGTTTTTCATGAAATCTGCCGATTTTGCGGCAGGGTGGCACAGCGATGGGCATCACCGTGTGCCGCGACTCTGATCTGGCGCGAAATTGGGTCTCCGTGTGCCAAAAATTGGGGGCTGCTGGGCCATTCTGGTTGCCCCCGGGGGGGGCGCCGAGTTGCGCCATGCACAAATGGGGTTGCACTTATCCACATTGTGTTTTACTTTTCAACAAGCCCCAGTTATTGGGGTGGAGTTAATGGCCGATCCGCCAGTCGGGTCGACCAGAGTGGAGGTCCAGAACATGGCAAAAAGGAAGCGAAGGAAGGCCGCTGCGAAGCGTAAGCCTGCCACCAAGCGACGCGCCAAGAAGGCCGTTGCCAAGAAGGCTCCTGCGAAGCGAAAGCGCCGCAAGAGCAAGAAGGCTGTTGCCAAGAAGGCTCCTGCGAAGCGAAAGCGCCGCAAGAGCAAGAAGGCTGTTGCCAAGAAGGCTCCTGCGAAGCGAAAGCGCCGCAAGTCAGCCAAGAAGAAGTAACTAACTGGCGATCCGTCGAGGATCGTTTGAGAGAGGCGTCTGGAGAGATCCAGGCGCCTCTCTCTTTTCATCCATAATGCCCAGATGACCAGCGCGGTGATTGTGAGCGACATGGACGGCACCCTGACTACCGCAGAGACTTGGCGTGGCGTGCTGGACTGGGTCAAGGTGAATCGGCCGAGCGGCGCTGCGCAACGCTTTGTCACGGTTCGACTCCCACTCGTGTTCCTTGCAAAGCTCGGCATCACCAACAAGGAGCGCTTCCGGGCACGTTGGTTGAGCGATCTTGCAACCCTGCTTCGGGGTGCAACCGAGGCTGAGCTCAACGCGATGGGCGAGTGGGTCGTGGAGCAGTATCTCTGGCCAGCGCGGCGAACCTCGGGGCTCACCGCGGTCGCTGATGCCGTAGCACGTGCAGCCACCAGTGGCGTGCAGCTCCTACTTGCGACCGGTGGCTACCAGCAAGTGGGCGATGCGTTTGCGCGTCGGATCGGAGCGGTCGCCGCGCTCGGCACCCCACTGGAGTTCGTTGACGGCGTTGCGACCGGTCGCCTCGCAGGGGCAACGCAGAGCGGTGAACAGAAGGCTGCAGCGGTGAGTCGACACGCCGCTGGGGGAGATATCCTCGCCGCCTTCGGTGACACTGCGGCGGACATTCCGCTCCTCGCCGCTGCTCAGCGCGCAGTTGCCGTTGCGCCAGACAAGCAACTCCGCGAAGAGGCCGCGCGACGGGGCTGGGAGATCGTCGGCTAGCGCAGCCGGGCGGCATCTGGGATACTTCGCGTCGGCAAGCCTCGGAGAGGTCGCATAGAGGTCTAGTGCAGCGGTTTGCTAAACCGCCACGTGGGGTTTTCCTGCGTCGAGGGTTCGAATCCCTCCCTCTCCGCCACTTCAAGTAGGCGTGCCGTAGCATCTAGATCCGCAGGTAGTACATGCGCCCGTAGCTCAGTGGATAGAGCGTTAGGTTGCGGACCTAAAGGTCGTGGGTTCGAGTCCCGCCGGGCGCACCATTCTCAACACCCCAACGCACACGTTGTCGTATCGTGGCGTCATGAGCAGGGTCACACTCCTCGGACTCGGCACGATGGGCGCACCGATGGCGGGACATCTTGCGCGTGCAGGCCACACCGTGCGCGGATGGAATCGCACGCCAGGTCGCCCATCCATTGAGGGGGTGACGCAGGTTGCCTCACTAAAGGAAGCACTCAGCGGTGCAGACGCCGTGGTGCTGAGCGTCTCAGATACACATGATGTGGAGGAGCTGCTCCTCGACACCGATGGTGCAGCCGACACCCTCTCCGCAAGCGCCATCGTGATTGATACAAGCACCATTGCCCCCTCGGCGACGCGCCGCATGGGCGCGCAACTCGCCAGCAAGGGGATCCTGATGGTGGACGCACCCGTGAGTGGTGGTAGCGAGGGTGCGGTGAACGGCACACTCACCGTCTTTCTTGGTGGATCAGCGGAGGCAGTTGCCGTGGCACAGCCGTATCTCTCTCCATTCGCCAAGACGATCACGCACCTTGGGCCGCTCGGCGCAGGGCAGGTGGGGAAGGCGGTCAATCAACTCGTGATCTCCGGAAGCTACCTCTCGCTCGCCGAGGGGATCCTCGTCGGTCAGGCGGCGGGCCTCGACCCAGCAACGCTCGTCGGCGCGCTCTCGGGCGGCGCCGCCAAATCGTGGGTCCTTGAAAATCGTTGGCAGCGTATGGCCGAAGATCGCTATCCCCTCGGCTTCAAGGTCGCGCTACATCGGAAGGACCTCGGCATCGCCTTTGACCTTGCGAAAGAGCTCGGCGTCCCCGTCCCCACGGCGACGCTGGTGGCACAATTGGAAGACGCGCTGATCGCCGCTGGTAAAGGTGGCGAGGATCTCTCCGCACTCGCCAACCAGCTGCGCCGCATGGCAGACTCGATCGATGCCTGAGGACACCGCCACCGCCGATCCACGGATCGCAATCCTTCAGGCGCAGTACGTCGCCCTCACCACCTATCGTCTTGATGGTCGCGCCGTGGTGACGCCTGTCTGGGCGGCGGAACGAGAGGGTCGCCTGCTGATCTTCAGCAATCATTCCGCCGGGAAGATGAAGCGGCTCCGAAACTCATCGCGCGCAAGCGTTGCACCGTGCACATGGAACGGCACGCTCACGGGCGTTGCGCTCCCCGCGACCGCCCGCATCCTCGCACCAGAAGAGCTGAGCGGGTTGTGGGGCGCACTCGTGAAGAAGTACGGACTTCCAGCACTTGGCTTTCGCATCTACGATCGCTTGCGTCAACTTCTGCGCTTGCAGGTCAGCGCCGGTATTGAGGTGAGCCTCACCCCTTAATGGGCTATCCTCCGCCGTGGAAAGGTGGCCGAGTGGTTGAAGGCACCGCTCTCGAAAAGCGGCAGGTTAATAGCCTCGTGGGTTCGAATCCCACCCTTTCCGCCAGCACCTGACGCGCGCACACGGAGAGGTCGCCTAGTGGTCTATGGCGCCGCATTGGAAATGCGGTTTGGGGGCAACTCCATCGAGGGTTCGAATCCCTCCCTCTCCGCCAGCACTTCCCGCACGAAACGCTACTTTCCCAAGGTTTGGGACGGTCTCCTCGTCGACGCCATTGGTGGCGTTGGGTGGAGATTTGGGTGGAAGTTGCTCGGAAGTTGTTGCTCCCTGTTGAGCCCCCCAGACTTTCTCGAACGCTGCGGTGACCTCTCGCTTA
>Ga0194113_10004084_pt1 | contig 19231 bp, 31 predicted proteins | sample TA2MahC200mmetaG_FD_146193 | JGI IMG/M metagenome (GOLD analysis project Ga0194113, IMG submission 146193) | Freshwater microbial communities from Lake Tanganyika, Tanzania - TA2015017 Mahale Deep Cast 200m | ecosystem: Environmental > Aquatic > Freshwater > Lake | place: Tanzania: Lake... | reverse complement strand
ACTAGAGTTTGAACTTCTTCTGCATTTTCTTTTTCACTAATTGATGTTGAAATAACATTAATTTCATTTGGATTTACAGAAGAAATTGCTTCATCATTTTCTGTCTCATTTTCTTGCTCTTCCTCCTCTTCCAGAGTTTCTTCTGAAGAATATCCTCCCTGAATTGACTTAATGTCATAATCACTAAAAGTCTTAACAACTGTTGTTTCAGAGTTTCTTATTTTTATTTCTATATCTGCAACACCAACATAATTTTCTATTTTTAAAGTAAATTCTTTTTCTTCATCATTTGAAATAGCATTAGTCAGATAATAATAAGTTGATTTCCAATTTTCACCATCTAAAATTCTAGAAATCCGATTTCCTTCGCCAAAAATATCAATTTTTACATCATAAGTTCCAGTCTCAAAATCTAATAAAGAAATTTTAAAAGAAAATTCCTCATTTACATAAACTTCTTCAGGATAATTTAATTCAATATTCTGTGCTGAAATCATTGAAATCAGCAAAATAGCAAGAACAATCAATATAGTTTTCATAATAAAAATCCCCAACAAAAACCAGAATTTAAAGTTTATTGCATTTCTTTATCTATATTTCTTCGCAAAGTCAATATATTCTATCTCTCCCCGCTTTTTTCCTTTTTTCACAATAAGAATTCTTGAAAATATTTTATTAGTTAATAACCATTCGCATTTTTCTTTTTCGATTTTGTCAAGCCAGCCATTTCCTTTTACTTCTATTCCAATAACATCATAATTAGTGCTTTTTCTTCTTATTCCGATAAAGTCGGGAAAGCCGGTCCCGATGCCGAGAATTTTACTGTAGGGATTAAATTTTCTTTTTGATTTAATTAATTTTTTTTCATCAAGATCTACATTATTTGTCCATTTATCAATAATCCATCCTTGTTTTTCAAGTTCACTTCTTACTCTTAATTCAAATCTTGCACCAGCAGCACGGCTCTTTTTTCCGCGAATAGAATTTTTATTGTCTTTCTTCATTATATATATCAAAACAATAATAGTTATAAACCTTAACTCGCGCTTTTTATGCTATGAAAACAAATTCTCTAAGAATCAGTCAATACGCAATAAAAGAACACATAATGATTTATCCTCTTTTGTATCCAGATGAGATAAGAATAATTACTTCAGATATTAGAGCTTCTAAAAGATTTGAATTTGATTCTTCTGGCTCCTATATCTTGCTTAAAGAAAAAGGAATCCCAATCGGTTTTATTTTGGGAAAAAGTGCCGGACTCTGCTCTTTATTAGAAGATGATAAAAAATATGATGAAGCTCGTTCTGATCTTAAAAAATTTCTAAAAAACAGAGTTTTTAACTTCTAAATCTATTAAAAATCATTCCAATTGCAATTATTCCAAGAATAACTGGAATCCACGGAATTCTGACAGCTAAATATCCTAATTCCCTCAAAAACCATGTTATAGCAAACACTAGAATAATTACAGCCAAAACTGGAAATTTATTTTTAGCCATTTTGATATAAGACATGCATTATTTTTATATTTTTTGAATTTTAAAATTTCGTTAAAAATTTGTTATGTGAAATACAAAATTCATCAAGACTCTAATTTAAAGACAAGAATAAAATATTTTTATTAGAAAAATAATGGGCCGTATGTTGTAAATGATTATCTTTTATAATATTTTAACCAAAAAAATCCCGCAACCAATCCAATAAAAAGAAGAGCCGTTCCTAATATGTTCCCAAAACCTTGACCGATATTTGCAATTGCGTTTCCCGTTATATTAGTTGATAAAAAAAATATCCCCCCCAGAACCCCCAAAATTGCAACAGTTACAGAAGAATTACCCGCCCTTCTTCTTGTTCTTAATTCTGAAATTTTTGCGTTTAATCCGTCTTGGACTTCTGATAATTTTTCTAAATCTCCTGTTATAAATGACATCCCCCTTTCGTTAGCTTTGTCAGGCAAGCTTTTGTCTTCGCTGAGCTTTTTTCCTGTTCTTAAAGCCAACCTATATGCTACTTCTGCTTCTCTTATCGCTCCAGCTTCTTCAAAGCACTCTCCAGATTTTATAAGAGATTTATAAACTCCAAAGGGATTATATTCCAATCCCTGTTTGCTAACTTGGTGAAATATCCCATAAGGTCCATATCCAAGCCCATCACAAGTAAGTCCAAAACATTTTTCATATTCTTCCCCAGCCTCATTCTGTTTTCTTCGATAAAGTTTACGTTCGCCCCCTAAATTTTCTGCAACAATTTCATTTTTTATAGGAGTATCATATTTTTTACCAATAAATCTTTTTATTTCTTTCTCGACCCTTCTAGATTGTTCCCTAAATCTATCTCTTTTTTTGACCATAATATATTATTTAAAATCAACTTTATAAATTTTGTTACAAAAAATAATTATTTTACAAATCCCTTGCTTGAAGAGTTCTTCTTCCGTTTGCCTTTGCTCTTTTAATTGCATCAATCAAAACTTCCTCGACTTTTCTTTCAAGTGCTCTTTCAACCTCATCTGCAACACTTGAAATTGAATTCTCCTTGTCAAGTTCTTTTACGGTTTTTCTTATGTTGCTTTTTATTATCAATGCCATGTTTTTTGTAAATAATCTCTATTTAAATTTTTTACTAAATCAATCCAACCTCTTCTTTTATTTTTTTAATTCCTTCTATAGCCACTTCAAAAAATTCCTCAAGACTTAATCCAAGTTTTTCACACTCTTGGATTATATTTCTGTCAACTTTTGCAGCAAAAGTCTTATCTTTGAATTTCTTCTTAAGGCCTTTCGCATCCATGTCGTTTATTCTATTTCCCCTCATCAAAGCATAAGCATGAATTAATCCTGTAATTGTTTCAGATGCAGCCAAAGCATGTTCAATTTTTTCTTTTCTTATTTCATTCTTAAGATGCGGAAGCTCATCAAAACCATATCCGTGACTTAAAACAATCTGAATAAATTTTTCATCAAAACTCGCATCTCCCAAAATTTTCGGTGCTTTTGTCAAGTGGGTTGAGACATTGTCTTTTGTAATGCCCCAATCAATATCATGAACTAATCCAAGCATAGCCCAATAATCCTCATCTTCGCCGAGATGCTTGGCTAATTCTCGCATAACCGCCTCGCTTTCCAGGCAATGAATTAAATCCTGTCCTGCTAAATTGTGTTTTTCCAAAAGCTCAAGTGCTGAATTGCGATTTATAGGAAGAGAATCCATTTTATAAAATAAAATTAGTTAATACAATATAACCATCTACGATTAAGCCAAAACCACTTATGATTATCAGGACAATTGCCCTTTTTCTAACTATTTTTAATAAAGAAACTCCAATAATCAATAAAATTAGAAATCCAAAAAATCCAAAAATATCTACAAATTCAGCATTTATCATTTTCTTTCTCCGGTTTCATAAATGGAAATAATATTACATCTCGTATTGAAGAAGAGCCTGTTAAAAGCATAGTTAATCTATCAATTCCCAACCCAAATCCTCCTGTTGGAGGCATTCCGTATTTTAGAGCTTCAATGAAATCTTTGTCATATTCGTGTTTTTCTTCCTCTTTTCTTCTTACTTGTTCTTTAAATCTTTCATCCTGTTCAAGAGGGTCATTCAATTCAGAATAAGCATTCACTATTTCCAAACCTCCAATGATTAATTGAAATCTTTGAACAGTCTTCTCATCCTTTATTTTTGCTAAAGGAGACATCTCAAAAGGATGGTCAATTACAAAAGTCGGCTCTTTAATTTTCTTAATCTCCTCTTTAAATATCTCATCACTCATTTTGCCTTTTGTTAGTTTTTCAAAAGTTATTCTTTTGAATGGCTTTTTTATTTTTAGTATCTTATCTTCAATTTTTATTTCCATTTTTTTGTTTATTTTATTGATTACATTGCACACCATCTCTTCTGTAAATTTCATTAGGTCTTCATAATCTATATATGCATAATAAAATTCAAGTATATTAAATTCAGGATTATGACTCCAGTCTACTCCCTCGTTTCTAAAGCACTGCGCAAATTCAAAAACCCGCTCAAATCCTCCAACAATTAATCTTTTAAGATAAAGTTCAGGAGCTATCCTCAAATAAACATCTTCTTTATAGGCATTGTAATAAGCTTTAAACGGTTTGGCAAGAGCTCCTCCAGCAATTGGCTGAAGAGTTGGAGTTGTAACTTCAACAAAATTATTTTTCAATAAAAAATTTCTTAATTCTTCTATAATTTCAGCTCTTTTCTCAAAAATTTGCTTCACTTCAGGATTCATTATTAAATCAAGATATCTTTTTCGATATCTCTCTTCTTTATCTTGAAATCCATGCCATTTTGAAGGAAGAGGAAGAATTGTTTTAGTCAGAAGAGTTATTTTTTTCACAAGAAGCGAATGCTCACCTGTTTTGGTTTTGAAAACCTTTCCTTCAACTCCGACAATGTCTCCAATATCAATATATTTTTCAAAAAAATCAAAATCTTTTTTTTCTGTTTTTTCGTTTTGGAAGACAATCTGAATTTTTCCAGAATAATCAAGAAGTTCAGAAAAAATAATTTTTCCAATTTCTCTTTTTTTCATAATCCTTCCTGCTGTTTTTATGCTCGCATTCATTCTCGCTTTTAAAGCATCTTTAATAGAATTTCTTTTATCAAATTTTGCAGGATAAGGATTTATTTTCTTGCTTCTAAGCTCTTCCAATTTTCTAAGTCTTTCTTTTATTATTTCTTCTTCTCTTCCCATGTTAAATATGTAATATTTTGAAATTTTTAAATTCTTGGAATCTCTCTGGCTTGATTTCAACTTTTTTTATTTGAGAGTGTTTCGGACCTTTCTTTGAGATTTCCATCATTTTATTGACATTGTCAATCTCACCTTCAAGAAAAATTTCAACTCTGCCATCTTCAAGATTTCTTATAAATCCCTTTACATTATGCCTTTCTGCGTTTTCTTTAATAAATGAGCGATAAAATATGCCCTGAACTATTCCATGAACATAAAGTCTTACTGATTTCTTCATAATATATTATTTAATTTCAGACTTTATATTTTTAATTGAAGTCTTTTATTTCCAATTTTTTTTAATCGGAGAAATAATTTTTTCTAAATATTCTATAACCGCGTTCTTTAAATCTAAGGGATGCAAACTGCCAGAAACATAGGTTTTTTCCAATTCACCATAGTCTGAAAATTCCAAATTTCCTCCAAATTTTTCAGATCTTGAAATTTTGAAAGAATTCATTTCTGGAAAAATAATTAATTTAACAATCTGCAAAATCGGATTATTTTCAATTATCCTTTCTGGACAATAAGCATTTTTTATGGTTTTAGCAAGAGTTTTTGAAGAATCTAAAACAGAAATTCCTGTTCCTGGAATGGATCTTGACATTTTGTGGCCCGGTCCTTTTAGAGAAGCTATCAAAGGCGTGTGAACAGCAACAAAGTCATATTTCAGAATATCTTTCAAATCTTTTCCAATCATATGAACTTTTCTTTGTTCTAAACCCCCTTCAGCAACATCTACTCCTAAATGTTTAATATCTGCAACCTGCATTAAAGGATATAATAATTGAGAGATAGTTGCGTTTTTTATATCTCTAGCAATTTCTTGCATACTTCTTAATCCTCGATTAATAGTTGATTTTTGGGCAAGCCTCATCACATCTAATTGATAATCTTTATTAAATTGAAAACTGCTTCCAAGAACAATCTCTGCTTTCAATCCAATTGCTTTAATTGTTTTTCTCCAGTTTTCAACTTCTTTTTTAATTTCTTCCTCTGTTCCCTTTCTATTCAAAAAAGAATGAACATCTGCAAGCAAAATCTTAACTTTAAATCCCGCTTTTTCAAAATCTTTAAGTTTTAGGATTGTAACAAAATGTCCAAGATGCATTGGACCAGAAAGCTCATATCCGCAATATACAACGGGATTTTTCTTTTTTGTTAAAATTTTTTTCAATTCTCCTTCTTCGAGAATCTCTTCTGTATTTCTTTTTATCAGCTCAAATTTCTCTGAAATATCCATATTAATTAAGAAAGAAGATGCTTATTTATAACTTTTACTAATATCTCTAAATCACAATCCAAAAGTTTTTTCAAATTCTTTCATTCTACTGTACTGCAATAAGAAATCCTGCCCTAATTTTGTTAGAAATATTCGATTGCCTTTATTCGAAACCTCTTTTTCCATAAGATCTTTCTTAATTAATTCATTGAGGTATACTTTCATCTGATTGTGCGACAGATTCGCCTTGTACATCAAATGAGTTGGTTTAATGCCGCTCTTTTTTTCTTGGATTATAGCCAGCATGCTTGAGATTATATCCATGCGGCTCCTTTTTCTTTCCATGTTTAAAAATTCTTACAATTAGGAACAACAGAATCAAATAACTTACGAGTTCTAGGGTGTTTGCTACAACATAAATTATACCGATTTTAGAGAAAAGATAAATAATTTGACTTAAAGCGAGAATGCCAAAAGCTGTTATAAGAATTTTTGTATTAAGGAATTTATTCTTCTTATAAATATTAGAATAAGCAGAGATAATTAGAAGAAGCAGATAAAAAGAGGTTAAATGAAACAAATAAAAGAATTCATTACTCAAAAGAGCTGATAAGAGTATAAAGAATCCTACAAGAGCATAATCACCCCAAAGCAATCTTTTTTGAGGAAGCCGATATATAGCATAAAATCCAGCTAATGTTAAAAATCGATAAAAGAAAAAACCAGCATAATAAAATATGTCAACAGAGCTAAGAAATTGAGTTGTAATAATTGCTTGTCCTATTGCCTGACTCGGCCCAATATCATAATAAAGAACCAATTTAGTAATAATCGAAGCCAGTTGCGCAAGTGCAATCAAGCCAAATCCAAGTCCTAAATATAATAATTTCTTGTTTTTGTTTAATTTATAATTTTTAATTGCAAGAAAAAGGAACAGAAAAAGAACAATAAAACTGAAAAGTTCAATAAAAACATCTGTACCACAAAACCATTCCGGCGTAAGAACTATCTTAACCATTTTTAACTAGTTCCTAAAACACACTTTCCTTAAAAAGCTTATGTAATCTCTTTCTATATCTCTTTTCTTTATTTTTTCTTCACAACTGATTTATAAACTAATTTATTGGTTTTATTGCTATTCGACAAGCCTAAAATTAAAATTTCCTTTCAACAGTTCCCTTCATCGGGAACTTCATATTCATTAAAAAAGAGAAAATGGAGCAATCAAAACTTTATCTTGAAGGAATATCAGAAGATGCAAAAGAAGAGATTCTTTTCCTTTACAAATTAGGAATTGAAATAGAAGAATTAGAATATCTGATTAGAGTTAAATTAAGAGAAAAATTGGAATTTTATTGAGATTACAAACCCCTTAAATCTAATTCATTATTCAGTATAGTAATGACTTGGCTTGAAAAATAAATTCTTGGTCCCACAGAAACACTTTTCGCAATTTTTCTAAGTCTTTTCAGTTCTTTTTTTGGAAGTCCTAAATGATCTCCCATAACAAATACGCTTTTTTCAGAAATTTTAGTTTCCCTTAATTTCTCACCTTTTTTATCAAGCAGAATAATTTCTTTTCCTTCCCGCATCAACTCATCAATAACACTCAGAAAACTTTTCTTTTCTATGAAGCATCCTGGAAAAACCTCGGTTTTCTCGCCTTTTTTGTATTTATAGAGAATTTTTTTAATTAAATTTCCAACATCTTTCTTACTAATATCTAAACTTTCCACTTTACTTCCAGTTTCAGGAACTCCTTTTTTTGATCTTACTCTCATCTCAATATGTTTTGGAGGATCGGGAGCACCATAAAATATCATATGCAATAAAACATCATCTCTTAATTGATGTGAAAGAAAAAAAGCATTTATGATAACATGCATAACAATATCCATTCTTCCAGATTTCATCAAATCATTAATATCAAAATTTCCCGATGTTCTTGCAGTTGATGAAAAATAAACAAAGGTTCTCATGAATATGCCAAATAAATTTGCTTATTAAATTTTTCTTACTAATTACACGGTTGAAAAACAAATTCAGGCCGAGCAAAGATGCCGTTTTCTTTTACGACATGATATATTCCAAGAAATTTTTCTTTAGAAAAAGCGCAAAATCTGCTGGTAATTTTTTCATCTTTCTTTTTTTCAAGATGCTCGGAATATATCGGGCAACCTCTTAGAATTTTATTTTCAAATTCCTTTTTTATCTGAACAACAGGATACAGCTCTGTGATAATTTCACCAGAAATTAAAATATTCCTCAGAGTTTTTTCATTTCCTTTTTCATATTCTTCAACAGCTTTTTCAAAATCATAAAGATTTACAGAAGGATATTTCTTGTCTTTTTCTCTAAAAATTCCAGCTCGTATTCTTCTAAGTTCTAACATGTGAGCTCCAATTCCAAGAGATTTCCCTAAATCATAGACTAATTTCCTTACATAAGTTCCACCTTGGCAAGCAACACGAAACAGAATATTATTTCCTTCTCCCTCAATTATTTCAAAGTCTTTTATCTCTCTTTCACGCTCTTGCCTCTTAACTCTTGATTTTTTTGGAGGCAGTTGCATTATTTTTCCCATAAATTTTTCTTTTATCTTATTTTTAATCTCTTTTAGAGAAAGCTCTCCATGAATTTTCATTATTCCAACATACTCTTTATCTTCTCCAAGAAAAAAACCAGTTAACTTACATCCTCTATTTATTGCAATTGGAAGCACACCTGTGACTTTTGGATCAAGTGTTCCAAAATGACTTGTTTTTCTGACATTTAACGTCTTTCTGACAAAATCAGAGATATCAAAACTTGTAGGTCCAGAAGGCTTGTCAATGTTTATAATGCTGAATTCAAGAAGCTCTGAAATACTCTTGCTCTGCTTTATTTTATCAAGATTCATAGAATTCTCAGGAAAGTATTTTATTTAAATTTACTTGAAAATTTTCATATCTCTCCTTTGAGGTATCTTTTTCTTTTTTCTTCTGGAAATTTTTCAATTGCATATCTAAGCATAATTCTTGGCATTTTTTTGTACCTTGTCGATAAAAAAAGCTCTAAACTAGAAAGATTTCTTTTTCCAATTTCTCTAAGCATCCAACCAACTGCTTTTTGCACTAATTCAGAATCATCGTTAATCAATGCATCTGCAATAAAAAGAGCTTCTCCAAAATTTCTTTTTCTTATAAAAGAATAAGTTGAAACCATTGCAATTCTCCTTTCCCACATATTTTCTGATTTTGCTAAAAATCTTAGAATATTCTCACCCTCTTTTAATGCAAAATTCCCTATAATATGCGGAGCAGAACAATCAACTAAATCCCAATTATTTATTCTTGAGAGATTTTTTAAATAAAATTCATAAATTTTTCTTTTCAAAATTTTATTCTTCTTTGCTCTTTTATATTTCTCACATAAAATAAACAAAGCTGTTTGACGATGCTCATGAATTTTACTATTCAATAGATTTTGAATATCCTCTAAAGAAAGAAGAGAATAATATTTTTTAGCAATTTTTCTTTGACTTGGAGAAGTTATTCCCCGGAAAACATCACCTTCTCCATATTGCCCCTTTCCTGTTTTAAAGAATCTTTGAAGAATTTTTGCTTTTTCAGGATTTGCTAATGAATTTAATTCCTTTATTATGTCATTTATCATCTTTTCTAAAAAAACAAAGAGTATAAAAATTTAAAGTATCCTATTCTGACATTGAATATGAAAAGAAATCTGAAACAACTTGCACAACTTAAAAAATTGGGAAAACCTATGCGACTTGCAGCTGAAGACTGGAAAAATAATTATGAAATCCTTTTTTCTACAATTCTCTCTGCAAGAACAAGAGATGAGATAACAATACCTACATCTGAAAAATTGTTTAAGATTTATCCAACAACTAAATCCCTTGCAAATGCTCAGCTAAGAAAAATTCAAAGAATAATAAAATCTGTAAATTTTTATAAAAATAAATCAAAAAATATTCTCGCTTGCGCGAAAAAAATCGAAAAAGAATATGTTGGAAAAATACCCTTAAATTTTGAGCAATTAATTCAACTTCCCGGAGTTGGAAGAAAAACAGCAAATGTTTTTTTATCAGAGATCGGAAAGAATGCAATTGGTGTTGATACACATGTAGGACATATAGCTCAAAAATTAAAATGGTCTAATTCTAAGAAACCTGCTGAAATTGAAAAAGACCTAAAAAAGTTATTTCCTAAAAAATACTGGAAACAATTAAATTCAATTCTCGTCACATTTGGAAAAACATATACAAGTAGAAAATTAAAAAATGAAATTTTAGAGAAAATAAGAAAAATAAAATGAAATCCCTTATTTCTTGCATTGAACAGCTTAAGAAAGAGCCAATAGCGCAATTAATTAAAAAAAGAATGAAAGAATTTGAATCAATTCGAACTAAAGGCAAAAAAGAAATTTTTAGAGAATTGTGCTTTTGCATTCTTACAGCAGGAACAAGTGCAGAACTGGGAATAAAAACAATTAATCATCTTGGAGATATTATTTTTATAGGAACACTCCAAGACATTGAGCAGAAATTAAAAGAAGTTTATAGATTTCATAAAATTAGAGCAAGATATATTTTTGATGCAAGAACCTCTTTTGGAAATATAGATTTAAATGCTAAAGATATTCGCGAGCAACTTGTCAAAAACATTAAGGGAATTGGATTAAAAGAAGCATCTCATTTTTTGAGAAATATTGGTTTTAGAAATTATGCTATTATAGATTTCCACATTTTAGATGTTCTTTCAAAAAATAATTTAATCCAAAAACCAAAAAATCTCTCAAAAAAGACTTATTTGGAAATTGAGGAAAAGCTTAAAAACCTCGCTAAAGAAGTTAATCTAAGTCTTGGAGAAATGGATCTATATCTATGGTATCTTGAGACAGGAAAAATTTTAAAATAAGAATTTATCCTGCTCTAATCTTTCAAGTAGTTAATAAAATTTATAAACTAACAGAAAAGAGATTTCTCCACTCAAATTAAAATTTCATAAAAAATAAAAAATGAACAAAAAAAAGATTTTGAAAAATACCTTAGCTTCATTACTAGCCTGGAGTGTATGCTCTTCATTTAATATTCGCTCAGGAATACTCCCCTCTTTAGAAAAAATAACTCTAGAGCCTGAAATAAAAATAGAAGAACCGATTAAATTAGAGAATCGAGATGAACTTTACTCTCTTGTGGATGAGGTTTATGGGGGATTTGAAGAAATTCCTGAATATATAAATCGAGAATTTATTCGAGAAGCTATAAGAATTGAATCTACAGATAATGCAAAAGCAATAAGCAAAAAAGGTGCGCGGGGATTAATGCAGATTACATATGGTGCATGGAGGGAAGTTGAAAAAGAATTAAATTATCACCAGCATGTTTTTGATCCGCAGGCAAACATACGTGTTGGCTTGAAATATCTTTTATGGATTAATGATTATTGCGAATTAAAACATCCGAAATGGAATACTCTTAGTAATGAAGAAAAAAGAAGAAAGATAATGGCATCTTATAATGGCGGCCCATCGCGTCTTTCAAGTAGAAATTGGAATATAAGCAGAATGTCTGGGGAAACAAGAGAGTATGTGGATAAAATAGAAAGAGGAATGGGTCAATAAATTAATTTTAGAATTATTTCTGCAGAGTCATTCGTTTCTGATGCTTAGGTTGTTTTTGTATTTTTGTCTGACTCTTGGTTCTTCTCGCAATTTCTTTAGCTTCTTTTATGCCTGTTTCCACAACAGCTGACTTTTTTTCTTCAGCTTCTTTTTTCTTTTCCTTTTCCTCTTCAGTTTCTTCTGGCTTTTTCTCTGCTTCAGTTTCTTTTTCTTCAGCTTTTTTCTTCTTGTGAATTGCAGTTAATTTTTGTTCTTTTCTTTCTTCTCTTAATTTTTTGAATTTAAGTTTTTCAGGCAATTCAGAAAGCTCTACTTTAACAATATCTCCTTCTTTAAATGCTCTAACTTTGATTCTGATTGGCGGTTTTCTTATACCCCTTGCCCAAACAAATTCATTAACATATCTATCCAATCTTATTTTATTCAAATCCCGGTCTCTAATTTTCATGTGTCGAACTAAAAATTCCTTTATTGTTCTAATTGCTTTATTCGCTTTTTTGTATCTAGGAACTTTTTCGCAACTTTTTCTTAATGGAATTATGTATTCTTTTTCTTCAATAGGAGTTTTTATTTTTTCAGTCATTTTTTATTATCCGAAATGAGATTTTCTTTGTTTTCTTGGTTTAATGTGAAGTTTTGTTCTTTTCCAAGATCTTCTATGTCGTGTCAAAGCAGAAGGATGAATTCTTTTTCCAAGACCGTATTTTCTCAACACAGCCCACACAGGAGCCCACTTAGTCTGCCGTCCTTTTTTTGCAAGTTTTGATTTTTTATTTGAATTTTTTATTCCCATCTTATTTTAAACTCTCCAAAAATTTTTTACCTTTTTCAGTTAATTGTCTTCCAGGTTTTTTTCCTCTAACTCCCCTGATGCCCTTGACTATTTCTGTAAAACCAGCTTTGTCAGATTGTTGTAGAATCACTCTTACTATTTTTCCTCCTGATTTTCGAAATTCTTCAGGTCTTGCTCCTCTTTTTTTCTTGTTTCCATATCTTGTTCTAAGCCGACTAACACCTAAAATTCCTTTTTTGTAAACCTGCCTCAAAATACTTGCAGCTCTTTTATACCAAAAATCCAAATCATCAATTGGTCGACTTTTTCCTGTTCCAGACTTAACAAATTTTACCCATTCAGGCTCTTTAAACTCAGGAATTTTTTTCAAAGCATCTGCTAATTTTAAATTATATTCTTGAGCATTAACCTCATATACTGGATTTTTATCAATATTTTTTTCCATTTCAAATTCGGCATGCTTAATCAGCATTAGAACAGCTTAAAGCTGTCAACCAAAAAAGAAGAGCATAAGGAGTTTATAAACATTTACACGTCTTATCTAATCTCTTTTCTCCACTTTTTTAAGAAAATTATGAAACCTAGAATTCTTGCAGTATATTTTTTCCCAAGTTTTTCAAGGATTTCTTCAGAGTAATTCCTAATATTCTCTTTGGTGTGCCCCGCGCTTTTCAAAACATTAATTCGGACAGAAGAATGTTTTTTAAAATGACTTTTAAGAGTTTCTAGAAAATTATCAGTTATTCCTTTCTTTCCAATCTGCACTTCACTTTGCGTCATTTTTCTTTATCAAAATATCTGCATTTAAAAGATCTCTCTTTTTTATAGTAATTCTTTTCGCTTTTTTAACTTTCCAGGTTCCAATTTCCATCCCCCTAATTTTTGCTATGTCTTTTCCAGTAAAAACATTAATCTTTACGTCTTGCTTATTTTCTCTCCAATTCTGGCTAAATCTCGCAACAAAAATTCCACAGAAGTATATGTCTTTCTTTGTTGGTTTTTGAAAATCAATTACTCCAAAAGGACTTCCTGGAGTTTCTGTATGCAAAATAATGTTGGATTTACCTTCGAATTCCTTCATTAATTCGTCGTTACTATGCCTGTCTTTTCCTAAAAGAATTCTTTTATTTTTTCCAAGAAAAATTTCACGAAATTTCATTTTAAATTATATCTTATGTATCGATGTTTACAGGGATTTGAGTGGCAAACTTCTATCCATTGCTCTCTTGGATTAATGATAGCTGATGCAATAGTCACTCCATAAGTTGGATGTTTTCTATGGTAATGCCCGCATATCCCTGTTTCATGATCTCTCAACACCTCTTTTAATGTTTCTATTGTAACACTTTTCTTTTTTGAAAGAATTTCATACGCTCTTTTGCATCTTTTAACAGATTCAGGATCTGTGTTAGATTTATTTTGTTCAGATTTAACAAGAGGATTATTTGTATGAACAATCCACTTATGCCCATGGAAAACATCGTAACTAATCCAAAGCCTTTCAATATCTTCCATCATTGTATTTTTAAAAACAAGAAGAGTGTTTGATGCTATACTTTGTTTTTTACTTTCAATTATTTTTTCAGCTTCCTTTATATTTCTAGTGCTTAAAATTGCTCTTAATGAAAAGTTTCTCGGAATTCCAAATCTAAATCTCTTAAAATCCAAAGAATTTCCGGTAAATGCTAAGCCGTGATAATTCAAACTACAAGAAGCTCCAACCAAAGCACCCATATATGTTAAAGATAGAAACTTTAATTTTCCTATTCTTCCAGAAACCACAACCATGCCATTATTTAGATATTCTTTTAACCAATCTTCATTATGCCCCAGATATATTTCTCCATTTTTTGTTTTTACAGCAAGACTGGTGCATTTTTCAACATAAAAATCCAGCAATTCTTCTTCACATTGCATAACTAGCAAATCTTCAAATGGAACTTTTGAACCAACACTCATTCCGCGCAATTCTTCTAATAAAAGAGGATATTTTTTCTTAATTGCGGGAATAAATTTCTTAGCACCTTTCATCATCTGAGAATAAGAAATTCCTTTTCTTCGATATATTTTTTTATTTTTTCTTATCCTTCTTTTTATATTTCTAGAAAGAGCTTTTCCAAGTTTAAAGCCAAATTCATAATTATTTTCGGCCTCAATTTTAACATACTTTATTTTTTTAGCCATTTATAATCCAGAAATTTACAATTCTTAAAGATTTTTTTTGATTTGGCCAAGTGAGTTTTTTAAGTGCTTCCTTAAAACCAACCCATTGATAATCTGAATGCTCAAGATTATCTAATTTAATTTTTTCCTTTTTTACTTCTGCAGAATAAAGCTGAAAAGATTGACCTTTAAAATTTCTGCGATCTGAATAAATTTTTTTATAATTATATTTTCCAGAAAAATCAAATTTGTTTATTTTTAAGGAAGAAAGGCCTGTTTCTTCTTTAAGCTCACGTCTGACAGCTTGTTTAGAGCTCTCTAAAAATTTTACAGCACCTTTTGGAAATTCCCATCCTCTCCAATGAAGTTTTCTTTTGAGAATCAAATATTCAATTTCTTTTTTCGTTCTTGCATAAGTCACGATAAAAACAGCTCTTCGATATCTCATGTTATATTCTAAGCGAACAAAGATTGTTCTTTAATTATTGAGGTTTCAATCTCCCCCATTTTTGAAGAGCCTCTTTTAATTCTCTGTGGTTTTCTGCATATTCATTTAGATTTATCTTTTGCTTATATGCTTCAATTGATTGCATTACTGCTTTGGCACCAGCCTCTATACCCTTAGGATGTCCAAGTGTTCCTCCACCAATTTGTAAAACCAAATCTGTCGTGCCGTAAATATTCAGAACATCTGGCAAAATACCTGGATGCAATCCTCCCGAAGCAACCGGAAGCATTGGTTTAATATTATACCATTTTTGTTTCATTCTTAATTTTTTAATTTCATCAACTTCAGAACTAGTTATCATGTCTTTAATTGCCATTATTTCTTCTTTCTTACCCTCAAGTTTTCCAATAACAGTTCCAATATGGAACTGATCAATTCCAGCCATTCGCATTAATTTAGCTAAAAATAACATAGACATTCCGTGTTTAGGATTTCTCGTAAACATTCCATGCATTGCTCTATGTCCGTGAATAGCCATTTTATAATCACGAGCTAATTGTGTGGCTGTTTGAACAGCTGTAAAACCACTAACAACTACATCCAGCATGAAATATTTGAAATTTTGTTCAGAAATTGTTTTTACTCTCTTTTCTAATTCTTTTAGATTCGGAGCAGTCACATTAATAAAAGCCTCTTTAATCTCTCCTGTTATTTTCTCTGCCTTATCTCTATATTTTGCGAGTAATTTTACGCGCTCATCAAATCTATTAAACGACTGATTTGTTAAATTCTCATCATCTTTTATACAATCAATCCCCCCCAACCACACAGGCATACCATATTTTTCAGCATGCTCTCTTGCTGTTGCAGCTAATTTTGGTTTTGGAACAACAGATGTTATGGGCCCGGTTTTTCTCTTAAAAATTTTAGATATAACATCTTTTCCATATACTGGGCCCTCGTAATATTTTAATATCTCTTTGGGAAATTCAGCATCAAGAAGTTTAAGATTTTTTACAGCTTTCATACCAAAAACATTACCTCCGAATCCACTCATCATAGCAGAAATTGAACCTTCTTCAAAGATAATTTGAGGATATGCTATTTTCGTAAAATTTTTATCATATTCATATGCATATGCCTTTGTTTTCGGCAATAGTTTTGGGCGATATGCAAGAGTTGTCCATGTTCCTGCAGAACTTTCAGAGGCTATTCTTCCAACAGCATCCTCTTTTGTTATGCCTTTTGCAGGCTCGAAATAAAAAAGAACATTCAAATCTTTTTTTGGATTGTGTTTCAAATTAATAAAATCATGGTACCACTCAATTTTTTTTTCAGACATTTTTCTTTTACCTCTTTTTTATAACAATTCCTTTTTCTGTATCCTCAACAACAAAACCAAGTTTATTAATTTTTTCTCGAATTTCATCAGCTTCTTGAAATTTTTTATCTTTTCTTTTTCTCTCTCTTTCTTCTGCAAGTTTCTTAATTTCAGCAGAAATCTCGATTTTTTCTTCTTTATCTAAATTCAATCCGAATACTTTGTCAAATTTCAAAACTAATTCATATTTTTCAGAATCATTTAATCGATTCTCTCTTAAAATATCCCACACATAGCTTAATGCCTGCGGAACATTTAAATCATCATTTAAAAATTCAAGAAATTGTTTATATGCAAGTTCTATATTTTTTTTATTTATCTTTTGCTTAGATTTTCTTAGTTCAAATAAAATATTTTTTAATTTTTCATAAGCATTTTTAGAAGCATTCAAACTTTCCAATGTAAAATTCAATGGTTTTCGGTAATGCGCAGACAAATAAAAATATTTCAAATGCATTGGAGAGTAATTCATTTTTTCAAGATCAGATAAAGTATACAATCCTCCTGTTGATTTTGAAATTTTTTCTCCTTTAAAATTTAGAAAAGCTCCATGAAGCCAGTATCTAACAAAAGTTTTTCCCGTGGCAGCCTCGCTTTGAGCTATTTCATTTGAATGATGAACTGAAATATGATCTTCTCCACCTGTATGTATATCAATTGTTTCTCCAAGATGCTTCATTGACATTGCAGAACATTCAATATGCCAACCAGGAAAACCAATTCCCCAAGGAGAACCCCATTCCTGTTGTCTTTCTCCGGATTTCTCTGAAAATTTCCATAAAGCAAAATCTGTTTTATTCTTTTTTTTCCCAATAGCTATTCTTTTTCCTGCTTTAAGCCCCTGAACATCTAATTTTGCAAGTTTTCCGTAATTTCTAAATTTAGAAGTATCAAAATAAATTCCATCAGATGTTTTGTAGGTGTACCCTTTTTTTTCTAATTTTTTTATAAGTTCTATCTGCTCTTTAATATATTCTGTTGCTTTAGTCCAGACATCTGGCTCAGAAATATTTAATTTTTTCAAATCCTGCTTGAAAATATTAAAATAAAATTCAGAAATTTCTCTAGCTGTCTTTCCTTCGCGTTTAGCTGTTTTCTCAATTTTATCCTCACCTTCATCTGCATTTGAAACTAAATGTCCTACGTCTGTAACATTCATTACATGCTTAACAGAATATCCTTGAAAAATCAAAATTTTTTTTAAAAAATCAGGAAAAATATAACTTCTTAAATTTCCAATATGGGGATACCAATAAACAGTCGGACCGCAGGTATAAATTCCAATTTTCTTATCTTTTAATGGCTTGAAAACCTCTTTTTTTCTTGTTAAAGTATTGTAGAATCTTATCATAAATAATTCAAGTAAAAGCGATTTAAAAATTTAAGTTATTCTCTTAGAAAATTATTTTATTGTTATTAAAATATCAGGTGAAGAATAACTCTCTCCATCCTTGCGAATTTCTAAATTATAAACAATTGGGCAAGGAGGTGCTGTTTCAGGAATATCAAATCTAACCATTCGAGGAAAATCAAGGGTGTTACCTCCTCCGAGATTAAAACTTCCTTCTCCTCCAAGAAGATAACTATTTGCAATTTCTTTTGTAAAACTCGTTCCACATTTTGAAACATCCATGGCACTAGTTACATATGTAAATTCAGCTTCTTCAACACCGGTATTTTTTACAGAAAAAGCAAAGCCTTTAGGTGTATCTCCCTTTTTCAGAGTAACCTCTCTTGATGTTGGATAAATTGCGACATTTCTTCCTTCTTCTGCAAATAATTTTTGTATCTGACTTTGAACTTCTGCATCAATAGAATCAATTGCGTTTGTTCCAGATCTAAAAATTCTTTGTACAAGGAAAATTCCTAGAACAAGAACAACCATTAGTAAAACTATAGTAACCATGGTTCCAACTGACATTTCCATTGCCGCGCGTCTTGATTTTAAGGAAGCAAGATTCATTTTAAACAGAAGGGAAAAGATTCAACATCCCTCCATACAATATTACTAAAATCAGATTAATTCCTCCAAGAACAATTCCAATTATATTCAAAATTCTAAATTTTTTTGCTGTTTCTTTTTTTTCGTCCTTTAATTCTATCAATCCGATTGTGCCCAAAACAATTCCTCCCAATCCTCCACTTAGAAAGGGAAAAATAATAGCGACCACTATACTTAAAATTCCTAAAATCTTTCCAATCAAAAGTTTATTCATTTTGTTATTCATCTTAAGCTAAAGGAAATAAATTTAGATTTCCACCCAAAGAGCTAGAAAAAAGAATAAGCTCTAGAATAAAGAACAACACACTTAGTATAATTCCGATAATATTGAGTCTTTTTGCTTTCTGGGATTTTATTTTATTGCTTTGTATCAATCCAATTATTCCAAGAACTAATCCTGCACCTGGAACAAAGAAAGCAAAAATCACACTTAAAACTCCAAAAATATAACTTATCGAATTAAGATTTTTTTTATCAGTCATTTAATTCCCTCTTTGAATTTATATTGAAATTACGATTTTCAGTTTTATAAATGTTTTTGAAAAATGGGACCACTGGGAGTCGAACCCAGGACACCATGAGCTTCAGTCATGTGCTCTCCCGCTGAGCTATGGTCCCAAATTCTATATAAAAAATAATATGGGGTGTTTTAAAAGACTTTCTGAAGGAATTTAATTAAGGCTTATCTTATTCCCTATTTCAAATCCATATTTTTCTGACAATCCAGAAGTTATCTCAAGAACATACAAAATATTTGAGGGAGGATACAGAATAATACAATCATTTTCTTCGCAAGGAATTTGATTTTTATCTATTCCAATTATCTCTAAA
>Ga0194113_10004083_pt1 | contig 19233 bp, 23 predicted proteins | sample TA2MahC200mmetaG_FD_146193 | JGI IMG/M metagenome (GOLD analysis project Ga0194113, IMG submission 146193) | Freshwater microbial communities from Lake Tanganyika, Tanzania - TA2015017 Mahale Deep Cast 200m | ecosystem: Environmental > Aquatic > Freshwater > Lake | place: Tanzania: Lake... | reverse complement strand
GTCGGTCGAAGGCATAGGTTGAACGTCGAGGAGTGTCAGTTTAGGACGCCCAGAACCTCATCCTCGTGGAGAAGGAGGTGACGATCCTCGAGAGGGGACATCTTGAAGTCCCCAGCTGGGTCCGCCTCCTCGTTCTGGTGAACGAGGCGGGTGCCGAACGGAGGAACGTCGGTTTTCGATTTGTTCGCCTCCGTCTCTATTAGGTCGGGTAGGTCCTTATTACTATTAATAGAGACGGAGGTGAACAAATCGAAAGCGGGCTTCCAACGTCGCCTAAGCGATTCGACCACTCGGCCGCTGGCGGCCGCGAGCGGGCTTGGCCGCACGCGGCGGGGTGCAGCAGTAGTTGGCAACGCGGAGGGCGGTGAGGGCTCGTCCGAGTTCGGTGCCCTGGGCTCGGGCGATGGCCCGGTTGACCCTGTCCCGAGCCGTAGACCAGGGGACACCCAACGTGTGGGCCACCTCCGCCATGTTCGGGCGGTGCCAGTAGATGACCGCCGCCTGGATCTCCCGCTCGTGGCACCGGCAAGCCACCAGCCTGGCCCTGAACTCCTCCGTCGTCCAGTCAGGGCGCTTGGCTAGCACTCTGGCCCGCTCCAAGGCCCCTTTGATCCTCAGGCTGACCGAACTCTGGGTGATGCCGAGCCGTCTCCCCATCTCGGCCTGCGGCATCCCTTCCGCCGACCACATCAGGATCTCCTTGTCCCGAGGGAGGAGCCGGTCGAGCACGTCGTGGAGTCGGTCCAGGGCCTCCTCGCTCAGGGGCTCGGGGCTCGAGCCCCACGGGAAGGGTTGCTCCGTGGAGGCCATGGCCTCCACGACGTGGGGCTCCACAAGTTCGAGCCCGTGCATGTAGGTGACCCCGTTCTCGCGAGGCGGGGCAGGGAGCCCGTAAGGCTCATGCTTGGTGCGTTGTGGGCGGGTCATTGTGGTCGTCACCCCCGACCACAACAATACTCGCAGAAGCCTGCTCGATCAGGGCTCGGGGGGAGCCGCCACGGGTGCGGACTCCATCGAGTCCACGGTCACCTTCTGCCCCCACACATCCACACCGAGCTTGAGCCCCATGGCCCCGCCGACCAGGGCCAGGGCCATGGCTACAATCTTCAGGAGGTCCGGGATCAGGCGGAACGCCCCGACCTCCTCGGCGAGATCTTTCACGCTCCCGTCGAGGGTGTCGAGCCGGGCGCAAAGGTTCGAGTCCATCTTGGAGATGGCCTTCTCCTGCCTTTCCAACGACTTCTGCAGGAGATCGAGCAAGCGTTCCTCGGTCGCCATTTGGCGGGAACGTTCGTCGGTCGACTCGTCACTCGTCCGAGTCGGGCTTCCGCGATCTGCCGGCGGCATGGAGGGCCTCCATCAGCAATGAGGGTGGGAGCGACCGCAAGAGTGCGATGACCTGCCCCGCATCTGACGTGTCCATTGCAGGGACAGCGGACTCCATCTGGTTGATCAGTCCAGCCCGATCCAGAAGCTCGGCCGCCGCCTTAACGCCGGGGGAGTCGATGGGGCGGTCAGGGGCCACGGCCCTGAGCAGGTAGCTCACGGCCGAACGGGTCGATGCCTTCAACGCGTCGAGCCCCTCGGCCTTCACCGCCTCGACGGTCTGGTCGAGGGCCGCTCGGAACAAGGGGTCTGAACGAAAGTGATACATCGAGTCGAGGGAGATGCCCGTCTGCCGGGCCGCCTCTGCAACCGTCCCGCCCTCGGCCATCACCTTGATCGCCTTGTAGTGCCTCGCAGTGAGTCGCTTGAGTGCCATATGATCCTTTCCTCGCCGAATGCGGCTTAGAACCTAAGTTTCAACTGCCTTGTGCCGCCATCTTCTTCAGATCACGAACGGCTCTCGTGAACTGTACAGCAGAGACGGCGGCTCCCTTGAGGTATGCCTCGAATGGATCGACGATGTGTGGCCAGGGTGGGTTGGACGTGGAGAGATCCCACGTCCAATGGCACCGGCCTTGATCATCGTAGTTGGAGCCCAGGAGTTTGGCTCCACGGACTCGGAGGAAGGCCGCGAAGTAGAGGTCGCGGGTGGTCATCGTGACCTCGCCGGTTCTTCGATGGAGCGGAACGAGACTTCGATCTGGTCTACGTCGGCGTCCCGAATCTCGACGACCATGCAGATGAGTTCGGAGATGTACAACTCGTCGTCGGTGAGGGACACGATGGCCCCCAACTGGAGGTGTCGAGCCCGCTGGTCGAACAGGTAGCTGACGTTCCTGGCGGGCAGCCCCCAGGCGTAGCTCATCCACTGGACGATCTTGGCGGCGGTCGTCACGTCGTAGACGTGATCCGTCTCGATGGATTTGGCGGCTTCCCCGTACCGGGCACGGGAAACACGGCTCATCTGGTTGGTGAGGACGGAGGAGGAACGAGCCACGGAATCGTCGCCCGTGAGAGTGACGCTGGCCGTGTAGTCGCCCGAGTCTGCGTTGAGCCTGTAGGAGAGTTGGATCTCGTTGGCGAGCTTCCCGCCCGTGGTGGCCGTGTACTCGACGGGCGAGGTTCGTTCTGCATCGAGCCGGGCAACGTCAATGTGTTCCACCACGTCGCGGTCGACCACCCCGTCGTACCTCCACACGACCGGGTAGAGGCCGTCGGGGCCGACTCGGATGGACACGGGGAGGATGGGGAGGATGTTGGCCCGGAGCCAAGCCCACACGTTCACGGGTTCGTCGATGTACCCCGCGAGGATGTACCGGTTGAGGAGCAGGGCCTCTGCCGCTGTGCGGCCCTGGTCGACAGTGAGGGTGGTCTGGTCGAGGAAGTAGTCGAGCACGTCACCCGCCTTCTCGAGCGGGCCTTGGCGTCGCCGATCCCACATGCCTCCGCCCGACGTGTGAGCCCACGCCACGAAGTAGGTGTCGTCGGACGACCATGTGATCCCAGCGGGGACGACCACAGTGGCCACCTGACGGCCTCGTCCGTCGGTCGTGTGAACCACGCTGGCCGAGTCCCAGTCGGTCACGTCTACGTCCGCGTTGCACACGTAGACGGTCGTGGCCGACACCTCGTGGCCCGCGATGAGGAGGGTCTTGGTGCCCGTATGGACGACGTGAGCGGGTGAGCCGGGGATGGCCTCGTTGTGGTCGCCGGGACGGCCGTAGACGGTCGGGTAGGTCTTGCCGTTGGCCTTGTCGGCCGCGTTGGGCCACGTCACCTCGTCCACGACCGCCGTGGGCGACGGGAGGATGCTCCTGTCCTCGTAGGGGCTCGTGGCGAGGCTGAACGCGAACGGCTCGTTCTCGGCCCCATACGTGGGTTCGGAGAGCGGGCCCTTGAGAACGACTTGGCGCTCCTCGTAGGTGGTGCCATCGATCCAGCGGGACAGTTGACCCGTGGCTGCGGCGAGGTCGAACCCCTTGCTCACCAGTTGGGCGACGTTGAACCCTGGGATGACGACCGAGAAGGGGACGGACACTTCACCGGGGCTGTCTGCAAAGAGGTCGAGGGTGTCCTCCCACTGAACATCGTCGATCCCGTCGAGGTACTGGAGGGCCGTCCCGTCCGCCTTCTCGACCTCGAACGAGTCGGTGGACAGGTGGAAGTCCGACCCTCCGATGCTGAGATCGAGAAGCCAGAACACCCGAGTGCCGGTGAGGCTGGCCCGGTCGAGCACATCCTTCGGCATCAGACCTCCTCCTCGATCGTGACCGTGGCCACCCGTGTGACTTCGCCCCGGGTGTTGGAGTCCTCATCGCCCAGGATGTTCTCGAGACGGCTCGTCGAGGTGACCCGCCCGTAGACGAAGTCCCGCTTGTGGAAGAACGTCTGCGTCTCGACCCCCGTGCTCGAGGCGCGGTTGACGTGGGGCACGTAGACTACGGGCTTGTCAGGGCCCCCCAAGTAGTCCAGCAACCCTTCGACCAGCAGCGGAGTCGAGGCGGGGGAGGCCACGGGCTGCTGGGAGCCTCCCGAGGAGGGGGTCTGGTAGTTGGGGCGGGGGTCAGTGCCCGTGACGGAAGACTGGTCGATCCCATCCTGCCAGGCGAACTCGACGACGCGACGAGGAGGCCCGAGCTTCCGCGTGTACCGGGTGCCCCCACGGCGGGTCGTGGACTCGGTGTTCGGCCGAAGCTCGACGGTGCGCCCGTGGCTGTACTGTTGGCCGAACAGGGCCAAGTTCCCAACAACGATGTTCCCGATGTAGAAGTAGCCCTCCTCCGTCGTGGCCGCTGGGATGGTGATTCGCAGGGCGTGGAAGTTCGCGATGTTGAGGAGGGTCACCCCAACGTTGGGGAAGATCACGTCGAGGTCGCCCGAGGCGTGCTCCGAGTCGGTGTAGTCGTCCCGGTGGATGTGGATGACCGGGCGTTGGGCCGTGGCTTCCGTCCAGATGCCGTCCGAGTTCGACCCGACCCGGCGGTGCTGATCGAGGTTGCCCGAGGTGAGCACGAGGTGTCCGCCCACAAGCTCGGAGTGCTGCAACCACTTCACGCCCGTCGGGTTCGCGGCCCCCGTGTTCACGTAGAGCGCGTCCCCATACCGGGTGAACTTCAAGTCCCGGTAGCCGTTGGTGACCGTCACGAGGTTATTCCATCCCCCTCCGGAGTTTCGTCCAGCCACCGTGAACGACGGCACGTTCGTGTTGCACAGGTAGAGCGCAAGGTTCTTCGTGAACGACCGTCGATCCGAAGTCGCCATCTCCCAGGCGATCCTCTGCCCGGTCGTGTCCGTAGACCTCCACGTCTGACGGGGCGAGGGAGAGATGGCTGGATCGATGTGGGTGATCGGATGCTGGTAGCGGGTGTCGATGGAGAAGGTCTCCCCCGAAAACACGGGTCCATCGACCGCCTGGATCTTCACGCCGTTGGGGACGGCTGCGGGGAGCCGGGAGAAGAACCGGGGGTTCAGATCATCAGGGTTGGTCTGACCGCCCGAGAGCCCCGTGACACCCGTGGGCATCTGACCCCAGCAGACGATCTGCCAATAGGACTCGGCACCCGCACCGCCCGGGGAGATGTGGCCCCAGATGCAGTCACCGTAGGTGTTCGGGGTCGCGGTGTCGCTGGTCAAGGTTTGGTTGATGCCGGTCTCCCACTGACGCTCGAGGTCACCGTCGTTGACGTTGCGGTGCCATGTCCGAACACGCCCCTCGGACAGGGAGATGAGAAGTTGCGAGGTCGCCGTCAGGTCGATGGTCTGATCGCTTCCGATCTGCAACCCGGTGTTCATGTCCCTGACCCGGTAGCCCGTGGTCGTCAGGTAGATCCCTGCCTCGTAGTCGTCGTTGGAGTCGGCGGTGCGAACCTGAATCGCCACGTAGCGGCTGTTCAGGGAGCCTCCGCTGGTGACCTTGAACTGGAAGAAGTACACGAAGTCGTCCTCAACAGCCGAAGGGGGGTACGGGGCTGCCGTGGTGTTGAGGTCGTAGTAGTTGGCGTCCGGGTTTCCGGTGGTGATGTTGAGTCCGTTCGACCCGAGAGACACGGTCGGGGAGCCCGACGGGTGGGCGTCCCACACGTCCCCAAGCTGGTCGGGCTCCTCCATGCCGATCCACGTCCGTGACCACGCCATCTGCGTCACGTCGTCCCGGAACAGGCTGTAGGAGGGCATAGTCAGGTTCGAGTGGCCCCCGAGCCACAGGACACTGATCGAGTAGAGGCCATTGGCTGCGTTCGGGGTGCTCCACCGGGTCACGAAGGCGGTGCGCCCTCGCGTCTCCGCCGCCGTGAAGTCGGTCGGGTACATCTCCCCATCGCCGTCCTTCCAGAGCCCGTGGAAGGACGCAGTGCCGGTCGAGCCCTCCATCCTAGCCCAGTTGTCCCCCTCGTCGAGGGAGCGGATGACGGTCGTGTCGTAGACCACGCCCGGGGTGTAGTAGGCCAGATACCAAGTCCCGTCCTCGCCTGACCACACAGCGAGGTCATCGCCGATGTTCTCGCGGGTCGGGATGGTCGTGCCCCCTACTTCGCCGAGGCTGTGGTAGGCGTTGTTGATCTTCCTGATCTCGGGAAAGCTCGCAACGGTGTCGTTGTACATGACCGCGAAGCCGCCACTCGAGAGAGGCAGGACATCGTGGTAGCCCCCGCTCTCCAGGGCCTCGTGGTCGAACACGTAGACCTGAATGAACCGTGCCCCGAGGTCATCCGAGGCCCACTGAACCAGGGCCTCGGGCTCGTTGAACCCTGTAGGGGCCTGGAAGTCAATCTGACCGACCAGAAGCACCTGCCCCATGTTGTAGGCGGCTCGGAGCCGCTTCACGTTGTAGGCGGCGGTGTCGATGCTGTCTTCGAGACAGAACTCGGAGCCGACCTGCCAGTTGTCTCCGTCGTCGTCCGAGTACCACATCTCGATGTTGGCTTCGTCCGTCGGCCCGTTCACGACCCAGAAGAACAGCAGCACCCGACCGCTCGGGAGTTGGCACAGACACGGGTGGAGGTTCGAGTTCGTGTTGTTCTTGGGGGTGATGTTGGCGATCACGCTCCACGAGCCTGTGTCCGCGTCGAACAACCGGATCGTCGGGATGTAGTCGGAGGTCGAGCCCGAGACGAGGGTGCCGGAGCCACGGGTCACGAGGAGGAGATTCCCGGACAGGAGCCGGATCACCTGCGGCTGCTGGTGACGGGCGAGCCCTCCGGCATCCGTCGAGTAGTTCAGGGAATCCCACCCGAGGAAGATGTTGGGGGTGTCCCACCCGTACCATGTGTTGTCTGCCTCATCTTGGTAGGCGTACCCGCCGGCACGCTCGGACACACCGGGGAAGCCTCCACGAATGGCCTGAAGCCGAAGCTGCGAGTCAGCCGGTTGTACCCCGGTCGCCTGAAGCACCATCTTCGAGTTCGGGGTGGAGGTGTCCTCGGGCACACCGGGAACGGGCCCGGCTTGCGTGAACTCCGAGTAGGTCACCGAGATCGTCTCGTTGCTGATCGCGGGATCAGGGATGACGATGCCTCGAAAGACGGTCTTGGAAACGTCAGAGCCCATCAGGCGGCCCTCCTGCTATGACCCGGACGGCGTACCCCGAACAGAGCGTCCGAGAGCGGGCCACCACGAGACAGGTTGTCCTGCACGAAGCTGTCGAAGACCTTGTGCTTGTACTGGTTCACCACAACGATGGAGGCGGGACGCCCACCACCACGGTTGAGGTCATCCACGCCCTGACGACCCAGCCGACTCACGGCCCCACGGTTGAGCACCGCTTCCCCGGGCTGTGCTGAGATCAGCCCGTGGTCGGCCGACGTGCGGCTCGACCGCATGACCTCGTCGACGATGCCGCCGAAGGCGAACTCGGGGGGCTTCTGGGCGGCCACCACGGCGGCCTGGGCCACGCCCGTGGCCGTGATGCCCGCCACTGCGAACCCGCCCGCCACAGGGCCGAGTTCGGCCAGGGCACGGGTGATGGCGACCGCCGTGTTGATGGCGATCTGGACGAGGGCCGCAGCCTGGCTGATATGAAAGGCCGTCAACACCTGCTGCTTCTGGCTCTCGGTGAGTTCCCCTTCCTTGTCGATCTGCATCTGGATCAACGACTGGAAGGCATCGGTGATGTTGTTGTAGGCACCGAGGGCCGCATCCTCGACTTCGCGGCGGGCATCCAGTTCAGCTTGCTTCTGCTCCTCGACCATCTCGAGGTACTTGGCCGTGGCCTCCTCGTAGCGTTCGAGCTTGGCCTCAAGCTCCTCGGCCTCGATCTCCCCGAGATCACGGAGGCGTCGAGCCTCGTTGTCGGCCAACAGGGTTCGGGCGTAGTCGAGATCCGCGAGGATGGCTTCCCGTTCGGCGGCGGTCGTCTCCTCCGCCTTGAGTAGCGACTCTAGGTCAGCGATCGACGCCATGATCGCGTTGTGGCGTTCATCCGCTGCGATCTTGATCCGATCCCGCTCGGTCAGCAGATCGTCGTTGATCTGTGCGCTGATGTCGATGAGATCCTCACCAGCCGCCTGCATTTCCTTGTAGATGTCGCGGACTTCCCGGGCGGCCTTCGCAACTCCGGTGAGGGCGTCCTTCTGTTCCCGGTTGGTGCCGAGAAGTTCGCGGGCTCGGGCGTCGTAGTCGGAGGTGGCCCCATTGAGGCCGTCCATGGCGTCCGACGTGGCCCCCAAGGCGGCATCCACGATGCCCCCGGCCACGGCGTCGGAGAGGGCCTCCCAGCCCCCCTTGGCGTCCTTGAACGCCTTCCCCAACCCCGTCATGCCCACGGCGTTGGCCAAGTCCCCCATGACCCCGATCAACTGGAAGAGCATGTCGATGGGTTGCAGGAGCGACTGGATGAACTCGCGGATGAGGAACGCCGCGAACTCGCGAAGCAGATCCTTCCCGTCCGCGAACTTCTGGAAGGAGTCCAGGGCCATGAGCCCCAGCTTCACGAGAATGAAGGAGCCCTTCTCCAAGGCGGGGGCGAACTCTCCGCCGAGGGTGACCACGAACCGGTCGAAGATCGTCTGAAGGGACGACATCGCGTCGTTGACGTTCTCGATGGAGGCGAGCGTCTCGGGGGCGATGGGCTCGAACCCTTCGATGTCCTCGAAGGGCTTCAGGGCCTTGTTGAGTTCCTCGGCCTTGGCGACCGTGGCGACCATGGCGGCCCCGGCAGCGGCCACACCTACGGCCAGGGCCGCCACGGCGGCCACCCCAGCGGCGATGGCGATGCCCCAAGGCCCGAGGGCCTCACTCGCAGCGGCGGTGGCCTCCCCGAAGCCCTTGATCTTGGAGACGCCGTCACCGACGGAGCCGCCGATGGCTCCCGCCGCCTTGTCGACCGCCTCAATCCCCTTCGCGAGACGGTTGGTGCTCCCCGCAGCCTTGGTGCCCGTGTTGGACACGTTGTCCACGGCCTTGTCAGCGGCCTTAGCCGAGTTCTCGACCTTCTTGAACTCCCCGATGACCGTCTCGAGAGCGGCTACAAGGTCGGTGGCGTCACCCGTGAGGTCGAAGCGTACCTGTGCCATATGTCACCTCACTTGGTCGGGTCGAACCACCAGTCCACACGCTTGGCACCTATAGACCCTCCGCCTGCACGATCGATGAGGGTGTTTCGGACGGTGTTCGTGTGGGCCTGATCTGCATATTGGACAAGATCCGGGGTGGCCTTCCCGCCGTGAACCTTCACGTTGGCCGGACGGCCCTCACCCTTGACCGCCCGCTCCCGCAACGCGCCCGGTCGAACCCCTCGGGAGACCAGGAGGCCCGACAGCATGTCGTGGAAGGTGGCGGGGGTAGAGAGCATCGTTCGCTTGTCGTCCATTCCGTGCTGGATGTGCCAGTAGGCCAGCAGATCCGCCTGCTGGTCGCGGGTCAGTTGCCGGAAGCCCCAGGGGTCGCGGAGGTAGTTGATTCCGACGTCGAGGGCGATGAAGTCGTCGGCCCCGTCGTCGGAGAGAAAAAACCCGCCCGCTGCATCGCCTCCTGGGAGAGCGAGTTCCGCTCGACCCACTGACGCATGACAACCATCGCCAGCAACACCACGAGGTTGAGGTCGTACTCGGCCTCGTGAAGCTCCTCGATGACCCGCTCCCCGAACTCGAGCGGGTCATCCTTGGGGCCTAGCGTGGATTCGAGGTCGAGGGTCTTGTGGCACCACGACACCCCGACGATGAACCCGAGGACTCCCACAAGCTCGGGCCCCACCTGCTGGACGAGGGCGAAGATCCCCGCAGGGTTGTTGAGGTGGCCCGACAGGGCCGAGAAGGCCGCGAGGTGGGTCTTCTGTAGGCGGTTCAACAGCTTCGCACCTGTCACCGTCGAAGGGGTGCGGAAGTGGTGTTCGCCCTTGGGTTCGGGGAGCGTGACCGACACGTAGACAGGGGTGTCGGGGATCACACGAGGGGGGGTGCGGGTCTTCATCTGATGCTCCATGTGAGGGGGCGGTCGGCGGGGCTGCCTCTCGAACTTGGTTCGCGCCCCACCGACCGCCAAAACGACGAATCAGGCGTTCAAAGCCTGATCAGGAGAACTCTGGGTAGAGGTCGAACGCAGTCCCCGACACCGAGATGGTCGAGGGGTCGCCCTCGGCGATGTTGCCGGTGAGCCAGCAGTTCCGAATCGTGATCGTCTGATCCGCCGCCTCGCCGTGGTCGTTGCCCTCGATGGTGAACACGATGTCCCACAGCTTGACTTCGGTCGAAGCCAGGGCACCGTTCACTGGCACCCAGTTGGACGCCACCCAGCCCGTCTTCTGGATGACATCGTTGAGGCTGGCCGCAGCCGCGTCGGTCGTGTCCCGCAGGTATGCAGAGAAGGTGAAAGTGATGGGCTGGTCATCACCGAAACGAACGGAGGGGGTCGAGCCGAAGCGGCCACGGTCGAGGAACACGTTGACCGCCGGGCCGGGGATCGTGATGTTCAGATCGCCAGCCTCGTAGGCCACCGTGTAGGAGTTGGTGCCTCCCGAGTCTTGGATCTTGATCGTCCCGTCCCGCTTCGTCTTGACGATGGTTGCTTCGGCCATGGAGCCCTCCGATAAGGTTGCGTGCTACCCGCGTTATGCAGCCCGTCGAACGGCTGCTGCGAGTTGCTGTGCTTCGACTCTCTTTCCAGATTGAGCGACCAGCGTGATCGCCTTGTTGGCCTCTCCCGCCCGAAGAAGCTCCACGACCTCGGCAGACAACCCAAGCTGTTGAGCGGCCATCAGGAGCCCTCACGTTCGAGGAGCGCCTTGACCCGATCCGAGAGGAGGGCCTCCACGTCGGCTTCGGCGGCCATGAGCCCTTCCTTGAACAACTGCTCGGCCAACCCCTTGTGGACGTAGCTCGTGTAGTCCACGGGGTTCTCGATGGTGGCGTTGAGGTCGGACACCCGTGTCGTCCAACCCTTGTAGGACTCCCCGGTGTCGATGGGCCAGTTGTCTCGGATGTGTTTCTCGAGGTCGAGAGCCACGTCGCGGAGGGCGGCCGTCAACACGTTGTCGACCTCCCCTTGGACGACGGTGAGGCCGACAACGACGTTCCCGATGTTGGAGTCGATTTCGGCCATGTTGTCAGCCCTCAACAATCAGGTGGTTCAGGCGCTGCGACCCTCGGTGAGAAGGGTTCAGATGTCCTCGGAGCCCGCGAACTCTGAGCCGAGGGCCTTGGCAGCCGCATACGCCTGGGCGTAGAGGCTGCCAAGGCCCTCGGGGTCGTACTGGAAGTCCAGCACGCTCTGCTTCAGGGGCTCGCGGCCCGCCTCCGCCGCAGCCTTGTCCGCGAACACGGACACGTAGGCCCGGCAGTCGGTCTTGCCTGTGAACACGAAACGACCCACACGGATGTAGGCGTTGGGGACATCGATCCCGTGAAAGTCGATCTTCTTCTTGAGAGCCATGATCACGCCCCCCTGGCGTAGTGGTTGATGTCGGCGTAGTTCTCGTCGATCAGCCGACACAGGGCTTCGGGCAACACGCCCTTCCAAGGTTCGGGGTCGTTTGGTTCGATCTTCGAGCGGATCTTGTGGAGAGGCCATCCGTGGAAGTCGTCGTTCTCGAACGTGATCACTCCGACGTGGGGGTGCCGATCAGGTGTCCAGCCCCTCGACCAGCACGATCTCGGTGCTGATGCTGTTGTCGGCCCCAGCATTCACGGTAGACCGCACGTACAGGGTCGGAGTCGTAGACGAGAGCACGACGGGCACGGCGGTCGCATTTTTGATGTGGGCCGCCGTGGTGCCCTGGGTTGCGATGTGATCCTGCGTGGAGACCACGAAGGAAGCCGCACGCCCGAGCCTCGGGTTGATGCTGGCCGCCGTCCCGGCCGTCAGGGTCGCCTTGTAGGACTTCAGCGTCCAGATGGGGTGGCCGAGGGCAATCGACCACTCGGAGGCGGCGGCTGCCTCCGTCTCGGAGCAGGTGATGATCGCGTGCCGACGACCCGAGATCGTCTTGAACACGACGGAGCTTGTGCCTGCGTATGCCATGGTGAGTCTCCTGCGAGGGTGGTCGCGATCAGGAGGCCGAGACCGGGAAGTCCTGTTCGATTCCGAAAGAAATCTCGACGAGCAGGTGCTCCCGAGTCGGGGTCAGCGACCGCCGAGTGTTCTGGTAGAGCACGCGGATTGAGGGATTGGCGCTCTGATCGAGCAATGCCTGGATGAGCCTCTCCTCGAGGTCGAGGGCTTCCTTCTGGGAGCGGAAGGCATCCGTCATGTTCAGGCGCTTCAAGAACCGCACGAGCAGAACGTGCCCGACCCTGACCTCATCCCGATCCCGATACTTGTTCGTGTTCGCCGTCTGGATGTCCAGGGAGAACATCGTGTCCGTCCCCGTCGTCGGGATCGACTGTGGGGTGATGATGTTCGGGCACAACTTCATCGTTGTGGTGTCGACGATGGTGTCGGCCAACCCCTGCAACATGTCGGAGAAGGTCTTGGTTGCGGGCATCAGGCCAACCAAATGATCGGGGTGGCGGACTCGCCCTCGGTGGCCGATGTCATGTCGTTTTCGTGGGATGCATCGTAGGTGAAGGTGAGCTTGCCCCACCGTTCCTCGAATGCCTTGTGGTAGCGGTCGGCCAGTTCGGCGTACTTCCCTCGACCGGTCGAGTACGTTTCCAGATCGGTCATGATGAGGGCAAGGGTGAGGTTGAGGTGAACCTCACGGAGCGACCACGGGCTCATGATCAGGTACGGCCGACGGCCCTGCTCCAACAGCCGGTGGGTGATTCGATCCCACGCTTCGTCGATGTAGTCCTGCCAGGAGGACTTGTTCGGGGGTAGCAGGTTCGACAGATCCGCATGGCACCGACGGAGATCCACGTCGGTGATGACGGGGTACAGGAGCCGAATCACGAGGGCGGCATCCTGGCGGAAGGTGTGGGTCTCCGAGTCGATCAGAAGAACCCACTCGACGTGCCAGTCCTCGGCGGGCTCGAGGGTCACGGGGATCGTGGCTGACGAGAGGCTGTAGGAAGCGTAGCCATCCGAATCCACGGTGATGGCAGCCGTGTCCACCTTCTTGTTCCCGGACTCGTCGTAGATGGTGATGGTGCCCGACGTGATCGTGACCGGCTCCCCGTCCGTGTAGACCGGGAGCCGGAGGGTCTGCGTCTTGGCCCGCTGGATGAACAACGGGGCTTGGATTCGAGCCGAGAGGGTCATTGTTGTTCATCCTCAGGCGAAGGTGGGGTCGAGGGGGTCAGGATCGATTGGGCGATCAGCGCCCACCACGCTTGTCCTCGGTCTTGACCTTCTCGCCGTGCTCGACACGTCGAGCGGCATCGGTCGCGATCTTGCGTGCCTGGTCTGGGGTCAGTGACCTGTCCACCTTGATCAGGTGCGCGGTGAACCGGTCGATCTTCTCCCGGACTCCCTGCTTCTCGCCCATCACTTCACCCCCTTCTTGACGGCCTTGGGCTCGGGGGCCCCGACCACCGAGGGCTCGATGTCGTCGTCCCCGAAGGCGTCGAGCGGGTCGGCCTCGGCGGGGGGAGCGAGATGAATCTGCGTGTCCAGAGAGCCCTGGCCCGGCGTGAACCCCGCAGCCGCCATCTGGTCGGCCAACAGAGCCTCTGCCTGCTCCAGACGAACCTTGATGGAGGGGAAGTTCGGCTTGAGGGCAAACTTCTCGTTGAGACGGCGAACCCGCTTCTGCGTCTCCCGAACCTCGACTTCCTTCAGCTTGGATGTCATGGCGGGGATGAACCCCTTGGCGACGAGGGCCTGCAGGAACTTGATGCGGAGGGCCCTGTCCTCACCCCACTCGATGCTCCCCCGAACCCGCTCGTAGCCCTCCCAGGCGAAGCAGTAGGCCCACCCGTTGCCCGCCGGGAAGCGGCTGATGTACTGACCCTTGGGCACCACATCGGCCAGCCGGGGGTCGCCGTCCTCGAGAATCATCCAGCCCTTGCTCGTGTAGTGGGCGCGTGTCATGGCCGGATTTTCCTGGCCGGTCGGCAGAAGTTCGACCCCCTGCACACCAGCGGAGATCGTGAGCTTGCCGAGTTCGGGGAGCCAGTCCTTCGCGTCTACGTCCCACACCCAACGGTCGGGGTGAACCATCCCGAGAAACCGAGGGTGGTTGCGCTTCTCCTGCTTCGGGAGAGGGGGCTCACGACGAGCTTCGGCACGAGGCAGGGCCTCACCAAGAACGATGGGCATGGGCTGTCCTTTGGATTTGAAGGAATGTGGGTCGTGTCACACCGATCAACACGAAGCCCCAAGGATGCGGGGTGTGTGCCGCATCCTTGGGGCTGTAGGATCAGGACGCCGAGGTGACGAGCTTCACGCCCTTGGCGTCATCGATCTCGGACACACCGACGTAGTAGTTGCCCACCACGATGGTGTGAGCCGCCGCCGAGTCGCGTTCGAACTCGACGAAGATCGGGGAGCCGTTGGGGGCAACCGACGCGAACGAGCCGGGGCCCGCCAGAGCCACGACCTCGGCGGGGATGCCCTCCATGTAGCCGTAGCAGTCGGGAGCGAAGAGCGCCCCAACCTTGTCGCCACCCGAGGTCGCCACCGAGTCGCTCGAGTAGAAGTTGATGCCACGCCACGTCCCGTGGAGCCCGTAGCCGAGGCTCATCGGGGAGGACGAGAGCATCGCCTCGGTCGCCGGGTTGTACTCGGCAGACCCGCCCTCACCACGGAGCGACTCCAGAAAGTCGGTCAACTGGATCGGGGCGAGAACCGCCGAAAGCTGACCGCCCACGCGAGCCTGGATGAGCGCGTACTGGGCATCGCTGATGTCGTCCACGGTGAGGTCGGCACCCGAGGTGCCCTTCGCCACGCTGAGGTTGTTGAAAAGTGCGCAGAGCATGTCCGTGAACCGGAGGCTCGCCGCACGGCCCATGTCCTGCGCGAACATCTCGATGCCCGGACGAGGGCCGCCGACCAGCACGTAGGGGTCGGTGATCAGGCGCTTGAGAGCCTGCCGAGCCACGGTGATGGTCACGGTGCCCGTGCCGAGGTCGGTGTTGCTGACCGCCGTCACCTCATCGGTGTTGGCCGCAGCCATCGCGTCGTCCCAGGTCGCCTTGGCAATTTTGGAGGCGACGGAGCCCGAACCCGCGACCGAGCCGTAGTTCCGACACAAAGCGCGGAAGTCCGAGCGGTCGACGATGGACTCGTAGAGCAGCTGGTTGAGGGCGGCGGCGACGAACAGATCGCCATGCCCGGTGTAAGTCAGTTCGTTGGCCATTGGAGGCTCCTACCGTTTGAGTGCCCCCACCCGTTGGTCGTCGTCATCGTGGGGACGTTCGAGTTGTTGATTTGGTCGAACGCCCGATCATCGGCGGCACGGTCAGGAGTTACGTCGCTGACTCGACGGTTCTGCTCAATGAGCAGACGCCCTTGACGTAGGCGGCACGTTTCGTCAGCCGGAAACTATCGAAAGAATGGCGGACTACTGTGCCGCCTTGGGGCTCACCCAACCGAGGGCCGCGAGGTGTTGGATCGCATCCTTCGGGTTCATCGCCGCAAGCTGCTGTGGCGAGTAGTTCGTCTCGACCGTCGGGGACTTCCCGGGCTGCACCCCGTTGACCGACTGATCCTTCGGGGGCTGGACACCCTCGGGACGGGCGGCCACAACCTTGGGGGCCGGGGCTGGTGCAGGGGCCGGGGCCCCCCCTACGGCGGGGGCGGGGGCGGGGGCGGCGAAGGGAGCCAGAATGGCAGGCTTGGACTCCTTGTAACCCTTCCACCACTCGACGAACGCTGGCTTCTGCTGGCCCTCCTCGGCCTTGTGGGTGCCGTACTTGTATCGGACAAACTCGGCAACGCCCTCGTCGCGGATGCCCTCTGCCAACAGAGCCTTGTCCATCTCGAACCCGAGGGAGGCTTCTGCGAGCTTGGCCTCCGCGGCCGTGGCCCGCTCGTCGGCGGCCGCAATGGTGCGCTCAACCTTGCCGAGAGCGGTCTCCGCGGCCGTGGCCCGGGCCTCGGCGGCCGAGAGCCGGGCCAGCACCTCGTTGAGACGCTGGATGGGGATCATGCCGCTGTTGCTGTCGTCTGCCATTTGAGTCTCCATGTGAGGGCTTACGCGAACTGCCGATTTTCGGCTTGGATTCGAGTCAGTTCCGCAACGGCCTGCTCGCGTGTCCAATTGGGGTGTTCGGCCAAGATCACGTCCACCTTGGAGGCCACGCCGAACTCGACTCGCTCCCGCAACGCGGCGAACCGTTCCGCCATCTCTTCCCGCGAGTAGGGCAGCCCCGGATACGTAATCGACCAACCCGACGTAGGCAGGAGGGGCGTCCCGGCGGGGGCAAAGGTGTTCGAGATCATCGCAACCTTGCGAAGCATCTCAAGGTCACCCTTGCGGAATTGGGGGGCGAACCGGGCCTGCATCCGGCGGATGGCGTCCCGCCGTAGCTGGATGGCCACACCCGATTCGGCCTGGCTCCGCTCCACGTCCGCCGCAGATAGGCCCATCGACTCGCCAATCATCCGCGCAAAGATGACAATGGCTTCGATGATTGCCTTGGGGTCGGCACTCGTCTGCAGGCTGTTCAGACTACCGGAACGATCCCCCAGGGATCTGAACATTAGCAAGGAGGCTGGGTCAGTACTGACCCTCTGCCGCGAGGTCGCACCCGCACCTGCCGGAGACAATCCCGCGAGGTCCACATCGATCCCGACCTTTTGGGACCAACTCGCGTCCTTCACTACATGAATCCAAAATGAGGCAAGGAGGCCAATATCCATCGAGCCCGACACGAGTTCATGCCATTCGGTGGGGCTCCACAGCCGGCCTGAATCCTCAGCGTGGCAGAGCACCCAGGGCAGGTAGGGGTGGCCCGAGTCGGGGTCGATGTAGGCGTAGGTGGGGTCCGCGACATACTTAGCCGTCACATCCTTCCGCTGGCCCTGGCCATCGTCCTGTTCGATTCGAAAATAGGGGTTGGCGGGGTCTTCGATCGACCACAAGTCCCAGGTCCAGCCCCCTGCCTTGGTCATCGGGTCGACCCGCCACACGGCCTCCTCGATCCGAATGGGGGCCGTCGGGGCTGAGGCCAGGGCGGTAACGACCACGGCGTCGGGGGTCACGATCCGGACAGCGATTCCGGGGGAGGCCGCCTGGTTGCCGGGCAGCCAGTGTATGCGGAGCAAGGACTCGCGCAGCCCCAGCACGTACCGCTGGTGCTGCTTGTGTCGGCAGAACAGGTTGAGACTGTTCAAATAGCTGGCAGCCTCAGGTGTGAGGTCGGGGTTGGAGACGGCGGGCTCTGCGTCGTAGAGCACCGCCAACTGGTCGATGAACGCCTTGAAGGCGTTGAGGGCCATCGTGGGCGGCCCCCATGCGTCGAGCCGAGCCGGATCAAGATGCTTGGCCATGTGGGTCTGCAGGTCCCGCAGGTAGGCACCTTCGAGCATCCGGTGACGGAGCTTGCTGATCTCCCACCGCAGACGATCTTCATCGGAGTCGGGCAGAACCACAGGAGTTGCAGCCGTCATATGGCCCACCTCGGCGTTGTCGCGGGGAATGCCCCACCAATACCGCTGATCTCCGCAGATAGGCAGAGTGGCGTCAGGCTCGGACGAGCCTCAGACGGTCGATCTCGACCGGCGAGTACATCCCCTCTAGGATGGGGACGGCGACGTACCGCAGAGCATCGACGTAGTGCTTGTAGCCGTCGTCCTTCCCTTGCCAGTGCTGCAGAGCCTTGAGGGTGCCTTTGGCGTTCGGGTGGAGACGGAGGTGCCCACGTCGGAGCGCGACGTTGAGGAGGCGTACCCCGAAGTCGATGGAGCCCGGCCCCTTGCCGGGCTTAGAGACACGGATGCCCAAAGCGTGGCCGAGGAGGTCGTTGACCTTGTTTCCTGCTCCGAGCTTGCCCACAGAGTTCACATCACCTCGGGCGATGTCTACATCGGAGGGGGAGATCCCGTGGCGTCCGAGCATCTGCCGAATCTTGTGGGCGTCCTCCTCGGGTGTCGTGCTGGTCGAGGACACGTACTCATCGAGCACCCAGATGAGGTTCTTGCCGCGTTCAAAAACGACGAGGACACAGACCTCGTGACCTGCCAGTTCGCCGTGATCGATCCCGAGGCCGACCGACCATTGCAGACGGGGGAGGGAGGCGGACACCGACTCCTCCGAGAGCCCGTCGAGGACACGCTCGGGGGTGATGCCGTCCCACTCGGCCAGCACACGTTGGGCATACTCCCACGGCCCGTAGCCCTCAGTCTGAGCCCGAATGGACTCAGGGGATCGATGGGGGCAGTCCTCGGAGGTAAGCCGAATAATGTGCTGTTCCCACTCCTCAGTGGGGGCGATGCCCCTCTCATCATCTCCTTCGATGTGTAGTCGAAGCCACTCGCAAGGACGACCGATGGGCGTAAAGGTCATCCACGCTGGGCCGTTTCGCACAGCCACTCGGCTCAGAGCTTCGCCGTACAACCCTTTGGGTGGTGGCTCGTCGATCCACAGCCAATCCGCCGTGAGACCAGCGACGGCGGTGGATTGAGATTCCGCCGAGCGAAATAGAATGAGCGACCCGTTCGAAAGCCGGATCTGGTCATGCTTCCAACCCCGCACCGTGTCGTAATGGGCAGAAGGATCGAGCAGGTGACGTGGGGCCACCTCCCACATTTTGAGGCCGACAACCTCGATTTTGGCCTTGTGATTGGCCGCGAGGATGAGTCCGATTGAGCCGGGGCAGTCGATGGCGTGCCGCCACGCCTCGACTGCCCCGGCCAACGTCTTTCCCGTCTGCGTCCCTGCCCGGAGGAGCCTGCGCTTGTGCTTGGACGCGTGGAATCGGCGTTGCAACGGGCTAGGGCGATACAGGGCCAGCGGGTTCTGGGCCGCCAGGGCGGCCAGAACCTGCAATGCTTTGCTCTGCTTTGTCGTGATAGGCATCACCGCCGAACGCATCCCGTGCCGCCGAAGGCGAACTCGTCGTCCTCGTCCTCCTGCTCTACCCGAGCCGAGTCGAGACCCAATGCCTCGCGGATCTGTGCGGCCAACGCCGCAGAACCTTCAGGGTCGAGTGCGGTGCCATAGGGTTCGACAACCCACTCGCCGTCGGGGCGCAGAATGACTTTCACGCCCTTCAAAACGGTTCGGGCTTGGGACGCCCGGCGGTCGGGGCTGAGGCTGACGAGCGTGTACACGGCCCCGCTGTGGGTCATGTCGGTGCCCACGATGTAGCCCATGTCCCGGATCTCCCCGATCCGGGTCTTGGCTGCGGGACCATGCAGATCCTGCAGCGTGGTGGAAGCCACACCGTGGGGGTGGTGATCCCGCAGGGTGCGCAGCACCGCCTTGGCCGAGTCCGGGCGGCGGATCACGAGGACACCTCCTCGGTCTCACGGATCTCATGTGCCCCCTCCGACGCGAGGTCGGAGATGCGGGCCGCCGCCGAGGCGGCCATCTGC
>Ga0194113_10004082_pt1 | contig 19234 bp, 16 predicted proteins | sample TA2MahC200mmetaG_FD_146193 | JGI IMG/M metagenome (GOLD analysis project Ga0194113, IMG submission 146193) | Freshwater microbial communities from Lake Tanganyika, Tanzania - TA2015017 Mahale Deep Cast 200m | ecosystem: Environmental > Aquatic > Freshwater > Lake | place: Tanzania: Lake... | reverse complement strand
CGATAGAGACGTCAGCTCGCTTTTCACCCACGGGGAAGCCATCGCATAACTCGTCAAATCTCTGTCGTCGCTGTTTTGCACGTTCGCCGCTGCCCAGAAGGGAATGAAGCGGGCAATCGCCTCGCGCCGGTATGCCGCCAGGCAGCCGGAGCAGCACAGTACCGTGCCGAAGGTGCTTTCTGTGGTCTTGTGTATGTTGAAAGCGTAGTCGTACCAGGCATCCTGACATTTGGTCAGGAAATTTTTATCGGCATTCAATACCTTGCAGTTCCCCACTACAGCGCCCACTTTGGGACTGGCATTGAACGTTTTCATGAACTCTTCGATTGCCCTCTCGTCGACGACGCTGTCCGAATCTATCAAGACGACATAATTCCCCTGCGAGGCATAGAAACCGGCAGCTACCGCTTTTCGCTTTCCTCCGTTAGGCTGGTGAATCACCTTGAGCTCGGGATATTCCAGGGCAAGAAAATCCAGCTCTTTGCCTGTGTTGTCTTTGCTGCCGTCGTTCACGGCGACCACTTCGATGTTAGGGTAGGAAGACCGGAAAACCGCTCTGATGACATTTCCTATCAGCCCCTCCTGATTGAAGACGGGGATTATTACCGAGACGAGGTCTTGCGGCACTTTGACCGCAGCTCCCGTAGCTTTGTTCTTGAAGAAGAACCAGCCCACCACGAAGACTATCAGAGTGTGCACCGGCATAAGGGTGGAATAGATGATAAGGGGGTCCCACGACATCAGGGCTATTCTTATGTTGTAGAACATGAAAAAAATTATTGCAGACAGCGTGAAAGCCCTTACCACCCAGCCCCTCCGGCTGACCAGTATCCTGCCTTTGGGGGATATACGCTGCTTGCAGTGGGCGTATAAATCGTCCTCTTTCTTAAGTTCGAGTTCGGGTTCAGGCAATTTTACGGCTGTTACATCGCACCTGTCGCCGAGTCCGAGCTCGATTTTCGGAAGTTCTATGGTTTTGGACACTTTCACCTTCTATCTGTCAAAGCGAATCCCGCAAGCTCGGAGGCATTCACAAATTTAAATTTGCCCTTATCGAGACCGGATATAAAAGACTCTATGATGGAAACCGGGCAGGTGTTATCGAAGTTTACGATGACAGGTGCGGCGATATCGGGCAACATCGAAAGGGAATCGGGAGAGCAATCGCGTCCCTGGTAAACTTCGGCGTCGTATCTCACAAATTGCCCGTTAAGATACAGGTTATACTGGTCGGGATAGGAAAAATCCGCCATGATGCCGTTTCGACTGAGGAGCGAATAGATATCCTGGTCGGTGGCTCCGAAGGGAGCGCGGAAGGCTCGGGAATACAAATTGCCGGCGTTGTCTACAGCCGTTTTGCCTTCCTCGACCTCCCGGAGTTTAAGCGAATAATCGGAAATACTTGTGAGAGCGATATTGCTGTAGGTCTGGCTTCCTACGTCCACCCTGTCGCCGAAGCATGAAACGACCTGCGGGTATTGTTCTGCTATTTTGCCGACCACGAACACGGCAGCGCCTATTTCGTAGCTGTTCAAAACAGAGGAGAGATTCTGACACCATTTCGGGGCGTCAGCGGATTCGGAGACGCTGAAGCTGAGCATTACTCTATGTCTGGAGTCGGCTTTGTCCATCCGCAAAAAAAGCGGGCTGATCATGGCAAAGCCTGCCACCAGCACGAGCACCGTGGTGATCAGGGCGGCGTGTTTCAGTCTCAAATAGTATTGCCCCTTTCAGGTTTTCTCATTTCATAAACGTTTATAGATAATTCCCTGGCTGTTGATTTCCGGCATATCGAAAAAGCCCCGCACATCGACAACGATGGGGGGAGAGTTCATGGCGTTTTTAAGGTCATCCGGAGATATGCTTTTGAAGACATCATGCGCCACAGTCAGGATAACAGCGTCGAACTGGGGAGCCCCGGCGAAAGATGTGATGAACTCGATGCCGAAGTCATTACGTCCGTTCTTGACCAGCGGGTCGTAGCCGAATACTTCGATGCTGTATTCGCGCAGCTCTGCGATTAGAGACCTTACCGGGGTCTCGCGGGTATCTGCCACATTCTCTTTATACGTACAGCCCATGACGAGGACTTTAGAGCCTTTGATTGCCCTGCCGGTATTGTTTATGGACTTGATGGTCAACTCCGCGATATGCTTGGGGACATAATCGTTAACCGCCCTGCCGGCGAGAATAACCTGGGGATGGCAGCCGTATTCCTGAGCCTTCTGCACCAGGAAGTAGGGAACCACAGGGATACAGTAGCCGCCGACCAGACCCGGATATAGCCTCTGGAAGTTCCATTTTGTGGCTGCGGCATCGAGGACATCGCGGGTGCTTATGCCCATTCTCTGGAATATCATGGAAAGCTCGTTGACCAGGGCGATGTTCAGGTCCCTCTGCGTATTTTCCACCAGCTTGGCAGCTTCCGCGGTGCGGATATTTCTTGCCTTGAAGATGTTCGGCGTTACATGGCGGTATAAATCGGCGACCCGCTCCAGGGTTTCTGCATCGCAGGCAGCCACGATTTTAGTGACCTTATCCACGCTGTGCTCGAAATCGCCGGGGTTGATACGCTCCGGTGAGTAAGCCAGCTTGAAGTCCCTGCCGAATTCATATCCTGAAGCCTGCTCCAGTATCGGCTTGACCAGCTCCTCTGTGGCGCCGGGATAGACCGAGGATTCGACGATAACGGCGGCACCCTTTTTCATGTGCTGTCCCACGATTGCGGCAGCCTCTTTCAGATATGACATGTCCGGGCGCTTGCCTTGGGAGAGCGGGGTGGGAACGCAGATGGAGATGAAGTCGGCTCGGGCTATCAGAGAGGGGTCGGTGGTGAAGACATGGTTGGGATTTCCGTTCTGCTCCGATAGGGCTTTCACTTTATCCGCGTCTATATCGAAGCTGATAACGTCGTAGTGCCGGGCGAAGACCCTGGATAAAGGCAGCCCCACATAACCTGCGCCTACAACACAAATTGTGGCTGCCCTGACTTCAGTAACCATTATCAGACTCCTGATGCATTAATGGTTTTCACTTAAAGGAACCTATTCCACGGTGACCGACTTTGCCAGATTTCGCGGCTTATCTATATCGCAGCCTCGCAAAACTGCGAAGTGGTAGGCAAATAATTGCAGCGGTATGATGCTGATAATCGGCGTCAGAAGCTCCATTGTCTGCGGTATGTAGACCACGTCGTCAGCCAGATTCTTAACCTCCCGGCTCCCTTCTGTGGAAACGGCTAATACGGGGCCTTTCCTCGCTTTAATCTCCTGAATGTTGGAGACCATCTTATCGTAGACGCTGTCTGCAGGGACTATGCAGATGGAGGGGAAGCGCTCGGATATCAGTGCTAATTCGCAGTGTTTGGGTTCGCCGCCGCGGCAGCCTTCGGCGTGAACATAGGCGGTCTCTTTGATTTTATGAGCGCCCTCGCGGGCTATGGGGTAGTTGTATTTTCTGCCCAGATAGAGGAAATTATCGTAGAGTTGATATTTCTCCGCCAGTTGTTTCATCTGCGCGTCGCATTGCAGGGTTTGCCTGATAAGCTCCGGCAAACGAAGCAGGTCTTTGACGATGCGCTGTCCGGTGGTGACGGTCAGATGACGCTGCCTGCCCAGGAACAGCGAAAACAGCACCAGGGTTACCACCTGCGAGGTGAAGGCTTTGGTAGAGGCTACGCCGATTTCGGGTCCGCAGCGGGTGTATATTCCGGCGTCGGTTTCCCGTGCCTGAGTCGAACCGACTACGTTGGTTATGCCCAGGGTCAGAACGCCCCTCTTCTTGGCGTCTCTAATCGCTGCCAGCGTATCGGCGGTCTCACCGGACTGGGATATCGCCAGCAGAGCCGTGGTGCCGTCCAAAAGCGCCTTGCGATACCTGAACTCAGAGGCAGCCTCAGCTTTGGTGCGAATACCGGCGTACTCCTCCAGCATATATTCGCCGAGCAAGCCGGCGTGCCGGGCGGTGCCGCAGCCTACAATGTATATCTTGTCTATCTGACGGAGCCTTTCCGCTACCGTATCGAGACCGCCCAGCTTGGCATTACCTTCCTCGGAAACCAGTCTGCCTTTCAGGTTTTGCTCGATACTTGCAGGTTGTTCCATGATTTCTTTGAGCATATAGTGCGGGTAACTCTCCATGCCGCACTGGTCTTCGGGCCAATCCAGCTCCTCGGCTTTCTTCTCGCGGATGATAGTGAAATTATCGCGATTTATTACCGCTATCTCGCCGTCATCCAGATAGACAACCTTTCGGGTGTGGGCAATTATCGCCGATGCATCCGAAGCCACCAGAAAATGGTCGTCAGCCAGGCCGATAAGGAGCGGGCTGGAAAGCCGGGCTGCTACAATCTTGTTCGGGTCGTGGCTGGAAATGACCGCAATGCCATACGTTCCTGACAGATAGCACAGGGATTTCCTCAGTGCCTCTTCCAGATTGCCGTCGAAAAACTTCTCGATGAGATGGGCGATGACTTCCGTGTCGGTTGCGGAGCTGAACCTGTGTCCTTCCCGGGACAACTGTTCCTTCAAGGAAAGGTAATTTTCGATAATTCCGTTATGGACTACGAAAATGTTTCCGGTACAGTCGCTATGGGGGTGAGCGTTGGCTTCGCAGACATTGCCGTGAGTAGCCCAGCGAGTATGGAGAATCACGGGGTCTATCGGGGAAAAGCCGTTTCCGCCAATCTTCTTTTCGAGATTGGAAATTCTGCCTACCGCTTTCTGGCATATTATCTGCCGGGACTTGTCCCAGAAAGCCAGGCCGGCGGAATCGTAACCCCTGTACTCCAGCCGCTTTAAAGCCTCAATACCTATATCAAGGGATTTCACATCGCCGTTTTTGCTGATATAACCTACAATTCCGCACACAGATACGCCACTCCGAAATTTTCAGGATTTTTGCGCTTTCTCGTTGAGAAATATATCCGAGTATGATTGTAGGATGCTATCCCCAAATCGTACTTTGTGCCTTAATCCATGGTAAATTGGTACGTACTATTGTGAGGATGACAAAGTGATAAAAGTAGGTTAATGAAGCTGTTAACCCCCGCGTGAAATAGTAATGCAGGACTAAGTTCTAAGATTCTCCACCTCCCCTTCGTTCAGGGCAGAATGATAGATACTGTCATCCAGTTATGTTAGTGAGGAATTGCCGTGAGGTTTTTACAGGCGGATGTTTTCGTGTTTGCGGCGGGGGCGCTCTTCTTCGCGACTGGCGAATGTCTTGAGAGCGTTAATGAGGAAAGGGCGGGTGTCACGGGGGTCGATGAAGTCCTGCGCCCATTCGCGCTCGGAGGACTTCAGTTTGAGTCTCATTTCGGAGACGAGCTGGGCGTGTCTTTGCTTCAGTGCGGCTTCGTCTTTGTCTTTGAGGGCACGCAGCTCTTTTTTATAGATGATGGATACCGCCGCCTCGGGTCCCATTAGTCCGCGCTCCACAGAGGGCCACGCCATCATGAGGTCGCCTCCCAGCGCTATGCCGGGCATGGCTACCGAGCCGCCTCCGTAGAGCTTCCTGATGGCGATGGTTATCTGGGGCACGCTGGCTTCGGTATTGGAGTATACAACCTTGCAGCCGTGTCTGATGAGCCCTCTGGTCTCCTCTTCGACCGATGGCAGGAAGGCAGGCGTGTCTGCCAGCCAGACCAGCGGTATGTTGAAGGCATCGCAAAATCTGACGAACCGCGCCATCTTGTCAGCGGCATCGAGAGTGAGCGAGCCGCCCAGAGACTGCGAGTTGTTGGCTATGAAACCTGCAGTCTGTCCTCCCAGCCTGCCAAAGCCGGTTATCAGGTTGTCTGCCCAGAGGGGCTTCAGTTCGAAGAATTTGCCTTCATCCACAATAAGAGAGATTATCCTTTTCATGTTGAAGGACTTCTTAGAGTCGAAGGGGACTATTCCCAGAAGCTCCTCCTCCCTGCGATGGGGGTCGTCGCTGGTATCGACTATGGGAGGTTTCTCGCGGTTATTCGAAGGCAGATAGCTCAATAGCTCGCGGCAGGATTGAAGGCAATCTTCGTCGTTCTCAGCCAGCACGTCGCAACAGCCGGTATCACGGGCGTGCACCTGCGCATCGCCTGTCTCCTCGCGGGTCTTGCCTGCAGGAGGAGGTGCTACGTGCATGCAGGAGGTCTTGTTCACCATAAGCATGAAATCAGCTATTGAGGCGGAGATAGCCATCTCACCAGTGCAATGCCCCATTATCAGGGAAATCTGAGGGATAACGCCCGATGCCATGGTCTGGAAATAGACCAGCGATTCCGGAGAGTAGAAACGATAGTATTGAATAGCGTCCTCTACGCGTGAGCCTTCGGAATCGATGATGCCGACGATAGGTGCTCCAGCCTGCATGGCTTTCTCCATGACCATGGTTATCTTGCGGGCATGGACTGTGCCCATCGTGCCGCCGAGCACTGTGGCATCCTGAGACCAGACGTAAACAGGTCTGCCGCTGACCGTGCCGTAGCCGCAGGCTACGGCGTCCGCGGGCGCCTGCTTGTAGTCGCTGAGGGTTCCTGTAGCCATAGGAGTGCCCCAGAGATCGAGCTCCTGAAAAGTGCCCGGGTCGAGCAGCCTGTCGATTCGCTCCCTCGCCGTGAGCTTGCCCCTGGCGTGCTGGCTTCTTACCCTGGCTGTGCCGCCGCCGTACCTGAGCCTGCTCTGCAGCCTGCCCAGCACGGTCAGTTTCTGAATCATGCGGCGCGAAGTCATACTATAACCTTGTCCATGTTGAATTGTTAGATAATGGAGTTGATTCTAGGGTTTTCCGATGTTGCAGTCAATTGTCACAAAAGAGGTCGTTTGCGAACACAGTTCGGGCTTCCCGTCAAAACATCTCGAACGTGATTCTTGACATATCTCGATACTAGGTTTAGACTATTTTGCGTTATCCTCTCGTTAGTTTCAGTCGAAATGATTTCTAATAGGGGATTTTTGTGTCGCCTGAGCGGTTCGAATTATGAGAGTACTGCCTGGCGAGAATTTAAGAAGAAGGAGATTGTTCGACGATGGCTCAGGAAAGAATCGAAGCTCCGATACCGGGCAAGATAGTCAGCGTGGCTGTTACCGCCGGCTGCTCGATAACGGAGGACGCCGAAATCTGCGTATTGCAGTCCATGAAGATGCAGAACCCGATACTATCTCCGGTAGAAGGCACGGTTGTAGAGGTCAAGGTCGCTCCGGGTGAGACTGTGGAAACCGGCGCCCTGATCGCTATTATCGAATGCTAAGCAGTAATCCTCCAAAGGAGAAGTAAAAGATAATGTTTAAGAAAATCCTGATTGCCAATCGAGGCGAAATCGCCTTCAGGGCAGTGAGAGAATGCCGCGAGCTGGGCATAGCATCCGTCGCCGTCTATTCGGATGCGGATGCCGCCGCCCTTTTCGTTAAACATGCAGATGAGTCGCATCCTCTGGGAGACCCCGAACCTAACTCCAGCTATCTCAACATGGAGAAGATATTAAACATAGCCGAGAAGGCGAATGCCGAGGCTATATATCCGGGATACGGCTTCCTTGCCGAGAATCCCAAGTTCGTCGAAGCCTGCGAAGCCCGAGGAATCGTATTCATCGGACCTCCCAGCTACTCCATGCACGAAGCCAAGCCGAAGCATAAGTCCCGCGACCTGATGAAAAGGAACGGCGTTCCGGTGTCGCCGGGCTCCGACGGCGCTATAGACGATGCTGCGGGCATGTCCAAGGCGTTCGAGGTGGCGGAGAGCATAGGCTATCCCGTAATCGTGAAGCCGAGCGGCGCGGGCGGCGGAATCGGCATGAAGGTTGCCAAAACCAAAGAGGAACTGCAGGCTGCCATGGACTACGCCAAGTCACTGGGCAGCGAAGCTTTCGGCTTGCCTGCTTTCTACATCGAGAAATATATCACCAGAGCCAAGCACATCGAGTTTCAGATTCTGGCAGACAAGAAGGGCAATACCGTCTATGTGAGCGACCGCGAGTGCTCGGTGCAGCGGAGATACCAGAAGCTAATCGAGGAAGGACCCTCTCCCATAATGACCCCTCAGTTGAGAGAGAAGATGGGCAATGACGCGGTCAAGGTCGCCAGGATTTTGAAGTACGTGAACGCCCTGACTGTGGAGTTCATCTACTCCATGGACAATAACGAGTATTATTTCAACGAGGTCAATACCCGTCTTCAGGTGGAGCATCCGATAACGGAGCTTCTCACCGGCATCAATCTGGTCAAGGAGCAGATAAGGATTGCTGCCGGCGAAGACCTCGGCTATCACCAGCACGACATAAAGCTGAAGGGCTGGAGCATAGAGTGCAGGATAAACGCCGAAGACCCGTTCATGAACTTCATGCCGGCGCCGGCGAAGATTATAGTCTATGACCCTCCCGGAGGCTTTGGCGTGAGGGTGGACGGCGGCGTGTACGGCGGCTACACCGTGCCGTTCCATTACGACCCCCTGCTGGCGAAGCTGCTGTCGTGGGGCAGGAACCGCGAAGAGGCTATCGCCACCATGAAGAGGGCGCTCAAGGAATACCATATCGAGGGTGTCAAGACCAATATCCCGTTCCATCTGGTGGCGCTGGATAATGAGTCCTTCCGCAAGGGTGACTACACCACGCATTTTGTGGAGGAACAGGGTATAATAAAGAAGCTCCGTGAGCTTAAGAAAGCGGGGGTGTTCCAATAACCGCGGATTAGGGGTATAATCATCGCGGGCTTCCAAGAAGATGAATAACGTAAACCCGATGGGAGCTGCGGCACGGGAGGAACCCGTTGCCGCAGCTATTTTCACCTGCGACTATACATGCTTTTCGCCTCAGTGTCGACCTCTCGCTATAATATCCGCCAGGGCTTTACCCGATAGACGCTTCCTGGTTGAAAGAGTGCAGATTTAATGTCGACCCAGATTATATGGTGGATTGGCTTTGGCATAGGCATACTTGTCCTGCTGATTCTCGATATGATGGTTTTTCACCGCAGGGCGCATGTCATCACCATCAAGGAATCGCTGCTCTGGACTGCGTTCTGGATTGCTCTGGCTCTACTGTTCAATCTGGGCATCTATTTCTGGCAGGGGCATGGACCGGCGCTGGAATACCTCACCTGCTACCTGATTGAGAAATCTCTCAGCATAGACAACCTGTTTGTCTTTTTGATGATTTTTTCATACTTCGCTGTACCTGCCGCTTACCAGCACAAGGTCCTTTTCTGGGGGATTATCGGTGCAATCATCATGCGCCTGGCTTTCATAGAGGCGGGGGTGAGATTGCTGGATATGTTCCACTGGGTATTCTACATCTTCGGAGCGTTTCTCATCGTTACCGCGTTCAGGATGGCTGTGCAGAAGGAAAGGGGGATAAAGCCGGAGAGAAACCCTGTGTTCCGGCTGTTCCGCAGATTAATGCCGCTGACGGATAATTACGAAGGCGATAGATTCTTCGTAAAGAGATTTGGGCGCTATGTTGCCACACCCCTGTTCATCGTGGTAGTTGTGGTGGAGACAACGGACATAGTATTTGCCCTCGACTCCATACCGGCAGCTTTTGCCATAACCCTCGACCCCTTCATTGTCTATACTTCGAATATCTTTGCCATACTGGGACTCCGCGCCCTCTACTTTGCGCTTGCCGGCATTATGAGGCTGTTCTATTACCTCAGGCATGGACTGGTGGTTGTGCTCATGTTCGTGGGTGTCAAGATGCTGATTGCCGATTTCTACGAGATACCGACGGCTATCGCTCTGGGGGTGGTAGCGGGTGTGCTGCTCATCGCAATTCTAACCTCAATTGCTTTACCGCGTAAGGTGGAAGGGATACCCGCCCCACCGGTATCGGCTGTCAAGGAAGGCGGGCTCAGGCAGCCTTCTCAAAAAGACAAAGAGTAACATAGATATGGAAGTAGCCCCGGGGATTCACTCGATTCCGGTGGACACCCTGACGTTCATGGGGCTATATGCGCCCAATGTCTATCTCGTGCTGGGCAAGAAAGCGGCGCTGATAGACTCCGGTTACGATTATGGGGAAATTGTGGGGAAGAGGCTGGAATATATCGAGAAGGTCGCTCCGCACAAGCTGGAGTATATTCTGATTACCCATCCGCACCCGGACCACATCGGCGGCAGCCGCAGCATCAAAAAGAGTACCGGCGCTAAAATTGTGTTGCATTCATCGGGCGCAGCGCGGGCAAGGAATAGATACCGGGTCATCCCGGACATACTGGCTAAGGACGGTGATATTCTAGATATTGGCGGTCAAACCCTGGAAATAATTCACACGCCGGGGCACAGCCCCGCCAGCATCTGCGTCTACGTTAGGGAGAGCAAGGTTCTGTTTACCGGCGACCATATCCTCGGCATGGGCACTCCCGTAGTCGATGCCCCCGAGGGGGATATGACGCAGTACATCGACTCTTTGCAGAAGCTGCTGGGCTACGACATCGGATTGATTTGTCCCGGGCACGGACCGTCGATAAAAGAGGCGGAGCGCAAGATACGGGAGCTGATAGCTCACCGTCAGGAGAGGGAGATTCAGGTGCTGAGATGCCTGCGGCAGGGCAGGAAGAATGTGGCGCGACTGGTGTCCGAGATTTACCCCGAGCTGGACTACCGCCTGCTTGAGCTGGCGCGGAGGCAGGTGCTGGCGCACCTGAGGAAGCTTGTACGGGAGAAGAAAGTAATCTCCGCCCGCGGGGAATATGCACTTAAATAGCAGTCAGCGTTCAGCGGTCAGCAATCAGGGATAGATAAAACTGAGCGCTGAAAGCTGATAGCTGATAGCTTACCACTATTGAAAGCATAATCAGGTCGGAGTATTATACGGTTGTGCCCCTGTAGCTCAGAGGATAGAGCACTGGCCTCCGGAGCCGGGAGCGCGGGTTCGAGTCCCGCCAGGGGTACCATATTGGCAACATTATCGCCTGACCGGCATTCCGATTACCTCAAACAAGGCTGCTGAGTTGTCAGAGAGCCTGAGTATGCGAAGTAAGGTATTGCAATGATTGCGAAACCGCGGGATGCAGCAACCTTGATTCTCATGCGCGACGCCGACCGAGGCAGAAGCGGGTTCGAGATTCTGATGGTGCGCAGGCATGCCAAAAGCGCCTTCATGCCCGGGGCGTTTGTCTTCCCGGGAGGCAGGATAGAAGCCTCGGACTATACGCGCGATGCGGAGAAAATCTGCCACGGACTCGGTTTCAGTCAGGCTCAGGACATTATCGCCGATACTCACCCTCCGGAAAAGGCATTAGCATTCTTCGTTGCTGCTATCCGCGAGACATTCGAGGAAGCCGGAATTCTTCTGGCTTATCGGGAAGTTCCCGACTTTGTAGCCCTTGATGAAGAGGAAAAAACGCGGTTCGCCGAATACCGCAAAGAGATGAAAAAGGACCCCTTTTCTTTTACCAGAATCATGGAAAGGGAAGGGCTGAAGCTGGCAACGGAGAAGCTCTTCTATTTCGCGCACTGGATCACTCCGGAGATATCTCCCATCCGGTTCGATGCCCGTTTCTTTGTAGCTGCCGTCCCTGCGAAACAGGAAGCCCTCGAGGATGCGTTCGAGACCACCGCCCATATGTGGATCAGCCCTCAGAAGGTATTGCAGGAACATAAAAGAGGTCTGCCTGTGCCTTACGCCACGCTGTCGAACATAACCGTACTGGCTCAGTTCTCCAGCGTAGCTGAAGTAATTGCCTCAACGAAGAATAAAGAGATACCCGCCATCCTGCCGTCTCTTACTCTTGAGGAAGCTCAAAACGAGCTGATGTTGTAAGGGTTTGCTGCTTGACGGAAGATGCCAGCCTCTATAGAATGACCACAGCATCGGGGTGTGGCGCAGTGGCTTAGCGCGCATGGTTTGGGACCATGAGGCCGGCGGTTCAAATCCGCCCACCCCGACCAGCTTCAAAGCACTCGACTTTTGCCGGATTACACCTTGTCTAGAGCCTGCTTTGGGATGAAATCGCTTCCCCGGAATATCCGTTCAGGCGAAATGTATTTTCTGCCCGCTAAATGAAGAATTTGCCAATTGACCCCACTATGCCGAACCAGAAGGCAACCAGCATGCCCAGGAGGACAAGAATAGACCGCTCCTTATGCTTTATCACGCCGATGAAGCCAGTGACCAGAGCGGATACTGCTGTACCGACGAGGAGAATTGCTAAAACAACAGTCAAAACCGGGTTGATAAGCTCACCATTTTCAGTACTGCCCCACCGCTCGCCAAGTGGAACCACGGCTACAATGAATAGTAGTATGAAAGCTATAACCAGACCGAGCGACCATCTGCCCGGAGAGGTTTTCGGCAGGAGGGTAACGGGCACCTCTTCTTGTGCGGCAGTTGCCTGCCGGCGCTGCGCTCCGGACACTCGGTAAATTACGAAAAGCAGGAGAGCGACAATAAAAACCGCAACAACTGCGATAAGTACCGGATTTATCCCCAAGAAGCAGCCTCCTTTTGATATTTTGCCACAGTATAGTCGTTATCGGAAACAAGGCAAGCGGTCTGTGCCTATCCCGATAGGTTTTAATCTCCTCTAGATGTTCGATGTGAACCTCATGATTGCATATGACACCAGTAGATATACGGCAATGCTCGCTATGAGTGAGCCGGGAAGCCCGATGCGGGGCAGCAGGTAGATTACTCCGACGACGTAGAGAATCCACGGGGGCAGCAGTATCAGCATGTTTTTAGCGTAGGAGACGGTTACCGCTGTGCCGCTGTTGAAGTATATGGTGCACAGGGTGATTACACTTACGCACGGTATCATGGCGATGAAGGCGGCGAGCATGCTCTTGCCGTGGCTCCCGAAATAGGTTATGGCGGTTACCACAATCCCGCCAATCAGGAAATAAACAATCAACATTTTGTTGTCCATGGCTTACCTCGCTCTCTACCACTCCATTATAGGGCATTTCTGGATTTGCTCAATTTGATGGGATTGGGTATAGATCCTTTTTCAATCCCCTGTGTTCCCCTCCTTCCCAGGAAGGATTGGGGGGAAAGGGCGAAGACACTTCGCCCCTACAGTTTGGGGGCGTTCGGCGAACGCCCCCAACGGGGATATGCCCAGGTTAAATCTCGTTAGTAATCGGCGGATGTTACTAAAGTCTTGCCCCCGGAGTACCAAATACCTATTCAGTATAGACTCGCATGGTGCTACTCTATTTCAAGGTATGGTCGCATAGGAATTAGTGTGTGGGAGAATGCCTGCGCGTTCGTGAGTCAGGATGGGGTGAAACAGTTATGGGTTCCCTTCGTTATACAGTATGTCAGGAAGTAGTAGAAAACCGGACGGCAGCCAGAACTAAGGCAATCGGAGAAACCGATGTCAAGAGTCTGGTGGAGAGGGCTGCCGGCGGTGACATCGAGTCATTCGGAGAGCTTTATGGTATCTACCTTGATCGCATTTACAGATACGTTTTCTATCAGGTCAACAATAAGACGACAGCCGAGGACCTTACCGAGGAGATATTCCTCAAGGCCTGGGAGGGCATCGGCAAGTTCAAGTGGAAAGGCCCGCCGTTCCTGGCATGGCTGTACCGCATAGCGCGCAATCACATAATAGATTATTTTCGCACCAGCAGGCAGCAACAGCCTCTGGATGAGGAGCTAGTCGGAGACGATGATAATCCCGAACAGGAAGCAGGGGATAAGCAAACGCAGAGGATGCTATCTAGAGCGATTTTCTCTCTGCCTGAACAGCAGAGACAGATAATCTTGCTGAAGTTCATCGATGGTCTGGAGAATTGTGAAATAGCGCGAATTTTAAAGAAAAGCCAGGGGGCGATAAGAATAACACAGATGAGGGCACTGGATACACTTCGCCGGAGATTAAACAAGGAAATGGGCAATGCGAACTGAGTTATCGAAGGTGCTGAATGAATGCCTGCTCCGCCTGAGAAGAGGTGAGGATAGCAGCGCCTGTCTGCATGACTATCCGGAGCTATCCCCTGAACTGGAAGAATTGCTTCGTACTGCTTCCTTTGTCTCCTGCGCACCCAAAGTATCGCCTTCTGATGATTTCAGGGCGGAATCTAAGGCGAGAATTATCGCCGGGCTGCGGGAGAGGCAGGTCAGAGAAAGAGTGGCTAAGCTGGAGCACCGGTCGGCTGCGGCTCGCTTTATGGAACGGGCTGGCGAGGCGGTTCTGCGTGTCTTTTCCGGCAGAAATATGATTTTGATTCCGGTAACTCTGCTTGTACTTCTCGCTCTGGGGGGCAGCCTCTTAATTGCTGCAGTGCTCACTTCACCGTCGCCGCAATCAGCGCAGTCGTCCCGGTGTACTCTCAGCATCCTCAGCGGCGATGTGGAAATTCAGCGCGCGGATTCTGACATATGGGAGAAAGCTGGCGACCGTGTTGTTCTTGAGGCGGGGAGCCTGGTGCGCACTAAAGACGAATCTCATGCTTTGCTTACTTTCTTCGAGGGCAGCAGTATCAAGCTCGAACCCGATACAAACATTGAAATAAAGCAGGTTAAATCTGTCGAGGGAGGTGGCTCAGAGATTATTCTGAAGCAGTGGCTGGGTAAGACCTGGAGCCGGGTGGTGAAAAGGGTGACGCCGGGTTCGCGCTATGAAATCGAAACCCCGTCGGTGAACGCTCTGGTGAGGGGGACTTTGTTTGAGACCGTGGTGGATGAAACAGCAGCGACCACAATCAAGACTACCGAAGGAACGGTGAGTGTAACGGCGCTGGATGAAGAAGTATATGTGTCGGCAGGGCAGGAGGTAAAGGTGGAACCGGGGACTGCTCCGCCTCAGCCTCGTCCCATAACCCCGGCAAATAACGAGCTTGTTATCACTGTCATCGGACCTGTGGTAGCATCGGTGTGCGACCCTATGGGTTCGAGCACCGGCTATCTTCCCAGCGGTATGGCGTTCAACCAGATTCCGGGGTCTAAATCTACGTCTCCCATCGGCTCACAGGTCATAACAATAGCCGATCCTCTGTCAGGGGAATACAAAGCAGTGCTCCGCTGCATCGATGACGGCACGAGCCGCTTCTTCCTGAAGGGCGTGTCCGCAGGGGAAACGGTCTTCACACATACATCCGAATATGAAGTTGCAGACGATAGCGAGTGGCTGATTAAGTTCAATGTCGAGTTTCAGGACAGCCGATTAAACGGAGTCACTGTAGGTTATATTGAACCGCTAGCCGGGCGAGCGCCTGAGAAGATAGTTATTATTGATGAGAAGAAAGAACCTCAGAAAACCGCGGCAACCCCCGTGAAATCTGTCCTGCAGCCAACTCTGTCAACTCAGACCTATACTCTTGAGGTGACTGGTTGTACCAGCGGCACCGTAACCGAGCCTGGTGTTGGGAAATTCTCCTTCAAGCCGGGGACGGTTGTCAGCCTTGTTGCTAAACCTGATAAAGGCTGGGAGTTCGATTGCTGGGAGGGTGACGTTGTCGATTCGTTGTCTCCGACCACGACAATAACCATGAACAAAGACCGGACAGTTACAGCCAGATTCGTCAAGACCTGTATTCTCGCTGTGGTTAGCGGTGTTGGCGGTCTGGTCGAGAAACCCGGCCAGGGGGTCTATTCTTACCGGGCGGGAACGGTTGTTGAGTTGCATGCTGAAGCTAATGCAGGTTGGAAGTTCGATAGATGGACGGGCAAGGTTGCTGACCCGTTCTCATCTACAACTACCATAACCATAAATGATTCTGAAGTAGTAACCGCTAATTTTGTTGCGATGCCTTAATACTAACCTTAATACTAATAGAATATTGAAATCTCCTGAAGTCACATAGCTCCTGGAACTCGGTGTATGGGCGTCCTTCATCGGAAGGACGCCCATGCATATTTACCTCTATCCTTCATCTTGACATTGACTTGAACTTGGTGATAGGCTGAGCATACGAGAGTGTTACAGTGGTGTGCCCCGGGTTCGAAAATCCTGCATTAAGTAAGAGCATGAACTGATACGGCGGTTACATGAAAGCATATATAAGGATGCAAGACGGCAGCGAGCGCAAAGTTGGCGATGAAATTGTGCCGATTGAGTGTTTCCGCTGCGGGACTTGCTGTACCCGGTTCAGACCCGAAGTATCGAAAAGAGAGATAGAGAGAATCGCGCGGAAATTAAGGATACCTATCGAGACGTTTTTTGCTGAATATGTCAGGAGGGTTCCGATAAAAGAGGGCTATATTTTGCAGAGTTCCGACGATAAATGCCCGTTCCTTCGCCGGGATGAAGAAAGCGTAAAATCGGCTTGCACGATATATGCCTTCAGGCCGAAAGCCTGTCGTGATTGGGTTCCTAGTTTATCCCGGGTTGAATGTCGCGAGGGACTCAGCAGTCTAAAAGGCGTTAGCGAGCTTCTGTTGCCTCAGGACATTTTTGATTCCGTGGAGCAGATAGAGAGATTTTCTTCAACTGCGAGAGCCGACGAGTGACCATAGCTGGATTTTGAGCTTTTAATCCGATGCTTTTGGCGTCTTTATTGTCGGGTTAGTCCCGTTACCTGCCGGCGGGCTGTCCGAGAAGGGCAACAAGATGATGAATGTCGTGCCTGCATCAATCTCACTTTTAACCGTGATTTCACCGCCTAATTGCTTTATGATATCCCGGCTTACCGAAAGGTCCAGCCGTGCCTCCTGACCCTCACCCGCAACTGCCGGAACAGGCTCGAAGATTCTCTGCAGGTTTTCCGTCGATATGCCGCCTCCGGTGTCGGAGAAAACTATCCGGATCCTCTTAGCTTCTCTGGCCAGGCTTGTTTCTGCGGTAAGCTTCCCTCCCTGCGGCATAGTTCTCTGAGCACTTAGAACCATGTTGAGAAAGACCTGCTGGAGTTTTTGAGTATTACCCGATACAAACGGCAGGTCGGGCTGAAGTTGAGTAACCAGTTGCACTTTATTTATTTCAAGATGGTGGCTGGCAATGGACAGGGTATCGCTTATTACCTGATTTACGTCTATGTTCTCGTCTTTGGTCTTGGAGTAACGTACGAAAGATAACAGTTTCCCGATAATATTTTTACTGCGCTGCAACTCCTTTGCAATTTGTTTGAAGTAATTTGAGGCGCTGCTAAAGGACTTGCTGATATCCTCGGGAGCGTGCTCCTTCTCCATCTCTTTGATGCCTAGCTGGGCATAACCTGATATAGCAGTAAGTGGGTCGTTCAATTCGTGAGCAGCAGAGACAGCAATATAACCCATTGCCGATAGCCGCTCTGCCTGGACTTTCCCGGCCATGATTTTTTCCAGTTCTTTCGTTTTAGCTTCTACCTCATCTTTAAGATGGGAATTCCATCTGGCGATTTCGGCTGTGGATACCTCCAGCTTTTTAGACATGGTGTTGAATGATTCTGCAAGCTGACCCAACTCCTTGGGTTGCATCGAGGGCAAGCGATGGTTTAGATTGCCTTTCGCGATCTCAGCCGTGCCTCTGGCAAGGGTTTTAATCTTTTCTGAAGTGATGCGGCCGAGAACCAGCCCCACTACAATGAACAGTACCAGTAATATCAGAATAACTATCCAGAAAATAACCTGTACGTTATGCACAGCGGAAAAAGCCTCATCGGCAGGCATTACAGCAACGAAGCTCCATTTATTGCCCGCCCAGGGCACCATCGGGTTAACGCCTGCTATAACTGCGCACATCGCGATGCCATCGTCGTTATACTGAATTAACTGGTGCTGCGGGGGCATTCCATCATCTCCGTTGGCAAACCCCATCTTCTTGAAAAGCTGTGATTCATCCGGCCCTGCGATAATGTTTCCGTATTCGTTAATGAGATAAACTGATCCTGTTTCTTCAATCTTGGTGCGGCCTATTATTTGCCAGATGTATTCCATGTCTATTTGAGCGAGCAAGACTGAGGTAATGTGATAATTGTAATCCGCAACCGGGGAGGCGATATGAATGACTACCGTATAGGGGTCGGTCAGTGTTGCCACATCCGCCATGGCGGTGTTGCCGCGGGCTGCGCTCTGGAATAAACTGTCATTATCCAACTCGCCATAATATTTATAATTGGTAGAGATAATCACGTTGCCATCGAGTCCAACCAACGTGATGTCTTCGAAGGTGCCGTAGAAAGCCTGCACCCTTTTCATCTCGGCAAGCTTTTCCGCAAGGGTTGCCTCATTAGTCCTGAGCACAGGGTTTTGAGATAGGGCGGCCGCATCACCCAGGCTGCGAGCCAGCACGCCTCCTATTTGCTCGGAGGCTACGGTAGCTGCGCTATCGAGACGCCTGTCTACATCATGAGTCGCTGACTTGGACATGGAGTCGGTGCTCACCACAACAGCAACAGAGCCTGCTACAATGGTCACAAGTACGATTGGTATGATAATAGAGCCTGCCACAGTGCTGGGTGACAGCGAGCGGACGATATTATTGAAAAAATTGCTCAACTTAGACCCGGAATTCACAATTCTATTCCTCCCCCTTTCGCGGGAGTGATGATAAAGGCAACCAAAAATTAGGGTTGTCCTGTACTATGGTACTCGTGGTGAGTTCACATAAACAATGGCAAATTCGTACTAGATGGCCTCACCCTTTATGCTTATTCGCACGCTGTTTTATCTTATCTGCCGAACTGCCGTGTCATATTGTTAAGCCTTATCGTCTGGGGAAATTCGCAGACGATAACGGTTATGTGCCGAGACTTCGATAGAGAAAGGCTTATAGAGAAGGTGGGATACGGACGTTAGACTAAGAAGGGCGATAGAAACCGATGCTGTTGATTTTGCCAGGGGTATTCAATAACCGGCAAAGTTCCGATTCGATTGAGAGGTAGATTCTTTCACTTTATAGAATGTGTAAGGAGTTTTAGCGTCAAAGAAGAGGAATAGTTAACTACTCCGAAAGCTAAGGTTGTAGAAACCTTAATTCGCTATCCGATAGTGAGGAAATCGACAACTACTTTTGGGCGGCTCAGCCTCTGGGCCGAAACCGCCCAAAGCAATATGGCATAAATGCTCTATCTTGCTATTTGCCTTTGAGTATTTTGGAAAGCCCGAAAAGGACAAGGCCGCCCAGCACTGCGAAGAAGAAGCCCTGGAAGAATCCGGCAGCCCTATACGCCCCCTCGGAGTCGGCGGCGGCAGCCAATATGGCCCAGAGAAAGCCGATGACAGCGTCAGCGATTGCCCCGTAGAGGAACAGTTTTTCGGTCGTGAAAGATAGATTGACTTTTACCTCTTTTTCCTCTTTATCTGCCATTGTATAACCTCCTTATCTTGCTATGCATACTACCGAATACCTATATAATGAGGCGCCCTTCCAATCTAAGGAATCTCTGAATAAGTATA
>Ga0194113_10004074_pt1 | contig 19256 bp, 9 predicted proteins | sample TA2MahC200mmetaG_FD_146193 | JGI IMG/M metagenome (GOLD analysis project Ga0194113, IMG submission 146193) | Freshwater microbial communities from Lake Tanganyika, Tanzania - TA2015017 Mahale Deep Cast 200m | ecosystem: Environmental > Aquatic > Freshwater > Lake | place: Tanzania: Lake... | reverse complement strand
ACACAGATGGAGACCGCGGTGGCTGACGCAGCGGGCACGTGGTCCGTGAGACTCGGTCCGGTAGGCGTCGGCGCGGCTTCGGTGCTGACGATTCGGGGCAAGAACGTCGTGGAGATCCGCGACGTGCTGGTCGGTGAAGTGTGGCTCGGCTCAGGGCAATCGAACATGGCGATGACGGTCAACGGCTGCATCAATCGGGACGCGGAGGTCGCTGCGGCGGACCTGCCGCAGGTCCGAATGTTCACTGTCGATCGCAAGACGGCGGAAGAACCGCAAGAGGACTGTCAGGGCTCGTGGCAGGTATGCAGCCCGGAGACAGTGCCCAGGTTTTCGGCGGCGGCGTGCTTTTTTGGCCGCGAGCTGCACAGGCAACTGGATGTCCCCGTGGGATTGATCAACTCGTCGTGGGGCGGCACGCCGATCCAGGGCTGGACGAGCGTGAAGGCTCATGAGGCGGTGCCCGAACTGGCGCCGATGATTTCGGCGTTGCAGCGGGCGATCGAAACCTACGACCCCGAACTGGCCAAGGAGCGGTACGAGAAACAGCTGGCGGAGCGGAAGGAGCGTCAGGGGAAGGCCAAGGCCGAGCAGAAGGCGGCCAAACGTGCAGCGCCGCGTCCGCCGCAAGATCCGCGTCTGGCACCCGGCAGCCCGGGACGCCTTTTCAACGGCATGATCGCGCCGCTGGCTCCCTATGCGATTCGGGGTGCGATCTGGTATCAGGGCGAGGCCAACGCGGGCGGGGCGAAGCTCTACGGCCTGCAGATGAAGACGATGATCGCCGAGTGGCGACAGCTTTGGGGACAGGGCGATTTCCCGTTCCTCTTCGTCCAGTTACCCAACTTCATGGCCGCCCAGCAGCAGCCTTCGGAGACGGGCGGCTGGCCGCTGATCCGCGAACAGTTCTTCCGCACGCTCTCGGCGGTACCGAACACGGGGATGGCTGTGACGATCGATGTTGGCGAAGCGGGCGACATTCATCCCAAGAACAAACAGGAAGTGGGCAGGCGGCTGGCTCAGTGGGCACTTGCCAAGACCTATGCCAAGGACGTGGTGGCCAGCGGGCCGCTCTTCCATTCGATGCGGAAACAGGGTGACAAGATCGTGGTGGAATTCGACTACTCTGAAGGCCTTGCCGCCCGGGACGGCGGCGCGCTCAAGAGCTTCGCGATCGCGGGCGACGACCGGAAGTTCGTCTGGGCCGACGCGATCATCGAAGGAGGCGCGGTGGTCGTGTTCAATCCCTCCGTCTCGTCGCCCTCCGCGGTGCGTTACGCCTGGGCCAACAATCCCGACTGCAACCTAGTCAACGGGGCCGGCCTGGCGGCTTCGCCGTTCCGCACGGACGACTGGGATGAGTAGCGTGCGAGCATGTGGTGCGGCCGGCCGTACGCGTGGTTTTTGACACGGCGGTCTCCACCGTTACAGTGACGGACCGCCGCTCCGGGTTTTGCCGCGTGCCGGTCTCACCGATGACGTGTACTTGTCACCGAGCAGCCGCTGGCGAGCCCCAGTGCGTCAGACGCTGCCTTTAGTCCTGTTTGAAGGGCACGAGCAACCAGTTTCTGTTGTGCTTGCCGTCGCTGCCGTTCCAGATCTTGCCCGCCTGGAAGACGTAGCCGTCGACGACACCATGGTTGGCGGCTCCGCCCTTTTTCAGAGTGGTGAACTTGATGGCCGGTAGGATCGGCAGCATCACGCGCTGATATCCGCCGGTCACGCCGCCGGTGCCAACGGACATGTTCGCCGTGGCCTGCAGTTCGCTTCCGTAGAGCTTCTCGGCGTACTCATTCGTCAAGGGGCACGCGTTTGCGTGGAAGATCTTTGTCTGCAGGTTTCCCAACAGGCTATCCGAGACGTTCGTTGCTTGCGAGGAGTCGAGCGATGCGCGGATCGCGTCCACGACGTCCGGCAGGCTGACACGCCCCGTGGCCATCAACACGAGGTCGATCGCGTTCGTGAGCAACTGGGCGACGGCGTCGTCCCAATACGGATTCTCGGACTGCCCACGCTCGCGGCCGCCGTCCATGGCGATCTGCAGGATCCGCACCAACTCGTATGTCAATCCCGCGCCGAGTCCGGGTCTTGCCGCCTCGTACTCCAGGAAGTTCAGCGCTGCGGGACGGCCCGGTTCAACGGTGATCAGGTCCGCGGCACGCCCGCACTCGTGGACGTAATTGCACCAGCGAGTTGCCTCGTCGATCTTCACGGTCAGGACCAAGCCGCCAAAACCTTGTTTGAGAAATGCCTTGGCGATGTCCTTTCCGCTGCCGGACGTCTTCCCGGCGCCGTTTCCTCCGAAGACGATCGTGCCTTCGTAGGCGTCGGCAACGGTCCAGATGTCCTTTTCGGACAGCTTCAGCAACATCGGATGTGTGGACGATGACATGGAATTGTCCTCACGCGACCCGCGGCCGTTGGCGAGCGGCGGGCGTTAGCCCGCCCGGTGGAAGCTGGTGCCCGCTTCAACCCGGGCAGCTCACGCTGTCGGCTCGCCGTCGTCGTAACGCGACCCATGGCCGCAATCAATGGTGGACGGGCTTCCCAACCCGTCGCCAACACGCTGACGGCCTGGGAAGGCCGTCCTCCAAGACGCTATGGGACGGAATGACGGCGCAAGGGAGCAGCTCGGACCATCAGGATCGCACGAGCGAGCTACCGGTCGGGGGCATGGTCTGCCGACTGCTGTTGACTCTGCTGCTGGACCTGGCTCACTCCCTGATCGGCGGTCGACCGCCCCTGGTTCATTTCGGCACTCATGCTCTGCTGCTGTTGCCGTTGCTGCTCGAGATACTCGTTTCGCTGCTCGTGACACTTGTCGGGAAACGACTCCTTCGAGAGGTCCGGGGGATTGCCTCCTGGCGGCCCCTGACCACCACCCGGCGGCCCCTGACCACCACCCGGCGGCCCCTGACCACCACCCGGCGGCGTCTGGCCGCCGGCGGGCGGCGTCGACAATGTCTGTCCTTCCTGTTCGCGTTTCGGAGCGTTGCTTTGAGTCAGCATGCATGTTCTCCTTCAGTCGGTTTTTCTGGGTGTGTCAGACGGAGATGCCGTAGTCGGGTTTCACCGCCAATTTGGCGCTGATCGTTGGATCGGGAAGAGGCAGGAATCCGTGGACGCTGGCGACGATGGCGGTGGGTACGGAACGTACGGCCACGTTGTACTCGGCCACCGCGGCCCAGTAGAACCGGCGGGCCGCGGAAACGTCCTTTTCCGTGTCCTTCAGGATCCGCTGCAGTTCGGTAAACGCTTCAACGCACATCGCCGGATTGCTTTCGATGGCTGCCTTGCCGGCCGCGGCTGCCATGGTGCCCGCCATCAGGGGAGCCAGATCAGGGGGCATCGTCCCAAGGTCGACGGGCGACAGCCCGGGGTGCATGCCCTTGCGGACTTCCAGCATCTTGTCGAGGTAGTCGCGCTGAGCCTTGACGGCTGCGCGCGCCGATTGGAGCACGTCGGGGATCAGGTCGTGTCGTTGCTGGTATTGGCTGGCCAGCGTGCCGATCGACTGGTTCACCTGACCGCTCAATTGAACCAGCTTGTTGCGGATGGAGAACCAGACGACCAGGAAGATGATCCCCAAGACGGTGAATACGATCATGAGCAGTACGATGGCTTCCATGGGAACCTCGCTTTGAGTGAATTCGTGGGCAAGAGTCGTCACAATCCAGTCAAGTTGTTGAGTGGGAGTCTACGTCGGTCTCAGTCGCTCGGCGGAGTCCTTGAGAAATGCAATCGACTGCTCACATTCCTCCAGGACGCGCTTCAGACTGGCCGTGGTGACCGCCGACCATTTGCCAGGCGCTCGCCCAAACGCCAGCCAGTAGTTGGGAATGGTGATGTACAACACGTCGTCGCGATACGAATAGGCCGGGAAGTGGCGGAACTGCTGGCAGTACATCTCCAGGGCTTCCATGAGTGTTGGTGTCAGCGCCCGATGGCCGCGGAACTGGTCGGCGGTTCCCACCACGTAGTTGTTTGCCAGGAACGGGCTGGCCACGCTCATTTTCGCGAGCTCATTCGGCAGTCCGGTCTTGCGGTATTGCAGCATGACCCACGTTGCGTGCGGCAGGCTCATCGGCAGGGCCAACAGCATTCCGTCGAAGATCGGTATCACGACGGTTCGCTGTTTCTGCACCTGCCGCGACTGCTGGTTGCCGCTTGAGTCCGTGTAGTACTCCGTTTCGTAATAGGTCTCGGTGTACACATGCTTGACCGACAGGGCGCTCGTCCGAAGGTCCCCCACCGACAGCAGGCTCCAACTGGAGAACCTGTTGTAGTGGGCGCGGTTCAGGCCAGACTGATCGAAGTCGGATTGTCCGAGCCCCTGGTGTGCGGCGTACCGGGCGTCCGCATCGATCAATCGGACGCCGTTTTCTCGCCAGGCATTGAACGTCTCGGCCAGTTTGCCTCCCAAGGACCGTGAGATTCCTCCCGCGATGAGAATGACGACGATCGAGGCCGCAAGCACGATCCAACCAGCCTCGGGCGTGTTTGGGACAAGGGCGAAGGTGGCGGCAGTTGCGCCTAGCAGCACGACGGCCGTTGCCCAGGCGGCAAGGTGCCACATCAGCCAGCGGGATCGCATAGGTTCCATCTGCATGACGCCCTTCCGCACATGGTCGTCTTGTCTGGTGACGCCCAGGGTTGAGGTTGTCGGACCTGCCAGGCATGCAGTCATGTTGTTCCGCCTTACGTCGGGGGGGGGCGTGTCGCATCTTTCGCGAAGCCGTGGGAGTCTGCTGGTTCTTGGGGCGCGGCGGGCATTTCCGCTTCGCCTGCCGCCCACCACGATCCGGCGACACTTCCAGAGGCGCGAAATCGAGCTGTTCGGGGCGCGCGACATCATCGATTTTTCTGAGGCGCAGCCAGGTGGGCGGGCAGTGAGGGGAGGCGGGCCTGTTCTGCCAGGGGGCGCGGGTGCGGCACCCGCGTGAAATGCGATCGGGTGGCACCTTGATTGTATTGGCCGAGTCGCGCGAAGGGGCGTTCGGCCTCTGTCGTGCGCTTGGAATGCCCCGCTGCCTGCGGACGTGCAGCTGACGCGTCACCAGATTTCCGGCAATGGAAGGGCGACGTCCGGCAGGATCGTCAGGTGAAGCTCGTCGCCGTGCGGCGTCTCCGCGTACATGCCGTCTCGCAGCACGCACTGCGTCAGAGTCAGTTCAATTGGATCGACGATCCAATACTCGGTGACGCCCGATCGTTCGTAGATTCGGCGTTTCAGATGTCGATCGTTGTCCACCGTCGACGGTGATTCGATCTCGACCAGCAGGTCGGGTGGGCCGAGGATCTTGACGGGCGTGACGCGCGCTCTCCCGTCCTTAAGCAGAACAACCAGGTCGGGTTGCACAATGTCATGGGGACCCAATTGCACGTCGATGGGGGCGGGGAAGACCAAACCGTGACCGGCCAATTCGACCTTGTTGAAGAGGTGATGCTGCAGGCGTTTGGAGACCGTCTGATGGTACGTGCCAGGCGCGGGGTTCATGTAGTGGTCTCCTTCGATGACCTCGTGACGCTTCCCGTCGTCCGGGAAGAGCACGTACTCGGCGTACCCCAGTCTCAGGTCTGGTTTCTTTGTGGCGGACATGCTGGCACTCCCCTCGCACACGCCATTATACGTGCCGCATGGCGGCAAAAAGGGGAGCCGTGCATTTTTCTGGGCAAGACAGGCAGGGGAGGTGAGTTCTCTCGAACCGGCCAGCGGGCCGAGTCGGAGGATGGGCAGTGCGGTCTTCGGCGTCTTTGTCTCCGCGGGTCAGAGGGCCGAGTTGCCGGATGTCCTACCCGTTGATAATGCTGGTTGGTAGAATCGGGGCTGCCCGTTCACTGCAACGTGGCGTCTGGCACCTGTCCCAAGTGCGGCACCGGCTACGTGTCCTGCTGCATTTGCTGAACGAGTCTGCCGATGGAGTTTTAGCCTGTAGGATGCGCACGGTGCGCACAGGTTGTGGGACGGGCACTCCTGCCCGTCCAAATATTCGGGACGGGCAGGAGTGCCTTGTCCTACGGTTGGTTGCGGCCGCGGGCCGCGTTGGGAAAGAAGGCGCTCCCATGATCGTTCGTCCGAAACATCGCGTCGATCGAGTTTCCGTCCGGGAGGTCTGGTGCGTCATCGCTCTGATATCGGGTATCGCGATGGGCTCCGAGCCGGTTGGCACGGAAGACGTGTCGCAAGCGAAGGCGTTGGCGGTCCAATCGCTTTGGGACGAAGAGCCGGTGGAGAACCTGGCGCCGGCGCCGCGGGCGGCGCGTGGATCGACGGTGTATTCGTGGGAGCGGCGATACGCGAGCACCGACTCCACGGGCAACCTTGCGTGGACGCCCGAGCCTTTCGTGTTCGAAGCGGGCGAGTCGGTTCGTTACATTGACTTCGAAAAGGGCCGCGACAGCAACGATGGAACGTCAAGAGCCGCTGCGTGGAAACACCATCCGTGGGACGGCGAGGCCACGGACCAGGCCGCATCGTGCGGCGGCATTCATACGTATGTCTTCAAGCGAGGAACGCACTATCGAGGCACCTTGCGGGCTCGTGATTCCGGTCAACCTGGCCGTCCGATCCGCTTGACCTCGGATCCCGCGTGGGGCGGGGGTGAGGCCGTCATCTGCGGTTCCGTGCAGATCACCGGCGGATGGACGAAGGGCGCCGAGCATCGCGACATCCCGAACGGGGCGAACGTCTGGCACACGGACATCGATTTCGCGCCGCGACTTGTGTGGATGGTCGGCGCGGACACGATCACGCGCATCCCGTTGGCGCGCATGCCGAACTGGGTCGATTCGGATCCGGAGGACGTGAAGAGCCAGTGGTGGTTTTGGGACAATCCCGGTCATCCCTATTTCAACCTCACGATGCCCCGCGAGAATCGCGGCGGGGAACTGGCCATGGGGCGCGATACGAAGCAGATCACCGGCCCGAAGGAACTCTACCTGGGAGCGATCCTCTGGGCGGAATTCGGTTGGGTCGACGGAACGCCGTACCCATCCTACGTGCAGGGCTTCGACAGCTCGAAGAACGCCCTGGGTTTCGAAGGATACCTCGGCAGCGCGAAGTCGCGCGTGATTTGCAGGTATCACAGGTATTACCTGGAGGACAAGCCGCACTACCTCGACGATGAGAACGGCGAGTTCTGGTTTGAGAAGAAGGGGAACGGTGGACGTCTTCACATCATCCTGCCGGGCGGGCGAGACCCGAACACGGCGGTCCTTGAAGCCGCCAAGGAAGCTACGCTCGTCGACCTCACGGGTCAAAGGCACATTATTGTCAGTGGACTGTCGTTCCGGTTCACGAACGTCGCGTGGGACCTGACGGAGATTCCGTGGCAGTACGCGAACAAGTTCCGGCTGAAGGAACACATCTATCCGGCGTGCGTCAGAGTCTGGGGGAGCGGCGAGCAGATCACGGTGTCCCACTGCAGCTTCACGCACGTCAACAACGGCGTGCTGATGAAATCGGTGAACCCGGGCGACCGGCTGGATGGCATCCTTGTGAAGGACTGCAGTTTCCGGGAGACGGACCATCACGGTGTCAGCATCGAGGAGGGGCTGCTCTGGGGGGACACTCTCCCGGCCCGAGCGGGCCATCTGTTCGACGTCAAGATCCTCAGGAATCACTTCCACCGCACGGGACTGCGCTCGCCGCGCGTCGGCGCCGCCAACGCGATCAACGTGGACAACGCCGAGACGCTGGAGGTCGCGGGCAATGTCGTGGAGCAGGCATGGCACGCGGGGATCAACGTGCGCGGCTCGAAGATCAGCGGCAACGTCCGCGACTGCCCTCTCACACGCATCCTCATTCATCAGAACAAGGTGACCGACGCCATTCGCACGGGGGACGACTGCGGCAATATCGAGACATGGCAGGGCGGGCCTGCGTACGTGTTCAACAACGTGTCGGGAAATCCCGGCGGCTACAGGCACTCATCCCACATGTTCGACCAGGGAAAGCAGGACCCGGGCGGCGCTCGGTTCGGCATGGCGTATTACCTCGACGGCAGCTTCAAGAATTACTTCTTCAACAACATCGGCTGGGGACTGAGCAAGGATATCCGGGACCGAACCGGCGCGACGGCGATGTTCCAGGAGATCATCAGCTACCAGAACACGTTCTTCAACAACACGGCGTACCGGTTCGTCAAAGGCACCAGACGGCAGGCGCCGCAGGCCGGGCGCAACAAGTTCCTGGGAAACATCTGGGACGGCATCGGCGACTGGGTGTTCTGGCACACGCAGCCCGCCAAGACGCCGCAAGACGGCAACGAGCGGGACGCGGGAAAGGCCGACGAGCACCACGCGCTGGAAACCAACGCCTTCGCCGCCAACGTGTTCCACGACATCACCGGCAAGTACGGTTCCTTCAAGCCCTCGGGAAAGTGGCACACGACGTTCGACGATGCACGCCAGGTGCTGGAAGAGGTTCAGGCGATCGCCTATGACCTGGGCGTGGAATCGCGTCAGCCGGTCCTGAAAGACCCCGCGCATCGGGACTTCAGTCTCGCGGACCACTCGCCGGCGGTCGACCGCGGCGTGAAGGTGTTTGTTCCCTGGCCGACGTATGCGAATGTCGGGGAATGGAACTTCTATCCGACAGGGAACGACCCCACTCAGCTGCTCGACGAGCACTGGTACATGACACCCTACTACTACGTGCGCGACACATATTATCGGCACCCGACGTTCCCGCTGACTGGAGTCAATTTCACCCAGGATGATTACGTGGACGGACCGCTCGAGGACTGGACGAAAGGCGCGTGCACGTTTAACGGGAAAGACCAGTATGCGGTCTGCCGAAACGCAATGCTGAACGTGTCGCTGACCATACCGATCAGGTTCAAATGGGATGAGGACGGCCAGCGAGAGGACAGGAAGATCACGGGCAGGGACTTCAAGAGCCCCCAGGTCCACGATTCCAATTTCCTCATCGAAGCGTACTTCAAGACCGAGCCGGGCCACGTTCGCGGCATCCTGTGCCAGAAGATGGGAATCGCCGGATATTCGCTGAGCGTCAATCCGTCCGGCGGAATCACATTCGCGGTCCAAGGGCCGGCGAAGGCGGCGAGAGTGCGGAGCACGGTTGCGGTCAATGACGGCCAATGGCACCACGTCGTGGCCGAATGCGACCGGGGTTCGCGAACACTCGTGTTGTACATCGACGGGGCAAAGAACAACGAGGCGCCAGGAATTGACAATGCCATGTCACTAGAAAACGAGTCCGACCTGTTCGTCGGAGGGACTCCTTCCGGCGGCTGCTTCCACGGCACGTTTGAATTCCTCAGGATTTCCCTGGGAACGCTGAAGGACGCCAAAACGGACATCGCAGAGCTTTACGCCTGGCAGTTCGATGGCCCGTTCCTGCGCGATTTCGCGGGGAATCAACCGCGCGGGAAACGCGATGCCGGCGCACTCGAGAAGCTCGATTGAACGAAAGACGCCGCCTGCCCGCGCGCGACGGCGAAGGGCACTCCACAAGTTCGACCGGGTTCGAGCGAGGTTGCGCCTTCCGGCAAAGCAGGCCGGTTGGGAAATCACGTTATGAGGTCGCTCGCCGCGATTTCTGCTACCTGGCGACCGGCGATGGTGAGCCCTACTCGTTCGTTGATCCCGTACGTCTGATGTTGTTGATATCGGGCATCGGCGGTTGGGCCGGAAGGATCGCCGTACACCTCAACGTGCCGGTCGACAAGATTGATGATCCAATAGCAGGGGATATTGGCCTTCGCGTAGACGTGCCCCTTGACGTCGCGGTCGTAGGCGAGCGACGAGTCGGAGACCTCGATGACCAGCGCGATGTCGGCGGAGCGAGGATGGTGAGCAGAGTACCGTTCGGCTGGGCCAAGGACGACGGTCAAGTCTGGTTCCGGCTCGCTCGCCTCCGTGGTAATGGCTGACTGAAGCCGGATTCGCCGGCCCGAAGGCAGCTTGTCACGGATAGCCTCGCTCGCCCGATCAACGGTCGCCGCATGATTTGGATTGTGGGGCATCTTGGGGACAATCCAACCTTCGAGCAACTCGACGTGGTCCTTTTCCGTCAGCACGCCGCTCCGAATCATGAGATGGTACTCATTCACCGAAAAACGGCGCACCGGGAACGGCGGAACGCGAGGCGTTTGCCAGTCTGTTGGAGTTGTGACCGACACGGATCAATCCCCGTTTCCCAACAAGGACCCAATTGCGATGAGGTGTTCGTCCCTTCGCCTGAGAAGGCCCGGGGGCGACGTGCCACCTGGCTTTCCACCTTTCGGCGAGCGAGGCGGCGCCCACGCTCGTCCTCCGCCACCATTCTGCCCCAGGGCGAACGGAGCTGTCAACCGCCACCACCGCCGGTGCTCATCACGGGCTCCTCCCGTGCACCAGGACCACCGCGAGCGGCATCGCGTCCGCAGTCGGCGCGCGTGGTCTCCCGCGCAGGCGAAGCGTAGGGCACCACGAACTTCCTGGAAAAAAAACGCGAACGTTCGCGCGCTTTCGTGCGTCTCTTACCATAGAAGCCGGTGTTAAGTCTGCTGTCTCAACTTGAACGCTGCGGCGTTCCCAACCGGAACAGCGTACAAACCGGGGAATGGCTCCCCATCACCATCGTTAGGTGACTTTTTCAGGTTCGATTCCTGACACCGGCGCTTGGGCCCCCGCGCCCGGGATCGCGGAATGACGGATGTGACACATGGGACGGATAGGACCGATGGGGCCGGTTCATTCCGCATGCCCCATGTCCGTTCCCCCTTTTTCGCTTCCGCCGTGGCGGATGCGGCGCCTGGTCGGGGAGCTTGACTCGTCGATGCGCATTGTGCCCCCGTAGGTGCACGGATGTTGCGCCCTGAACGCTGGTTACCGCATGGGAGAGTAGTCGGTGGCTTTGAGGAACTCCGACTTCACGCCGTCCTTGGCGGTCAGCGAGCCGCCGGCCTTCTCTTCCGACGCCGCGCGGGCGGTAGTCCAAGCCGGGTCCTGCCGGAACGCCGCGAACGAGGCGTTGGCGGCTTCGACGCTCTTGTGCGCGAGCACGTAGATCAGCATCACGTCGGCGTCAGGCTGGCCTTCCGCGACGTTCCAGTATGCGATGTTCGTCATGCCGTGTTTCTCGAACAGCTTCACGGTGTGCTCGCGGAACCGGGCGTTCAAGTGCTTCAGGTTGCCCGGCGATGCGGTGTAGGTGCGCAGTTCGAATACTCGGTCTCCGACCACCGCCGGCTTGATTTCGGGTGAGTAGTCCGTGGCAACCAACATGACGGACTCAACTTTCGTCACGAGCTTTCCGTTGGCTTCCGTCTTCGTCCGGACTTCCTTCCAATCGGGGTCGGCGAAGAATGCCTTCCAGGCCGCGGCCTTGGCTTCCGCACTCGGATAGCCCAGCACGTAGACGAGCTTATTGTCCGGGTTGTCGATCGGCGTCCAGTAGCCGATGTTTGTCATACCGTGCTTCTCAAACAGCCGGAGCGTGTAATCGCGGAAGCGTGCTTGGAGATCGTCGAGCCGGCCGGGCGGGGCGAAGTAGGTTCGCATCTCAAACACGCGTGTGTCCTTCTCTTGTGCGACGAGAACGCACGAAAGACCGAAGAACGCAATTGCCGCTAGAAATGCTCGTGTCGTCATAGCTGTGCTCCTGTGAAGATAATGAGTCTGCATCCGAGACCATGATAACGCATAACGCACGCCGCGTGTGTCGTGCAACCGGTCAGTGCGCACACGTTGGTGGCGAATTGCGGCTGGACCGGTGACAGGTCCGACCGGGTCAGGCATCAGGCATCAGGCGCCAGGCCACAGGCACGAGGTGGTGGAAGCCTCCGCGTTCACGCGGCGGGAGGTTCACCTTCACCTTACGATCGGCGGAAGCGCCCGCGTTCAGCCTGGTTCAGGCAATTTCCTTGGCCGCGGGAGCGGCTATCGGTTTCACGAACAGTCGCTGGACGAACCGCAACAACTCGCCCACCAGCAAGGCGCTGGCGCCGAGGAGTACGATTTTGAGCCAGACCACGAACGGCAGTGGTGCCGTGTTCAGGGCGACGCCGCCGAACTGCACCAGGGCGATCTGCATGACAATCACGAATCCCATGATCATGAAGAAGCTGCGGCTGCGGGTGATGTTGGCAAGCGCCGATTGTCCCGCCCGGACGCTTCTGGCGTTGAACATGTGGAAGATCTGGAACCAGATGTAGCAGTTGAACACGAGGGATGCACTCATCAAGGCATAATTCTCGCGGTTTTGGTAACTGCTGAGTCCGAGCAGATCGGTTGCTTGGACGAGGAGAATGAGCGCGACGAAGTAGATGCCGAGCACCAGGATGTTGGACATCATAATCTTGGTGAGGAAGGGTTCCTTGGGATTTTTGGGCGGCTGGTTCATGGCTTCCGGGCGTGGCGGTTCGAGTCCGAACGCGATGGCGGCCAGCGTGTCCATGATCAGGTTGATCCAGAGGTACTGGAGCACGGTGAGCGGTTGGATCTGGAACCCCGCGTTCGGGAACAGTGTGGCCACGATCGGGCTGACGAAGGCGACGCCCAGGGCCGAGAGGTTGACGGTGAGTTGGAACTGCAGGAACTTCTGCAGGTTTTCGTAGAGCGTGCGGCCCCAGTGCACGGCCCGGATAATGCTCCCGAAGTTGTCGTCCGTCAACACGATGTCACTCGCCTCCTTCGCGACGTCCGTGCCTTTCAGGCCCATCGAGATGCCCACATCCGCCTTTTTCAAGGCCGGCGCGTCGTTCGTTCCGTCGCCGGTGACCGCCACGACGTGCCCCTGTTCCTGAAGCAATCCGACGAGTCGTGCCTTGCTCTCCACGGGTTTCGCGCGGGAGATGATCCTCAGCCGTGGCAGCAGCTTGCACGCCTCCTCGTCCGAAGTTGCCTCGAAGTCCTCGCCGGTGAGTTCCACGTCGTCTGTCTGGAGCATGCCGACTCGCTGCGCCACCGCGTGGGCCGTGAGCGGGTGATCGCCCGTGATCATCTTCACCTCGATGCCGGCCCGTTCGCACGCGCGAATGGCCAGCGGGACGTCGTCGCGAACCGGGTCCGTCATTCCGACGATCGCCAGCAGCGTCAGGTCCCGCTCCAAATGCCTGGCGGCGTCCTCTCCCCGGGGAGTGTCGCCGACGTCGTGTGCCCGGAAGCAGATCGCCAGTGGACGAATCGCCTGCTCGGCCATGGCCTTCACCGTCTGTTCGACTTCCGCCCGATACTCCGCGATCGGCTTGCGAGTGTGCTCGTCGACGTAAACGTGCGAGCACAGCGGCAGCACCTTCTCGGGTGCTCCTTTCGTGAACACGATCCGGCACCCGGCCTGTTTTTGGAAGATCGCTGACACATTGACGCCCACATTCTCGATCGGGCAGGGGGGACAATCGTCGCAGGCGTCGTTTCCCGTGACCGTCGTCATCATTTTCCGATCGGCGGTGAAGCAGACGCGGCTGTGAACGGGCATGCGTCCGCGGACTTCCCGATAGCGAATGCCCTGCTTTTCGAGCCACACGAGAAGTGCCCCTTCCGTCGGATTGCCGACGAAACGCACCTGGCCGTCGAGGTGTTCCACTTCGGCCGTCGAATTGATTGCGCAGCCGGTGGCGAGCAGATCGAAGCCCGGCAGGCTTCTCAAGGAGAGCACGTCGGGTCCCGTAATGTGTTTGCCCCGGAAAAAGACCTCGGCTACGGCCATCTGGTTCTTGGTCAGTGTTCCCGTCTTGTCGGTGCAGATGATCGTGGCGCTGCCGATCGTTTCGGCCGCCACCATCTTGCGCACGAGGTTGTTGTCCTCGCGGATCTTGCGCATGCCGAGTCCCAGCGCGATGAAGATGGCCATCGGCAGGCCCTCGGGCACCGCAACGACGATAATGGTGACGGCGACCATGAAGTACCGAAGCACGTCCGTCACGGCGTCCTGACCGCCCGAGGTCCAGGCGGCTGTTCCTACGCCGACGACGCAGATCGCCCAGAGACTCATCCAGAGTTTCTTGTTCTCCACGGAAAGGATTTTCAGCCCCAACACGCCCACGACGGCGAACACTGCCAGCGGCCACACTTTGGGTGTGCCCATCTGCTCCCATATCCCGCCCAGCGAGGAGACCTCCGCGTCTCGCATTAAGGCAATCACCTTGCTGGCCACCAACGCTATGAAGATGAACACGGCGGCAAACGTGCCCCACACGCTGATCTGGTCGGCCAGTCCGGCCAGACGGCGCTGCAGGGGCGTCTGGCCTTCCGCCCGCTCCTCCAGTTCCTGACCGCAGTCGGGCGCCTGGCACGTGCCGGGATCGCGATACACCCGGAGATGCTCCCGGTTCGGGCAGATGAAGCCCTTGCCCAGGGCGCTGGCCAGGATGCCGACTTTCGTCTTGTCGCCCACCGCCGTGACCACGGCACGCCCGCTTCCCGTGTCCGCATGAGTCCCACCGATGAGTTCTTCGTTGCCGGCCCGTTTGTGCACCGGCCTGGACTCGCCAGTCATCAGGGACTGGTCCAGCATCAGGTCCACGCCGTGGATCAACAGGGCATCCGCCGGAATCTTGTCGCCACCCTCGATCTGGATCAGATCGCCGACCACCAGCTCGTTGTTCGTGATCTTGTGGAATTCACCGTTCCGCGTCACCTTGACGGGGATGTTGTCGCTGTCCTGTTTGAGCAGTTCGAACGCCTTGTCGGCCTTGTACTCGCTCCATGTCCCGCCGGCGGTCGCCAGGCTCACGGCAATCAGAATGGCGACGCCGTCCCACGGTATCTCGCCGCTCAGAACGCCCACCAGGATGGCAATGCCCGCGCACACGCACAGGATGATGATGGTGGGGTCCTTGAACTTATCCAGCCACTGCTTCCAAAGCGGGTCCTTCTCGGGCGGCGTCAGCTGATTCGTTCCATACTTGCGACGATTCTCCACGACCTGTTCGGAAGTCAAGCCGTTCACCGGATCGGTCTTGAATTCCTTCAGGAAGGCTTCAGCCTGAGGGTACACGTTCTGCAACGACATCGTTTTCTCCCTAGAGGGTGGCGCGCTCGTGCCGCGGCACAGTCTTGCGACCGGAAGTGGATCTCTGGATTCCCGTGGTGCTCTGCCTGATGCCAGCCACTGCCGCCGACGACTGTTTCGCCATCAGGTGAAGAACCGGGCACTGCATGCCGGTGGGTACGCCGGGCGGGGTTCCTGGCAGAGCACGACAATCGCCCCATATTCCGAAATTGGCCGGCGATCGTCGCGTGATGAGGATCGCCACGTGCAGGCGTCGTGATTCTACCACGGGCGGTAGGGTGTTTGAATCCGTCGGCGAGAAATTGCCGGGCCTGGCAGTTCGACGATTCGCGGCTTCGTGGAGCGGGTGGGCCTGACCGCGGTCGGGGGCGACCGGTGGGCCGGTTGTGCGGCGTGAGCGGATTTCACGGGAGGTTGACACCGGCGGCTCGCCGCCGGCGTCGGGGTACTTCCGTGAAGGGCTGTTTGTGATATTTTGAGAAGACCGGTGGAACGGTCGGATTGCACGCAGTACCGACCGATGATCGGGCGGTCATTTCAGAAGCTGTCGCAGGTTGTGGCCCAGCCCTATGCGGACTCGCGGACACTGGGCGTAGTGAAGTCGCCGCGACCCTCCGCTCAGTTGGAAGGAGGCCTGTCCCATGACCGAAAACGAAGCCGCACGGGCCGATCGAGTTGAGAAGCGGGAGTTGCGGATTTCCTACATTCCGATCGTCTGCACCGCTCCGCTCCTTTATGCCCACAGCCACGGTTACTTTGCCAGGAACGGGTTGGAGGTAACGCTGCAACCGGCGATGAGCTGGAGCGGCGTCCGAGGGCTGATGGTCCACGGTGTGGTGGATGCGGCCCACATGCTCGTGCCCATGCCGTTCGCGTGCCAACTCGGTATCGACGGGATGCAAGCGGACATCCGTCTGGTAGCGGTCCAGAACGTGAACGGACAGGCGTTGACTTTGGCCAGCAAGCATTTGGCGGTGCGCGGTGTGCACGAGATGCGAGGGTTCACGTTTGGCGTGCCCTACCGGTTTTCGATGCACTACTATCTCTTGTGCCACCTGCTGGCGGAGAGCGGCGTTGATCCGTTGCGGGACGTGGCGATCCGCGAGGTTGCGCCCGCGCGGATGCCGGACTACCTGGAGAAAGGCTGGCTGGACGGAGTCGTTGCTCCCGAACCGTTCAACCAGATCGCGGTGCAGCGAGGCACGGGGTTCCTGTTTGTTCTCTCCAGGGACATCTGGCCGGGGCATCCTTGTTGCGGCCTTGCCGCGAGCCGCGCGTTCATCGACAGGTATCCCGGAACCTATCGGGCCATGTTGAGGAGCGTGCTGGAGGCGGAGCTGGCGCTTCACCAGGCGGGGATTGCCGAGCGACGGGCCATCGCACGCGAGCTGTCGTGTTCGAGGTACCTGGACGCCGATCACCACGGTGCCGTGGAACAGGTGTTGACGGGCGAGTTTCCGGACGGCCGAGGCGGGCAGTGCCAGGTCAGGGACCGGATTGATTTCCTCCCTGCGGTGCACGACGAGAGCGTCCGGTGGATCCTGTCGCAGATGCAGCGTTGGGGGCAACTGCGGGGGAGGATTGACGACCGGCAGGTGGTTGAGAGTGTTGTCGGTCGGGAGACGCGAGAGCTGGCCGCCGCGGTCGGGTTTTCGGGTGAATCGCCGCCGGACGTGGCGCGCGTTGGCTGGCGGCCGGGCACCGATCCGTTTGACGCCATGTGTCGGCAGCCGTTTTGTGCCTATCGGGAGCGGGGGGAACCGCGCCGGGACTATCGTCTTTCGGATGCCGCTCGCGAGCGATTGGCGGAAATCACGCGCGGCATGGCGGAAGTCGCAGGCGGGGAGTCGGACGTTGACATGGAGGTCACTGCGAATGATGAGATCGGCGAGTTGGAGCAGGTATTGAGAGAGACCGTGGTGAACATGAAGTTCGTCCGGGAGGCCGTTGCCGAACGCGCCGAGCGGCTCAACCAGCTGATTGAAGAGAGGACCGCCGAACTGGCCGAGGCCAATGACGTGCTGAAACGGGAGGTGGCGGATCGGTTCCAGGCGGAGGAACGCACGCGGCACCTGAACGCCGTGCTCCGCGCGATCCGCAACGTCACGCAGCTGATCTCCCGAGAGCGGAATCGCGATCGGTTGCTTCAAGGCGCCTGCGACAGCCTGACGGAGGCACGCGGGTATCAGAGTTGTTGGATCGCGCTGTTGGACGGTTCGCGCAAGTTGATCGCCGCGGCGCACGCGGGCGTGGGCGACGATTTCCAGGCACTGCTCGAGAATCTGAAACGCGGCGAACTGAACAACTGCGCGATGCGCGCCTTGTTGCTGTCCGGAGCGCTGGTGATCACGAACCCGTCCTCCGCGTGCGGGGCATGTGCGCTGGGGAGCGGGTGCAAGAGCGGCAAGGCCATGGCCGCGCGGCTGGAACATCAGGGCGAGGTCTACGGTTTGATGGTCGCGTCCATCCGCGCGAACGTCGCGGTGGACCGCGAGGAACCGTCCCTGTTCGAGGAGGTTGCCGGCGACCTCGCGTTCGCCCTGCACGGTATCCGGGAAGAGGACGATCGCAAGCGAGCGGAGCAGGGGTTGCGCGAAGCGCACAAGGAGCTTGAGCGGCGAGTCGAGGAACGCACCGCGGAATTGGAACGCGCCAACGCCGAACTCCAGCGGGAATTCACGGAACGGAAGCAGGCCGAGCAGACGTTGCGGGAATCGGAAGCGGTGTACTTGTCGTTGGTCGAAAGCCTCCCGCTGAACGTCCTGCGCAAGGACATGGATGGCCGCGTCGTCTTCGGCAACCGGCGTTATTGCGAGAGCCTGGGGCGCCCGTTGGAGAAACTGGTGGGAAGGACGGACTTCGATCTCTTCCCGCGTGAACTGGCCGAGAAATACCGGCGAGACGACGCGCAAGTCGTCAGCAGCCGGGAAGTCATGGAGATCATCGAGGAGCACGTCAAGCCGGACGGGATCCGGATCTACGTCCAGGTCCTGAAAGCACCGGTGTGCGATGCGGACGGGAACGTCGTCGGCATCCAGGCGATGTTCTGGGACGTCACGGCTCGCGAGCAGGCGGCGGAGGCGGTGCGGGTGGCCAAAGAAGCCGCGGAAGCCGCCAGTCGGGCGAAGAGCGACTTCCTGGCCAACATGAGCCACGAAATCCGCACGCCCATGAACGCGATCATCGGCATGACCGAACTCGTGCTGGACACGGAACTCTCGGCCTCACAGCGGGATTACCTGAGGATGGTCCGCGAATCCGGCGAGTCCCTGATGTCGGTCATCAACGACATCCTCGACTTCTCGAAGATCGAAGCAGGAAAACTGGAGCTTGAGTTCGCTCCATTTGACCTGCGCGAAGTCATCGGTGACACGATGAAGTCACTTGCCGTGCGGGCACACGGCAAGTGCCTGGAGCTGGCGTGTCAGATCCGACCTCACGTGCCCGACCAACTGGTGGGCGACGCGGGACGATTGCGCCAGATCGTCTTGAACCTGGTCGGCAACGCCATCAAGTTCACGGAGGCCGGCGAAGTCGTTCTGGTCGTCGACTGCGACGTGCCGGTCGGTGACGAAACGCTGCTGCGTGTCTCCGTTTCCGATACGGGCATCGGCATCCCGGAAGACAAGCTGGCCGTCGTGTTCGACGCGTTCGAACAGGCGGATACCTCGACGACCCGCAGGCACGGAGGCACGGGTCTGGGACTCGCCATCTGCACGAAACTGGTGCAGCTGATGGGCGGGGAGATCGGCGTCAAGAGCAGCGTTGGTTGTGGCAGCACGTTCCACTTCACGGCTCCGGTCGGGCTGCTTCTCGGTGAACCCACCGAAGCGGCCGCCCTTTGCCCTACCGTCGTCCAGGGAACGCGAGTGCTGGTCGTCGACGACAATGCCACAAACCGCCGCATCCTGGAAGAAACGCTCCGCAGTTGGGGCATGGAGCCCGCTACGGCCGCAAGCGGCTGTGAAGCGCTGCGGCTGTTGCGGGAATCGCGGGCGGCCGGAGCCCCGTTTCGCCTCGTCCTCAGCGATGCCCACATGCCGGAAATGGACGGGTTCATGTTCGCGGAGCAGATCAAACAGGATGCGGAACTCGACAACACCATCATCATGATGCTCACCTCCGGGCATCGGCCGGATGACATTTCCAAGTGCGATAGGCTTCGCATTGCTTCCTATCTGTTGAAGCCGATCAAGCAATCGGAACTTTTCGACGCGATCGTGATGGCGATGGGCGCCGCGTCCGCGGAAGGCGGCCCCGCCGGACCGTTCGTCGCCGAACCACTTTGCGAGCTGCAGCC
>Ga0194113_10004063_pt1 | contig 19282 bp, 14 predicted proteins | sample TA2MahC200mmetaG_FD_146193 | JGI IMG/M metagenome (GOLD analysis project Ga0194113, IMG submission 146193) | Freshwater microbial communities from Lake Tanganyika, Tanzania - TA2015017 Mahale Deep Cast 200m | ecosystem: Environmental > Aquatic > Freshwater > Lake | place: Tanzania: Lake... | reverse complement strand
TATTGGTCAACTCCTGCCGGATGTAGCCCCAACTCTCTTAACGCCGCCCGAAAGCGACAGACGGTCGGCCGGTTTATATGTAACAGCGCGACTGTGACACGGCCACTGGGGGTCTGGCCGACGATCCCGGTCAGATCGTCGCTCCACCGGAAATGCTGCGACCAGCGCTGGGTGCGTGGGTTGAACAGCGCTACGTCTTGTCCGGTATCCGGATCCAGCACGACTGGCGGTCGCCTTTGTAGCGGTTACAAGCCGGACAGGCCAGAGCCAGGTTATCCAGCGTTGTCTGACCTCCCAATGACAACGGTCGCACGTGCTCGATCTCGAACACCTCTGGCGAATAACGGGCCGGCGACCGGCAGTATTCGCAGCAGCCTTGTGCTCGCGCCACGATCCGGTCGCGCAAGGCAAGAGAGGTGTAGGGTCTGCTCATACACGCGACTGTCTACCAGATGGACGTTGGCGCGCAAGCGCAACAAGATCATCGGTTGCCTCGTTCAACCGCCGGTCCATCTCACTCATATAGGCGTCCAACTCGGCTTCTTCTGTCGCGGATAGCCTCTCTTCACGGTTCTTGGTCAACAGGTCCGCCACGCGCACACGATCGTCGGCCGGCAGTCGATGGGCGTCGGCGACACGCGCGGCCCGAGCGTCGAGCTATCTATTACCCACATCTTGGTAGGGGGCGGCAAGATCGGGTAGACTTCTGGCCATCCATCGAAACAGGGAGATGTGAGTCTTGTCTGACAAACCAGAAACCGCAGAAGTATCCTGGGCCATTGAAGAATTCGCCCAAGTCAGTCTCGGGGACGAGCGGTTGAATCGTCGTTGCCAGAAATTGGCCGATACGCTTGGTCAACAGCCGACTGCGCCCATCAATCAAGCCTGCGAAGATTGGGCCGATAGCAAAGCGGCCTACCGTTTCATCGACAATCCGAAAGTCACGCCGGACGAACTCCTGGCCCCGCACAGCCAACGCACCGTGGAACGCATGAAAGGTCACGAAGTGGTGCTGGCGGTCCAGGACACCACGTTTTTCAACTACACCCACCATCCCGAAACGCAAGGGCTGGGTGACATCGGGACGAAGGGCCAAAACCAGCGCGGCTTTGGCTTGCATTCGACGATGGCGGTCACCCCGCAAGGCCAACCCTTGGGCGTACTGACCCAGGCGTTCGTGGAACGGCCGCTGGGGGCGCCCGTCGCCACCCCCAGCGAGTTGCGCCAGCAGCCCATTGAAGACAAAGAAAGCTATCGTTGGCTCCAGGCGTTTGACCACACCATCAAGCTGACGCCTGCGGGCTGCCAGGTGGTGACCGTCTGTGACCGTGAAGCGGACATCTACGAGATGTTCGTCATGGCTCAAGAACGTCAGGCGTCCTTGTTGGTGCGCGCCGATGCGGACCGGTGTCTGCAGGACGACGAAGTTAAGCACCTCTGGCCGAAAGTCGAACAACAGCCAGTGCAGGGTGAACTCACCGTGCTGATCACCGGCAACGACAAGCGCAAAGAACGCGCGGCCACCGTCTCGATTCGCTATTGCACCGTCTGGCTGCGCCCACCCTGGCGGCCGAAGCGGCAAAAACTGCCGGCGGTCAAGCTTCAGGCCATTCTGGTTCGCGAAGAGCACCCGCCGGCGAACCTGGCCGAACTGGGTGACCACGAACCCCTCGAGTGGCTGCTATTGACGAATACGCCCGTGACCACCTTTACCGAAGCGGTACAAGTCGTCGAATGGTATTGTTGTCGGTGGCAGATCGAAGTCTTTCACAAAATCGTCAAGTCCGGCTGCGGTGTCGAAAACAGCCGCTTGCAGACCGCCACCCGCCTGCAAAACTACATCGCCCTGATGTGCGTGGTCGCGTGGCGGCTCCATTGGCTCACGTACCTCAACCGCACCGCACCCGATTTGCCCTGCACGCACATCCTGACCACGGTGGAATGGCAAGCACTCTACATGCGCATGCACAAAACCAGTGCGTTCCCCAAGTCCTTGCCCACCGTGCGTCAGGCGGTCCACTGGATTGCCAAACTGGGCGGGTTCTTGGGCCGCAAGTCAGACGGCGAACCTGGCATTACCGCCATCTGGCGGGGCTGGCAGCGACTGCAGGACTTAGCTGCGACCTGGCAGATCGTCGTCGTTGAGCACCCCCAACTTGTGGGTAATAGATAGCCCAAAGGATCTATGCCAGCCGGCGTCTTCTCCAGGAGCAGGCGCGCGGCGACCAGGCCGCCGCCGGCATACCTGCGCCAGAAGATCTCGTCTCGCTCTTCCAGCTCGCAGGTTCTGCGAGTCAGGTCAATCCAGAGGATTTTGCCGGTGTATCCGAAGGATTCATCCATGGTGCAGGTCCTTTGTCTGTCTCATGCCCGGCGTGGTCCCTTGCCCCATTCGGGCTCTCCAGCTTCTGGCGGGAAACGTTGGCACAATGCCAGATAAGCTGCCAAGTCGCGCCCCCACCCCGCACCCCGCCCCCGCGTGCGGGGGCGGGGAACCTCTTTGAAGGGGGTATTTTGGCCGCCTTCGGCGGCCAAAATACCCCCTATTGAGCATCGCCCCTTCCCCGCAGGGCGGGGAAGGGGGATGGGGCCATGCGAATTGGCAAACGGATCTCATTCCCGCTAAAGGCTGTAGAGCCCCCATTCGATGAGCTCAGGGCAGATGAACATGCCGCGCGCGGCGCTTGTCCTGAGTTCATCGAAGGGCCACGGCCCATGAAAACGCCCCCCTGACCCCCCAATCCTGGGGGGAAGCTGGCTCCCCCCGCAGTCGGGGGGCTGGGGGGGCGATTTTCAGGGCAGAGCAGTTATTCCGTGGGATGCCACTCAGCCTCCGGCTCAAGCGGATAGATCGGTCGCGCCAGGTAGCGGAAGGGCAGCCGATCCAGCCGCTGGTCAGCGAAGCCTGGACTCAGCGCCATGATATGCGCGGGCGCGAAGTCGCGCAGCTCTGGGAACAGATAGCCCAGCTTGACGACGATCAACTTGTAGGCATTGGGATCAAGACCCATCGCGCGGAAATGACATAGTTCGGTGAAGGGCTGGCGGTCAAACTGCAGCACGACATCCACGCCCTCGATGCGAACCAAAGCGCGCGGCGAACTGTCTGCCCCCTGCGGCGTCAGGCGTTTGACGATGGCCTGCGTCCGATACGGCCTGGCGTTGACGCAATCGAGCTTACCGCCGATGTCCAGGCTCACTTCGTTGCCGACCCCAGCTGCGGCGCAACTTCGAACGGCCCCCGGATCCGTGATGCCCGCGACCAACGCGTGCGAGGCGCCAAGCTCGACCAACCGCTCCAGAAAGATAGGTGTGTCGCCCACTGCGCCGGCGGTCGGGTTGTCGCCTGAGTCAGAGATGAAGACCGGCCGGACCGGTGACGCGTAGGCCAGCGCGACCGCCTCGTCAATGGAGGCTGTGGGCGAATCAATGGCGAATCGGCTGCGCGCCTCCCAGACCTCGCCGGCCAGTCCCCCGGCCGCGCAGCGCGCCGCCTCGGCATCCGTGCCCGAGACGACCACGCTCACGCGCGTGTGGGGCGAGTCGGTCCACGCGCAGCCGATGAGGATCGAGGAAGCCAGGATGCCTTGCAACCGATCCACCTCAGGCAGCCGGCCATAGAGCGAACGCGCCGGCTCGACCTCGGTGACGGCCGCCTCACCTGCCACCAGCAGCGGGAGCTTGACCAGGTGCGAAACGGGCCGGATGCCTTTGCGCAGACAATCCATCAGCAGGCGAGCACCGCGCTCGCGCGTCTCCTCCGCGTCTCGATGCGGCGCGGTGCGGTAGGCAGTGACCAGATCACTGAGCGCCACCACTGCAGGGGCCAGGTTGGCGTGCAGGTCGAGGGTCACCGCGATCAGAGGCTTGGGGCCCACCAGGCCGCGGACCGCCTGAAGCAGCGCGGTCTCGCCGTCACCGATCTCCTCGACCTCCATCGCGCCATGGAGATGCAGGAGCAGGCCATCGAGCGGCAGGCATGCCGCGATGCCGTCGAGCAGCTCGGCCACGAAACGCTGGAAGCAAACCCGAGTCACCAGGCCCGAAGGGGTCGCGTGGGCCACGAAGAGGGGGAACAGCTCGGCGCCGCCAGCCTTCAGCGCTTGCCAGGATGGGCTCTGGATCAGCGCCTCACCGCGCGCGATGCGGAAGTCGTCGTAAGCCGTGTGCAGCGTGGAGAAGGTGTTGGTCTCGTGCAGGAGACCGGCGATGGCGATGCGCATTGGTGTCCAACCTTCATCCGTTAGCGAAGATGCGCCGCGCCCGGTTGGCGTTGGGCAGCGGAACGCGTTGGTTCGTCAAGACGCTCTCGATGCCCGCAAAGCCGATCTCGTGCACGGCAATCCAATCCTCATCAGTGCAGGCCGGCCGCGGCCCACCATCGAGGAAGGCCGCGATCTGATCGTACGCGCCCCGGAATGGGCTGGCGTTGCTGGGCATCCCGTGCGCGGCCAGGTCAATCGCCTTCCCTTTCTTGTCACACGCGTAAGGCGGGATGTAGATGCCCGTGCGCGCCCGACCTTCGCTGCCGATCACGTCGCAGTAGAACGCGCCGTGCTCGCCAGCCTCGCCGATCTGGACGCCTGCGACGCCGTTCGCGTACTCGATGACCAGGCTTGTGAGGTTAGGTTCCGGCTCATAGCCCTCCGGTACCGTGCCCGATACGCTTCCGCGCGCATACACGGCAGCCGGCTGATAGCCGGCGAACTGGCAGATCAGATCCGTGGTGTGGCTGGCGAACGAGAGGAAGGCGCCGCCGCAGTAGCCGACTACCATCTTCACGTCGCCGATCAGCCCGCCCTTGACCAGCTCCTCCATCCGCAGCACCGAGGGCGCCCAATGACGGGAGTAGGAGACGGTGATCGGGATGCCCGCGGCCCTGGCGGCCGTGATCATCTCGTCCATCTCCCCCAACGAGCAGGTTGGGGGCTTCTCCAGGAAGATGGCTTTCGGTTGGTCCTCGATGACCTCCATCATGACCTGGAAGTGATGGGGACCGCGTACGCACACCGAGATGATGTCCAACTGCTCGTTGCCGCACATCGCCGCGATGCTGTCGTAGTAGTGCGTGTCGGGGAAATACGATCCCCACTTCGCCCGAAACGCGTCCTGCCGCTCCTTGGACAGATCGGCAACGGCCGCCAGCGCGACTTGGTCGCTCTGCTGGATGCCGCCCGCGTGGTTGTACGGCGCTACACTGCCCGGTTCTCCCCAACTGAGTGCCGCGATGGGGCCGATCCCGATGATACCGACACGATACATGTCTCCCCCTATCCGATTGCGAGTCCTCAAGACGGGTCACGGCACCTGCCAGTGGAGCATTCCAAGCAGTGTCTCAACCCCCTCGTGGCGCCTGTGCCCAATACTGGAGTGGAGCATCCCGAGTAGGTTCGGGGACGGAGCCCAACGCAGTCGAGCTCGGCCCCCGAACCGTATCGAGGGGTGCGCAGCGGCCTTCGATACGGACCGCCCATCGCACCGCAATGCCGCCAGTTGATTCTGCACAAACCCTATTCGATCGTCACCGTACCCGTCGCAGCCCACTCGCTGCCGCGCAGCAACGTGCGCTTGAATCCCTCGCTCTCGAACGAGGCCATCGTGAAGCCCTTGTATCCACGGCCGAAGTCGTGCGGCCACACGTGCCCCAGGATCTGGTGGAAGATGCGGCCCGCGCCAAAGCGGGTCACCAGCATCATCGGCTCATCGCGACCGGACCCCTTCTTCTCGGGCGCGGAGTAGGCCGTCGCAAGCACGGTGTAGGACGCGCCGGCGATCGGCGCCAGGCGGTGGTACAGCTCGTCCCACGTTCGGAAGTCGGCCAGGCCCGCCGTGATCGGGTGTTCGTGATCCACGATGCGCACAGCGAACTCGTGATAGTCGCCGTGGCCGCTGCCCTCTCGCCACATGATGCCCGCCATCTGCTCCATCGCGGCCCAGCCCTTGAACGCGTTGTTGGCCGCGTGCAGGATCACGACGCCCGCGCCCTCGCGCACGGCCGCCTCGAAGCTGGCCTGCGCTGCCGCGGACCAATCCGGGCCGTTGTAGTCAATGAAGAATAGATCCACGTCGCGCGTGGCCGCTGCGTCCTCCAGCGCGGCGGAAGGATCGGTCGTCACTGTCACCGTGAAACGGCCGGACGATTCCAGCAGCTCACGACAGAAAACGGAGGAACGGGCCCAGTCATGGTTGTTCCGGCCCGTCAAGATCAGGGTGCGAATCCGGGACATGGAAGTCACTCCTTGTGGCTTGAATGCGATTCATCAGATCTCCAACAACACGACTTCATGCAGGTCGAGCCGCGGCACTTCGACGACGTCGCCGATTGCTGCCAACTCCTGCCCCGAGAGCGCCAGCCAGGCGCGCCTGACCTGCCGGCCATGCACCCGAATCCGCAGGTCGCGGACGGGAACCACCTCGCCAGGTGCATGCAGATAGACGCCGCGCGGCGGGTTGGGGTAGGCATAGACGCTGCCGGGCGCGTTGTGCAGATGGACGGCCCAACGCCCGTCGGCTTGTCGCCGGGTGTTGACGGTAACACACAACGGCGCCTCGACAGTGACCGCCGGCAGCCGCAGTCCTGTCAGCAGAGCGCGCAACATACGCATCATGTGGGCCGTGGGGTAGCGGAGGTACGTCTCGAACAGGTTGATGCCAGCATAGACCGCACAGCCCTGACCCACTGGCCGCACCCATAGCCCAGGCGAGCGCGGGGCTGTCCGGCCCTGCGCACCGAACTCGTACTCGTCCCAGTGGCCGCTGGTTCGGGCGACCGTATTGCCCAAGAGCCGCACGTCATCCGCCGGCTCGGCCAGCGTATACGGGGCTTTGAAGGTCACATGCCGGCCGGCAGCCGCGATGAGGGCTGCGTCGGTCAGCTCGAGGGTCGGCGCGCCCTGACCTGGCCGGCGCGACCGCACGCCAAGCAGCGCGTCGAGAACCGGCGTCGCGTGAATGTCGCCAGCCTCGTCGCGCGTGCCGGCGTCATGGCACGCCACCAGCACACCCCCGCTGCGCACGTACTCCTCCAACCGCTCGGCCTGCTGACTGCTGAGGCAGGCCGCATTGCCCAGGAGCAGGACTGCATAGTCGCCCAGCTCTCCGCGCTCGATCGTGTCATCGAAGACCACCGCGGATTGCAGATGCGCGTGGCGACAGAACTCGTTGGCGCCGTGAATCGCGTCCCAGGCATCGAGCGGGGTCGCATGGAAGTCCATGGTGTTCTGCGAAGCCAGGATAGCCGCATAGTGGATCGTCTCGCCGCCCACGAGGGGCATGCGCGGGGTCGCCGCGTCCTCCATCGCGCGCAACACGGGCGCCATCAACAGCGGATCCACACCCACCCCAGTCGAGGCGACCCCACCCGCAGCGATGCAGCCAAGCGCGGCCTGCACCGCGGTGAGCGGCTCGTGGTCCGGCACCCAGACGTTCCAATGGTCACACAGAGGCCACCAGCTCTCAACTCCCCGCTTCAGTCCATACGCCTGGCAGATTTTCATCTGGATATCGGCCTGGCCAGGGAAGCCGTCCAGCTCGCAGCTCATCAGCGCATCCCAGCCCAAAGTGCGCAGCGGAATGGCGGTTTGCCAGGCGCCGAACGGCCGGCGGCGGTAGTCATTGAAGCAGACGACTGCCTTGGGGTTGGCGTCAGCCACCGCCTCGACGCAACGACGCCAGACCGCCATCAGCCGCTCATAGCGCCAGCGGACCCACGGCCGGAACGCAGGGTCGGTCGGATCCAGCCGCTCCGGCAAGGCCAGGCCGGTGTCGCGCCGGAAACGTTCGCGGCAGTGGTCGCACCGGCAGCCCGGCTGGGCGAACGCTGGCGAGCTGTTGTGATTGGCGAACGTGGACCCATCGAACCAGATGCCGTCAAAGCCCACGTCGCGTACCACCTCGGCGACGAAACGGGGCAGCAGCTCCCCATAAGGCGAGTTGATGCACGCGTAGCTGTGGTCCCAAGCGGGGTCCGAAGTGACCCCCTCCACCTGGTAGAACCGGACCGCCCAATCGGGATGCGCGGGCAACACCCCGCCGCCCAGGTTGAACGCATACCAGCTCAGCACCGGTCGCCCGATGCTGTGAAGCCGGTTGACTAGGTAGCGAAACGCTTCGAGGCTCGCCTGCGGGTGGTGAACAGGGAAGATCTTGGAGGGAAAGAAAGGCGTCCCACGCGGGTCAACCGCCGAATTCCAACACGCTTCGACACCCGACTGGAGCAGCGCGTCAACAAGATTGTCAACGTATTCGCGGCTCGGCGGATGATAGCCGCGATTCTCCAGCCGGGTGGCCGTCGTTTCGTAAGCAGGTATCAAAGGCCCACGGCTCCTTACTGGCGGTGTGTTACGAGTCCTTCAGCGCCTCTTTACGCTCTACTCTTTGATGGACCCCAGCGTCAGCCCTGTCACGAAGTAGCGCTGCAAGAGCGGATACACCAGCAGGATCGGAATCGTGGCGATCAGGATCATAGCTGTGGCCAGGCCCTCAGGGGTAGCCTCCGCAAAGCTCTGTCCCGCCTTGTCGGCCGAGCCGGCTGTCGCCCACTGGAGCATGCGCGTGGTCACGCGGGAATAAAGGTAGCTCTGGAGCGGCCACTGAGCCAGCTCCTTGAGGAAGATGACGCCATCGAACCACGAGTTCCAGTGAAACACCGACGTGAACAGCGTGACCGTCGCCAACACGGGCTTGGAAATGGGGACGAACACGCGGAACAACACCTGGAAGTGATTTGCGCCGTCAAGGATCGAAGCTTCCCACAGCTCCTGCGGGATGCCGCGGAAGAAGTTGATGACCAGAATCGTGTTGAAGATGTTGAGTGCCGGCGGAACGACCAGCACCCAGAAGGTGTTCAGCAAATTGAGCAGCTTCAGCGTGAGGAAGTAAGGGATCAGTCCGCCGCTGAACATCATACCGAACAGCATGATCAGTTTGAAGGCCGTGCGCCCCGGCATGTGCAGGCTGTCTCGCGAGAGCGGGTAGGCGGTCACGGTCATGATCAGCAAGCTGAGGCTGACACCCACGACGACGCGCACCACCGAGATGCCGAAGGAGTTGAGGAACACCTGCTCACCCATCATGTATTTGTAGTTCTGGATGTGCAGTCCTATCGGCCAGATGCCCACGGCGTTGGATGACACGGCGCCATGACTGCTGAGGGACATCGCCAATACATGAACGAATGGCAGCACGCACGCCAGGCTCAGGAGCAGGAGGATGAGGTAAAGAACCACATCCACCGACCAGTTCACTACGCCGCGTTCTTTGATCATGCCAGCCCCCGACCTAGAAGATGCGGTAGTTGGCGAAACGGTCCGCCAACCAGTACGATAGGATGATCAAGAAAAAGCCGATCACCGACTTGAACAGGCCCACCGCGGTGCCCAGGCTGTAATCGGGCAGCCCACCCTGGCCCACCAGGCCGACGCGAAACACGTACGTGTCAATGATATCGCCGGTCGAGTACACCACCGGGTTGTACAGCACCAGTACTTGCTCAAACCCCGCGTTGAGGATGCCTCCCAGGCTGAGACAGGCCATCAGCACGATCGTGGGCGTGATGCCAGGAACGCTGATGTGACGCAGGCGTCCGAACCGTGAGGCGCCATCCACGGCCGCCGCCTCATACAGCTCAGGGTTAATGGCGGTGAGCGCGGCCAGATAGATGACCGCACCGAAACCGAACTCCTTCCAAACATTGGAGAAGATCAAGGTCCAAGGGAACACATCAGCTTTGCCCAGGAAACGGATGGCCGGCACGCCGAGAGACTGCATGATCTGATTCACGGGCCCTGACGTCGAGAGGAAGCGAACCATGATGCCGCCGATAATCACCCACGAGAGAAAGTGCGGCAACGTCGTAGCGGTTTGAATGCCCCGTTTATAGAGCCTCACGCGCACTTCGTTGAGCATCAGCGCGAAGACCACCGCAGTCACCTGCCCGAGGATGATCTTGGCCACCGCAATGAACACTGTGTTGCGCAGGATGTCCGCGCCATACCGGCTGGCGAAGAACTGCAGGAAGTTGCCGAAGCCGACCCACTCCGATTGCCAGAGTCCCTTGACCGGGCTGTAGTCCTGGAACGCGATCAGCACACCCCAAATGGGGAGAAAATGAAAAAGGATCAGCATCACCAACGCGGGCAGCAACATCAGGTACATCATCCAGTGCTGCCGGAAGACCGATGCGAAACTGCGCTTGGTTCGATCGGCTCCAGATCGTCCCTGAGGGAGCAGGGGCCGGACAGCCATCTCAGTCTCGACCACGTTGCACGCTATCCTTTCTGTGAGACCTGAGGGCGCGCCTCACTGCAACTCGTTGCTTCAGGCTGACCCCGCCCCCCGCAAGCCCCCTCTGGGGGACCAACGGGGGCGGGGAACCCTTCGGATCGCGGTTTTTCCCAGCGCTTTGCGCTGGGAAAAACCGCAACGAGAACCTCGGATCAACCGAAGGTTGCCTTGTACCAGGCACTGACGTCCTTGGTCACCTGGTCGCCGCCCATCTTCTTCCACTCGTCCACGAACTTGTCGAAGCGATCCAGCGGCTGGTTGCCGATGACGATATCGAGGTAGACCTGCGACTCCAACGTGTTCATGTCGGGGAGCAACTTCTTCATGTTGTCGGTCGGATTGCCCCAGTACTCGTTGACGATCTGCACCTTCTTGGTGTCGTAGACCGCGCTATAGTACTCGGCCTCGCGCAGCACGATCGGATTCTTGATCAGGAAGCGTTGCGCCTTGTTCAGCTTGGACTGATCCTGTTTGGTCCATTCCGTGATCCCTCGGAACGGCTCGATCTGGTAATCCGGGTAGACCATGTAGGCGAACCCGAAGTCCACCTGTTGCATGAAGTTGTATTCGTAGGGCATCGCCACGGGGCCGTCCTTCAGCTCGCACTTCTCGTCCCACTGCCAGGCGAAGCCTTCGGAGAAGGAATGGCTATTGCGCCACTCCCCATATTGCTGGTACTTCTCCCAATTGACGTGCATCTCGATGTGCCAGTTGAGATTGTTAATCGCCGCCTCGATCTTGATCGGCTCCAGCCCTTTCTTGAACACGACGCATTCCTGCACCTCACCCGAGGCCTTGCGACCTTGCTTGCCGCCCGGCCCCTTTGGATAGGGGAACACAGCGAGCTTCATGCCCGGGTTGTCTTGCTCGAGTTTCACCTGGTCGCCGCCGTGCCACCACGGCGAAGCGAAGATGCCGATTTTCGATGCGCCGATGTGGCCGGCGGCATCGCCTTCGCCCAGGGTGTAGAAATCGGGGTCAATCAGGCCCTGCTTGTACCAGTCGCGGATGACCGCTAAGGCATCCTTGACCGCGGGGGAAATGCTGTCATACTTCAGGCCGCCGGCGCCGTCTGGGATCCAGCAGCTCGGCATGACGCCATAGGCACCGAAGATCGGGTCGAGGCTGAGGTGCCAGGTCACCAAACGCTTGCAAGCGCCGATGCCGAACTGACAGAGCTTGGCATCCTTGAACGCCTTGGCAACTTTGCCCCATTCCTCGACCGTCTCAGGGGCTTTGAGCCCCAGCTTATCCAGCCAGTCCTTGCGGATGTAGCCCTGGTTGTCCACGTTGAGCGCGGGGCCCCAGGTGAACGGGATGCCCCACATCTTGCCCCCACGGAGCGCGGGCTTCCACCACTTGTAGTCCGGATACATCTTCTTCTGCTTGGTCAGGGGCGAGGCGGTGGCGTCCCAGATTGCTTTGATATCCGCGATGGCGCCCTGGTCAATGAGCTGTTCGAGGAGCAAGCCGCCCGCGTGGAAGTAGTCGGGCAGCGTACCGGCAGCCAGGTCGGCAGCCAACTTCTGCTGCTGTAGATCCGAATAGGCTTCCCAATGCTTGGAGTACTTGATCCCCGTGTTCTCCAGCACCCGGTTGTACATCGGGTTGTTGTTCCACGTGTACTTCGGATCCGGGAAGTTCATGCTGACCTGCTCCCAGATCACTTTCAGCTCAACAGGCGGGTCGTACTTCTTAGGTGCAGGCGGGAAAGTGGGGTTCCAGTCCATCTTGCACGCGGCGGTCGCCACCTTGGGAGGAGCGGCGGGTGCCGTGGTAGGCGCTGGCTTGGCGGGTGCGGTGGTTGCTGCTGGCGCCGCAGGGGCCGCGGGCGGCTGGGGCGCACAAGAGGCTGCGGCGAGGGCTCCTGCCGACGCAGCCGAGCCGACGATGAACTGCCGACGATTCAATCGCTTTGCCATGGTGGCCTCCTTCTGTGAGGGCACGCGGTTCCTTGCTGAACAAGACGTGAGATTGGACCGAATAACGCGCGGTGGTGCGACGATGCCTCCTTTCTCCCGCAGACTGGGCGGGGCCAAACCAGGCGCTGCAGCGAAGTGAGCTGCGCAACGCGATGGGAAGTTGCTTTCCGAGCCGTACTTCGAGTATACTCCAAATCAGCTCATTTGTAAAGGGGGTTTCGGTCATTGCCCGGACGCGAGGCGGACATGCGCGAGAGCGCAGCCCGCACAAGTTTCCTGAGCGAGTTGCGCCAGGTCCTGCGCGACCTGTACGACCCAACCGAGTTGGGCAAGAGCCCGCTGATCCAACTCTTGGGCGCCGAACGCCGCGAGAATCCCATCCTGGCCTTGCGGCGGATCGTGGCGGACGGGATACGGGCGCTGAAACCGGACGACGACGTGCCGCCCTGCGCACCTGCCTGGCGCATCTACCAGATCCTGACCTACTGCTACGTGGAGCAGTCAAGCCAGACCGTCGTGGCCAATAGCCTGGGTTTGAGCGTCCGCCAGCTCCGCCGGCAACAGCGTGAAGCGGAGCAGGCGCTGGCAGACTATCTCTGGGCCCACCATCGCCTGAAGACCAAGACCGAGCAGTTGCTGGCCGAATCCGTGGCCCGCGCATCTGCCCCCCCTGCGACGGGAACGGATGGCCGGCAGGAAGAGCTGGACTGGCTGAAGCAATCCCTGGCAAGCGAGACCGTGAACGTGGCCGAGGTGCTGCAGGCCGCCGTCAACCTGGCCACTCCACTGAGCCAGCGTACCAATGTCCGGTTGGAATGCGACGCGCCCCAGACCTGCGCGCCAGTCGTGGGGCAGGCATCGCTGTTGCGCCAGGCGTTGCTGAGCCTGCTCACGGGGGCCATCAGTTCGGCGCCAGGCGGCACCGTGCGAGTAACAGCGGTAGCTCAAGCCAGGGGCTTGGGCGTGCGCGTGGAAGCCACGGCCGCCGCAGCCACGGCTTTGTCCGACCGTAACGAGTGGGCCGAAAGCCTGGCCATGGCCCGTCAGCTCATTGGCCTCTTCGGCGGCGAACTGGCGACCCCACTCGCACCAGACTCCCCCTCGACGCGGCAAGCGATCCTGGTGCTGCCATCAGCCGAGCGGGCGCCGGTGCTGGTGATTGACGACAATGCCGACACCCTCCGGCTGTTCGAGCGGTATCTGACGGAGACCCTTTACCTGTTCGTTGGCGCGCGCGAACCCGAGCAGGCGCTGGCGGTGGCCGAGCAGTTGTGCCCTCGCATCGTGGTGCTGGACGTGATGCTGCCCGGCCTGGATGGCTGGGAAGTGCTGGGACGCCTGCGCGAACATCCCCGAACAGGCCATATTCCCGTCGTCGTGTGCACGATCCTGCCCCAACAGTCGTTGGCCCAGGCGATGGGCGCAGCCGCCTTCATCCGCAAGCCGGTCAGTCGCGAGATGCTGCTGGCAGTTCTGGATCAGCAGACAGCTTCGTCGGCGCCAGAATCGCCGTCATCGCCTCAATCGAAGCAATGATCTCCTGGGCCGACAGGCCCCGCCTGCGCCTGACGGTCAATTCCTGGCTGACGATCGGCTGGCCCGTGGGATCACGCGCCGAGATCAGCACCACCGGAATGTCGCGCAGGGCTGAATCTGCCTGCTGTGCCGCCAGGAATGCGTAACCGTCCATCTCCGGCATCACCAGGTCGAGCAGGATCACATCTGGGCGTTGGTGCTGGATGAGCTGCAAGGCCTGCCGCCCACTGCTGGCCCTCAATACGCGATAGTCGCGCCCGCCCTCGGCCAACATGCGCGCGAACAACTGCAGGGCATCCGGCTCGTCATCCACCACGAGCACGCTGCTGATCCGCCGATCCAGGCGCTCGAGTGTCGACAACAGCGTCTCCCGCGAGATCGGTTTCACCAGGTAACCCATGGCTCCCAACGCCTCCGCGGCCTGCTCGGTGTCCGGAATGGCGCAGAAGATGGCTGGAATCTCATAGGGAAGCGCACCCAGATCGCAGGCCGGATGGCGCGCAGATGCCACGGGCGCCTCGTTGATCACGACTGCCTGGGCTGGGGTGCGCGACAGGTCGTCAAAGGCGCTCTGGAGATCGGGCACGGAGACAATTTCGGTGCCGTCAAGATAGCGGCTGAGCAGCCGCTGCAAAGCTTTGCCTCGTTCCACAACCACCAGCCTGGGCCGCGCGGCCATCGGCTGCAAGCGCCAGGGACGCCCGCGCTCCTCGTATGGCCGGTGCGGATTGAGCCACCGAGCCGCGCCGCCAGCCAGCGGGACAGGCGGATCAATCGGCAGACGAAAGGAGAAGGTCGTGCCGCGACCCACTGCGCTTTCCACCCACATCTTGCCCTCGTGCAGCTCCACAAAGCCCTTGCTGATGCTCAATCCCAGGCCTGTGCCGCCGTAGCGGCGGCGAATGGTCCCATCCAATTGCTCGAAGGGCCGGAAAAGCCGCTCTCGGTCCTCATCCGCGATCCCGCGGCCCGTGTCGGCCACGCTGACCACTTCATCGCTCCCATCTTGCCCAACGCGCACTGTCACCCCACCCTCATCGGTGAAGCGGCCTGCATTGCTGAGCAGGTTAAGCACGACCTCACGGATGCGGGTGCGATCGCAGAAGACCAGCGGCAGATCCGGCGGCACCTCTACCTTCAGCGCAAGACCCTTGGAATCGAGCAGGGGCCGGATGGCTGCGGTTGCCGCCTCGATGATCTCGGCCAGTGAAACCCGCTCTTTCGTCAGCGCCATGCGCCCCGCCTCGATCTGGCTGAGGTCGAGCACATCGTCTATCAACTCCGAGAGGTGCTGGCTGTTGCGCAGCACCACACTCAGATCGGCCAGCAGCGCGGGGGGAATCCGCCGGCCACCGTAAGTCTTGGGCGAATTGATCATCATCTCGCAGAAGCCGATGATCATGTTGAGGGGCGTGCGCAGCTCGTGGCTCACGTTGGCGACGAAGCGCTCCTTGGCGCTGCGCTCATCCTCCGCGATCTGGCGCAAGCCCTGCGCCAGCCGGTTGAGGCGCGTGAGCTGCACGTTCACGGCGTCCCGATCCTCCAGCGCCTGCCGCAGTTGCATCTGCCTCCCGCGCGCCTCTTCCAGCGCGGCCTGGGCGCGCTCATAGTTCGACCAGGCCCAACGGACAGCCGTCAGCAGCGAATCGGACAGCAGCCAGATCATGCCCAGGCCACCCCAGATCGCCAGCCCAGTGGTCACCCGCAATGAGAGAGCCACGGGTGCGAGCACGGAGGGGGGCAGGATGAGGAGCAACATGCACAACACCGCCAGGATGGCGCCGGTGACCGTCCCGAACGCAAGCGCGGCCCACCAGACCGGAAAGGCCAGCAAGATGAGGGCAGGTGGGAAACCTCCCCAGGCGACAACCGCCAGGATCGCGGCCCCCCCTGCTGGCACGAGCGCGGCGGCAGCCACCGCATAGTTGAGCCGGCTCAGCAGCCAGACGCCGCCGGCCAGGAAAAAGGCCAGCACCGCGAGCCCAATGTGCACGCCGGTCCCGCCGAACTGATCTGCGCTGCCGGCCAGGATCACGCCCCCGACGTACAACCCGCCCACGCCGAGCCAGACCGTCTTGGCCCGCAGCTCATCAAGCCAGGCGCGCACCGCGGCGGTTTCGACCGACGTGTGCCCCAACGAGGTCGCCACCATGCCAACTCCCTCCCATCATGCGGCGCGACCGGATCCGAAGCGCTCCTCCCAACTGTGCAGGCTGGCCCATTGGATCGGCACATGGATCACGGTCACGGTATCCGCTCCCAGCCCCTCTTCGATCGCAGGGCCGAGTTGAGACGCGTGCTCGATGTACGCCCCGCGAGCCCCCAGCGCCTGCGCCACGCGATCGAAGCGGATCTCGCCGAACTGGCTGGCGATGCGCCGCCCCTCCGCCTGCCCATCGGCGACGATGCCCCACGCGCCGTCGTGCGCGATCACTGCCACGTAGGGGGTGCGGAAACGCAGCGCGGTGGAGATTTCGCTGAGGTTGAATCCCGCCGAGCCATCGCCGCTCAGCAGCAGCAGGGGATGCCTGGGCCGCGCCAGCCTGGCCGCGATCGCGCCCGACAGGCCCCAACCCACCACGCCGCTGGCGCCGCAGGTCAGCCAGTGCGCGGGATGCCGGTCGAACAGGGCCATGTGCGCCCACTGGCCGATGTTGCCGCCGTCAATCAGCAGCGTGATCTCCCGATCCAGGAAGCGCCTGATCTCTCGGCAGATGCGGATCGAAGGGAGCGGCCAGACGTCCTCGTGGCCCAACCCCTCCCACTTGTCGAGCAGCACCTGCCGCGCCGCCCTCACCTCGCTCAGCCACTCGCCGTGCGGGATGGCTCGCCTGCGCCGCAACTCCTCCGTCAGTTGGCGCAACACTGTCTGTGGATCGCCGACGATCCCGACGTCAGGGATGAGAGCGCGGGTGACCTCCGCCGGCTCGATGTCCACACGGATGACGCGAGCCTGAGCGGCGAAGAGCGGCGGCCGGCCGCGCCCCTCAGATAGTCCAGGTGCTTGACCCACTTGTCCACGTTCTCCAGGTGCCCGCAAGTCGTGCAGCCGCCCCCCTTGGAGAGCACCGGCTGGCGGAAGTGTGCGCTGTTCATGTCATAGACCTGGCCCGAGTCGCTGTGGATCACGCCATCCGGGTGCCCCTCGGTCACGCCCTCGCCGCAGACGTTCTCCTGCCAGTTGGTCCACATGCCGGCCAGATGCCGCGCATAGGGCGCCAGCTTGTCCATGAAATCGTCGGCGTCCTTCCAGAAGGCCGGCTTGCCGACACACAGGTGCTTGTCCCAGGGGCCCACGCGCGCGGCGGTGTGGTTGCAGCGGTCGTCCGGGCTATAGGCGCCCGCGGGGTGCTTCCACGTATAGCCCGGGCCACACCACACGATCGTCTTCAGTCCCCGCGCCTCCAGGCAGGCCCAGACGGCCTCCGACACGATGAACGGCTTTAGCTCCGTCTTGCCACAGTGGAATATCGTATCATCGAACACGACGGTGTTCGCCCGGTTCTTGACGCCCCAGGCCAGGAAGTGGCGCATCCGCTCCGGTTGTCCGGCCCAATCCTCCCAGCGCCAGGCAATCGCGTCGCTGAAATGGGAGACCTTTGACTCTGTGCCCCAGCCGCCATCAAGCACATGCGAGGTCTCGTACAGCACCCGCAACGAACGCGACGGGCTTTCCACCAGGTGCAGTTCGGTCGGCAGCGGCGGCGGCGGCTGCAGGTCCAACAGTGGATGCACAAAGCGCACGCCCAGGAACTGCTCGGCCAAGCCGTACACCGCGTATTGCAGCCCCAGCCGGTCCCCAGCGCGCAGCACCGCCGTCCGCCTCTCGCCCGTCTTGACGATGTCCAGCGCGAACCCCTGCTCGGGCGGCTGAAGGTCCTCGAGCTTGCCCTGCTTCACCAAGGCGGCGATGCCGGGCAGGTTTTCCGCGCTGCCGATCAACAGCTCCAGATCCGCCTTTCGTTCTGGCGTCTCTTCCTCCAGCAGAAAACTGCCGGCGCCGAAGGCCTTCTCCCAGTAGGTGCGCAGATCCTCCAGCGCCATCTCCACCGCGACCGCGTCATCCTTGCTCATCTCGCCGCGCGTCACGCGGCATTGCAACGCGTTGCTCATCCTCTTCTCCTTTCTGTTGTCTGGATGGGGAGGCACTTCCATCCATGGTCTCTTCGTTCATGCTGGCCAGGAACGCTCTGGTACGCTCAACACTGGAAGGCCGACACGCAGACCCCACATCGTTGCCAGGGGAGGATGCCTGCGATGCGCGGCTCGGCACAAAGGGAAAGACCTCGATCTCGCACGGGATGTCGCGGGTCAGCCGCTTCAGGCGTTCGGCATCGGCGAGTGTGTCATTGACGCCGTCGAGCAGCATGTACTTGAGGGTGATGCGCCGTCGCGTCCGCCGAGTGTACTCCTGCGCGGCGTCGAGCAGCCTGGCGAGCGCATACTGGCGATTGATCGGCATGATGCGGCTGCGTATCTCATCTGTCGTGGCGTTGAGCGAGACGGCGAGACGGAACGGATGCCCTTCCTGGGTGAAGCGCTCGATCTCGGGCGCCAAACCGCTGGTCGCGATCAAGATCTGCCGCGGCGCCACGCGAACTTCCTCGGCGAGAAGATAACATGCTCTGATCACGGCGTCATAGTTGAGCAGCGGCTCGCCCATGCTGCCGAATTCGATGTGCGTGATCGGCCCGGCACTCACGCGCTTCACCAGCGCATACTGTCCAACGATTTCCGCTACACTCAGATCGCGCAGCAAGCCCATCGCGCCCGAGACGCAGAACGTGCAGCCCAGCGGACAACCGGCCTGTGCGGAGATGCTCAACACATGCCGATCTGGACCGCCCGCCGCGCCGTCATGGATCAGCACGCTGCTGATCGGCAGACCATCGTGCAGGCGAAAAACATACTTCTCCTGATCGCGCCGGGGCGAGATCTCGCGCTTTTCCAGCGTCAGGCGGTGGCCAGAGTCTCGCAGATTCCGTGTAGGCAGAGTCCATCATAGAAAAGGCAATCTGATCTGGGCTGATCCAGCCCTTGCTCGATCGGCCCTGCCCTCACCACTCGATCCGTTGGTCGGCCACGAACCGTTCCACCTTCTTGGTCCGCGCCTGGTTCTCGCGGTACTTCTCCCGCTGATACAAAGGACAGCACTTGCCCGGCGGGTCGATGTGCACCACGTCGTTGCCCTTGCGGATGAGGGTGTATTCCTTAGACCCTTGTGGGATCTGCACCTTGTCGGTGGTGCGCTCGAAGATCGGGAACGTCAACGTCGCAACGTCCTTCGGCTCGACCTTGCCGATCACGGCATAACGGCCCTCCCACGACAAGGCCCGATCTGCATCGTTCACACGGCACTTGGCCTCCTCCGGCTTGACCCATTCGGGGATCCGCACCGAGAGTTCACAGGACTGCGTCGCCGTTGGGAACCCCCATGGCCATTTCACCTTCACATCCACCCGGCCTTCGTACGGAAGGAAGCTGTCCACGTCGGCCCACGGCGAGGCCCGGTTCAACAGCAAATTGACTTTTAGCTTGCC
>Ga0194113_10004049_pt1 | contig 19310 bp, 20 predicted proteins | sample TA2MahC200mmetaG_FD_146193 | JGI IMG/M metagenome (GOLD analysis project Ga0194113, IMG submission 146193) | Freshwater microbial communities from Lake Tanganyika, Tanzania - TA2015017 Mahale Deep Cast 200m | ecosystem: Environmental > Aquatic > Freshwater > Lake | place: Tanzania: Lake... | reverse complement strand
AAGGCGCCGGTGGCGATGGAGCGCTGAGGGCTCTCAGGGGAGGGCTTCGGCCCAGCTGCGGATCACGCGCAGCCCGGCGATCTGCTCGAAGTGTTGGTCGAATGTGAAGAGGAGAGCGCCGCGCTCCAGGCAGCTGGCGGCAATCCAGATGTCGTTGGTGGGGATGGGCTTGCCGCTGCGGCGCAGATCCCGGTAGATGAGGGCGTAGTGATCGGCGGTGGTGAGGCTGCTGTCGCAGAGGGCGACCCGGGGTGAGGCGAGAAAGCGGCTGAGTTCTTCGCGGTTGCGGGCCTCCTGGCTCCCGCAGGCGAAACCCGCCAACAGCTCCGCCGCCACGGTGCTGCTCAGCAGCAGCTGATCGGCGCGCTGCACCACCTCGACGCATCTCGCGTCACCCCGTTTGAAGCCGGCGTAGGTGTTGGTGTCGAGGGCAATGGGCCGCATGGCTCAGTCCCAGAGCTCGCCGTCCACTTGCTCCAGCAGGGCAATCGCTGCGGCGAAGGCATCAGCCTCCTCGGCTGTCCAGGTGCCGATCAGCTCGTCGAGGTCGTTGTGGATGCGGTCGCCCGTGTTGTGTGCACCAGTGAGGCGCTGAAGCACTAGGCGGTTGAGGCTGATGCCCTCGCGTTGCGCTTCGTTTTTGAGGTCTTGCAGCTGTGACTCGTCGAGCCCACGCACGCTGATGGCTGCCATGAGTTGCTGGCAATCGATGCCAGCAAGCTAGCGCTGGTTGCTGGCTAGAGCAGCGCCTGCTCGAGCGCCGTGAGAACGGCTGTTGTGTTGGGGATCACGGCATCAGCCCCGGCCTCCAGCAGCTGCGCTTCGTAGCGGCTGCGGCGATCGGCGGCCTCCGGTGCCTGCAGGTGGGGTGGCGCCACCGCCAGGCTGAGGAACGCCTGTTCGCTCTGCTGCTGGCGGGCGCGTTGCACCGTGAGCACATCGGCCACGGTGTCGCCGAGGTAAGCCACGGGGCGGTTGCCTGCTCCCAAGCCGCCACTCAGCTCAGCGGCCAGGCGCAGGAAGCCCGTGGGATCGGGCTTGTCTGGGGCGTCGCCCATGGCGATCAGCGGTGGGTTGTTCAGCCCCAGGCGCTGCTCGAGCACGAAGCGGGCCGACGGAGGCTCGGCGCCGCTCACAAAGCCCCAGGCCACCCCGGCGTCCGTGAGGGCTTCAAAGAACTGGCGTTCCACCAGTAGCGGCTCGCTGCCGATGAAGCCCTGCCAGGCGCTTGGATCTCCGTTGGGATCGCCGCCGAAATAGAAGCCGTTGAACACCTCCACCAGCGCTGCAAAGGCCGGCAGTTCGCTCAGGCCGCCCCGCCGCAGCAGCTCCAGCGAGGCCTCCCAGTCGTTGTTCCAGCAGCCTTCCGCTTTGAGCGCATCGATCGCGGTGGGTTCCGGCCGCACACCGCTGTAGTGGTGCACCGTTTCCACAATCGCCCTGCGATAGCTCCCACTCACATCCCGGATCACGCCGTCGATGTCGAACAGCAGGACGGCGCGAGGGTTCAGGGGGCTGGCAACGGCGGCTGGTAGGTTAGTTGTTTGTGATTAAGCCTTGAGCGCTGACACCATGAGCACAGAGAGCGCTGAAAGCGCCGTGGCGACTGCCGCCCCTGAGGTTTCCTCGGAGGACACCACGGAAGGCCGTCCCGTGCTGCGTGGTGCCAGTGCTGTTCTGGCTGCCGCCACCATCGACGAGAACGGCGTTCCCTCCGGCCGCACCCCGAAGGCGGATGAGGGTCGCTTCTTGGTGAAGATCCTGTGGCTGCCCGACAACGTGGCCCTGGCTGTGGACCAAATCGTGGGTGGCGGCCCCAGCCCCCTCACCTCCTACTTCTTCTGGCCCCGCGAAGACGCCTGGGAAACCCTCAAGACCGAGCTCGAGGGCAAGAGCTGGATCACCGACAACGAGCGCGTTGAAATCCTCAACAAGGCCACCGAGGTGATCAACTACTGGCAGGAAGAGGGCAAGGGCAAGAGCCTCGAGGAGGCCAAGCTCAAGTTCCCCGATGTCACCTTCTGCGGTACCGCCTGATCGATTCGCACCAGGCTTTGGCTGGCCCCCGCAAGGGGGCCTTTTTTGTGCCTGGCTGCTGGGTTCAGATCACTGCCGGCCGCGGGTCACCTGGCCGAAGCTGCTGCCGGTGATCAGGGCTGGATCGGTGCTGGTGTTCACCGTGAATTGGCGCGACTCGCTCTGGCTGGTGCCATCGGGATACACAAAGGTGACCACGCCTTCGAGGTTCACCTCGGAACCGTTGATGCCAATGGTCCGCAGCTGATCCACGCTGACGCGTTGAAACTGGCGGAAGAAGGCGGGATCGAACTGATCGGCTGCTTCACCGCTGAAGCGTTGGCGTGCCGCCTGGATGTTGCCCAGGGAGAGGTCGTTGTAGAGCTGCTCCACGCTGGTGATCGCCTGCGCTGCGGCGGCATCGTTACTGGCCTGCTGGCTGAGCTCCGGCGCCGGTGGTGCCTCGGCCGTGGTGGTGTCAGCGCTGGGGGTGGTGAGTTCCCCGGGCAGCCGTGGCCGCTGGGTATCCGCGGTGTTGCTGCTGGGCAGGGTGGTTTGCAGCAGCAGCCAGGCCAGGCCTCCACCCACACCCACCACCAGCACGCCGGCCATGAAGCTCAGCACGGCCACCAGCCCATTGCTTCCGCCACGGGCCGCGGCGGGGGCCAGATCCTCCTCGTAGGCGTCGTCGTACTCCTCTAAAACCTCCTCCTCCAGCGGCGGCTCGTTCTGCGAGGCGATGGGCGCTGGTTGGCTGGGCGAGGGAGATGCCGGCTGCGCTGGCCCGTTGGCCTCCTGCAGGCCCAGAAGCCCGCGCAGCACCGCATCCATGCGCGCGCAGATCGGGGCGGCGAACACCTCGTTGAGTTCCTGTTGCAGCCGCAGCTGCAGGCGTGCATCGGCGGGCAGGGCTGGTTGCTGGCTGGCGGCGCTGCTGAATCCCGGTGAGAGCACCAGGTATTTCAGCGCTGGCAGCAGGGCGAGTTGGCTCTGGCCGCAGAAATCGCCCACCAGGGCCTGAAGCCGGCGTCCATCAAGGGGCAGGCCCCGCTCCAGATCGCTGAGGATCTGGCGGCGCAGATTGGCTCCAAGCGCGTAATCGTTCACGGGTTCTTCGGTGCTGCGGCGGGCGTTGCAGCTGCAGGCATCTTGCCCTTTGCCGGCGTTGCAGCGGCGCGGGCCCGCTGCCATTGGCGGCTCAGCTCAGCGTTCAGTGCGGCGCAGCCTGGGATCGGGCCGCTCTGGCTGGCGGCGATCAAAGCGCCGAGGGGATCAGTGGTGGCGAGTTGTTGCAGTTGGCTGGCGAGCTGTGGCTGCTCGAGCAGGGCTTTGAACTGGGCGCGGCGCTGGTTGAGGGTGGCCTGGATCTGCTCGGGGTTGGCGCAGAGTTGGCGTGCCTGGGCCTGTAGGGGTGTTTCCTGCCGCGTCATCCGCCACGCCCCGAGGCCAACACCGGCCGCTGCCAGCACTAAGAGGAGCCAGGGCCACAACCCCGGCGGCAGCACGCCGCCGCCGCTTTGCTTCAGCCTTGCAGTCCGCTGGGCGATGGCGAGCGACACATCGTCGCCGCTGCCGGCCTCGGTGATGTGGGCCAGCCCCTGCTCCAGCTCCTGGCGATCGCGCACATCCAGCAGGGCGGCGCAGAGCTGCAGATAGTCGGCATCGGTAGCGCAGGATTTGCGCACGCCATCGGTGCTGAGCACCAGAGCCTGCAGATCGGTGTGTGGTTGCAGTGGATGCAGCTGGGTGCGCTCGCGCCAGAGCTGCTGCTCGAAGGTCTGGCAGAGGCTGCCGGTGGCTTCGCTGCCGCTGTGCTCGCACTCCTCGCTGAGCAGCGTCGCTTGCCCCTGCTGATCGATGGCGCTCAGGTCCCAGTCGCCGATGCCGGTGCAGCCCCACCACTGCGGCGCCAGCAGCACCAGCCCCAGGGTGCTGCCGTAGAGCAGCGGTGAGAAGGGCTCGTGCTCGGCGTCTGGCTGCAGCGCCCAGTCGGCAGTGATCGCCGCCAGCCAGCGCTGATGAATCGCGGCGGGGAGCTCCTGCTCCAGCAGTTGCCGCCAGCGCTCGGGTTCCGTCAGCGGAGTGCTGGTCAGCCACTGCTCCACCGCCTCTTGGCTCACCTGGCAGGCCAATGCACTCCCCCGGTGGCTGAGCCGGTAGCGGGAGCCGCCGTGGCCATCGGCCACCACCAGCAGCTGCAGGCTGCCGCCGCGGCCCTTGAGCTCCACGCTCAGGCTGGCGTCCTGGCAGGGTTTCTGCTGGCGGCGATGGGCAGCGCCAATCACGCTGCAGGCCTGCAGCTGCTGCCAGCGCGGGCTCACCACACCAATGGGCCCACGTCGTCGCTGGGATCCAGCAGCGTGGGGGGCAGATCCGGCAGGGGGATGTTGGCCGGGCTGTGGGCTGCTGCGCCGGTATCGGCGGGGGCCACGCGACTGGCGGGCATCGAGGCGGCACCCACCACGGCGGTGGAGGCCCATTGGATGTATTGGGCCAGGGTGGTGGCGTTGCTCGCCTGCAGCGGCCGCCGCGGCGACTTGCCGCGCCCGGCGGGCTCCGGACCAATGAATTGCTGCAGCACCTCCAGATCAGCGTCATGGCCCATGGCAATCGCCAGGCGCACCGCCTTCTGGGCCCAGGGCCGCCGCATCAGATTGGCCAGGCCCGCATCGAAATCATCGGTGGGCTGGCCATCGGAGATCAGCACCAGCACCGGTGGTAGTGCCCGCTCCTCCATCGGCGGCGACTGCAGTGCATCGGCTACCAGATTGAGGGCATCGCCCATCGCCGTGATGCCGCCGGCCTCCAGATCGCGCCACTGCAGCTGCTGCACGGGCGTGGGTTCGGCCAGGTGCCAGGCCGCCTGATCGGCAAAGCGCACGGCCCGCACCAGCACCCGCGCTTCCGGGTTCTCACGGGCCACCTCGGCCATACCCGGCAGCGATTGGCGGATCGCTTGGTTGAGAGCCTGCATCTTGCCCTGGGCGGCCATCGAGCCGCTGCAATCGCAGAGGTAGATGAAGTGCAGCGGCCGGTTGCTCAGCCGAACGTTGGGGAAGGGCATGGCTTAAGGGCGTCGCACCAGGATCGCTCCGGCGCTGCTGTTGAGCTGCTGCAGGGCCGCGAGGTTACAGGTTTTGCCCGGATCGAGCTCGATGCTCTGGCCGCTGGTGGTGCGTCCACTCCAGCGGCTGGAGCTGAGGTTCTGCAGGCCCAGCAAGGTGGGGTCGCTGGGGTGCGCCACGAGCCGGGCAAGGGGTGCTCGGATGGTTTCGCCCACTAGGGGATCGAAGTGATGGGGCTGCAGTTCGTTGCCGGCCGCGGCGCTCACCAGGCCATGGGGCAGCTGCAGGCGCAGCGGCGCTGAAAGGGGGGTGCCGCAACTCCAGCAGATGCCTGGGGCCTCGGGCGCTGGGAACGTTTCCTGGCCGCAATGGCCGCACAGTTGGCGCTGATCCAGGCAAAGGCTGATCGCCTGCTTCCACTGGCCCGTGAGCGTGCGTTGTTCGCTCTGGTGCAGCCCAGGGCCGAAGCTCTGCTCAAACAGGCGTTGCAGGCTGGCTGGATAGATGGGCCAGGTGATCAGCGCTGCACTGTGCTCGATCGGATCAGGCCGGTTGCCGGGATCCTTGGGATCAAAGATGAAGAGAGCCTCGTCGCCGTAAAGCCGGCGCCGGGCTGGTTCGTCCAGGCAGCGGATCGCCAGTTCCCGCTGGCCGCGGAAGGGATCGTGCCGCGTGAGCAGCCGGAACAGCAGCACCGCCAGGGAGAAGAGATCACTGCGGGCGCTCGGTTTGGCCAGGCCCAGCAGCACTTCCGGCGCCATGAAGCCAGGCGTGCCGAGCACGCTGCTGCTGCTCTGGCCATCCACATCCACGTTGTCGTTGTCGCAGATGAGGATCCCGCCGCTGCTGGGCTCGAGAAACAGGTTGCCCAGGGAGACATCCTTGTAACAGAGGCCCTTGAGGTGCAGCTGGTGGAAGGCCTCCGCCAGGTGGAAGCAGGCCTTGAGCACGCCCTGAAGGCTGATGGCCAGATCACCGCCGGCATGGCGATGGGCCCCCACGAAGGCCTCCGGTCGCAGGCCCATCAGGTAGCCGAAGCCGCCTGCGGCTGCGGGGAAGCGCTCCAGGCTGGCGGGGATGGGATCCAGCAGCGCTAGGGGCCAGAGGAAATCACGGTTGGGGGCGCCGAGCCGGATGCTCTGCTGCAGCCGCTCCCGCAGCTGCGGATCCCGGGCGATGCAGGCCGGGAAATACCACTTCAGAGCCAGGCGCTCTCCGCCGAGCTGCACGGCGAACACCTGGCCCTGGCTGCCTCCCCCCAGCCCCCGCTCAATCAGCAGCGGCTGATCCAAGCCGGCAAAGGGCAGGCTGGCGCCTTCGGGCAGCAACCAGTTCATGCGGGGGTTGGGTCCTGGCCGATGGCCTGGCGGATGCCGTTGCGGTGGGCCAGGGCCGTGCGGCGATTGGCGAAACCGTGGCGTATGGCACGCCCATCGCGCAGCACCAGCACCAAGGCGTGCTGCTTGCGCGAACCCAGCAGGATCCAGCCGGCCAGGGCGCCCGCCTGCAGCGGCCAGAACACCAGCGGAAATGGCAGCAGCAGTAGCCCGCCCAGGCACAGCAGCAGCCACCAGCTGAAGATGTGAGGGTGCAGCGGCAGGCTCTGCACGGCCGCCGAGCGGATGTCTGCGACGGCCACCTGCTGCTCGCCCACGCTGATGTTGCGCGGAGCCGCCGCTGGTGCTGTGGGAGCTGCCGCCTCTACGCCTGCGGCGGATTCGAAAACCAGCACCGGGCCACTGCGCCCGAGTCGGATTGCATCGCCGTGCTCCAGGCGCTTGCACTGATGCACCTGGCGGCCCTCCAGATAGGTGCCGTCGCTGCTCTGCCAGTTGCACACCAGCCAGCCCTGGCTGCGGGAGAAGCGCACCACCGCATGGTGCTCGGAAACCCCTTCCTGATTGGCGAGGCAGAGGCTGTTGCTGGACGCGCGCCCGATGGTGAGAGGTTCGGCGGGATCCAGCGGTGCCACCTTGCGGCGATCCGCCGCCAGCACCAGCCGTGCAGCAGGGGTGCTCATGGTTCCCCGCGCCGGCGGCGCCACCACAGCTGCCAGTCATCGCGCAGGTCGTTCCACCAGCCGCCGTCGCCCTCGCGGTAGGGCACCACCCGTCCTGGAAAGAGCAGGGCCTTGCTGGCCAGGGCCAGGGCGATCAACACCAGCACCAGCAGCACCCAGCCCGGGATCGCTCCCACCCAGGTGGCGGCGAAGAAGGCGCGGATCGCGTACAGCCCGATCGTGAACGCCAGCCACAGCCGGAAGGGTTCCCAGGGGTCCCGTTGGCGCTGCAACGATCGGCGTGAAGGCTGGCCGTAGCCTATGGCCGGGCTGCAACACCCGCCTGGCCACCGCATCGCATCTGGCTTCGTTGAAAGAGCGCCTGGCGCCTGTGCCGGTGCGGCGTGCCTGGCTCGAGCTGGCGCGCGCCGCCTTTCAGGGGCCGTGGCGCGAGCGCCCAGCGGCAATCGCCGCGGTTTGGCCGTTGCTGCGCGCCCATCAGGCCCGTGTGGAGCTCTGGGCGGGTGGACGCCAGCTGAGCGAGCTGGTGCTCGACAACCAGCGCTATCGCCTGGGCCGCGATCCCGCCTGTGAGCTCCCCCTGGCGGAGCCGGGGCTCAGCCGGGTGCACGCCATCCTCGAGAAGCAGCGCCCGAGCGATCGCGAGTTCGCTCTCGAGGATTTCAACTCCGCCAACGGGCTGTTCCACCGGGATCGCCGCATTCGCTGGATTCAGCTGCGCGATGGCGATGCCGTGCGCCTGGGTTCACCGCTCAAGGGAGAAGCGCCGGAGCTGCGCTACCACCATCCCCGCAGTCCGCTCGAGCAGGCGGCCCTGCTGCTGGGACTCGCGGCCCTGGCCGGCTCCACCCTGCTGGTGAGCGGCATGCTCTTGGCCGCCAGCATTGGCGGCGGCTCGAAGATCCGCTCCATCTCCGGGCCGGTGAAGATCTTCTCGGCCGACGGCCGCCAGATCGATGCCCGCGAGGGATCGTCCACCGCCTTGCCGTCGTTGCAGTCGTACCCGCTGCATCTGCGCCAGGCGTTGATGGCCTCCGAGGAGGCGCGCTTCGGTTGGAACAGCGGCATCGACCTGTTCGGCACCCTGCGCTCGGCCCTGCTGGGCACCGGTGGCGGCAGCGGGCTCACCCAGCAGGTGGCGCGCATGGTGTATCCGGATGTGGGCCGGGATGTGAGCCTCACCCGCAAGCTGCGGGAGCTGTGGGTGGCGCTGCAGCTGGAGGTGGGCTTCAGCAAGAACCGCATCCTCAAGCTCTATCTCGATCGGGCCTATCTGGGCCTGGGCACCGAAGGTTTCGAACAGGCCTCGCAGCTGTATTTCCGCAAGTCGGCCAGTGCGCTGGATGTGGGCCAGGCGGCTTTCCTGGTGGGCCTGCTGCCCAGCCCGAATGGCTACAGCCCCTGCAATCTCGAGGATCCCGGGGCGGGGCTGGAGCGGCGCAACCTGGTGCTCAAGCTGATGCACGAGCAGGGCTGGCTCAGCGATCAGGCCTTGATCGATGCCCAGCGCCGCCCGCTCAACATCGATCCATCGGCCTGCCGCGAATCCACCTTCAGCAGTTACCCCTTCTTCAGCGACTACGTGCTGGGTGAGCTGGAAGGCACCCGCTTCGGCCTTGATCTCAGCAGCGCTGATGCGGCCGGCAATTACGCCGTGATCAGCACGATCAATCCCAAGCTGCAACAGCTGGCGCAGGATCAGCTCAAGCGTTTTCTCGAGGGGCCGGCCGCGGCGGCAGGGCTCAGCCAGGGTGCGCTGATCACGGTGAACACCAGCACCGGCGACATCTTGGCCTACGTGGGCGGCGGCGACTACGGCCGTTCCAGCTTTGATCGGGTGCAGGCGCTGCGTCAGCCCGGTTCCACCTTCAAGCTGTTCCCTTTCCTGGCAGCCCTCGCCGCCGGAGTGAACCCGGCTGATGCGGTGTCGTGTGCGCCGCTGGCCTATGTGGCGGGTTGCCGCAGCGGTGGCGGTAGCACCAGCGTGGCCGAGGGGTTTGCCCGCTCCGAAAACGTGGTGGCCCTGCGCCTGGCGGAGCGTGCCGGGCTGGGCAATGTGCTGAAGCTCGCCCGCCGCCTCGGCATCTCCACCCCGCTCGACGCCGACTACAACACGATGCTGGGCGGCCGCGAAACCTATCTCTATGAGTTGGCTCGCGCCTATGCCGTGGTGGCCAACGGTGGGCGCTCCGTGCCGATGCATGGCGTGAGCCGCATCTACGACCTCGGCATTTGCGGCTCGATCAAGAGCCTGGAGCAATGTCCGGAGCGGGGCGTCACCGTGCCGATCGGCGAGCAGAGCCGCCAGCTGCTCTCGCCGGAGCTTGCCGCCACGATGGATCAGCTGCTGGCAGGGGTGGTGCAGGGCGGCACGGGCCGGGCGGCGGGGTTGGTGCCCGATGCGCGCGGTAAAACCGGCACCACGAACAACGGCGTGGATGTGCTGTTTGTGGGGTATTCGCCGGCCAGCCAGCTGCTCACCGCCATCTGGATGGGCAACGACGACAACACCCCGGCCCAGGCCGCCAGTGGAGCGTTGGTGGCGGAGCTGTGGGGGCGCTACATGCAGCAGGCGGTTACAGCAGTTCCCGGATCCTGGTGATCACGGCCCAGCTGAGCCCCAGCAACAAACCCCAGCCCCAGCTGCTGCTCAGCACCCGCTGCAGAGCCGTGCTGCGCTCATCCGGGTTCTGGCGCGGCAGCTGCCAACCCAGCTGCAGCGCTCCATACACCAGCAGCAGCACCCAGGCGGGGATCTCCAGCCCGGCGCTGCTGAAGCGGAAAACGCGCCAGTGCAGCAGGCTCAGGCCAGCCGCCAGGGCTATCAAGGCACTGATGGCCCCGGAAGCCCCACTCCAGCGGCGTGTGATCTGCCAGCGCGCGGCACAGAGGGCGGCCAGCCCCAGACAGGCCAGGGCCGTGAGGCTGTAGCGGAGCACCACCGCCCCCAGCTGCAATGGCGAAGCCCCCAGCAGGATCAGCAGCAGGATCAGGTTGAGGATCGCTTCGAGGCCATTGGCGTGAATCCAGGCCTGGCTCAGCCATTGCCAGGCTTGCCGCGGCTGCTCGGCCTCGCTGCTGGCGAGCGGCCAGTGCCGCTTCAATTGTTTGAGCGGTCCAAGGCTGAGGGCCTGCAGCAGGGCGAGCACGAGCACCAGCACAACCCCGCCGCTCCAGCGCCATCCCTCGAAGAGCGCGCGATCCAGTTCGGCTCCAACCCAGGCCAACACCAGCGCGCCAGCGGCGGCGAGGGCCAATCCAGGGCCAAAGCGTTCAAGCTGAAGCCGCAGGTTGATGGGCTGTTGGGGAGCGCCAGTCGTCGTGGCCGGACTGGGTTCTACGGGCGTTGGTGGAGCCGCGGCAGGGGGATCGGCGGCGCCGCGATCAAGCGGCGGCAGTTGGCCGGTGGCGCTTTGCAGCAGATCGAGCAGTTCCTGCAGCACCGCTGGTGCGTAAGTGGCCCGCAGTTGGGCGCTGAGGCTGGCCAGGGCCGATTGCTGCTCGGCGCCTCGGCTGTGGAGCACCTGCAGCAGCAGCGGTTGGCTGGCGAGATCGCGGATGGGACCCCGCAGGCCATCGTTCGCCCCCAGGGCATCCATCAGCCGGTTGCTGAGCGCCCGCGATTGCCGCAGGCCGGCGGGATCCGCGGCCAGCCACCGGTTCAGCTGCATGCCCAGGTCGTGGCCAACACCCATGCGCGCAATCTGCAGGCAACAACAAAAAAGCGCCCCGGAGGGGGCGCTGTCGATCATGAAGCGTGGGGTTGATCAGGCCTTGCTGGCTTGCACGCGAGCGCGGGCACGGGCCAGCTCTTGCTGGGCCTTGATCTTGTCGGTGCTGGTGGGCTGACCTTCGAATTTGGCCACAGCGGCGGTGGCGGCATCCAGCTCTTTGCTGGCGGCTTCGGCGTTGATGCTGCTGCCGAGCTCGGCAGCATTCACCAACACCGTCACTTCGTCGGCATCCACTTCGGCAAAACCACCCTGGAGGGCAATGGCCTTCCAGCCATTGCCTTCACGCACCCGCAGCACACCGAAATCGAGGGCGGTGAGCAGGGAGACGTGGCCGGGGAGAATGCCGAGCTGACCCGTGGTGCTGGGCAGGATCACTTCGTCGGCGTTGCCGTCGAAGACGCTCTGGTCGGGTGCCAGAACGCGGAGGGTGAGAGACATCAGTTAAGACTCCGGATCAGCCTTTGGCTTCAGCCTGGATCTTGGCGGCCTTGGCCTTCACTTCATCGATGTTGCCCACCAGGTAGAAGGCAGCTTCGGGGAGGTGATCCAGCTCACCAGCCAGGATCATGTTGAAGCCCTTGATGGTGTCCTCAAGCTTCACGTACTTGCCGGACATGCCGGTGAAGATCTCAGCCACGAAGAAGGGCTGGGAGAGGAACTTCTCGATCTTGCGGGCGCGATCCACGGTACGGCGGTCGTCTTCGGACAGTTCGTCCAGACCCAGAATCGCGATGATGTCCTGGAGTTCCTTGTAGCGCTGCAGGGTGGACTGCACGGCACGGGCAGTGCGGTAGTGCTCATCACCCACAACGGCGGGCTGGAGCATGGTGCTGGTGGAATCCAGGGGATCCACAGCGGGGTAGATGCCCTTGGAGGCCAGACCGCGGCTGAGCACGGTGGTGGCGTCGAGGTGGGCGAAGGTGGTGGCCGGTGCGGGGTCGGTCAGGTCGTCCGCAGGCACGTACACAGCCTGGATCGAGGTGATCGAACCTTCAAGGGTGGAGGTGATGCGCTCCTGGAGCGCACCCACGTCGGTGCCGAGGGTGGGCTGGTAGCCCACAGCCGAAGGCATGCGGCCCAGCAGAGCCGACACTTCCGAGCCGGCCTGCACGAAACGGAAGATGTTGTCCACGAACAGCAGCACGTCCTGCTTGTTCACGTCGCGGAAGTGCTCAGCCATGGTCAGAGCCGAGAGACCCACGCGCATGCGGGCGCCGGGGGGCTCGTTCATCTGGCCGTAGCAGAGGGCCACCTTCGACTTGGACAGATCGTCGGGGTTGATCACACCCGACTCCTTGAATTCCTCGTAGAGATCGTTGCCTTCACGGGTGCGCTCACCCACGCCGGCGAACACCGACACACCGCCGTGCTCTTTGGCGATGTTGTTGATCAGCTCCTGAATCAGCACGGTTTTGCCCACACCGGCACCACCGAACAGACCCACCTTGCCGCCCTGGCGGTAGGGAGCCAGCAGGTCGATCACCTTGATGCCGGTCTCGAACACCTTGGGCTTGGTTTCGAGATCGGTGAGCTTGGGAGCTTCGCGGTGAATCGGAGCGGTGGTGGTCGTGCTCACGGGGCCCTTCTCATCCACGGGCTCGCCGAGCACGTTGAAGATGCGGCCCAGGGTGGCTTCACCCACGGGTACGGAGATCGAAGCACCGGTGTCGACAGCTTCCATGCCGCGCACCAGGCCGTCGGTGCTGCTCATGGCCACGGCGCGCACGCGGTGGTCACCCAGGAGCTGTTGCACCTCGGCGGTCAGAGCCACGTCTTGACCGGCCGAGTTTTTGCCCGTCACGCGGAGGGCGTTATAGATCTTGGGCAGCTTGCCGGCCGGGAATTCAACGTCGATCACCGGGCCGATCACCTGCCGGATGATGCCTTTGGTGCCGGTGGCAGTAGCAGCAGCCATTTATGGGAGAAGTCGCTGGGGACGCGCAGCGGGACTAGACCCGCTCCGAAGCGGCGCAACCTTACCACTGCGTGCCATCCCCCCGTTCGGTTCGGCAGGGCCGCATCAGCTGTTCGGTCAACCGCCCCAGTTGGCAGTTGAATAGTGGCCTGCTGCCCCCATACCTTGGCACTCACGGCAGGCGAGTGCTAACTCCCTCCGCCGGGCGTTCCAACGCCGCGACCCTGGCAGCGTCTCTGGCGCCATGCCAATGGTTTCGCCTTCTTCATCGCATTCCATCCATGGCTGCTGTTTCTCTCAGCGTTTCCACCGTTAAGCCCCTCGGCGACCGCATCTTCATCAAGGTGTCGGAGTCTGAGGAGAAAACCGCCGGCGGCATCCTTCTGCCTGACACCGCCAAGGAAAAGCCCCAGGTGGGCGAAGTGGTGCAGGTGGGCCCCGGTAAGCGCAACGACGACGGCTCCCGTCAGGCCCCCGAAGTGAGCGTGGGCGACAAGGTGCTGTACAGCAAGTACGCCGGCACCGACATCAAGCTCGGCACCGATGAGTACGTGCTGCTGTCCGAGAAGGACATCCTGGCCGTCGTCAACTGAGCGATCGCTCACCGCGATTCAGATTTTTCCCTAACCGTTTCAACAGCGAGATCCGCCTTCCATGGCTAAGCGCATCATTTACAACGAGCAGGCCCGCCGCGCCCTCGAAAAAGGCATCGACATCCTGGCCGAGTCCGTTGCTGTGACCCTTGGTCCCAAGGGCCGCAACGTGGTGCTGGAGAAGAAGTTCGGCGCCCCTCAGATCATCAACGACGGCGTCACCATCGCCAAGGAGATCGAGCTCGAGGATCACATCGAGAACACCGGTGTGGCCCTGATCCGTCAGGCCGCCTCCAAGACCAACGACGCTGCTGGTGACGGCACCACCACCGCCACCGTGCTGGCCCACGCCATGGTGAAGGCCGGTCTGCGCAACGTGGCCGCCGGTGCCAACGCCATCACCCTGAAGAAGGGCATCGACAAGGCCGCTGAATTCCTGGTCGAGAAGATCAAGGAGCACGCCAAGCCCATCAGCGACTCCAACGCCATCGCCCAGGTGGGCACCATCTCCGCCGGCAACGACGAAGAGGTGGGCCGCATGATCGCCGACGCCATGGACAAGGTCGGCAAAGAGGGCGTGATCTCCCTCGAGGAAGGCAAGTCGATGACCACCGAACTGGAGGTCACCGAGGGCATGCGCTTCGACAAGGGCTACATCTCGCCCTACTTCGCCACCGACACCGAGCGCATGGAAGCGGTGCTCGAGGATCCCTACATCCTCCTCACCGACAAGAAGATCGGCCTGGTGCAGGATCTGGTGCCCGTGCTCGAGCAGATCGCCCGCACCGGCAAGCCTCTGCTGATCATCGCCGAGGACATCGAGAAGGAAGCCCTCGCCACCCTGGTGGTGAACCGTCTGCGTGGCGTGCTCAACGTGGCCGCTGTGAAGGCTCCCGGCTTCGGCGATCGCCGTAAGGCCATGCTCGAGGACATCGCCGTTCTCACCAACGGTCAGCTGATCACCGAAGACGCCGGCCTCAAGCTGGAGAACGCCAAGCTGGAGATGCTGGGCACCGCCCGCCGCATCACCATCAACAAGGACACCACCACCATCGTGGCCGAAGGCAACGAGGTGGCTGTGAAGGCCCGCTGCGAGCAGATCCGCAAGCAGATGGACGAAACCGACTCCTCCTATGACAAGGAGAAGCTGCAGGAGCGTCTGGCCAAGCTGAGCGGCGGTGTGGCCGTGGTGAAGGTGGGTGCTGCCACCGAGACCGAGATGAAGGACAAGAAGCTGCGTCTGGAAGACGCCATCAACGCCACCAAGGCGGCCGTTGAAGAGGGCATCGTTCCTGGCGGTGGCACCACCCTGGCCCACCTGGCTCCTGCCCTCGAGCAGTGGGCCGCAGCCAACCTCTCCGGCGAAGAGCTGATCGGCGCCACCATCGTGGCTTCCGCCCTCACCGCTCCCCTCAAGCGCATCGCTGAGAACGCTGGTGTGAACGGCTCCGTGGTGGCCGAGCACGTGAAGAACAAGCCCTTCTCCGAGGGTTACAACGCCGCCACCGGCGAATACGTCGACATGCTGGCCGCCGGCATCGTGGATCCCGCCAAGGTGACCCGCTCCGGTCTGCAGAATGCCGCCTCGATCGCCGGCATGGTGCTCACCACCGAGTGCATCGTGGCTGACATGCCCGAGAAAAAGGAAGCAGCTCCTGCCGGCGGCGGCATGGGCGGCGACTTCGACTACTGATCCAGCCTGCGGCTGAGGCGCGTGAGGAGGGCTTCTGCCCTCCTTTTTTTGCGTTGCCGGCGTGGTGGGTGCGCCATGGAAGCCGCCTGCAGAGCGCGGCAATATGTCCGCTATGAACAGTTGTAGGGGTTGCTGCTCTGAAAGTGTGGCGATCGCTACGGAAGTCTGCCTGTGTTGTTTCGATCGAGGCCGCAGCGGCTGCTGATCGCTGCCCTCACCGTGCCTGCACTGCAGCTGGTGATGGGAAGCCTGCTTCCAGTCCACGCTGCTGACGCTGCTGCGCTGAATCCAGCCGATAACACCTTGGTGTTGATGTCTTCAGCCCTGGTGCTCTTGATGACACCAGGCCTGGCGTTCTTTTACGGCGGCTTCGTGCAAGGCCGCAATGTGCTCAACACGATGGCGATGAGCTTCGTGATGATGGGCATCGCCACGGTGGTTTGGGCCACCTTTGGTTTCAGCCTGGCCTTTGCGGAGGGTGGGGCCTGGCAGGCCGTGCTCGGTAATCCCCTCCGCTATGCCCTGCTGGAGAACCTGCCGCCCAGTTGGGAGCCGCTGGCCATTCCGGGCCTCAGTTTTGCCCTGTTCCAGGGCATGTTCGCGATCATCACGCCGGCTCTGATCTCCGGCGCTCTGGTGGAGCGGATCAGTTTCCGCTTCTGGTGCCTGTTCACCCCCATCTGGCTGCTGCTCGTTTACGCCCCCTTGGCTCACATGGTTTGGGGCGGAGGGCTGCTCGGCAAAGACCTCGATTTCGCCGGTGGCACGGTGGTTCACATCAGTTCCGGGGTGTCGGCCTTGGTGCTGGCCGCTCTGATCGGTGCCCGCCGGCAGTGGCCCCAGTCGGTACGCCCGCCCCACGACGTGACCCAGATCCTGCTGGGCACCGGCCTGTTGTGGTTCGGCTGGTTTGGCTTCAACGGCGGCAGTCAGCTCACGGTGGCTGGCGCCGAGCTGCCGTTCACCACCACCCATGTGGCGGCGGCCGCCGGCCTGGTGGCGTGGTCGCTGCTGGAAACCTGGCGCGACGGCAAGCCCACGGCTGTGGGCATGGCCACCGGTGCGGTGGGCGGGTTGGTGGGGATCACCCCCGCTGCAGGCTTTGTCACCGTGGGATCGGCCCTGGCCATCGGTGCGCTCACCAGCCTGCTTTGCTACATCTCCGTGCAGGTGAAGGTGAAACTGCGCTTCGATGATTCCCTCGACACCTATGCCGTGCATGGGGTGGGTGGAACCGCCGGTGCGCTGCTCACGGGTGTGTTTGCCAATGCCGAGCTGATCGCTGCGCATCCTGCGGGTGCCGTGCTGGCGCAACAGGGGCGTACCGCGTTGGTGCTCGGTCAGTTGCAGGCTGTGCTGGTGGCCTATGGCCTGGCGGCCCTGGGCACGTTGCTGATTGCGGCTGTGTTGCGCGGCCTGGGCGTTCGCTTCCGGGTGAGCGAAAACGCTGAAAACCTCGGGGTGGATGTGGCTGAGCATGGCGAAGAGGCCTATGCCGAGCGCGTGGGCTCCCCTCAGCTGTTCTGAAGCGCGGATTGGCCGGCGTCAGCCGGCCTGAGGTTTGAAGGTGAGTGCCACGCCGTTGTTGCAGTAGCGCTTGCCGGTGGGTTTGGGGCCGTCATCAAACACGTGCCCCTGGTGGCCGCCGCAGCGTTTGCAGTGGTATTCGGTGCGGGGCACGATCAATTTGAAATCGATCTTGGTGCCGATGGCCTTCGGCAGGGGCTGCCAGAAGCTGGGCCAGCCGGTGCCGCTGTCGTATTTGGCTTTGGAGCTGAACAGGGGGAGATCACAGCCGGCGCAGTGGTAGATGCCTGCGCGCTTCTCGTTGTTGAGCGGGCTGCTGAAGGGCCGCTCGGTGCCTTCCTTGCGCAGCACCTGGTAGGCGGCAGGGCTCAGGCGCCGCTTCCACTCCGCATCGCTCAGGTTCCATTTGGGGTCAGCTGCTGCTGAGGCCGCTTCAGCCGCGCTGGCGCCCAGCACAGGACTGAAGAGAGCCGTGAGGCTCGCCAGAAAGCTGCGGCGGGGCATCGTCAAGGTGGGATCGGCAGGGCCGTGGGGTGATCAGGGCGTTCTGAGGGCGCGGGTTCAGAGCTTGAACCAGCCCGCACTCAGGGCTGTGGCCAAGCCCAGAAAGATGGCCAGCAGGGTCCAGGTGATGCGGTTGAGGGTGGCCTCGGCGCTACGAGCACTGCTGAACATGGAGCTGCCGCTGGAAGCCAGGCCGCCCATGCCATCGCCCTTGGGGCTGTGCAGCAACACGCTGATCATCAGCAGCACGCCGCTGGCCAGCCAGATCCAGGTGAAAACGGTTTGGAGCATGGCGGAAGCCTAAAGGGCCGGATCAAACGCCCAGCGTCTGGGGAACCCGGTTCAACACAGCCGGGCTGCCCAGCGGCACCACCAGGGATGTGCCGGTCATGCGGGAGGGTTGGGGCAGGCCCAGAATTTCCAGCAGGGTGGGGGCGACGTCAGCCAAGCCGCCACCGCTGCGCAGCTCTACCGCGTTGCCGTGCCCCGGCAGCTTGCGCTTTTCACCTTCCACCAGGATCACCGGCACCGGGTTGGTGGTGTGGGCGGTCCAGGGGCGGCCATCGGGGCCTTCCATCAGCTCGGCGTTGCCGTGATCGGCTGTGACCAGCAGGGTGCCACCCATGCGGTTGGTGGCCTCGAGCAGGCGGCCCACGCTCTGATCCACCGTGTGGATGGCATCGATGGTGGCGTTCATTTCACCGGTGTGCCCCACCATGTCGGGGTTGGCGTAATTGATCACCACCAGTGAATAGATGCCCTTGTTGATGGCGGCGATGCAGTGGTCGGTGAGCTGCTCGGCCGACATCGCCGGTGCCTGGTCGTAGGTGGCCACGCGGGGCGAAGGCACCAGATGGCGATCTTCACCGGGATAGGGCTGTTCGATGCCACCGTTCATGAAATAGGTGACATGCGGGTATTTCTCGGTTTCCGCCGTGCGGAACTGACGCAACCCGGCTTCTGAAACCACCTGGCCCAGCAGTCCATCGAGCGATTCCGGCGGGAAGGCCACGGCCACCGGCAGGCCGGCTTCGTATTGGGTGAAGGTCACCACCGCCAGATCCTGAATCCGCTCGCGCTCAAACGCATCAAACTCGGGCAACACCAGGGCACGGATGATCTGGCGCACCCGGTCGGGGCGGAAGTTGAAGCACACCACGCCATCACCGGCTTGGATCGCCCCCTGATCGAGGCGTGTGGGTTCCAGGAACTCATCGGTGACACCCTCGGCGTAGGCCTGCTCCAGCACCTGCTGGGGTGTTTCGCTGCTGATCTCGCCGTCCTCGCAATAGAGGCGATACGCCTTTTCGGTGCGATCCCAGCGGTTATCCCGATCCATGGCCCAGTAGCGGCCGCAGATCGTGCTGATCCGGCCCACACCCGCTGCCGCGATCTGAGCCTGGATGGTGGCGAGAAAGCCCGGGGCGCTCTGGGTTGGGGTGTCGCGCCCGTCGGTGATCACATGCACGCAGACATTCTTCAGTCCGCGAGCCGCAGCCCAGTTCAGCAGTCCGCCCAGGTGGGTCACATGGCTGTGAACACCGCCATCGGAGCAGAGGCCAACCAGATGCAGCGTTTTGCCGTTGGCTAGCAGGCGGTCGGCCAGGGCGTTGAGTTCAGCGTTGTCGTTGAGGCTGCCGTCGCGCACGGCCTGGCTGATGCGCACCAGTTCCTGGCGGATCACACGGCCAGCGCCGATGGTGAGGTGTCCCACCTCTGAGTTGCCCATCTGGTCGTCGGGCAATCCCACATCGGCGCCACTGGCCTCGATCAGGGTGTGGGGATAGGCATGCCACAGGGCATCCATCACCGGCGTGTCTGCAGCCCGAATGGCGTTGTGCGCGTCGTCGTGGCGGTAGCCCCATCCATCCAGGATGCAAAGCACAACCGGTGCAACGCTGCCGCGCTGCGGCTCCACTCCGTGAGCGCTCGTTGGTTGGCCTGGCTCGTGGCTTTGTTCGGTCGACGCTGAAGCTGTCACCCGGTGAATCCTGCCTCGCCGCAACGCCTTCTCACTCCAACCTACCCTGCGCCTCCTGCGGAACCAGCCGTGATCCCGCCTGCGTCAGCTTTTGGCCACACCGGCTGATCCCGGTACCATCGGCGCCCGCCAGCCCGCGTATGCCAGCCGATCGCATGGAGATCCTCTCGGCCGATGAGCTGGGACGGACGCTCAATCGCCTCGCCTCTCAAGTGCTCGAGAGCGTGGCCGACAGTGAACAGCTGGTGCTGGTGGGCATTCC
>Ga0194113_10004040_pt1 | contig 19337 bp, 10 predicted proteins | sample TA2MahC200mmetaG_FD_146193 | JGI IMG/M metagenome (GOLD analysis project Ga0194113, IMG submission 146193) | Freshwater microbial communities from Lake Tanganyika, Tanzania - TA2015017 Mahale Deep Cast 200m | ecosystem: Environmental > Aquatic > Freshwater > Lake | place: Tanzania: Lake... | reverse complement strand
GCTATCGTTGGCGGCATCAACGGACCGCGGTCCTGGCCGAACTGGAAACCGCGTGGACTACGGCCAACTCGTGAGGTGTGGATTTTACTTTAGTGCGAAGTAACCTTTGCCCGGCATCATGCAGAAGTTGCCGAACGGCCGGCCGCAGATGTGCGCAGCCCAGTTGCCGGCCGAGGCGTCCCAACGGTCAATCTCAACAGCCGCGCCGCCCTGGCTGGCGATCTGTTGGCACGCTTCCGCGGCCGTCAGCGGCGCGGTCAGCGGAGACAGGGCGACGAAGTTCCAACCCGCCGTGAGCGTGATCGCACCGCTCTGGGTCACGCCGACGCCGGGCTGCAAGCGCAACAGGCTGCGCCTGGCCGCCTTCAGGAAGTATGGCTGATTGACCTGGACCCCGAAGTCGCCGAAGGGCAGGTTGTGCAGATGACCGCTCCAGTTGCTGCGTTCGGCCCACCAGCGGTCCATTTCCAGCGCATTACCGCCCTGAGCGCCGATCTCGTCCAGCAGCCCTTCCGCGGTGTAGCTTTGCGCGGCCGGCACCGGCAACAGGAAGACGTCCCAGTTTTTCGAGATGTCCAGGTCCATCATCGCCAGGCAGGAAAGGGTAATCGGCGGCGCCGGGGAATCGTTGGCCGTGTCCACCTGGATCAGGCCGCGGCAATCGCCGCCGCCCTCGACCTCGATGCGCACCGCGTCGCCGCTGGGCGAATAGCCGAAATAGCCTCGACCGTCCTTCGTACGGACGCTGGCCAGGTTCAGCGCGCCGCCCGTGTTGATATCGTGCCAGTAGCCGTAGCCATTTGTCATGCCCGAGAGCGGGGTGGACTCGCCTGAGTTGCCGTCGTTGTCCAGCACCCAGACGTAGACCAGGACGTCGGCCGCGGGGGTGACACCGTCGCTCTTGAACACCTGGCCGTAGACGCTGTCCGAAGCAGGCACGCCTAACGTCGCGCCGGTGGTCAGCGAGTAGTAGCCGCCCGCGTTGACGTCGGCCACGCCATCCGAACGGACGAAGAAGTAGTAAGTGGTGAGCGGCGCCAACCCGCTGAGGGTGACGTGGTGTACGTCGTCGCGCGTGCCCGCGCCGCGGTCGTCGTAGGCCACGTTGACCAGCGAGTCCGGGTGCGTACCGTAGCGCACCTCACCGTCCGCTGTCAGGGTCGTGATCCAGGAGATAGTGGCGTTGACATCTCGCAGGTTGGCGACCCGCACCTTGGCGATCTGCGGCCCCGCGCTGGTCACGTTGAGCGTAACCGGTACGACGACGCGACCGGAATCCGGGTCGTTGCTCGTGATGACCAGGTTAGCCGTATAAGCACGCACCTCGAGGCCGGCCGCGTTGAGGGTCAGCGAGATGATCTGCTCCCCACCCGCCGCGACGTTGCCGCTCGTCGGCTGGGCCGACAGCCAGGGGACGACGTCATTGGCCTGCGCGACCGCGGCGTAAGCGCCGATGCGGCCGTAGCCGTAGTCGCAGTCGGGGCCGGTCCGCCCCAGGTCGTGGGCCGTGCGCATCAGCAGGCTCTCCACCTGATCCACCGAAAGCGCCGGGTTGGCGTCCAGAATCAAGGCGACCGCGCCGGCCGTGTGCGGGCTGGCCATGGAGGTGCCGCTATAGCTGGCATAGCCGCCGCCGGGCACCGAGGACCGCACCCCCCGGCCAGGCGCAACCACGTCTGGCTTGACCTTCGGCGTAAGAGACGAAGGCCCGCGGCTGCTGAAGCTGGCGATCAGGTCCGCACTGTCGGTGGCGCCGGTGGCGAAGGTCTCGGCGTAGTCGCCAGGAGAGGCCATGCTGCTCTCGCCGGGGCCGCAGTTGCCCGCGGCGAACGCCGGAAAGATGTTCGCCGCGCGCCAGGCTAACAGGGACGACTGATACCAGCGATTCCCTCCCGGACAGCCGCCCCAGGAGTTGTTGACGACGTGCGGCCGTTTGCCCGCGTCGCAGCTCGCGCTGCCGGGCGCGACACTGATTGGGCAAGGCTTGAGGATCCATTCTGCGGCCTTGAGCAGATCGGTCCCCGCGCACGTTCGGCTGGCGCACCCCTTGACCGCGATCCAGCGCGCGCCGGGCGCCACGCCGATCTGGTTACCCGCGCCATCATCGCCGACCATGGTGCCCATCGTGTGGGTTCCGTGGCCGTTGTTGTCGCCGGGCCTGGTCGGATAGGTCCCGGTCGGATCGTACCAGTTGAAGTTGTGGCTGCCGGTGGCCGTCCCGCGATACTTGCCGGCCAACGCGGGATGGGTGTAGTCCACGCCGGTGTCAATGTTCGCCACCACGATCCCTGCGCCGTTAACGCCGAAGTCGCGCCAGGCGTCATCCGCGCGAATCTTGTGAACGCCCCACTCGACGGCCTGGGGCGCGATCGCCGGCGCTTCCGCGATCGGCTCGGGCATCTGCACGACCGGCGCCAGCTCCAGGTAGGTCACATCGGGCCGGACGGCCAACGCGTCTACAGTCTTCCGGCCAGCAGTGACCGCGAGCGCGTTGACGATCCAGAAGGAGCGGACGTCGGTCGCCTCGCCGGTCAAGACGTGGGGGCGCAGCCCGGTGAGCACGGCCGGCTGCGTGCGTTGCGCCATTTCCTGCAGCCGGCTGACCACGTACTCACCGCGGCCCGTCCAGTCGCGGATGGACCCGACGCCGCTCAAATCGGCCTGCTCCGCCAGGTAGACGAAGAAGGTCGACCGGCCGTTCGGCGCGGCATCGAGCGCGGCCAGCAGGACAGGGTCCACCTTGGGAGTTGGAAAGGCCAGGGGCCGGCCGGCGGACGCTGCGATGGCCGCGGTCGCGGACTCCTCGGTGACAGTGAAGGTCAGGGTCGCGTTCCCGATGTTGCCGATTTTCAAAGGCACGGATGTGCTTTGGCCCTGCGGCAGCGTGACGGAGATGCTGGATGGCGTGACCGTGATGTCTGGAACCGCGGAAGATTGTTGGACAATCACTAGAGGATTGCCATTGCGATCCTGTGTCGTGCTCAAGTCGTAGAAGCAGCCTGCCGCATACTCCACTCGACCAGTGACCTGGAGATGATGCGTTGTGTTCGGCAACAGGTTGACGGTGACGCGAGCCGGATTTGCGTAAGCATCAAAAGAGCCACTAACTGCCACGGTCCCTGCTTCACTCGTCACAGTGACGGTCTTGCCGTGACCGATGTACACGGTGACGGTTTGGGTCAAGGCCGAAGTCGGCGATGTGACTGGGTCAACCCATAGCGGTTCCGGCGTCGGCAACGGCGAGCACGTCGGCGGCGGTGTAGTCGGTGGCGGTGTTGTCGGTGGCGGTGTTGTCGGTGGTGGCGTGGTCGGTGGCGGCGTGGTCGGCGTCGGCGTCCAGGTAGTTCCGCAGGGTGGTGTGCAAGTCGAGGTTGGCGTCGGTGTGTGAGTGGGAGTCGGAGTGATCGAAAGCGTCACGGTCGGGGTCGGTGTGTGAGTCGCAGTCGAGGTCGCCGTCGGCGTGCGGGTAGGTGTCGGCGTGGCTGTCGGAGTTGGCGTAGTGGTGGATGTTGGCGTGGCCGTGGGCGTCCACGTGCTGGTTGGGGTCCCGCCAGTCGGTGTTGGCGTCGGGGTGGGCGTAGCGTAGACTGGCGAAGTGCGGTAGGGGATGTAGTCCACGAAGCCCAGGGACGCATCGTCAATGTAGTGCCAGACGTGCTCTTCAATGATGCCGGAGTCCGTCGTGCCCCAGTAGTTGTTCTCGGCGTTGACATTGGATGGGCCATTTCGCAGGTCGTTGAGGATGCTCCCGTCGGCGCCGCTGGCGTTCCCGTAGAGATCGTTGTTGTTGATGGTGGGCTGACCACGCCAAATGTAGATACCTCCACCTCCATTAGCCTGTGCAGTCATGTTGTTGGTGACGGAATTGCCGCTGATGGTCACCGGGCCGCCCTCAGTGGTAGCGTAGATGCCGCCACCATCACTAGCGGCCGAGTTGCCGGTGATAGTGTTACCGCTGATGACTACATCACCGATGAGCATAATACCGCCACCAGCACCAGAGGTGGTATTATCGGTGATCGCATTGTTGCTGATGGTAGTCTTGCCTCCAGAAACGTTGATGCCGCCACCATAGCCGAGGTTGGCTGAGTTGCCGTTGATGATATTGCCACTGACGGTGAGCGTGCTGGAGGTAGCGCCGATGCCGCCGCCGGAACCGAGTGTGGTATTGTTGCCGGCAATGGTATTGTTGCTGATAGTGGCTGTGCCGACATAGACCTGAATGCCGCCTGCGACACTGGCGCTGCCAGATCTGGTGTTGCCGGTGATGGTATTGCCGTTGATGATGAATGTGCCAGATCTGACATAGATACCACCCGTACTACCGGTGTTGCCGGTAACAACGTTGTTGCTGATAGCGGCGTTACCTGAGACGTAGATACCGCCGTTGGCGTTGTCGGTGACGTGGTTGTTGGTAATGCGCAACGGCAGCCCGCCGCTATTCAGAAAGGCGCTGATGCCGGTAGCCTTGTTGCTGCGCACGGTGTTGTGATCAATGTACGGCGCAGAGGCCTCGATACACAGCGCAACGTAACCCATATTGCTTATGCTCGCGCCACCAGCGTACTCGATGACCGCGTACTGGATAATGCTGCCGCCGGTGTAATTGCCGTTGCCGTCAAACGTCGCGTCGGTGCTGGAGTCGGTGAAATAGATGTAGCCCCAGTCTCCTTTTGCCGGCGACGGTTGGTTAGACGTGAACAGAATCGGACTGGTTGCTGTGCCACGTGCGATCAATGTGCCTTGTATGGTCAACGCCTTCAGACCGTCAAACTTCACCGTTACTCCAGAAGCCACGGTTAGGGTGACTCCCTCTACAACAATGATGCTGCCGGTGACGACGTACGGTCCACATGTGCGATCCCAGGTCGTGTTGCTGGCGATCAGCCCGCTCACGTTCGTAGGCGCGCATGCGGTCGCGGTCGGCGTGGGCGTGTCCGGCTGTCCTACATTCAGCGTCCGGATCACCGGCTCGGACCACTCGCCTTCGTCGTCCCGCACGCGCAGTGAGATGGTGTGCGTGCCGACCGAGAGGTTCGCGGCCGGGCGCAGGAAATCCTCCTGCGTGCTCAGGCTGCCGTCCAGGCTGGATGACCATTCCCAGGCCGCGATGCTCCCGCCGTCGGCGTCCGCGCCCGAGCCGGCGAAGGCCACCGTGTCAATTCCTGGCCGCGCGGGGTTGGGATAGATGTAGTTGATTGTGCCGATGGGCGGCTGGCTGCCGGCTGTCGGGATGACGACGTCTACCTGCTGTCCACGCGCCACAACCTGGTAGACCGTGCTGGCGGTCGAGCCGCTATAGCTCGCGGTGACCGTGATCATCTCACCCGGGGCGACAGCCAGCGGCGAAGCGGAGAGGCTGGCGCGCCAATACGCATCGGTGCTGGCCGCGCCGGTGGCGGTCGTCGTGGGCAGGCTGCCTGACGACCCCTGGATCGTCACCTGAGCGCCGCTCACGGGCACGCCGTCGTAGTAGACGTAGCCGAACGCGCAGCAGACGGGCGGCTCCTCACCCACGACGGTCACGTCCTGGCAATCGTTGGGGAGCGGGCCGGGCGTGTCGGCGGGGAATGCCGGATGCACACCTGCAGCGCGGACTATGAGCGCGGCACTGGCGATCAGGAGGATGAGCACTGAGATCAAGATTATGCGGCTATACACTGACATGTTGGGGTCCTCCTTTGCTTACTTGTAGTTTATCCAAGTGTTTGAGCTCTGTGGCGTTGAGCTTTTGGCCTGTTCCTCCCACCTAATCATGATAGAGGCAGAACGAGAAGGGCGATCCTCAGAAGCAGGACTGCCCTTCCACCCGCGGTGACACCGCAACTGCGCGTCGAGGGAGGGTCATTTATTACGGGACCGAGATTGGCATGTCAAGCGGTTGCCAGTTTGTCCAATACCACCTACCAAGCACCGGATGGTACAGCTTGAACTTCCCGACAGCTGTCATCCAGACAGAAGCTACTAAATCAATGGCTTGCAGATAGGGTATCAGCTTGTCGTTAAGTGTCATCTCAATGCGCATCAGGGATCCTGGCCTAGCCGGAGATAACTCTTTGGCTCTATTGTGCAGCCTTGTGGCCAAGGTAGCCTTTGCAACAGCGACGATACCAAGTTTCGAGGGGTAACTGAAGTTACCATATTTGTCGTTGACCACTCTCCAAACCATTGTATGGGCATAGTACTCTGAGGCATGCCACCAGGACTGCGCCATCTGGTTGATTTCCCAATAGTCGAACTCCCAGATGTATATCGTGTTGCCTTCCTTGAGTTGAACTATGGGATTTGAAGGCCCTGCCCACGCTACGGAAGGCAATAGGGAAACAAGAATAGTTATTCCGATGACAGCCATCAAAAGCTTAGACGTTCTCATGATATCCTCCTTGTCAGCAAAGCACGGTAATGGGTCTAGCAGCAGATTATGGATATACACCGGTGTAGCATCGCAACTTCATCAACAGCTCTCATCCAAGAGAACACCTTTCTCACCGTTTTTCCGACACAGATTCCGCGAGATGAGAGGATCGTGATGCGCACATTCGTGCGCCGTTTGTGAATGGCCACTATCCAGGGCGAATCTATTCTTATGACAAAGAACGCTGCTCCTGCCGTTTTTCCGACACGAGTTATCTCAAACTGTTGAGGCGCTAGATGCCCCTTCGCTGTTCGTCCAATCGACTCCTAGTATTAGACATTATAGGAATTTGTTCCTGGGCGCAAGATAGGCCATCTCGATGACCGCAGACCACTACATATAGTGGTGCTGGCGAGCGAATCGCTAAATCGCTATAATGTCTATTTACTTGACCTGCACCGTTACCCGTGGCGAGTCTTTTTTGTCCGTACCCGAAAACTGGTAGCCGCTCCAGTTGGCCTTGATTTGCGCGAACAGCTTATGGTTTCCGGCTCCCAACGTTGTTCCTCCGATCCAATAGGACTTGCTGACATCGAACATGAGCGACTGCGCTTCGAAGACGGTCTCTGGCACCACAATTCGGCCGTCCTCAAGCTGAATCTCCACCCAGATGGGTGCCGGCATGTCTGGGGTGCCAGACACGAGAGTTGCGGTACGCGTGTAGGCAGTGGGTTTAACGATCTCCCTATCGAACCATAACTCCACGTCCTCACGCACGCTGATAGTATACCGGACCGCGTACTTGGTCTTCCCCATCGCATACGCCACTGCCCAGACAAAATCATTGAAGTTGGTCCTGCCGTTGCCCAGGATTTGAAATGAACTGACGAGGGTTGTAGATTGTGATCTGGTGATCGTCAAGGGGACTGCCTTCGCCGTCGTGTTCCCGATGTAAGTGCTTCCGGCAGCCCGAGCAGCGGGCGCCGCGCAGGTCAGGAACGCAATCACTGAGAGATAGATCAATGCTCGGAAGCGTTTCATTTTGCCCTCCCTGGTAGTTTGGTGTTGGACTGGTCATCAGTTGACCAATTCCTAACTAAGAGAACACCGCTCCCGCGGTTTTTCCGACGCGGGTTTGGCGGATTTCGTTGGTTTGTGTTTGCTCTCCGAACGCGCTATAATGACAGCGAGGTGACGACCATGTCTACCACCATGACCCTGAAAGAAGCTCAGGCCGCGTACGCGCTGACCATCGAAACAAGCCAGGCAAGCCAGGGGCCGATCTTCGTCGAGCACGAGGGTCGGCCGGTGGCGGTCATCTTGAGCGTCGAGGATTACGAACAACGTTCCGATGCCTGGCAACAAGAGCAACTGCGACGGTTGGAACCCAACCGCTCTGCCTTTCGACGACTGCTGCCCGAGTTGTTGAAGACTCACAACGGCCAGTTCGTGGCGATCTACCGCGGCAGGTTGGTGGATGCGGATCCGAACCGGATCACCCTGGTTCGACGTACGCGCAGTCGAGGCTATCGTCCTGTTTATATCCAGAAAGTGACGGCGGAAGCGCGCATTGTTGAGTTCCCCTCTCTCGAAGAGGCCTGGCATGTATCGCTATGACCTCAACGCAACCCCGCCGGCAGCGTATCTGCCGGTCCGGATCACCAATCCAGATACCGGGGCGTCGGTCGATCTGCCGGCCAAGATAGACAGCGGGGCAGCCATGTCAGTTCTGCCCCAGACTACCATAGTCGATCTCGAGTTGGAACCGACAGGCGATGTTCTGGCCAGCGGTTACGATCGGCGGGTAGCCTTACTGCCCACCTACAGCGTCATCTTCGAGATTGAAGGTTATACTATCCAAGACGTCGAAATCGCGGCGTCACCGAGAAAGGACGTTCTCCTGGGTCGCGACGTTCTGAATCACTTCATCCTCACCCTCGATGGCAAGAACCTCACGTTCGACCTCAAAGATCCCTAAACGGCGTGGCGGCCGGACGTCCTTTCTCCCAGGTGGCGGCGTTCAGGCTGCCGTATCGCCCTCTGCCACCGACTGGCTGAGGCGCAGGCGCATCACCTTGAACTGCGCCCTTCTCCAGCCGGCCTGATCTGAAATGCGTTCCTACAAGAAAGAACACCGCTTCCGCCGTTTTTCCGACGCGGGTTTTAGAGGGTTTTATGATGTGCTATCATTCTACCACGAAGCACCCTCCATATCAATGCGCCAAAACCTCGAATCGCACCCACTCAAAAGAGCCGAGTTGACGAACGTAAGGGAGTAGGGTAGAATCAGACTGTATGAGTGCGAGAAGGTGCGACGATGAAATTTCCGTACGGCATCAGCGATTTCTACCAGGTAATCACCGAAGGCTACTTCTACGTAGACCGCACCGGCGCCATTCCGCTGCTCGAGGAGTTGGGCAAGCAATTGCTCTTCCTGCGGCCGCGACGCTTCGGCAAGTCGCTGCTGCTCACGACTCTGGCGAACTACTACGACGTCGCCAAAGCCGGCGAGTTCGCGCGGCTGTTCGGCCAACTCGCCATCGGCCGCAGCCCCACCCCGCGCCACAACCAGTATTTCGTGATGCGCTGGGACTTCTCCCTGGTCGCCGCCTACGGCAGCGCCGACGAGATCGCCCAGGCGTTACACGATCACGTCAATGCGCGAATTCGTGATTTTGCCGCTTCCTACCGTCAACTGCTGCCCCAGGCCATCGAGATCAATCCCAGGAACGCTATCGCCTCCTTCCAGTCCGCGCTGACCGCCGTGCAGCAGACTCCCCACAAGCTCTATCTGCTGATTGATGAGTACGACAACTTCGCCAACGAGCTGGCGATGGGCGGCCAGCCGACCGGCAAGGAACGCTACGACGCCCTGCTGCGCGGTGAGGGTGCGCTCAAGACCCTCTTCAAGGCGGTCAAGGGCGCGGCCAGCGGCTTCGGCCTGGATCGCGTCTTCATCACCGGCGTCTCGCCCATCGTCCTCAGCGACCTGACCAGCGGCTACAACGTCTCCGAGACGATCAGCGGCCAGCCGGAGTTCAACGATCTGTGCGGCTTCCGCGAAGAAGAGATCGCGGCCACCCTGCGCCAGATCGCCGCCGTCTGCCGCTGGCCGGCCGAGCGCGCCGACGAGGCGCTGGAGATGGTACGCACCTTCTACAACGGCTACCGCTTCACCACCGCGGCCGACGCTGAGCGGGTCTACAACCCCACCCTGGCGCTCTACTTCTGCAAGCACTTCCAGCGCACCTGCAGCTATCCCGAAAACATGCTCGACAGCAACCTGGCCATGGATCGCGGCAAGATCGCCTACATCGCGAGCCTGCCGGGCGGCGGCCAGATGCTATTGGACATCGTCAACGGTGCGCCGCCGGTGGCGCTCTCGGCGCTGGCCGACCGTTTCGGCGTCGAGGACATGCTGGCGGCGGTCAAGGATGCGCCGTTCATGGCCTCCTTCCTCACCTACTTCGGCGTGCTGACCTTCGCCGGCCGCACCCCCACTGGCAGGTTGACCCTGGATGTCCCCAACCTGGTGGTCCGCAAGCTCTACATCGAGCGCATCCAGGACTTGCTGCTCCCCGACAAGCGCGGCCAGGACGAAGGGCGGCAGATCGTCGACCAGTTCTTGCTCACCGGCGACCTGGAGCCGTTGAGCGCCTTCGTCGAACAACGTTACTTCAAGGTCTTCGATAATCGCGACTATCGGTGGGCCAACGAGCTGACGGTCAAGACCGCTTTCTTGACCCTGCTCTTCAACGACATCGCCTACATCATGGACTCCGAACCCGCGTTGGCGCGCACGTATGCAGATTTGACGCTGATCGTGCGACCGGAGATGCGCCAGTATCAACTGCCGGATCTGCTGTTCGAGTTCAAGTACGTGGCGCTGGCTGACGTCGAGTTGAGCAGGGAGCAAGCGCGGGCATTGAGCGCGGCCGAGGTGAGGACGTTGGCCCCGGTGCAGGCGAAGCTGACCGCGGCGCGGGCCAGGCTGGCCGGCTACCGCCAGGTGTTGCAGCAGCGTTACGGCGAGCGCCTGCGTCTGCGCAGCTATGCCGTCGTTGCCCTCGGCTTCGACCGGCTGACATGGGAGTAGGGGCGGGTTTCGCCGCATCGAAGGCGGGCTCGCCTTTGCGGTGGTACGTGCATAGCCGCCAGATCGGCGTTGAGCACGCAAAACCCGCCCCTACATGTCTCCTTCCCCCATCAGCCCAAACCCCGCCCAATACAGCGGATGGCGAGACGCCGGCTCGGCCAACAGTTCCAATTGCGCGCCGCGCAGCGCCGCGACCTTGCTCTCCCCCGCGACCAGCCGGCGATAGAAGCCCTCCATCAGCCGCGCGGTTGCCTCATCGGGCACGGGCCACAGGCTGGCGACCAGGGAAGCCGCGCCCGCCCGGAGGAACGCCTGGCTCAAGCCGAACAGATCGCCCCCGCGCAGGTCGCCGGCGCCGGTCTCGCACGCGCTCAGCGTAACCAGACTCGCCTGGCGCAGGTCCATCCGCTCCACATCGGCCAGGGTCAGCCAGCCATCGGCCAGCCGCAACGCCGAGAAGAGCGGGTTGTCCTGCCGGAAGACGCCGTGGGTCGCCAGGTGGAGAATGCCGGCAGCCGGCGCCAGCTCTCGCAGATGGGCTTGCGTCGCGTCGCCGGCGAGCAGCAAGGTGGGGATGATGCCGGTGTGTGGGATGGAGGCGAGGAGGAGATCGTAGATGGCCTGCGCCTCGGCCAGCGCCGCGGGCAAGCGGCCGTCATGGTCACAGCCCACGATGAGCGCACGACCTGGAGAGACCTTTAGGGTCTCGGAGACCCCAAAGGTCTGGTCGAAGGTCTGGTCGCGCAGCAGCCATCCGGCCGCCGGCAGGTAGACGATCTCGCAGCGCTCCAGCAGATAGCCTTCCCCATCGTGCAGGGCGTGGAAGGGGAGGTGGTAAAGAAGGTCGTGCGGAACGATGTAGAGGCGACGGAGACTCTCAGGCCACGCGCCAGGCGCTTCGGGAGCCCCGGCCGCATGGCAAAGCCTCTTCACCAGCGCCCGGTAGAACCATGCCAGGTGTTCCCCTACTTCATCGCTCTCGCGGCGCAAGGCGAAGCGCAGCCGGTCCAGTCGTTGCCGCACATCTGCCACAGAAGCCAGATGGGGCGCCGCGGCCGCGTGCCGCCGATCCACATGGAAACCCACCACCTGGTCCCGAGCGATGAAGCAGGCAAGCAGCGCCTCGTCATCGGCCAGGCGAGCCTGCACCGTGGCAAGATCGGCCAGGGGCACCAGCCCGGCGCCGGCGAGCTGGGCCGTGCTGCGGATCAGATCGGCCAAACGACGCTCGGCCGCGGCCAGACCCGATAACGCGGCTGTCTCGTCAGGGCCGCCCCGCGCCGCGGCCAAAGGATCCCCCGGCTCGGCCGCCCAGCGGCCGCGATCCAGTCGGCTGTAGAGCCAGTTCCACTCGTCCCGCCGCTCCGTCAGCTCGGCCGCGACGCCAGGCCCATCCTCCCCACTGTCGGGCCGGTCCGCAGCCAGCGAGAGCAGCCGGCCTGCGCTGGCCCGCGCCGCCTCGGCCGCGGCGAATGCTGCCGCCAGGTCGCCGCGGCCGAGATGGAGCAACACCGCGGCCTGGTGACCAGCCAGTTTGTCCGTCAGAAAGGCAGAGCGCACCTCGCTGCCCCCCAGGCCCAGGCTGGCGCGCGTCGCCGCGTCCATCGCCTGCCGGTACCAGGCCAGCGCCGCAGCAGCATCTCCCTGCGTCTCGGCGAGCCGGCCCAGGCCAAGCTGCGCCCGGTAGGTCAGATCGGCCAGGCCGGCAGGGCCGACGACGTCGAGGGCCTCGTGATAGGCCGCGGCCGCTTCATCTGGCCGGCCTGACGCCTGATAGCAGTCGGCCAGGATCAACCGCGCGGCTGCACGCTTGATCGGAAAGGGTCCGCTGGCCAGCGCAGCCAACCCACGTTCAGTGCAAGCCACCGCCGCTTCCAGTGCGGCGTCGGCGAGGTGGAAACCGGCCTCCTGCAGATCGAACTGCGCCAGTTGCACCGGCAGAGGCCCGGTTTGGGCCAAATCTGCGCGCGCCTGCTGGATCAGGCGGCGGGCTTCCTCGCCCTCGCCCAGGCGGTGATACGCTTGCGCGGTTTCGCTGTCGGCCAGTGCGGCCTGGCGCACGAGGCCGCACTGCACCAGGACCGCACGAGCGGCCGCGTTGTGCTCGATGACCTCGGGCAGCAAGTTCAGCTTGAGATAGACGCCAGCGCGATGCCAATCGGTCACCGCGACTTCCATCTCGTTACCCAGAGACGCAAAACCCTGGCGGCTGCGCTCCAGCTCGGCCAGCGCCTGGCGATAGTGGCCGGCGCGGGTGTACAGCAAGCCCAGGTTGAGCCGGCTGCGCGCCAGTTCCATCGTCTCGCCGTGCCGCTCGAACACGGGGAGCGTCTCCATCAAGGTCGCGATGGCGGCCCGGTAGCTATCCAGGTTCTCCAGGATCAGCGCGCGGTTGACATCGAAACGGGCGACCATGACCGCATTGTCCAGCGCCGACGCGATCTCTCGACCGCGGTCGCAGGCGGCCAATGCCGCGCCGTAGTCGTCCAGATGGCGATGGAGCACTGTCGCGTTCATCTCCAGCGAGGCCAGGAAGCGGGTGGGGCCAGAGGCCGCGAGCGCCGGCCGCGCCAGCTCAGCTTCGGCCAGAGCCTCCTCCAGGCGGCCCAGGTCGGTCAGCACGCCGACGCAATTGGCGTGCAGCCGGCCGGCCTCCAGGCTCAGCCCGGCCTGCTCGAACGCGGGGATCGCCCCGCGATAGAGCGCCAGGCATTCGGCGTATTCACCGCCGAAGAAGCGGGCGTTGCCGGCCGCCCAGGCGGCCGTGGCCCGGCAGAGAGGATCGGAGGAGCCCGCGGCGACTTCCTCGGCCAGGTCGGCAAGACGTCTCGCGGTGAGAGGATCGGTGCGCAAGAGGGCATCGCCGCGCGCCTTCAGGGCTTGGACCAGGGACAAAGTTGGCGCCTGACGCTGGGGCGTCGGGCGCCAACTTTCTAGAGAACCACCTCGACCCATAATTCGGCCCCGTTCCGCCGGACACACAGAAAGTACGTTCCCGGCCTCAGCCGGTCGAAGGCGAAGTAGCCAGACTCGTCGGCCAGCAGACTATCCAGCAGTTCGGACTGGCTCCAGAGCTCGACTCCGCTCGGCGCGCCGGCTGGCTCCACCTTGCCCCCCAGCCGCCGGCGACGATAGCCGCCGGTGGCGGGCTGCACATCGAGCGCGATCTGCACCCCTTCCGCGGCGTAGAGCTGCACCGCGGCTTCGCCCCCGCGCAGGGCCGGAACGGGACGCACCGCAGGCGTCGCCGCGGCCCACAACACCCGATCAACCAGGTCGGTCAGCGCGTTCCTGGCCCGATCCCACATATCGGCCGGCGACATGCTTGCCTTCTGTTCGGACGCTGCATACAGCGCCAGCTCCCGCGTGCAATGGGGACACTCGCGCAGATGCAGCGCCAGGGCAAGCCGATCGGCCGGCGACAGACGCCCCAGATGATAATCGCCCAGGGCCTCGGGCTGGGGACACGAACGGCGGTAGAACACGTCCGATAGCAGTTCGTCCATACGCGTCATCGCACTCTCCACAACAGAGAACACCGCAGCACGGCGTTTTCCGACTCATCTTCAAGATACCGCTCGCTCGGGCCGGTCTCCTGACCGTGCCCGGCTCGATCGAAGACCGGCCTCAGCATCTTTTCTAGAAAGGCCTCAATCCTCAAGATATTGGCGCAAGCGCGCATCGTTCTGCAGGCGTTTCTTGACGCGCTCTTTGATGCGCGAGACCTCGGCCGCATCTCGGAAGTGCTGCGGACAGCGCCGCGCGATCTCGCGCGGGGGCAGATCATATTCATAGCTCAAGCGCAGCGCCAGCCATTCGGTCTCATCGTGGACCAGGCTATGGATGTGGTCGGCCAATTCTTGCCGGGCCACGTTGGCCAGGTAGTCCGGCGCAGCGCCGGTCCCGGGTCCGCCGAAGGACGCGGTCGAAGGGCCGCTGCCCGGTTCAGGGTCTTCTCCATTGGGATCATCTGGCCGGGGTTCCCAGCGCATCCCCAGGCCGCGGCGCTCGCGCTCGAGGCGGCGGCGCTCGTTGATGAGCAGGTTGACGGCGGTGGTGCGCAGGAAGGCCAATACGCTGCCCAGGGTGGGAAATTCCCCGGCAGTGAACCGGTCGGCCGTCGCCGCACGATGGAAGCGCAGGAAAGTCTCCTGCACCAGGTCATCAGGGTCAGGCGCACGCCCCAGCCAGTGGCGCACCAATGCCTGGTACTGAGCATAGAGGGCGCTCCAGGCCGCGGCGTCCCGACCCGCGATGGCGCGGCGGAACAGCTCCAGGCAATAGCGCGGGTCACGGCGCTCAGCCGCGGCCGATTCCTGGCGACAGCGCACGGCCAGCTCCGCGACACTCATCGCGCTGGCCGCGGACGAGAGGTCAGATTGGTTCATCTTCGGACCATGGCTCCTGGATGCAGCCGGGCAGATGGATGGGGGGCGGTAGATGCCTGGCGGATCGCATCTTATCACGGATGGATGCGGCGGACAAGAAGCCTACCCAAGCCCTGCCGCCGCCCTCCCCCGCGCCCAGGCGGCCGGCCTCAGCGGAAAGTTGGCAACTTGCGCTACGGCGCAAATTGCCAACTTTGGAGACTCGATCCGGTGGTCGCGCCGGTCGGCGCGGCCGAGCTGCGGCAGCTCTGGTTGACGGTCAGGGCCGCTGCGAGCCCGCGTGGCGCTCAACTCTCGGTCATCCTCGGGCTATCTCAGTTCCCTGATGACCATCTACCTGGGTCAGGACGTCCACCCCGCACCCCTCACCGAGATGGCCAGCGCCGACGCGGTGTTTTCGCTCGAATGACGCCTCAGAAGCGCGACTCCGCAGTCAAGCGTACCAATGCTTCTGAGAGAGGATATTGAGGTCTGTCGGCCGCAGCCGCACAAAACCCTCAACACACCACCCGAACCACCCCAACAGGAAGTAGAGCGCTCATCTCGCGACCCGCGGCTTGTCTCTTTCCGCCAAGAGCGGTATGATCTACCTGGAACCTTCGATGAGCTTTGTGCGTCGAAAGCGTGAAACCGCGTCGGCGCCTGACTGATTCCAGGTAGGCTGGGCCCTGATCTCAGGGAGCCTGGAATGCCCCATTCTTGTGATGCGCACAGCGGAGCGTTGAGGCATCATGAGAGGGGAAGGGTAGAGGGAATGGTCGTGTTGAGACTGATTCGGCGACGCTTGTTCCTTGTCAGCGCTGGCCTGCTGATCTGGCTGGTCGCGCTGGCCAGTTTTGTCATGCTCGCTGACCTGCCCGACCCCAAACACGCCAACGGGCAAACCACCTCGCCCAGCATTCTGATCCTCGACCGCCACGGCCGGTTGCTCTATGAGGTGATTGACCCCAACGGCAGCAAACATGTGCCGCTGCCGCTGGCCGACATTCCTCTGACGTGCCGGCAGGCGATCATCGCCACCGAAGATAGCCGATTCTATCAGCACCGGGGCGTGGACCTGCTGGCGATCGTGCGCACCGCGTGGCTGAATCGGAATGACCTGGCCGCGATGCCCGGCGCCAGCACGCTGACCCAACAACTGGCGCGCAACCTTTATCTCCCAGCCGACGAGCGGAGCGAGCGGTCGCTGCGGCGTAAGCTGCGCGAGGCGTGGCTGGCCTGGCGACTGGAGCAGCGCTACAGCAAAGATGAGGTCCTGGCGCTCTACTTGAACACCACCTACTTCGGCCACTTCGCCGTCGGCATCGAAGCCGCGGCGCAAGCCTATTTCGGCGTGCACGCCCGCGACCTGGACCTGGCCCAGTGCACCTTGCTGGCTGGCCTGCCGCAATACCCCGCGGGCTACAACCCGCTCGAGAATCCTGAAGCTGCCCGCTTTCGCCAGAAGGTTGTATTGGGTCTGATGGTCAAAGACGGCCACATCAGCCAGGGTCAGGCCGAAGATGCGTTGGGGGAACGGCTGGCATACGCCAGCGCGCCCTTCGCCATCGAAGCGCCGCATTTCGTCATGTGGGCGCAGGCCGAGCTGGAACGGCTGGTCGGCCGCGAACGCGTCCGCGGCGGCGGCCTGCGTGTGACAACCACGCTGGACCTGGATTGGCAGCGCCAGGCCGAGGAAATCGTGCGACGCCGCCTGGCGCAGTTGCGACCGTGCGCAGCCGGCGCCCATGGCCCCGCCTGCGACCCGGCTGCCAGCCCCGATCGCCGCGTGGATCATGCCGCGCTGGTCAGCCTCGACCCGCAGACCGGCGCAGTGCTGGCGATGGTTGGCAGCCCGGATTACTTCGATGCCGGCCGCAGCGGCGCGGTGAACGCCAGCCTGGCCTTGCGGCAACCTGGCTCGGCCATCAAGCCGCTCACCTATGCGGCCGCGTTCGACCCCGAACGCGCGGCCCGCGCGGGTCAACAGCCCTGGACGGCCGCCACGCTGATCGCTGATCTGCGCACGGTGTTCCTGACCGCTGAGGGCGAGCCCTACGTCCCGCACAACTACGACCTGACCTACCACGGCCCGGTGCTGGCTCGCGCGGCCCTGGCCAACTCATACAACATCCCCGCGGTCAAGGCGCTGCAGTTCATTGGCGTGGATGCGTTAGTGGACCAGGCGGCGAGGATGGGGATTCCGCTGATTGCGGATTTCAGACTGCTTGCGTCCCGCGCAGCGGGATTGCAGTCTGTGGATTCCCCCCTCGCCAATCCGCAATCCGAAATCGCCAATCCGCAATTCGGTTTGGCGCTTACCCTGGGCGGCGGCGAAGTGCGCCTGCTCGACCTGACCGCGGCCTACGCTGCCTTCGCCAACGGCGGGCAGCGCGTGACGCCGTTCGGCATCGAGCGGATCGAGACGCTGGACGGGGAGACGATTGCAGATTGCAAATTGCAAACTGCAAATACGGATGAATCAGAAGCACGCAGTACGGAATACGCAATACGCACTACGCAATACGCGCTACGTACTACGCAATACGCAATAGATTCGCGCGTCGCCTACCTCATCAGCGATATCCTCTCCGACAACATCGCCCGTATCCCATCGTTCGGCGAACAGAGCGCGCTCGAGATCGGCCGGCCGGCCGCGGCCAAGACCGGCACCACCAGCGACTGGCGCGACAACTGGACCGTCGGCTATACGCCCGACCTGGCGACCGGCGTCTGGGTGGGCAATGCCGACAATGCGCCGATGAAGGATGTCAGCGGCGTCACCGGGGCCGGCCCCATCTGGCGCGACTTTATGACGAGTGTCTTGCGCAACACCCCGCCGCGCCACTTCGCGCGTCCCGATGGCCTGGTGCGCGTGGAAGTTTGCGCCGATTCAGGGCTGCTGCCGGGAGATAGCAGACTGCGAATTGCAAATGGGCAAATGACAGATGGGCAAATTGCAAATCGCAAATCTGTGCAGAGCAATGTCACCGTGTCACCTGGTCACCCTGTCACCGTGTCACCCTGCCCGCACCGTCGCTTCGAATGGTTCATCACGGGCACAGAGCCAACCGAAGTGGACGAGATGCACCGCCAGATCGCATTCGACGTTCGCACCGGCCAGCCCGCCGGCGATGACGCGCCCCTCGCCGCGGTCCGCTGGCAGACCGTGTGGGTGATGCCAGACCAATACCGGGAGTGGGCGGCCGAGAACGGCATCCCGCAGCCGCTCCTTCCTGGAACTCTCGCACCCACCTTCCAACCTCCAACCTCCAACTTCCAACATCCAACCTCCAACCTCCAACTCGCCAGCCCCGATCCCAATCGCACGTATCGCATTGATCCCGGCCTGCCGCTCGACGTGCAGAAGCTGCCGATCTCTGCGCGGCCCGGACTAGACCTGTTGGCCCAGGGTGCGCCGATCACGCTGCTCGTGGATGGCGCGCCGATCGCAACCCTGACCGGCCCGGAGCACACGGCGTGGTGGCAGTTGGCGCGCGGGCGGCATACCTTCCAGGCAGTGGCCACAGGAAGGGATGGCGTCCGCGTGACGAGCGAAGAGGTGGAAGTGTATGTTGAGTAATCCAGCCAGGGCGCATAACGGCAAGGATCGCGCCCGACGGCCGCAACCTGGAAGGAGCCAGACCATGCGTTCAGATCGCACCTCAACCTTAACCTCAGCCTTGACCTTGACCTTCGTCCTCCTGCTCGCGCTTTCTCCCATCCTGAGCGCGTGCGGGCCCAGGCCGGCGCCGACCGCCACACCCACGGGTCTGCCGCCGACGAGCGTTCCGCCCAGCGCCACACCGCCGATGAAGGCCCTGCCGACCGACACCCCGGTTCCCACCCCCACGCGGCCGGCGCTGCCGCCCGTGGTGGTGGGCATCACTCCCGATCGCGGGGAGGAACAGGTATTGGCCGCACCGGTGACGATCACCTTCGACCAGGCGATGGATCCCGCCAGCACCAGCTCGGCGTTCAGCATCGAGCCGAAGGTGCCCGGCGAGGTGAAGGTGACAGGCAACCAACTGATCTTCTCGCCCACCGAGCGCCTCCAGCGCGGAGCCGAGTATCGGGTCACGCTCGCCAGCACCGCAGCGAGCGCGGCCGGCCAGAAGCTGCAAGCGCCGATCTCGTTCAAGTTCGCCACAGCCGGCTTCTTGCAGGTGACGAACTCGTCGCCTGCGGCCAACAGCAAAGACGTGCCCGTGGACAGCCCGATCACTGTGGCGTTCAACCGGCCCGTCGTGGCGTTGATGGGCGTGACCGATCAGGCCAAGCTGCCGCAGCCGCTCATCATCACCCCCACTGTCGTTGGACAGGGGGAATGGCTGAACACCAGCATCTATCGCTTCACCCCGCGCGCTGGACTGGCCGCATCTACGCTCTACACCGTCACCGCGCCGGCCGGGCTGACAGATACCACCGGCGGCATCCTGGCCGAACCGTACACGCTGACTTTTCGCACGACGGTCCCGACGGTGCTCTCCTGGTCTCACCGGCCGCTGGCTGCGTGGGG
>Ga0194113_10004039_pt1 | contig 19337 bp, 18 predicted proteins | sample TA2MahC200mmetaG_FD_146193 | JGI IMG/M metagenome (GOLD analysis project Ga0194113, IMG submission 146193) | Freshwater microbial communities from Lake Tanganyika, Tanzania - TA2015017 Mahale Deep Cast 200m | ecosystem: Environmental > Aquatic > Freshwater > Lake | place: Tanzania: Lake... | reverse complement strand
GCGCCAGGGATTGACCAGCGCATACTCCTGCTCCCGGCGCTCGACCTTGACGCGCTGGTTGATCGTCAGGTAACATCAATCGTAGCAGCAATGCGCAAAGGGGGTCACGATGTGCCCGGGCCGGCCCATCTGTGTCGTGGTTTGACTTGACGTGAGTCAGTGCTAGGATTTCAGTCATGCTAAGGACGCTACTCATCGCCGTGTCAGGTTTGCTCCTCATCGCTCCACTGTGCGGCACCAGCACGACCGTGACCTTCACTTACAGCAATCAGGACGTCGGTCCCGTTACGTTCTCGTCGCGGATGGGCACGACCGGTCTCTGGCTGGACACGGACATCCTGGTCCCCGCAGATTCCAGCATGACCACTGCTCCGCACGCAGTTGGGAGGGACTACTGGTTTTCCTGCCTCGTGAAAGACGCGCAGAGCCTGACTCTCGACAGCGTCGTCATTGCCGGCTACCAGTGGAAGGCGGGGAGTTCGGTCAATTGGACCTGGGACGGCACCGAACTCACGCCGTACGTGTTCATCCCCTGACCGCATCGCACATCCCGCGAACCCTGACTCGATCACAAGGACGCCAAGGTACGAAGCGGATTCAATCGAGCAGTGGTTCCGCCCCGCAGAAGTCAGGGGACAGTCCATCGTAGTAGCTGCGTTAGATCCGCTGCGGGACAGTCCCCGATGCCCGAAAACTCAGACAGCAGAAGCCAGGACCCTCGGCGGTGGTTTCACTTCCGATTGCCGAATGTCGAAAGAGAAACGCGGCACGGGAGAGCGTGCCGCGTTGGAGTCGCAGTTTGCTGCTAGCTCAAGCTACCAGCGGTAGTGGGCGAAGGCGCGGTTGGACTCGGCCATCTTGTGCGCGTCTTCCTTTTTCTTGACCGCCGCTCCCTGGTTGCGGCTGGCGTCGAGCAGCTCGGCGGCGAGCTTCTGAATCATCGTGTGCTCGTTACGGGCCCGGGCGGCCGTGATGGTCCACTTGATAGCGAGAGCGTCGCGCCGCTTGGGCCTGACTTCCATCGGTATCTGGTAGGTGGCGCCACCGACGCGGCGCGGCCGGACTTCAAGCACCGGCTTCACGGCGTTCATAGCCTTCTGGAACACGGCATAGCCGTCTTCCTTGGCTTGTTCTTGGGCAAGGTCGAGCGCGCCGTAGAAGATGCGCTGAGCTGTGGTCTTCTTGCCCGCCCACATCAGGTTGTTCATGAACTTGGTTACGAAGGTCGAGTTGTAGCGCGGATCTGCGGCTATCGGCCGCTGTTCGGCAGAGCGTCGTCTTGACATAGCGTCTCCTTACGACGCGGCGCCCGGCTTGGGCCGCTTGACTCCGTACTGACTGCGCGCCTGGCGTCGGCCGTCAACGCCGGTGGTGTCGAGCACACCACGGACGATGTGGTAGCGCACGCCCGGCAGGTCTTTGACGCGGCCGCCGCGCACGAGCACAATCGAGTGTTCCTGCAGGTTGTGTCCCTCACCCGGGATGTAGCAGGTGACCTCGGAACCACCGGTGAGACGCACCTTGCAGACCTTGCGCAGCGCCGAGTTAGGCTTCTTTGGCGTAGTCGTGTAGACCCGCGTGCATACCCCTCGCTTCTGAGGGTTGCCCTTGAGCGCCGGCGTCTTGGACCGGCTGTGGATCGGCTCGCGCGCTTTGCGAACGAGCTGGTTTACTGTCGGCATGCTATAATGCCTCCTCTACCTTCTCCTGCGACTCTTCGGCGGCGAGTTTGATGCGGGCGTAGTCACGGTAACCAGTGCCCGCCGGAACCAGCCGACCGACAATCACGTTCTCTTTCAGTCCTTTGAGCTTGTCTTCTTTGCCGGAAATCGCTGCCTCGGATAGCACCCGCGTCGTCTCCTGGAACGATGCCGCCGAGAGGTAGCTTTCGGTCAGGAGCGCGGCCCGGGTGATGCCGAGTAGTATCGGCTGGAAGGTGGCCGGACGCATGTTCTCGGCGATCAGCTTCGCGTTCTCGTCAAGCAACCGGCGCCGTTCAACGATTTCGCCCTCGATGAAGTTCGAGTCCCCGGCATCCTCGACCTTCGCTTTGCGCAGCATCTGGCGGACGATGACCGAGATGTGCTTGTCGTTGATCTTCACCTTCTGCAGCCGGTACACGGCCTGGATCTGGTTGGTAAGGAACTCCTGTACCGCCAGCCAACCTCGCACCCTGAGCACGTCGTGCGGGTCGACCGAACCTTCGCACAGCTTTTCGCCGGCGTGAACTCGGTCACCGGTCTGAACCAGCAGGTACTTGCCGTACGGTATCTCGTATTCCTTCTCAGTGCCGCCTTCGGAGATCACCTTGACCTCGCGAATACCCTCGCGCGGCTCGCCGACGTTGACGGTCCCGTCGATTTCGGAAATCGTCGCCGGCTCTTTGACGCGCTTCGCCTCAAACAGCTCGGCGACCTTGGGCAAACCACCGGTGATGTCGCGGGTCCGCCCCATCTCACGCGCCAGCCGGGCCAGGGTGTCGCCGGGCAGCACCTGGGACTTATTGTCGACCACAAGATACGCCCCGGCCGGGAGCGCGTGCGCTTCCAGCACCTTGCCCTTGGGCCCGACGATGGCGACGCGCGGGTGAAGCCGGTGGCCTCGGTCTTCGGTGATGATCCGCTGCATCCGCTCGGTTCGCTCGTCGATGTCCTCGCGCAAAGTGACCCCTACCTCGACATCGTGGTACAGGATCTCGCCTTTGGAACGGGCCAGAATCGGGATCGAGTAGGGTTCCCATTCGAACAGGGTATCGCCCTCCTTCACCTCCTGCCCGTCGTGGACGCGGACGGTGGCTCCGGCCGGTACGCTGAAGGGAACCATGCGATCCGGCGCAAGCAGCACCAGCCGCCCCTGGTCCGGGGCGACCGTCTCGCCGTCGGTCCGCTTGACCGTCACCAACCCTTCGTACTTCACCTTGCTCACGAACTTCGCGGTCGCTTTGGTCTGTTCCGCGACACGCGAAGCGACACCGCCGACGTGGAAGGTCTTGAGGGTCAACTGCGTTCCCGGCTCGCCGATGGACTGGGCGGCAACAACGCCCACGGCTTCGCCGACCTCTACGACGGTCCCGGTGGCCATGTTCCGACCGTAGCACTTGACGCACAGACCGGGCCGCGCCTCGCAGGTCAGTGCTGACCGCACCCGCACCGTCTCGATTCCGTAGTTCTCTATTTCCTCGGCCGCCTCGTCGCTGATCGATTCCCCGGAATGGACCACCACCTCGCCCGACACCGGGTTCACGACATCGTCGAGGGAGAACCGTCCGGCGATTCGCTCGGACAGCGGTTCCACTATATCCGCTCCTTCGCGCAAGGCCGAGACCTCCTGCCCGAGGATCGTACCGCAGTCCTCAGTCGTGATAACGACGTCCTGCGCCACATCAACGAGCCTGCGGGTCAGGTACCCGGCCTCGGCGGTCTTGAGCGCGGTGTCGGTAAGGCCCTTGCGCGCGCCATGGGTAGAGATGAAGTACTCCCAGACCGACAGCCCCTCGCGGAACGAGCTCTTGATCGGCGTCTCGATTACCTCTTCGCCGACGGAACGGCGCTGCGGTTTTGCCATCAGCCCGCGCATGCCGCCGATCTGGGCCGCCTGGGTACGCGAGCCGCGCGCACCCGAGTCAATCAACATGAACACCGGGTTGAAGCCGGCCTGGTCCTCGCTCAGACGTTTCATCAGTGCTTCCTCGACTTCGGCGGTCGCGAGCGTCCAGGTGTTGACGACCAGGTTGTACTTCTCGGCGTCGGTCATCAGACCACGGTCATAGGCCTTGTGCACTTTCTTCAGGTCGCGCTCGCTCCGGTCGAGGATGTCGTACTTCTCCTTCGGTACGACGACGTCATCGACGCCGATGGAAAGGCCGGACCGCGTCGCCTGCTCGAACCCGATATCCTTGACCGCGTCGAGCAGTCGCGCAGTCGCTTCAAGCCCCAGCGTCCGGCTGCATGTATCGACGAGCGCCACCAGTTTGTCCTTGGGGTAGTCCTCGTTTACGAACCGCAGCTGTTCCGGCAGAACCTCGTTGAAGAGTGTTCGGCCCACTGTCGTGCTGTAGATCTTGCCGTCGTAGCGAAACTTGATCGGATCGTGGATACCCAGCTCACCCAGGTCATAGGCCGAGTGAACTGTCTCGAAGTCGTCAAACGACCCCACCGATTCGGTCCGGTCCTGACGCTTCCTGGTGATGTAGTACACGCCGATGACGATGTCCTGCGACGGCGTCATCAGCGGACGGCCGTGCGCCGGGGACAGGATGTTGTGCGAGGAAAGAAGCAGCACCGATGCCTCGAGAATCGCCTCGGGGGTCAGCGGCACGTGTACGGACATCGTGTCACCGTCGAAGTCGGCGTTGAACGGTGGACAAACCAGCGGGTGGATACCGATTGCCCGGTGCTCTGCCAGCAGCGGGAAGAATGACTCAACCGAGACCCGGTGCAGGGTAGGTGCGCGATTGAGCATCACCGGATGGTCTTTGGTGACTTCCTCAAGTACCTCCCAGACTTCCGGCGCCTCGCGTCGGTACATGCTCTTCGCCCCGCGTTCGCTTTCGGCCAGGCGACGTTCCTCGAGTCTCCTGAGAATCATCGGCTTGAACAGCTCGAGCGCCATCTCCTTGGGCAGGCTGCACTGGTGGAGTTTGAGCGCCGGGTCGACGACGATGACCGAACGGCCCGAATAGTCCACACGCTTTCCGAGCAGGTTACGGCGGAAACGACCCTGCTTGCCCCGGAGCGCTTCGCAGAGCGACTTCAAGGGACGGTTACCGCGTCCCCGGACCGGCCTGGGCCTCGTCTCATTGGAGAAGAGAGTGTCGACCGCATCCTGCAACATTCGCTTCTCGTTCTTGAGTATTATGTCCGGGGTCCGTATTGACAGCAGATGCTTGAGCCGGTTGTTACGGACAATCACCCGCTTGTAGAGGTCATTCAAGTCCGACGTGGCATAGCGTCCACCTTCGAGGGGAACGAGGGGCCTCAAGTCGGGCGGAATGACCGGCAGCACGTCCAGGATCATCCACTCCGGACGCGCGCCCGAGGCGCGAAATGCCTCGACCACACGCAATCGCCTGAGCAGATTGAATCGGCGCGATGTCTCGTGCTTGATCCGCGCGCGCAGTTCCGCGGCCAGATCGTCGAGCTCAATCCGGGACAAGAGCGTCTTCAGCGCTGGCGCACCGCCAGCCGCCTCGAACCCTTCCGACTTGGGGCCGATCTTCTTCAACTCCTCTTCGGTGATGAGGTCCATCTTCTTGTAAGGAGAGTTGCCGGGTTCGACGACCACGTAGGCCTCGTAGTTGAGGATAGTCTCGACCTGGTTGATGGAGAGCGCAAGCATCAGGCCGATCTTCGAGGGAGGGACCTGGTAGAACAAAGTGTGGGCTACCGGTACGACCAGTTCGACATGACCCATCCGCTGCCGCCGCACCGCCGAAGTCGTGACCTCGACTCCGCACCGGTCGCAGACGATGCCCTTATACCGGATCTTCTTGTACTTGCCGCAGTTGCACTCGTAGTCCTTGACCGGTCCGAATATCCGCTCGCAGAAGAGCCCGTCACGCTCCGGTTTCTGGGTACGATAGTTGATGGTCTCCGGCTTGATGACCTCGCCGCTCGACCAGCTCCGAATCGTCTCGGACGAGGCGATCCGCAGCCGCAGCGAATCGAAGTCGAAGAAATCCCGGTCTGTCATCATGCCGTCTCCTTCCCCCGCTCGGGGATGAGCTCAAGACCAAGCCCCTGCAGCTCCTTGACCAGCACAGCGAACGAGGCCGGCGTACGCGGACGGGGCGGGTTCTTGCCCCGGATCAACGACTCGTAGAGCGCACTGCGGCCATCGACGTCATCGGACTTGATGGTCAGCATCTCCTGGAGCGCGTGCGCCGCACCGTACGCCTCGAGCGCCCAGACTTCCATCTCGCCGAACCGCTGCCCGCCGAACTGGGCCTTGCCGCCGAGCGGCTGCTGGGTGATGAGCGAGTACCGGCCGGTCGAACGGGCATGGATCTTGTCGTCGACCATGTGGATGAGCTTGACCACGTACATCATACCGACGGTGATCTTGCCGCCGAAGCGGTCCCCGGTCCGGCCGTCGTACATCACGATCTTGCCGTCTTCGGGCAATCCGGCCTTGCGCAGCTCCGTCTTGATCTCCTCGGGCGACGCGCTTTCGAACACCGGGCAGAAGGCCTGGTAGCCAAGCACCTTGGCTGCCCAGCCCAAGTGGGTCTCGAGCACCTGACCGAGGTTCATGCGTGACGGCACGCCCAGCGGATTGAGTATCATGTCCACCGGCAGGCCGCGCATGCCGCGGATAGTCTCGCTCGCGTCCTTGCTCTCTGCCTCGACCGATATGTAGGGCATGTCCTCGACCGGCAGAACCTTCGAGACCACACCCTTGTTACCGTGGCGGCCGGCCATCTTGTCGCCCACCGCCAGCTTGCGCTTCTGAGCGATGAATATGGTGATCCACTTCAGCACGCCGTGCGGCAGCTCATCTCCACGCGACACGCGCTCTATCTCCTGGCGACGCTCGTTGTCCGCCTCGGCCAGCGCGTCCTCATAGTCCTTGACTGCCGCCCGGAGCTCCAGTTGCAACTTCGGACTCGAAACGAGTTGCTCGATGTTGCGGAGGTCGGAGAACTCCTCGGAGCGCAGGAACTCGTCGTTCATCGGTTGCCCGGCCTTGTGCAGGATCTTGCCCTTGCCGTCCTTGGCATTGGCTGCAGCCTTCTGACCGCGCAGCACCGAACGCAGCCGCTCATCGCGGCGATCCTGCAGGAACTCCTTCTTCAGGTCGTAGCGGTGGCCAGCTTCAACCACACGCTCCTTTTCCAGCCGTCGGTTCATGGCATCCCCGAGCTTGCGGGAGAGGATTCGCTGCTCGATCACCACGCCAAACACGCCCGGTTCCACGCGCATCGAGGTGTCACGGACGTTGGCCGCCTTCTCGCCGAAGATCGCCCGCAGCAGCCGCTCCTCGGGCGTGAACTCGGTCTCGCCCTTGGGCGTGATGCGGCCGACCAGGATGTCGCCGGGACCAACCTCGGCACCGATCCGGATGACCCCGAACTCATCCAGGTTGCGCAACTCGTCCTCGGTCGCACCCGGGATGTCGCGAGTGATCTCCTCCGAACCCAACTTCGTCTCGCGCGCCTGGATCTCGAACTCGAGCAGCTGAATGGAGGTGAAACCGTCCTCTTTGATCAAGTCCTCGGAAACAATGATGGCGTCTTCGTAGTTGTATCCGCGCCACGGCACGAAGGCAACCAGCACGTTGCGACCCAGAGCGAGCTGGCCGTCCTGGGTGGCCGGCCCGTCCGCGAGCAGGGCGCCTTTCTTGACGCGGTCCCCGGCCCGAACCATCGGCCGCTGCGAGAGGCAGGTGTACTGGTTCGATTTCTTGTACTTCCTGAGCTTGTACTCGGTCGGCCCGCGGTCGGAACGCAGCACGACGGTGCGCGCATCCACCCGCGTTACCACTCCGTCCTCAGGCGCCAGCAGAATCGCGCCCGACTCGGCGGCAAACTTGCCTTCAACGCCGGTCGCGACCAGCGGCTTCTCAGGCAGGAGCAGCGGCACGCCCTGGCGCTGCATGTTGGCACCCATCAGCGCCCGGTCGGCGTCGTCGTGCTCGAGAAAGGGCACCATCACGGTCGAAGGTGCGAAAATCTGCTTGGGCGACACGTCCATGAAGTCGACCTGGTCCGGCGGCAGGGAAACGACGTCGCCCTTGCGCCGACAGATGACGTCTTCGTCGACAAAACGGTGGTCCGACGTCAACTTGCTGGTTGCCTGGGCAATCGCGTAGTGGTCCTCTTCGTCCGGGTTGAGGTAGATCTCCCGACCCTTGCCGACCATCACCTTGCCGTCGCTGACGCGCCAGTAAGGCGTGGTCATAAAGCCGTACTGGTCGACCCGGCCGTATGTGGCAACCGTTGAGATCAGGCCGATGTTGGGTCCTTCCGGCGTCTCAATCGGGCAGATCCGTCCGTAGTGAGAGAAATGAACGTCCCGCACCTCGAAGCCGGCTGTCTCCTTGGTCAGCCCCCCCGGGCCCAGAGTGGAGACGCGCCGTTTGTGCGTAAGCTCGGTCAACGGGTTTGTCTGCTCCATGAACTGACAGAGCTGACTCTGGGTGAAGAACTGCATGATGGCGTTAGCCACCACCCGGGTGTTCACCAGCTCCTGCGGTGTCAGCAGGCTGTCGTCAATGAAGGCGGCCCGCTCCCGGATATTCTGAGCCAGTTGCATCAGGGCAGCCCGGAACTGGTTTTCCAGCAGCTCGCCCACACGCTTCACGCGGCGGGCCGAGAGGTGGTCGACGTCGTCGGCCTGATAGCGGACCGGCTCGGCGACCATTCGCCTTCCCTTGACAGACACTAGCTTCTCGGCATGCTTGCCGCGCCCCTCGTCGTAGAAGGTCATCTCCAGCTCAGAACGGCGTTCGTACCAGTGATATCGATCCGGCAGCAGGTCCTGTCCCTTCAGTTCCCCGAGCACCTTGTCCCGTTCCTCGGAGGAGCCCGCCTGATAGCGGACCTGGTACAGCCGGCCTTCACCGGCAAACAACAGCAGGTGCGAGACGATTGCCAGCACGTCCTTCTGCAGCAGCCCGGTCTGGGTGAGCGGGGTCTTGGCCATCAAACGCTGGTTCAGCTTGTAACGACCGACCGCGCCGAGGTCGAACCGCTTCTGGTCAAAGAGCATGCCCAGTATCACCGACTCGGCCAGCTCGATCGAATGCGGGGCAATCGAGCGCAACCGGTAGTAGATCCGCTTGATGGCATCTTCCTTTGACGTGGTACGGTCGGCACGCAGCGTGTTGGCGATGATGTCGAGTCCAGCCGGGTTCCCATCCACGACCCAACCTTCGGCTACGCCCTTGGACGAGAGGAAATCCAGCAACCCCTCGGTCACGTACTCACCGGCACGTGCCCAGGACTCTCCCGACTCCGACTTGATGTCGCGCGCCACGACCTGTCCCGGCGCAAACGGCTTCTGGACGACCCGAAAGAGCTTGTCGACGATATCTTCGTGCGAGTAGCCGATTGCCCGCATGAAAGTCGCGGCCGAAATCCGCCGCTTCCGGTCAAGCAGGACCACCATCGAGTTGTGCTTGTCCACGACCAGTTCGAACCAGGCGCCGCGCAGCGGTACCAGCAACGCCGAGAACTCGTCGCCGTCCCGGGAGAAGTAGACGCCCGGAGACCGGTGGAGCTGGCTGACAATCACCCGCTCCACTCCGTTGATGATGAACGTACCGGCAGTGGTCATCCACGGCAACTCGCAGACAAAGACCTCCTGCTCGAGTATGTCCTTGACCTTCTCACTGCTGGGTGCGGGCTGCCCTTCGGAGGTCGTAGGCTCCTTCTTGACCATCCGGAACACGACCTTCAGCGGCATCGAGTAGTTAACGCCCTTGGCCATGGCTTCGTCCGGCGAGTACTTCGGCTCACCGAAGCGGTAGCCGACGTAATCCAGCCGGAAGTTCTTGTGCGCGTCCTCAATCGGGAACGTCTCCCGGAGGACGCCCTCGAGCCCGTGCGGCTCGCGCCGGGCCGGGTCGGTCTCAAACTGGGCGAACTCTCGGAACGAATCGAGCTGCAGTGAAAGCAGGCTCGGGATCTCTAAGTGAGTTGTGCTCCTAGAGAAGTCTAGCTGTTCCATTCTGCGAGCCTCCCCCGTGATCGGCCGATAGCCGGACAAACCGCCTGCGAATCACGAACCGCGATGCCGACGCTCGTCACTCGCCGCTTCTACTTGACCTCGACCTTGGCGCCTACTTCCTCGAGCTTCGCCTTGATCTTGGCGGCGTCTTCCTTCGATACGTTCTCCTTGACGACGCTAGGGGTCTTGTCGATGATGTCCTTGGCTTCCTTCAACCCCAGCTGGGTGACTGACCGCAGCTCCTTGAGCACCTGGATCTTCTTGTCGCCGACAGATACGAGAGTCACGGTGAACTCGCTCTGTTCCTCGGCCTTCGCTTCCGCCGGGGCTGCGCCGCCGGCCGCCGGCATCGGACCGGCCGCCATGAACGCCGGAGCCGACACGCCGAACTTGTCCTTCAGGGACTTCACGAGCTCAGCCAATTCGGTAACTGTCAGGCCTTCGATCGTTTCGATGACCTGCTGGATTTTGGTTTCCGCCATCAATCCTCCTGGACTGTTAAACTGCCGCAAGCAACCGCGGCATTCCTATCGATCCCGTCGTTATGAAGCAGCAATTCCCATGCAATTCTGTCTCAGGCTGCGGCCGGTTGCTCCGGCGCGGGAGCAGTCGCTTCCGGGGCCGGAGCGTCAGCCGCCGGCGCCGTCGCCCGCGGCCGGTCTTTGACCTGGTCGAGCACCCAGACGAACTCGGAAAGCAGCCCGTCTAGTGTCGTCACCAGCCCGTAGATCGGTCCCTGCAGCACGCCGACGACCTCGCCGCGCAGTTCGTTCTTGGTCGGCAGCCCGGCGATGAAGTTGAACTGGTCGGCCGGGTACAGGACCCGGTCCAAATAGGCCCCTTTGACTTTCAGGGCCGCCATCTTCTTCATCTGCTCGCGTATGGTGCGGGCCGGCGCAATCGGGTCGTCGACGGCGAACACCAGCGAGGTGGGCCCGGTCAGAAGCTTCTCGATGTCGGCCGGCACGCCGCTCTCGGTCAGCGCCCGCAGCGCCAGCCGGTTCTTCACGACGCGGACCGCAACCTTCGACTCGCCCAACTTGCGTCGCAGCGTGTTGAAGTCGTTGGCGGCGAGCTTCGTGAAATCAACGAAATAGAGCGCCGACGTCTTGCCGATCCTCTCCTTCAGCCCGGCCACCGCATCAATCTTCACCTGCTTGGGCATGGCTAGACTCCCTTCCTGGCTGTATCAAGGAATTCGCGGACGTCGACTCTGACCCCGGGACCCATGGTCGATGACAGCACGATGTTGTGCACGAACTGGCCCTTGGCCGTAGCCGGCTTTGCCCTGACCACTTCGGCTACGAAGCTCCGAACGTTCTCACTCAGCTTGTCCGGATCGAACGACGCCTTGCCCATCAGCGCATGGATGTTCCCAGTCTTGTCGGTCCGGTACTTGATCCGGCCTGCCTTCAGGCTCTTGACCGTTGCGGCCACATCGAAGGTCACGGTCTGGGTCTTGGGCGAAGGCATGAGGCCGCGTGGCCCCAGCACCTTGCCCAGCCGGCCGACTGCCGACATCGTGTCCGGCGTGGCAACCGCGACGTCAAAGTCGAACCAGCCGCCCTGGACCTTCTCCACCAGGTCCTCGAATCCGGCATAGTCGGCTCCGGCGGCTTTCGCCTCGTCCTGCTTCTCGCCCTTGGCGAAAACCAGCACCCTCACCTGCTTGCCGGTACCGTTGGGCAGGGAGACCGTGCCCGAAACGAGCTGGTCGGTCTTCTTCGGGTCGATCCCCAGCTTGATGGCGATGTCGACCGATTCGTCAAACTTGGCTGTGGCCTTCTCCTTGACCAACTGTACCGCCTCGGTCAGTGGATGTAGCTGCTGGTGCTCAAGTTTCTCGGTCAGCGAACGGAACCGCTTGCTGTGCCGCCTCATGATTCCGCCACCTTCATGCCCATAGCGCGGGCCGTGCCTTCGATAATCTTCATGGCGGCTTCGACGTCCGCCGCGTTCAAGTCACGCATCTTCCGTTCCGCAATCTCCCGGACCGCCTTGCGGCTGACCGTGCCGACCGTCGCCCGGTTGGGCTCTCCCGAGCCTTTGGCCAGGCCGGCCGCCTGCTTTAGGAGTACGGACGCGGGTGGGGTCTTGGTGACGAACGTGAACTTCCGATCCGAGTAGACGGTCAGGACGACCGGGATCACCATGCCGGGAGTCTCCTTGCGGGTTGCCTCATTGAAGGACTTGATGAACTCCGCAATGTTCACTCCGTGCTGGCCCAGGGCCGGGCCGACCGGCGGTGCCGCGGTTGCCTGGCCGGCCGGGATCTGGAGTCTCACGACCGCCGCAACCTTCTTAACCATTACTCGCTCCTCCTAAACTCAGATTGGCTGGACGTCAAGGAAGTCCAGATCAATCGGTGTGGGCCGACCGAAAATCGTGACGATGACCTTCACCCGTCGGCGTTCGGCGAAGAGCTCATCGACCGTTCCTGTGAACCCGGCGAACGGTCCTTTGGCCACTTTGACATTCTCACCCTTCTCAAACGGGGCCTCGGGCTCGGCCTGGTCGCGTCCCCGCTCGATCTGCTCGAGCATGGCCGTCACTTCCTCCTCGGACAAGGCCATGGGCTCCAACTTCGTCCCCAGCAGGTGGGTAACTCCGGGAATGGACGTAATGAGCGACAGCGTCTGTTCATTCAGTTCCATCTCCACCACGATGTATCCCGGATACAATCGTCGCTCCTCGGCGACAATCTTCGACTTCCGCACCCGTGCGACCTTCTCAGCCGGCATTATGACGCGGCCGAAAAGGCCGGGCTGGTTCAGGCGTTCGATCGCCTTCTCCAGCAGTTCCTTCACCCGCTTCTCACGGCCGGTGTAGGTGTGGACGACGTAGAACTTCATGTTCAGCCGGCCGGCTACCTGAGGACTATCCCCAGAAGCCGCGAGAAAACGAAGTCGACCACGCCGATGAAGAGGGCCAGCACGGTCGAGAAGAGGATAACCACCAGCGTCGTGGTCAGCAGCTCCTTACGCTGCACCCACGACACCTTCTTCATCTCGGCCCAGACATCGGCCAGGTAGTTTCTTACCCGCTTGATAAGGTCTTTCATGTTAATCTACAGGCCAGGAGGGATTTGAACCCCCAACCTACGGATTTGGAGTCCGCCGCTCTGCCGTTAGAGCTACTGGCCTATTTGACCTCCTTGTGCATCGTGTGCTTCCGGCACGAAGGACAGAACTTCTTCGCTTCGAAGCGCTCGGTCTTCTTCTTGTTCTTCGTCGTGTGATAGTTCCGGTTCTTGCACTCGGGGCACGCCAGTGTGACGAAGTTGCGCATCTCGCCCGGTTACTCGACTATCTGGATGACCGTGCCGGCGCCGACCGTGCGGCCGCCCTCACGGATGGCGAACTTGGAGTTCTGCTCCAGCGCCACTTCGCTGATGAGCTCGATGTCCATGGTCACGTGGTCGCCCGGCATCACCATTTCGACGCCCGCAGGCAGCGTGCAGCTACCGGTGACGTCGGTGGTCCGGATGTAGAACTGCGGCCGGTAACCGGGGAAGAACGGAGTGTGACGTCCGCCCTCCTCCTTGGTCAAAATGTACACCTCGCCCTTGAACTTCTTGTGCGGCTTGATGGAACCGGGCTTGGCGATGACCATGCCGCGCTCAACGTCTTCCTTGGCAACACCCCGCAGCAGCAGCCCGACGTTGTCGCCGGCCCGCGCGTCTTCGAGGATCTTGCGGAACATCTCCACGCTCGTCACGACGACCTTGTCGTGCTTCCCGAAACCGAGGATTTCCACTTCCTCGCCGGCCTTGAGCAGGCCCCGGTCAACTCGACCGGTCACGACCGTACCGCGTCCGGTGATCGAGAAGATGTCCTCGATCGGCATGAGGAAGGGCTTGTCGGTGATTCGCACCGGTTCCGGTATGAACGAATCGAGGGCCTCGACCAGCTTGAGAATGGCATCGAAGTCCGGTCCTTCATCAGCGCTTATCGCCTTGATCGCACTGCCCCGGATAATCGGTGTCTTGTCGCCGGGGAATCCGTACTTGGTGAGGATGTCACGGATTTCCAGCTCCACCAGGTCAATCAGGTCCGGGTCGTCGACGAGGTCTACCTTGTTGAGGAACACGACCATCGCCGGGACGTTCACCTGAGTGGCCAGCAGCACGTGCTCGGTCGTCTGCGGCATCGGGCCGTCAGCGGCCGAAACCACCAGGATGGCGCCGTCCATCTGTGCCGCGCCGGTGATCATGTTCTTGATGTAGTCGGCGTGGCCCGGGCAGTCGATGTGTGCGTAGTGCCGCTTGTCCGACTCGTACTCGACGTGCGCGACCGCGATGGTCAGGATCTTGGTGTCATCGCGGCGGCCCTGCGACTCCGAGGCCTTCGCGATGTCATCGTAGCTCTTGTACTTCGCCAGGCCCTTCTTCTCCAGGACCCTGGTGATCGCCGCTGTCAGCGTCGTCTTTCCGTGGTCAACGTGACCAATGGTGCCGACGTTGACGTGCGGCTTGGTTCGCGAAAATTTTTCCTTCGCCATTTGGCCGTTCCTCCTGTCGGACTTAGCTGCTGGTTCTCAGTGAACTATAGCCTCTTCAAGGCTAGACAACAATGAGCCCACGGCCGGAATTGAACCGGCGACCTCTTCCTTACCAAGGAAGTGCTCTACCGACTGAGCTACATGGGCGAGACCGGTGCAGGGTATTATATGGATAACCTACGCCGTGTCAATAACTAAATGCGAACGCCGCCCGACGGCCGCGGCGGCCGTCCTGGCGCTCAGTTTATCAGCCCGGTGAGTGCGTTACGCTCCGGGCCTAACCTTTTGTGCCAAGCAACTTTACCGCAGTGCTTCGACAGCGGCAAAAGCTGCCCCGGTCTTGACGTCTGTCCGGCAGAGCGGGCGATGGGAGTCGAACCCACGCAAACAGCTTGGAAGGCTGTTGTGCTACCACTACACCACGCCCGCGCTAGAAAACCGCACAGACGGACCGACGATTGTCAGACATCCGCAGCCAACTGGGGTGCGGAGAACCGCCGAACCGGTGCAGCAAGAACCGATTCGGTCAGTATGGACGGGGAAGGATTTGAACCTCCGTAGGCAATTGCCAGCAGATTTACAGTCTGCCCCCTTTGACCACTCGGGTACCCGTCCGCGAACGAGACAATAGTCAGCCGACAGAGGGATTCGAACCCCCGACCTGTGGTTTACAAAACCACTGCTCTGCCAACTGAGCTATGTCGGCGTGTCCACGCCGGCAGCTGCCGCCGCGGGCAGTGAAATATAGCCCAAAAACCGCAAGCGTCAAGAATACGCGGCGTCCCTCGGTTGTATCTCATGCGTGACTTCACCGCCGCCGGTGTCGGGTTTGACTTCGCCGTACCGGAGAATATCCTAGTACATGCGACGAATTACTCTCCTTCTCGTCTGCTGCCTCTGTCTGGCGGCAGCGTCCGACCATCCCATCTGGGTGAACCTGCGCTCTACCTACCTTGGACTCAAGACTCTATCCGGCCTCTTCACCGAGAACATCTGCAGCGAGAAGGAGGGTACCTGCACCCAGTTCGAAGGCAGGTTCGCCATCTCACTACCTGACCGCTACCGCCTGGAGGTCACCGAGGGTCAGAAGCAGCTCTTCGTTTCGGACGGCGTCAACGTGTGGGCGTATCTTCCCGAGTTCGGGCGCGCGATAAAACGACCGCCTGGGGGCGTCGCGCCGATCATGGCCTTTCTCGAGCCGATTCTCGACTCCACTTCTACGGTCGAGGTCGCCAAGGACTCCTCCGGCATATATGTCGTGAAGGTCTGCCCGGATGGCGATATGTCGGCCATGGGCGATCTCGTGCTCGAACTGAACGAAACCGGCACCCAGATAGACGGTTTCTCATTCCGCGACGGGATGGGCCAGAAGCTCCACTTCAGCTTCTACAATCAGGACTGGAATCCCAAGCTCGACCCGGCGCTCTTCAAGTTCAAACCGCCCAAAGGCGTAACCGTTGAGAAATAACCAATTCCCAATTGCCAATTCCCAATGACCGCTCTCGTATGCTGAAGCCGCTCACTTCTCATTAGGAATTAGGTATTGGACGTTCGGTAATTCTCCTCGGTGCTTAAGGATTCCGGCCGCTGCTTCGCCTGCGGCAAAGACAACCCGCGGGGCCTGCAGCTCGTCGTCAAGAAGACACCCGACGGCGTTGAACTCGACTACGTTCTTCCCGAGCACTTTGCCGGCTGGCAGGGCATCGCCCACGGCGGCATCGTCGCGACCATCCTCGACGAACTCCTTGCCTGGGCCTGCACCAATGCCGGCCGCAACTGCGTCACTGCAGAGATGACGGTACGCTACCGCAGGCCGGTCAAAACCGGTAGCCCGCTCAGAGGCGTCGGCCGCGTCACCGGCGAAAAGGGCAAACTCCTGTTCACTGAGGCCAGGCTGCTCGATGAATCGGGTGAGCTCGTGGCTGAAGCCACCGGCAAGATGATGCGGGTCGAAGGCAAGGTTGAGGAATGACCAATTGCCAATTCCTAATGACCAACGAACTCAGGAATGTCACGGGCGAGGAGCACGTGCTCCCTTCAGCGTCGGTCATTGATTAGGAATTAGTAATTGGGCATTCGGAATTCCGGCTCTGCGTGCCTCGTCTTCCTCGGTTGTCCCAAGAACCAGGTTGACTCCGAGCACGTCCTCGGCTCGCTGACCGAAGCCGGCTACACCCTTACAACTGAACCGCGCTCCGCTGACCTCGTCGTTATCACCACCTGCGCCTTTCTCCAATCCGCCGTCCGCGAATCCGAAGCCGCCATTCGAGAAGCGCTCAAGCTCAAGCAAGGAAGCTCCGAGCCCCCAAACGGGCAGAGAGAACCACCGATTGACACGGATAACAGGGCAGATGTTTCCGACAAGACCATCTGTGTCAATCCGTGTTCATCCGTGGTTGGTCGCTCATCCGGGTATCCGACGGTGGTCGTGGCCGGCTGCCTGGTAGAGCGCTACGGCGAGAGCCTCAAGAAGAAGTTCCCCGCAGTCGACCTCTGGGTCCCGCTCCGCGACATGGGCCGCATTTCTGACCTCCTCTCTCCTCCCTCCTCCCTTCCCGACTCCTCCTCAAGCCGCAAGCTTCAAGCATCAGGCTCCGGCAAATCTGCAATCTCCAATCTGCAGTCTTCAATCTACAATGCCTCGTCCCCTTCGGACCGCGTTCATCGTTCAGCGTTCAGCGCTCATTGTTCAGCTGCGCCCCGCGTCCTTTCCACTCCCCGCCACTTCGCCTATCTCAAGATCGCCGACGGCTGCGACAACCGCTGCTCCTACTGCATGATTCCGGACATCCGCGGCCCGTTCCGTTCGCGCCCGATGCGCGACATCATCGCCGAAGCGCGCGACCTTGCCCGCACCGGAGTCAAAGAGCTGATACTCGTGGCTCAGGACACGACCCTCTACGGCACGGATTTCCGGAAAGGAGTTCACCACCAAGACACAAAGACACGAAGAGGGAGTGCTCGAGTGCCCCAGTTGTCTAGTGCTCCAGTGCGAACGTCCGCTTGGTGTCTTGGTGGTTCAATCCCCGTCAACGGGGACTCACACGGCAGACCTCAACTCGCTCGGTTGCTCGGGGAACTGGGGCGAATCGACGGTATCCGCTGGCTGCGGCTGATGTACACTCATCCCGCGCACATCACCGAGGATGTAATGGACCAGTTTGCCAGCAACCCGAAGCTCTGCCGGTACATCGACCTGCCCGTCCAGCACACGGCCGACCACCTGCTGGAGAAGATGAATCGCCACTACACGCGGCAGGACGTCGAAGTGCAGCTCGAATCCCTGCGGGCGATTCCGGAAATGCACATCCGCACCACCATCATCGTCGGCCTGCCGGGCGAGACCGCCCGAGACTTCGAGGAACTGCTTGCCTTCGTCCGCGCCGCCAGGTTCGACCGCCTCTCCTGCTACGCCTACTCGCCCGAGTCCGGCACCAAAGCCGCGCGCCTCCCCGGCCAGGTCTCCCCTGCCGTGAAGAAAGAACGCGTCCGCCGCCTGATGCTCGCGCAGGCTGCCATCTCGCGGGCGAATCTCAAGAAGCTCGTCGGCCGCGAACTGACCGTGCTGATCGACGCCTCGACTCAGGACCCGGAGTTTCACCACCAAGACACCAAGACACCAAGCGGGCACGGTAAAGGTGCCGGAGTGTCTGCCGTCACTGAGAACTGGGAACTGAAGACTGAGAACTCTCGGTGCGTCGGACGCACCGAGTGGGATGCGCCTGAGATCGACGGCGTGGTCAAACTCTTCGGCCGCAACGTCCGCCCCGGCCTCTTCGTCCGCGCCCTGGTTACGTCTTCGTCCACTCACGACCTTTCGGCTCGGGTCCTCTAGTCCGCTCGTGGTTTTGGCTTATGCCTTTTGACTCTTGCCTCTTGACTTGGTTCCTTCCCTCTATTCCTCTACTCACGACCTTTCGGCTCGGATCCTCTAGTCCGCTCGTGGTGTTGGCTTTTGCCTTTTGACTCTTGCCTTTTGACTTGGTCCCTTCCCTCTATTCCTCCACGCACGATCTCGCCGCCAGAATCCTCTAGATTACGACAGCCAACCTGCCGCCCGTCGAGGTTCTGCCGAAGCGCATTTCGGTCACCGCGCCTCGCGCTACGATGCGTCTCGCGAAGCATGCGGCGAAGCATAGGTCGAAGCACCGGCAACTGCATCATTAGCTGCTTGGTGCGTCGCGTCGGCGGTTGAGTCGGTGGCTGAATCCTGAGCTGCGTCGCGACATGCATCCGGAGTTGCTTACGGCGTTGCACCACGCGTTGCTCGCGAAGATGCTCAAGTCGTTGCTCCAGTTGTTGCTCGGTTCGTTGCTCGCGTCGATTCTTGCGGACAAGCTCCCGCAGTTCTATGGGTTGTCGCGTGCCAAGCTTCATCGGCGGAAGCTGCCCACCAGGCGGCCGGTGGGCTGTCCACTCCCCGGCAGGATTGTGGCCGGGAACGGCCGGACCACCACATATAGACGAGGTTGCGCTGCTGTGGAGCATGGTGCGGCTCACGTCACACACCGCAGCCGATTCACCAGGATTGGCAGGCCGGCGGATGAGACTGAACGGGAAACAGACCAGCAGACAAGTCTGGAAACCGACCCCGACGCAGTCCTGACTGCCGTCTCGGCGGCTGTGCGGGCCGCAAGCGCCCGGACTCAATGGGAAACAACCCGTAGAGCAGACCGGCGAATTGCATCCCCTGCTCTCCGGCACACAAGCCCCCGAACTCCTGTTCACTTTCCTCCCCGGACAAAGGACCAGGGACTCCCCGAGACAACTTCCGAGACTGCTTGCGGAACGATGTACGACACAACGATACAAACGATGCGGGGGGTACTCCCCAAGGTGCGGGTGTCATTTCGTCAGCTTCGAGCCTAACGCCTCAGGTCTCAAGCACATAGGCCCAGAGACCGCCTCCAGCGCCATCCTACAGCGCTGTAGAGTCCGTGGGATTCCCCTTCCCGCCCCGCATCCGTTCTTACCTCTGACCTCTAGCCTCTGGCTTCTGACTTCTCGCGAGGATGTCCCTGTCTTAGTTGAAAATCAGTAGCGGTTCCCCTGCCCGGATGGTAGCATCTGGGTTGTTTGAATGTTATGAAAGGAGAACCGCTGTGAGAAAGTACCGGAGATGGTCGTCGGCTGCAAGTCGGAACGTCAGGTCGGCAGGCAGGCAGGTGC
>Ga0194113_10004036_pt1 | contig 19346 bp, 13 predicted proteins | sample TA2MahC200mmetaG_FD_146193 | JGI IMG/M metagenome (GOLD analysis project Ga0194113, IMG submission 146193) | Freshwater microbial communities from Lake Tanganyika, Tanzania - TA2015017 Mahale Deep Cast 200m | ecosystem: Environmental > Aquatic > Freshwater > Lake | place: Tanzania: Lake... | reverse complement strand
CCCAGGCCCATTATTCGAGAACAGCCCCCTTTGCTGCAGAGGTTACAAGTTTTGAATACCTGAATAAGTAACCTTCCTTAACTTTTGGTTCAGGGGCAATCCAATTTTGTTTTCTTTTTGCAAGCTCCTTTTCATCCAGCATTACATTTATTTTGTTTTGCTCTATGTTAATCTCTATTAAGTCTCCTTCTTCAATTAACGCTATTGGACCGCCTGCAGAAGCTTCTGGAGAAATATGGCCAATTGAAGCACCGCGCGTTGCACCGGAAAAGCGTCCATCAGTTATTAATGCTACATCTCTGTCAAGTCCAACCCCTGCAATGGCAGATGTGGGTGCAAGCATTTCTCTCATTCCAGGTCCACCCTTTGGTCCTTCGTATCTGATAACTATAACATTACCTTTAACAATTTTACCATTTAAAATAGCCTCCATGGCTTCCTCTTCACTGTCAAAAACCCTTGCAGTTCCTTTATATTTCATCATTGAAGCATCCACTGCAGACTTCTTTACCACACACCCATCAGGTGCAATATTTCCCCAGAGAACTGCAAGCCCCCCATTCTTTAAATATGGCTCACCAAAAGGTTTTATTACATCCGTATCAGTAATTTTTGCATCAGATATATTTTCCTTAACACTTCTGCCTGTTACAGTTACTAAATCACCGTTTAAAGCATTGTTATCAAGCAGCTCCTTCATAAGTGCCTGAATACCACCCGCAAAATAAAGATCTTCTATATGATAATTTCCTGCCGGGCTGATTCTGCAAAGATTGGGTGTAATTCTGCTGACATTATTAACAAGCTCAAGCGAAAAATTTACCCCGGCTTCATGTGCAACAGCAGCAAGATGAAGTATCGTGTTTGTTGAACATCCAACTGCCATGTCAACAGCTAAAGCATTTTTTACTGCTTCAATATTTATTATTTCACTCGGCTTTAAATTTCTTTTAACAAGCTCCATAATTTTAATGCCTGCACTCTTTGCAAGCCTCAATCTTTTTGAATAAACTGCAGGAATTGTTCCGTTGCCTGGCAGTGCTATACCAATTGCCTCAGAAAGGCAGTTCATAGAATTTGCTGTGAACATACCTGCACAGCTTCCGCAGGTAGGGCAGGCTTCCTCCTCAAGCTCCTCAAGATCCTCTGTGCTGTATTTACCAGTTTGATAGCTTCCAACAGCTTCATAACAATTGCTTAAATCCACACTTCTTCCCCTGAACCTCCCTGCAAGCATGGGCCCGCCACTTATTAAAATTGAAGGAATGTTAATCCTTAAGGCTGCCATGAGCATACCCGGTATAATCTTGTCACAATTTGGAACCAGAACAAGCCCATCAAAACCATGTGCCATACATACAGATTCGATACTGTCAGCTATCAGCTCTCTGCTTGCAAGTGAATACTTCATACCCAGATGATTCATTGCTATTCCGTCACAAATACCAATAGTTGAAAATACCTGGGGTGTACCGCCTGATATTAAAACCCCATCTCTTACAGAATTTACAATACTGTCAAGATGCATATGTCCTGGTATTAAACTGTTTGCAGAATTAACTATTCCAATCAAAGGCATCTCTATTTCCCGACTTGTATAACCAAGAGCTTTAAACAGTGACCTGTGCGGAACTCTTGTTATACCTTTTTTTACATCATCACTTCTCAAACTTTCCTCCTATTTAGATATGTTAAATAATTCAAGATATATATAATTTAAATATCTGCCTTTAAATCAATTATCTTCTTCACTTAAAGATAGATTTAAACCTGTTTAACATAAAATAATATAATAAATTTATGAATAATATTTTTCCTGCTTAAATCTAAAAATTTTTCGAGTTTCAAAAACACTTATTTTTACTCTGTCGGCTATCTCTTATTATTTATTACTTACTATTTATCATTTACTATTATTGCCTTACTACTTATCCCTTATTGCTCATTCAATTTTTTTTAACAAAACAGTAATAAAAGAGGTATCAAACATCTGCTGATATAATAAAGATAGAATGATTGTTAAGGAATAGAATTTGTAAAATGATCATCCTACTTTATTAAAGCACAATGACGACCGGTAGGACAATCAAAATTATAATGACAGATAGCAGCAGACTGGATATTAAATTTCCAGCAACAGATGAGATTAAAAACCTGGTATCTACACTTTTAAATTTTTTATAATCTGTCATTTTATTATCTTTTATAATATTGGGTAGAAATAATAGCATAATTGTCTTTTTTACACAATATTTTTGGATAATTTTTGGATAATTTGTTAGCATTTCCTGTTTCGCAATAAGAGCAAAAATAAGACTGCAGGAATTTATTTTTAACATGTGTCCACTTGTAATTTTCCTGCTGTTTTATTAAATTGAATTAATTATGAATTATAAAGCAGAGATATTAATACCAGACCCGCCAGTTTCAATGGGTCTTTTATTAAGCTACAAATGTAACACTGCCTGTAAGTATTGTATTTATGCAAGCTCTCCATCCTGGAGGGGGGATTGGATAGGTCTTGATAATGCTGAAATAATTTTTACACATCTATCAAAGATTTTTAACAGTATTTACCCTGCAAATCAGAAATTTACAAAAACAAATTCTTTACCAATAAGTTTTAGTTATGGTATTCATTTTACAGGTGGAGAACCATTCTTAAATTATAAATTATTATTAAAGCTTACAGAACTTGCAGCAAAATATAATATACCTTCTCCTTTTGTAGAAACTAACTGTTTCTGGGCTAAAGATGATGTTACCGCAACACAAAAACTTACACAGCTTAAAAAAGCAGGACTTGCAGGAATACTTATAAGTGTAAATCCTTTTACAGTAGAATTTATTCCCTTTGAAAGAATAGATAGAGCTGTTAGAACTGGCAGTAAAATTTTTGGCAGTAACTTTATTGTATATCAGAACTTTTACTTAAACCTATTCAGGTCTATGAATTTAAAAGAAAAAATCCCATTTGAAGATTTCTTAAAAGTAGTAGATCTAAAAAATTTTTATAATTACATAGAACTTCTACCAATGGGTAGAGCCCCATATAAGCTTGGCACACTCTTTAAAAAATACCCTCCAGAAAATTTTCTTTACCAGGACTGCTATTCTGAAATGACTCGAGACTGGCACACCCATATAGATAACTACTGTAATTATATCCCTGGTTTTTGTGCAGGTATTTCTTTAGGAGATTTCAGGCAGTACAATTCCATATTCATTGATGGAATAAACCTTGATAAAAGACCGGTATTGAAAGCATTAACAAAAAATCTAGGAAAGCTTCTTGAAATAGGAAGAGAATTTGGATTTAAGGAATGTAGCGAAGGATATATATCAAAGTGTCATCTCTGTACTGAAATCAGAAAACACATTGTAAGCAAAACTGAAGAATTTAAAGAGCTTGCCCCGCTGCAATTTTATAAAAATTTAAACTGACTTGATGATATATCTACTAATAAACTCTATCAAAAAAAACTGAAAATCCTTTGACTGAAGTCTTGAGCTTCTCTTGCTTACTATAAGCAGAATAAAGCCTATTGATCACCAGACTGAAGTCCTGTAGTTTAACGGCAAATCAAAAGGGTTTCAGATAATAATACCTGAAACCCTTTTAACAATTAATTTAATTTTTCAAAAATACAAAATTATTTAAGCTTATTACCACAGTTCGGACAGAATGCTGCACCTTCTTCAACAGAATTCCCGCAGGATGGACAGAATTTTGCCCCGCCTTTAATTTCCTGGGGAGGTGGCGGAGGTTGAACATACTGCTGTGGAGTAACAACCTGTGCCTGCGGGCCCTTTTTTCTTGTCACAATCAATATAACCACAACAACAATTATAACAATTAATCCTCCTAAAACACCAACAATTATCCATACCCATGACGGTATTTTTCCTGCTTCTCTAACAGGCTCGACTTTTATACTTTCAGCAGTTAATGTCTCGGCAGCAATTGTTTCTGCTGTTGTCTCTTCAACAGTTTCAGGAGCTGCTGTCAACGGCACATCACTTCCCATATTAGCCTGGGCTTTTGCTTTGTATTCCTGGGCAAGAAGATGACCTGCACTTAAATTCAGGACTGCATCAAAATGCTTAAGTGCTTCACTGAAGTGATTCTGTCTGTACATTGCAAGACCAATTCTCCATTCCGCATCAACCTGTCCAAGCTTGTTTTCAACACCAAGCAATGCTTTTATATCATTTGCAGGTCTTAAATAAAGATTGGTGTTATCTGTTCCCATTGTAAGTATGCCAATTATTGTTCCATTGCCCTTACTTATTACAGGACCACCACTGTTTCCTGGTCTTGCATCACCCTGAACCTGCAGAACGTCAGTGCCTCTGTACATTACTCTTCCACTTATTGAGCCCTGTGTAACAGTGGGATTGAGAGGATTATCAGTTCCGATATCAGATGTCCACGGATAACCGATAATTGTAACTTCACCACCAATATCAATAGTTGAAGAATCCCCGATAATGGCTGATGATAAAGCTCTTCCTGTAACCGGTGCTATCTTTATTATGGCAATATCTCTCTGATCCCTGTCGCTTAAATTCACTACTTCAGCCCTTGTATAGGTATTGCCCGGATTATCAGGAACATTTGCAGTTGCAGTGTTGAACTGAACCCATACTTCCCTGTCAGGCTCAGTTTTGTTTGTACCTTCTACTTTGAAATTATCATATATCTGATTCCAATCTGCATCGGTTAAATTGTAGTAATCGTTAGGATACTGATCCCAGATATAAGCATCAAGTATAGCCCATTTCAGCTCGACATAATTTGCCACTACTTCATCAACCATATGGCCGGCAGTAACAATTGTTCCTGCTTCAGGATTCACTACAAAACCTGTTCCACCGAACGGCCCATAATAGTACTGATCGCTCCAGGCAGCCTGTATGGTGTCATATACATATGCGAAATAGACTGTGGTTATATAACAGACTGCAGGCTGGACAAGCAGATAGGCATCCCCGGGTGAAAATTCATATTCAATTGTGTCAGTAACAACTTTATTATGGGTAATTGTATCCTGGGCATAAACCATAGGCGTAAAACTCAGAACCAGGGCCGTTATAAGAAAAATCAGCAGAATTTTAAATAAATTTCTTTTCATTTTACTCCTTCCAAAAAGTTAAATTATTACAAAATTAAACATAACAATATATGTAATACTACAATAAGATTATATTTTATATATCGGCATAGTCAACTAAAAAGTTTAATTTTTTTTTTAATCTTTTTTTAAGACATAGTTGTAATAATTTAGAAAATGCGGAATTATAATATTACTGTCAAAAAGCTCTGCTCTTTTCCTCGCTTCAAAACTCATTTTTTCTTTCAAATCTTTATCACATAGGATTCTAAGTGCAGAGCTTGCAAGTAAGTCTACATCATCAGGATCAACAAGGTATCCGCAAACCCCGTCAACCACAACTTCAGGTAGTCCTCCAAATTTTGTGCCTACCACAGGAACTGAACAGCTTAAAGCCTCAAGTGCAGATAGCCCGAAACTTTCGCTCCTGGATGGCAGCATATACAAATCACTTATAGACAGTACAGGCAGTATATCTTCATGAACCCCGACAAAAAAAACCTTATCAGTTAAATCCAGTCTTTCTGTAAGTAACCTGCATTTTTTAATTTCAGGACCATCGCCAACCAGTATTAATTTTGCTTTTACGATTTTCGTGATTTTGCAAAATGCTTTTATGATATTCTGCACTTTTTTTACAGGCCTGAAATTGGATATATGGCTTATTACCATATCATCTTTATTTAAAAAATTAAAACTTCCAGTACCTGTGCGAGTATGCTCTTTTTTGTCCGGCTTATTGCGCAGGTTTTCATCTCTTTTATACCTTTCTGTATCAATAAAATTATATATAACCCTTATTTCTTTATTGATATTAAAAATTTTTTCTGTTGCCTCCTTAAGATAATTGGATACGCATGTAATTCCGTCACTGCTTTCAATACTGAACTTTGTTATTTTAAAAAAAGAAGCATGATTTCCGACAAGAGTTATATCAGTACCATGCAGCGTAGTAATGTATTTAAACTTATTTTCACCAATTATTTTTTTAGCAAGATATGCAGAAGTTGCATGCGGCATTGCATAGTGAACATGAAGGATATCAAGGTTATAGTTTTCAGCAATTTCAGAGATTTTTACGCTTAAAGACAGCGTATATGGGGGATATTTAAAAAGGGGGTAGTCCATCACTTCAACAAGATGAAAATATATATTTTTTTCTGCTTTATTTAATCTGAAAGGAATTCCATAACTAATAAAGTGAACATTATGGCCTCTTTTTGACAGCTCTAATCCAAGATCTGTTGCTACTACACCGCTACCACCGTAAGAAGGATAACATACTATTCCTATATTCATCATATCTCCTGAAAATAATTAAAATCGCATAAGCAGGTAAATTAGACAAAAAATCACCTATAAAAATAAAAGATAAAAGTTAATCTGTTAAAAAATAAAAGAATAAGGAAGCATCTAAAATTTTGTGATAGCAATAAAAGTAAAAATTTAAGTACCAACGGATGGGTTATTGGGAAAACCTTTTGAAGGCTGAGCGGGCATGGTTCCTCTTTTAAGAGGAGAGCGAAGACTGAAACTGAGCAAGCTTTGGCTCGCTGGGACAAAGCTTGCGTGTTTTTGAAATAAACCATCCGTTGGCCCATTAATTTATTTTTTATCACGAAATTTTAGATGCTAACAAGAATAAAAATATTTTTATTAAATTTTTATTAAAGTGTCTGTAGTTTAAAATAAGTAATTAAAAAACTCAACAGGATTGCCTATCTTTAAATCACTATCAATAAAATAAGGCTCTCCATATTCCGCCTTTATTCTAAGCCCGTAACATTTATCCCTGCTCATTACCATATCCTGAAAAAACCTTGAATTAATATAAGTTATTCTATCTGCCGGGCCATACCTGTAGAATTGAGATTTGTAGGCTTTACACGCATCCATTTTTTGCCTGTAGTAGCCTGATATATCAACAATAAAACTTGGTTTGAAAATATAATTTAACATATAAATAATAACGATTCCAGGCCTGTAAAAAGGGTGAGCTGTCTTAAACCTTTCAAGGCCTGAAATAAAAATTGCCTCTTTTAAAAGCTTATGGGAATTTTCATGGTCGGGATGTCTATCCTTACAGTAAGGAATAACTGCAACCCTTGGCTTGTACTTCCTTATCAGGTCTATAACTTTCAGCCTGCTGTTAGTGTCGTTGACTATATTACAGTCCTCAAATTCCAAATTTTCCCTCAAATCAAGCTTTAAAATCCTAGAAGCTTCTTCAGTTTCCTTTTTTCTCTGGACTATATCGCCATTTGTAGAAAGCTCACCCCTGGTTAAATCAACTATTCCAGTGGTATAACCCATATCCTTTAATTTCAGTAAGAGGCCGCCACAGCCCATTTCTGCATCATCCGGATGCGGGCTGAATGCTATAATATCAATTACACAGGTTGACATTTATTTTACCTTCTTAATTTTACTTTATTAATTATTTTATATTCTTTTTACCAGCATTAATCCTGATGTCAATATAAACGCTCTTTAGATAGCTTAAAATGTACTTACAGGTTTAGTACTGCCATTTTTCAATTCTTACTCAAATCTTATAAAAATAGCTATCAACTGATAATAAGGAATTCATGATAAAAATCAAAAGGTTTTACAATATCATATATACAGTCTAACAGCTTGAAATCATATTTATTTATATAATTAAAAACATTTATAATCCTTTCCTGAAGCTTATTTTCTGGAAAAATATTTATGTATATTTTATCAAGGTTTGCAGAAATTAAATCACTTCTTTTTTCAAACTCTGAATAAAGTTTCTTTCCAAGAACCTCAATTTCCTTTTTAAAATTCCTTTCAATTCTATCAAAAGCACTGCCAATGCTTCCTGCACTTTCCATACTTTCTTTGGTGCCGTAACTGCCTGTGCTGCTGGTGCCACCGGAGTTTTTGGGGCAGAAACTTAGTGATTTTTTTAGTCCACTTAATTTTAAAAATATATCACTTTCAAAATTTTTCAACAATTTCTCAACATCCTTACCTGCTATATGAGCTATAATTTTTTTCCGAATCCTGCTTTTGTCTTTTCCAAGTTCTTCATAATCAATGCCAAGCTTCCTGATTGATTTTTCAATTTTTGATTCTATTATCGTTGCAGAAAATCTCGGATATATTATTCCTGTTTTTAAATTAAAAATCTCATATACTTTTTTCATTTGCCCGTAATAACTTATTTCACCAGGACCGCATACTTCTGCAAGAACAGGAAGTACTGTATCCTGAAAAATTGGCCTCAATACAACATTCAAGCTTAACTGTGAAACCCTGCTTTTTAAAAATTCAAAAAGCTCATTTTCATCCAAAATACAGTCAGGCAAAGCAAAATAACCATTCTTGACTTCAATAAACCTTCGCCTTTTCCCTTCAACATCCAGAAAAAAATTTAAATTTTTAACATCAGACATTATCTGTGAATGATATCCTTCATTTTTTAGGTTTTCTCCTGCCTCTTTAACTGCATCATAAATTCCTGCATAATTTTCTATGTCAAATTTTATTAACTTAAGTGCCAGTGCTTTCAAATCTGGTTCTGAGGGATCAATTACAACCAACCCGTACTTTGAAAATAACTTTAAAATTATTGCTGAAAAAAATGAGGAAAGATTCAAAACATTAGGGGGATTTAAACCTGTCTTTTCACCATAAAAACTCTTCCCCGCAACCCTTAAGCATTCATCAAGCATATCAATTGCATTTTCAGTAAAATCTGTTGAGGGAGTGAGATTTTCTTTAACCTCCTCTATTTTCTGTCTTATAAGCTCTTCTGAAACAAATATGTTTGAAAATCTACGGCTTTTTTTCAGACCACTGGCTTCAGGCAGAGCAAGGTTGATTTTTTTAACCTTTTTGTTCAAAAGGTAAAAATTATTTACCTGGTCAAAATTACTGTCATCAGAAGCATTCCAGAAAAGCGGTATAACATTGCATTTTAAAAGAGCGGAAAGATACTGGCTGAGTTTTATAATTGTTAGTATTTTATATATTATAAAAACAGGGCCTGTTAAAAAACCAGGCTGCTGTCCCCCTATAACGACACAGGTTTTCCTGTCTTTTAAAAGCTCTATATTATTTAGGGTCCTCTTACCACAGCAAAGCCTGCTGTTTAAGGATTTTAATATATTAACAATTTTTAATCTGAAATCATTATCATAAAACTTATTAATATCATCTGCTCTTCTTTCAAACTCACCGATGCTTCTGTAATCATAACAGTAGTGATGTCTTACCTTATCAAAATTAAAAATAAAGTCATAAAACAATGAGTTATAATAAAAATCTGGAGATTTTATTTCTTTTAAATTAAACATTATTTATATAATATTAAAATTAAATGAATAAGCAACAAAAATTAAAAAATATTGGTACAGTGGCGGTTGCTTTAAGTGGAGGAATTGACAGTGCAACTGCAGCTTTTCTTTTGAAAAAAAACGGCTTTGATATATTCGGAGTAACATTGAAGCTTGTCAATGATAAAAATTTTAAGAAGAATGCAGAATTGATAGATAAAATTTGCAGTGAATTGAATATAAAAAAATATATACTTGATTTGACCGAAGCTTTCGAAGAAAAAATAATTAAAACTTTTTGCACAGTTTACCTTGAAGGCAGAACTCCCAATCCATGTATCGAATGTAATAAACTAATAAAATTCGGCATACTTCTTGAAAAGGTAATGGATTTAGGAGCAAGCCATCTGGCAACAGGACATTATGCAATAATAGAAAAATCAAAAAATAATGTTGGCAGATATTTATATAGGCTGAAAAAAGGCATGGATAAAACAAAAGACCAGAGTTACTTTTTGTGGAAATTAAACCAGAAACAGCTAAAAAAAATAATTTTTCCGCTTGGAAAACTATACAAAAAAGAGGTTTCAAAAAATTCACTTAAAACTTTCCCTTTTCTAAAGGGTCATCCTGAGAGTCAGGAAATATGTTTTTTAAAAGGAACAAGCTATAAAGATTTCATTATCAAGAGTTCAAAAATCATGGAATTAAAAATGAATAAAAAAATTGGATGCGGACAGGTTATAGATTCTGCGGGCCGGGTGCTGGGAACTCATAAAGGCTATCCTTTTTATACAATAGGTCAGCGCAGGGGTTTAGGTATAAGCCACTCAAAGCCCCTTTATGTAAAAGCTATAATACCTGAAGAGAATATAATCGTAGCAGGTGAAGAAGAAGAAATTTACAGCCGGCAATTTTATATACAGGACTTAAACTTTATTTCCGGTAAACCACCTGCTAAAAATTTTGATGCAGATGTAAAAATCAGATACAATTCAGAGCAGCAGCCTGCAAAAATTCAAATTACCAGAGATAATAAGGCTTTAGTAAAATTTAAAACTTCGCAAAAAGCTGTAACTTTAGGGCAATCCGCAGTTTTTTACCAGAGAGATTTCCTTTTAGGTGGAGGAATAATAACAGAAAATTAGTTTTTTTATTTGATATAAAAATAAAACTAATAAAAAATGATAGAATTTATAAAATTATGAGAAGCATCTAAAATTTCGTGATAGCAATAAAAGTAAAACTTTAAGGACCAATGGATGGGTTATTGAGAAAACCTTTTGAAGGCTGAGCGGGCACAGTTCCTCTTTTAAGAGAAGAGCGAAGACTGAAACTGAGCAAGCTTTGGCTCGCTGGGACAAAGCTTTGCGTGTTTTTGAAATAACCCATCCGTTGGTACATTAATTTATTTTTTATCACGAAATTTTAGATGCTGACAAAATTATGTAATTTTTTTTATAATATGCTATGATTACATAGTATATAGAAAGGTATTTTAAATGAAATCAGCATCACCAAACACTATTTTAAAAAATACATTAAAAATAAGCATTAATGTTGTTATTGAAAAGGACAGCACCGGCTTTGTAGCATATTGTCCTGAATTAAAAGGTCTTATTGCAGATGGAAAAGATGAAATAGAAGTAATAAATAATTTTGAAGATGCAGCAAAAGCATATATCAAATCACTATTAAAACATGGCGACCCGTTACCACTGTGTTCCACAATCAATGTCGAAGAAATTCCAAAGGATTCAGTTCGTAAAAATATTCAAATTCCTCTACCTATTTTCCTAAATGATAGTAGTTCTTTAACCTCTTTATGAAGTATAGCAAAGAAGTCTGGGAACAATTAAAAAATATCTCAGCAGATAATCTTATAAATGCTTTAAAAAAAGATAATTGGATTTCAGATTCAAAATCAGGTGCAGTTTTAGCTTATTTTAATCCTACCAATCATAAAAGAGTTACCATTCACTATCATCCAAGAAAAACCTATGGTGAAAAAACACTTAAACTTATTCTAGGCTCTATTGGATGGGATGAAGAAGATTTAAAGAGGTTAAAAATTATAAAGTAATAAAAATTTAAAAAATTATATGTAAAAGATAATTTTTTTTAATTTAAATAATTTTTATTTTCTTATTTTCAAATTCTTTTTTTTGATTTAGAATATGAAGAATATAAAAAAAAGAATTAAGATTTAATTCAAAACAATTACTCAAGGAGGAAGTTAATGGAAGCCTACTGTGTAAAATGCAAATCTAAAGTCGAGGTCAAAGAACCAAAAGAAGTAAAGATGAAAAATGGAAGACCTGCAATTACTGGAAGCTGCTCAAAATGTGGAACTAAAGTCTTTAAAATAAAATCAAAATCAGATAAGTAGGTTTTATTCATTTAATATTCTGAATTTAATTAATTTAAGCTCCACACAAACAATAAAATATTAAAATTGTTTTGAACATATTGAAGGTTACATGTTTTCTGTAAGAAAACAAGTTCTCTTTCTATTAAAATATTTCAAGTAGTTCAATGTAGTGTTTTTACATTGGCCTAATTTATTTTTAAGTAAGAATGCTACTTCCTGATATTCTTATAAGAATTAAATCTATGTAACAGTAACCGTTAAGACTTTCTGTAATTTATAATATATATTACATACATGAAAATTAAGTAAGGCGCAAGAAAAAATGAAAGACCATGAACATCCAAAATATGCATTTTTTCAGGGCTGTATTATTGAAATATCAGAGGCAAAAATAGATATAAGAACAAATGCCCTCCAGTACGGGACGGCAACTTTTGAAGGAATCCGGAGCTACTGGAATGAAAAAGAGAAGTGCAGCTATGTATTCAGGATTGAGGATCATTATAAAAGACTTTTCAGGAATGCAAATATTCTGATGATAAAAATCAAATATACAGTTGAGGAACTTATAAGCATTACTTTAGACCTTCTAAAAAAGGAATCTTATGAAGAAGATGCATATATAAGGCCCTTTGCATACAACAGCAGTTTAAAAATAGGGCCAAAACTGTGTGATATGCAACATGATCTTTTCATTTATTCAATACAGCTCGGTGAATATCTTGATATAAACAAACCCATAAATGTCTGCATTTCATCCTGGACAAGAATTCCTGATAACTGTATACCTCCAAGAGCAAAAATATCAGGTTCATACATTAATTCTGCACTGCAAAAAACGGAAGCTCTGCTTAACGGGTATGATGAAGCTATAGTTTTAACTTCAAACGGACAGCATGTAAGTGAAGGAAGTGCAATGAACTTATTTATGGTCAAAGACAGCCAGCTTGTAACTCCACCGGTTGTTGATGATATACTTGAAGGAATTACAAGAGATACAATAATTAAAATTGTAAAGGATAAGCTTGGAATTGAAACTCAGGAAAGGTCTATTGACAGAACAGAGCTTTATACAGCAGATGAACTTTTCTTCTGCGGTACCGGTGCTCAGGTTTCAGCAATAGGAAGTGTTGATAAAAGACCTGTTGGAAATGGAGATGTGGGAAAGCTGACAAAAAAAATCCAGGATTTATATTTTAAAGTTGTAAGGAATGAGCTGGAAGAATACAGATTCTGGTGTAAAAGGATTTAAATCCGGCACCCAGTTTTAACCCTTAGATTCAACACATATCATAAAAAACACATCTTCTTCTGCATTCAGATTTTTTTCTTGCTTTAAAATCTCCGCTGTTTATTTGTCCTATGGTTTCGAGCAGTGTTTCTTCAATTTTTTTTATTTCCTCCCTGTTAAAAGAAAACTCTGATACACTGCCATCCCCAAGATATAGAAGAAAGCTTGATACTTTTTCAGAATTAACATTAAAAATACCTGAAATTCCTGCAGTATATGACTTCAACTGGTTAATGTAGATTTCACTTTCATTATTTTCTGAAAAAGATGATACTTTGTAGTCAATAATTCTAATGCACCTGTCTTTTTTAATGTCGAGTCTGTCAACCTTTCCGATTATTATTTTTCCATTCAGGTTCCAGTAGAAAAGTTTTTCAAGCATCGTCATCTCAATATTATCAGACTGAAAAAATTTGCTCTTTATATAGTTTTCCAGATACTTTATCAATTTTTTATCACAGTTAACTAAAAATTTTTTATCTGCAATTCCTCCTGAATTTAAAGTTTCCCCGTGCACAAAAGCACCTGACTTAATTAAATTATCTTTAATAAGATTTTCAAACTTTAGCATCGTAACAAGCTCGATAATTTTGTGTACCTGCTGTCCTATCTCAGCCCTATCATCTGCAGGTTCAGGTATATTATAGATATATTTCCAGAGGTATTTTTTTGGACAGTCCAGATAACAAAGAAGTTCGGTTAAGGAAAAATATTTTTTCAGCTTCTTAATGTATTTATTTTTTAATTCATGGTTATGATATGTCCTGAATCTTTCAGAATTTTCAATACTGCCGGCTGAAACAGGTACTTTTACCTCTTTCAGTTTTTTAATCAGTAATTTATCAATTTCCTTTAAGGTTTCTGAATTGAAAATTTCATATTTTTTTATTTCAACTGCTTTACTTTCCTTTTCACCTCTTTCTCTTAAATTTAAACGCAGTATTTCTTTTAGTTTAATTACCTTGCCCTTGAGTTTTTTTCCTGTGCTTACTTCCATAAAATGAGCACTTTTTTTATCTGCAGGTCTTACAGCACCATTTTTTAAAACATCAGTCAGAAATGGCAGAACATCAAGCGGCTTTTTTGCAGTATTTTTTAAATTTATCTTATTTTCATAACTGCTGTAAGAAACCAAAAGATATTTTTTAGCCCTGCTGCACCCAACATAAAAAATCCGCCGTTCTTCTTCAATAATCAGTTTTTTTATCTCATCATCATACTTTTTTTTACTTGTAAAATCAGCTTTCCTGCTGTAAATAATCCTGTCTTTTCGAAGTGACGCCGGTATCTTAAACTTTTCTGATGAAGCTTTCGAAAAATAATCCCGCTTCCACAGCATTGGCATAAATACAGCTTCAAATTCAAGACCCTTTGCAGCATGAATTGTCATTATTTTTATTTTATTGCTCTCAGATAGTTCTATCATATCAGGATCCTCTTCATCTGTTTTAGCAACATCTTTAAGGTATGCTATAAAGCTTTCAAGGCTGTAGCCAGATTTTTCTAATTCAAAATCGGAGCTGATTTTTATAAGAGTCTCAATATTTTTAATTTTTATCTTTTTAGTTCTATCAAGACCTGACCTCAGTTCATTTTCAAGACCTGAATAATTAAATATTAAACTTGTAATCTCACTTAATCTTAAAAAATTTGCCTGTTCAAGGTAGAAATTAAACTCATTTAAAAATTCCTTAAGCCTCTTTTTTACTTCACAACTTATATAAATATTTGTAGAATAATTGATAACACCATCCAGTAAACCATGCTCCCCGCTTTCCACTCTGTCTAAAAGCTTTTTCTTTCTGTAATCAAATCTTTTTAAAAAAAACAGGTCCCTGTCAGAAATTTTATACTTTCCAGACTGCAGCAGATATAACAGGTAAACTTCATCATTGACATTATTTATTATCATTAACCATGAAATTATAAATAAAATCTCAGGTTCATAAAAAAAGCCTTTACCGCTTACAATTTCATATCTTATGTTATTTTTATCAAGAGCTGCAGTTATATTTTTAAATCTTTTTCTTCTTGCAAGTATTGCAATATCTTTTAACTTTAATCCACTGTCAATAAGTAACCTTATATTTTTTACAATTTTATCAATTTCCTCTTTATGGGTTTCACATTTAAAAAATAAAACTTCGGAGTATTTTTCATTAAATTCAGGTTTTAATTCCTTGACAAATCTTTCCCTGTTTTCGGCGATAATACTTTCAATAACCCTGACTATATTGTGTCCTGACCTGAAATTTGTTGTAAGATAGAAATCAGATACATTATAATTTGAAAAAACATCCCAGTTATGAAATCCAAGTATATTTTCGACACAGGCACCCCTGAAGGAATATATGCCCTGGTCATCATCACCAACTATTGTAAGACTGTTAAAACCCTGATTATAAAGCAGTGAAATAAGATAGCCCTGGGCTACATCAGTATCCTGAAATTCATCAATGAAGATATATTTAAATCTGTTTCTGTAACTTGCATGCAATTTTCTATCCGACATAAGCAACCTGTAGGGAAGGAAGATATGGTCATTGTAATCTACAAAATTATTTTGTTTTTTTATTTCCTCATATTTTGAATAAATGCCCATTAAGTCCTTCTGATATTCTGCCACTTGCAGCTCCTCATTTCGCAGAGCTCTGCTCTTAAAACTGGGAAGCCTGTTTCTATAAGAATTAATGTAGTCACCTAGCTCTTCCCTGCTTATCAGATTTACTTTCAGGTTCCGGATATACCTCAGTACTTCTTCAATGAATTTTGATATATCCTTTCCTATTAAAATGCTGCTGAATTTGTATGATTTTATAATCTCATAAAGTATCTGATAGGATTTTGGAGTATTTATAAGCCTGTAATTTTTACCAATCCCCAATAAAAAGCTGTTTTCACTGATAATATAATTCCCAAAAGCATTGAAGGTAAAAATATTCATGGACTGGAAATCAATTTTATTGCCCACTTCCCTTTTAATCCTCTGCCTCATATTTTCAGCGGCATTCTTTGTAAATGTTATGGCAAGAATTTCGTCAGGTTTACACAATCCCTTCTTTAAAATATCAATAATACTTTGTGTTAAAACAAGTGTCTTGCCGGAACCAGCACAGGCAATAATTCTTTTTATACCTGCTTTACTTTCAATAACCTCAAGCTGCTGCTCTGTTATTTTTAAACTGTCGTATTCTGCTTTTTTATTACTTTTTATCATATTTTACAGTATCCCTGCAGCATTCTTAACTTAAACTGAAGCACCCATTATTCGTTATAATATTTAAACTTTTATCATATGCCATCCTGCGCAATTATCCTTTTTTATCATTATCATTATTTGTCATTATCCTTAATTTAATATTCATTCTTTTTTAATATCCACTTTTTTCTTAAATATGCATCCTGTATTCCCTATTTTGCATTTATATCAGGACAGACTATTCTAAAATCACAATCAATGCATGAGTAACTGCTCAGCGGCTCCGGTTCAAAATTTTCCTTTTTTATACTTTCAGTTATACTCTTTAAAAAAATAGCAAAGTTTTCAAAATCATAAAACCCATCAGGTAGTTTATATATCTGATTTCGCTCATCTCCCAGGAAAACATACTTGAGCAGATATTTTTTATTCTTTATAAATTCCATTTCAGAACTTAAATCAACAGCAAATCTATAAAGTCTTAACTGTATTTCATTTTCAAGAAAAGAACCTGACATTTTATTTGAACCCGATTTAAAATCAATGAGTTCAACAGTGTCATCATCTAAAATATTCAACTGGTCAATTCGCCCGATAAATCTTTCACCATTGAATTCAAATCTAAATTCCTTTTCGGTTAATATATTCAATGCATAGCACGGGAGATAATTATCAAAATACTTTTTAAAATCACTTACTGCTTTCAGGTGGGCAACTTTTCTTAAATATTCAAATTCAAATTCAAGTTCTTTAAAAACCTTATCAATAATTTCTAAAAGCCTGCTCCGGGAAAAATCACTGCACGGTTCCTTAAAAAAATTTTTCAGGATTTCATGATATGCACTTCCTAAAATCAAACTGAGGCTCTTTTTTTCTTTTAAGCCAATGTAATTTCTTAATTTGTATCTATAGGGACATTCAATATAATTATTAAGCGATGTATATGAAAAAACGGGCTGCATTATTTCATATGGGGAAATTCTGTTTATTGTAAAATTTCTTCTGCTCCACCATTTTTTATAAGGATAATACAATTTTAAAAATGATAATAACATAAAGTAATTTTTGATATTTATTTTAATGCCTTTTTTTAATTTAAAGGTTCTTGCAGCTGCAGTCTTTCTAACAAGCCATTTGCTTGCCGGATCTGAATAAATAAGTTCAAAAAACCCGGGAAGATAACTTTCAGCACTATCATTCCTGCTTATATCCTGCGCCTTTTTTTGCTTTCCATATTTATCTTTAACACTATTTTTCAGGTTTCTGCAAATTTCTGTTACTTCTTCAAAAAAAATTGATTTGTCCTCCATTGCATTTGCTGTGATAAATAAATAAGATTTCGCACGGGTCATACCCGTGTAAAAAAGATTTCTCTCACTTTCCATATGTCTTTTTCTTATCTCTTCCTGAAGAAGAGTTTTACTCTCTGCAAAATAATTAAAGATCTGCATATCATATAGCTGTGCTTTTCCAAAAGCTGCCGGAAGATAATTCTTATTTATGAAGGGCATAAATACTGCCTCAAATTCAAGGCCCTTGCAGTGATGGTAGCTCAAAATATTAACATAACCCTGCTTAATAATTTCCTTTGTGCTTTCCTCAATTTCTTCAAGAAAGTCGTTGCCTTCAATATCAGCTAAAAACAGAAGGTAATCCTTAACTGAACTTTTTAAAGGTTCAGTAACCGAAAAATCTTTTAAACTTTCAAGATAATCACCTAAAATATTAAGGGAGCTTTCTTTCTCTGATTCAGAAATATTTTTATCCTTCAATAAAAAATCTATAATACCAATTCTTTCTGTATTTAAAAATTTAAGTACAAACTCATACACACTTAAGCTGTTCAGTTTTAAAATATCATTTACTCTATTCTTAAAATCGATGAGTTTTGACATTTCTCCATCATCAAAACCGCCTGAATTTTTATAAGCTTTACGAAATTCTTCATTATCCAATAAACAGATACTCTCCCAGAGGTTATTATTGCAGTAAGAACTCGTTCTTTTTATAAAAAGTGGACTTACACCCACAAACACTGAACCAAGGATTGACCCTAAGAGTCTATTCTTAAAATTGTTCCGGTCTCCTTCCTTGAAAACTATTTTAGTATATTCATTCGAGCCTTTAATCTCTTCATCCAGCAGGGTAATAAGTTTTAAGAAATTAATAATATACTGGATATTAGTGTTTTCAAGAATTGTTCTTGAAGTCCTGTATGTAAACAATATCTTATTCTGCCTTAGAGCATTCTCAATAAGTACTGTCTTATACCCGAGCCCTTTTACAAGTATGCAGATATCCTCGGGGTCAACTTTTTTTAAAATGATGCATTTCTTTATCTGTTCAACTATGAAATTAACCTCGTCAAGTACTGTCTTGAACTCTTTTGTAATTACCGGGGCATGAACAACATTCTTAATTCCATTTTTTGCCTGCGGATTTTTTTTTACTAATGAGCTCTTTGATATCCTGCTTTCATTTAAATTAATAAAATTTTCGCAGACTTTATTTATATAATAATTATTCCTATAGTTAGTTTTTAAAAATAAAACATTTTTTTCAGGGTTACTGCCCTGATATATTTTTTCCAGAACCTTTCCAAAATTATTTATCATTGAACCCCTGAATGCATAAATGCTCTCGTCGTCATTTCCAAAAAAAATAAGATTTGACATTGAAAGAAGTTCAGCTATCTGAAACTGTGCCTTATTTAACTCCTGCAGCTCATCAATTATAATAAAATCATATAACTGCCTGGCGGAATTTCTGATGCCGCTGTTATTCTTTAAAATATCAACAGTATCTGCAAGCAATCTGCCATAGTTGTATAAATTACCTTTTAAAAGCGCTTTGTTATAACTGTCATAAATACCTGCAATTTCTGAAAGAAATGGGACGTCAGATGATGTTAACTTACAGGAAAGGTCGGACGGGGTTAGCAGGCTTTCCTGGGCTCTTAAAATAAAATCAAAAACTTCCTGGGTAAAACTATTCCTGACAAAAGAATTGCCCCCCATATATTTAAATGTCAGGGGATAATATTTTTTCTCAAGGCTGTCAATAACTT
>Ga0194113_10004017_pt1 | contig 19399 bp, 19 predicted proteins | sample TA2MahC200mmetaG_FD_146193 | JGI IMG/M metagenome (GOLD analysis project Ga0194113, IMG submission 146193) | Freshwater microbial communities from Lake Tanganyika, Tanzania - TA2015017 Mahale Deep Cast 200m | ecosystem: Environmental > Aquatic > Freshwater > Lake | place: Tanzania: Lake... | reverse complement strand
GCATAAAAATTGAACCTGCTCAGCTGGTGCGCACCGTGTAGGTCAGAGTGAATAATTCACCACTGTCCATCATGATTTCCAGGGCCTCGGCGGTAATCCGCACTCCGGGTGCTTCTTCCACAGTGTAGAAGTTAGTCGAATCATCGCTTCCGCAGCCGGTCAGCAGCATTACTGACAGCAACAGAACAAGGAAGCAGATAAAACCAAACTGTTTTAAAAAGTTCATTAGTGATTAAATCCTTTCTCTGCAAAAAAGCTGTAGATACTTTTCCATCGCTTACCTGCTTTGCCTTCCACTTGCCTTAATGCAGCAGTAAAGCGTATTTAATTATAGCATAGTAAAGGATAGTTCAACGCTATCAGATGAACAGAGGGGGTTCATCATGTTTAAAAAACTGCTTGACATTTAGTATAAAATATATTATAAAATAAATAAGTTTATAGCATAAAGTAAATGAGGTGTTGTCATGGATCCCAAGGATCAGGAACTAAGTGAAGTAATTGCCGATTTAAAGTTGATTAAAGAGGCTGTTACAAAGAGCGATAATTTTTTCCGCTTTATTGATACACGCCGGGCGATGAGAGGGGTAATGCTGGTTGCCGGATTGATGATTACCTTTTTTGCCACCCTATTTTATTACTTCATCACCAGTTACGGTTTTTTTCTGGCAATACCTCTAAATATCAGGGCTACCCTTTTTGTACTGGTTGGGATCTGTTGGATCAGCCTTAGTTTTATCAAAGCCGGCGGTTTTATTAAAAGTGGCCGGGCGATTAGCGCGGATATGAACCTGAACAGGCTATTTGATGAGATTTACACTTCCCGGATGCTTAGCCTGATGCTGCCCTACCTCTTTGTGATTGCCCTGATCATCGTTTTTCTCTGCACCAGGGGGCAGTTAATTTTTATTGTTCCGGTTATGGCTATTCTCTTTGGGTTGCTCTTTATAGCCATGAGCCCGATTATCTACTTCAAAGAACTTTATCTGCTGAGCATCTGGTTGATAGCAACCGGACTATTGGCTTTTTTCACAGCCGATGTCTATCACCCTATGGTGGTGCTCGGTTTCACTTTCGGGGTTGGTTTTGTCCTGGCCGGCCTCTTGCTCTATATCGAAATGCCGTCACAACGGTCTTAAGGAGAAAGAGCGATGGTCGAGGGTAAGGGGAAACCTAAAAAAACAAAGCTGGACCGGGTCATCCATGAACCGGCCCGCCTGCAGATTATCAGTTACCTGGCCACCGGAGGAGCGGAAGTTCCTTTCTCTGAACTGGGCGAAAAACTGGATCTCAGTGCCGGCAATCTTTCGGTTCAGCTAAAAAGGCTGGAAGAGGTCGGGTATCTTTTAATTGCCAAGTCTTTTAAAGATAACAGACCGCTGACCAGTGTTACCCTGACCCGGAGTGGTATGGAAGCGCTTAAGCTTTATTTGCTGGAGCTTGAAAAGATGATCAGTCATCTTAAAACCAGCATGCCGGATTAGCTAGATGATTGGAGGTGAGAACTATGCCCTGGTGGGGATGGGTTTTAATTGTCGTTGCTGTTGCCGTGATTATACCGTTAAAGATTAAGGTTTGGAAAATAATGCTTGCGAAAATGAGCAAAAAAGAGCCGGAAGACGATTATTAAGCGGTTAATGCAGCAATACTGCTGTTAAGTAAAAGGGTAAAACCTAACGAGAAGCAGGTGATTGGCGATGGACGAATTTGGCAATGTTTCCGACGGTGAGAACCGCACCATCCCCTGGATGAAAGGCACTTATCGCGGTCAGTTGCAAGCAGGGGTGCCCTCCGGCAGAGGACAATTGCAGCTGCCCGCTGGTGCAGGATACAAAGGCGAGTGGCTGGATGGGAAACCGCACGGAGCAGGCACAATCTATTATGCCAGTGGCGGCTCATTCCATGGGGAATTTCGGGATGGCAGACAGCATGGTTATGGAACCTATACTAAACCAAATGGAACTGCGGTCAGGGGCTATTGGGAGAAAGGACAGTATATCAAGGCTGGTGATCTTGAACGGCAGCTTTCGCAAGTTCTGCAGCCTCAGGAAAAGCAATCCCTGCCGCCGGTGTTGCAGGATGATGAATGGACTTCTTTGGGTCTTAAACCTGAACCTGCAGCTAAATCCGCCCGCTTCTTTGAAACCTTCGAACGTCAGAGTCAGAAGGAACCGCCTCTGCGAGTCCGGCGGGGCGTTCCGGCCATTGCGGTTGATCAACTCAGCCACTGGTATGGCAAATTACATGCAGTTGATGAAATCAGCTTTGAGGTGTACCCGGGAGAAATTCTCGGTTTACTTGGTCCAAACGGCGCCGGCAAGTCGACCACAATCAAGGTGCTCACCGGGCAGCTACCCCTTAAGGGCGGAGCAGCGCAAATCCTGGGCCGTGAAGTAGGGCGTGATGATCCCCGGATTCAGTCGCAGATCGGAGTCTCATTTGAAGAGAAAAACCTCTACCTGGAGATGACTGCTCTTGAGAACCTTGATTTCTTTGCTTCTCTCTTTGATATTAAGAACCCCGGCTCCCTTGAAGCTCTGCAGCGGGTCGGTCTGGCCGACCGGGCCAGGGAGCGCGTAGCCAACTATTCCAAGGGTATGAGACAAAGACTGATGATCGCCCGAGCTTTCATTAATAAGCCGAAGGTGCTCTTTTTAGACGAGCCGACCGACGGGCTTGACCCGGTTACTGCTACAGCGATCCGCAAAACAATCAAGGAGGAAGCTGAGCGGGGAGCCGCGGTGTTGCTGACCACCCATAATATGTTTGAGGCCGATGAACTATCTGACCGGGTGGCTTTTATCAATGAAGGTAAAATTGTGGCGCTTGATACAGCCGAAAATCTAAAGTTGAAATATGGTAAAAGAGCAGTAAGGGTTAGACTGCGCGACGGCGATGGAGTGCGCGAGGAAGAGTTGCCCCTGGATGGCGGTAGATCATCTGCCCGCCTCAGCGAGCTGGCTGCTTCGCCTGATCTGATGACCATCCATACCGAGGAAGCGACCCTGGAGGCGATCTTTATCCACCTGACCGGCAGGAGGCTGGTGTAATGCATAAACCAATTTCAACCGGCAGGCTGCTGGCGGCGGTGCTTAAAAAAGATATCCGCATTTACAGTCGCAACAGTATTTACCTTTTTCTCACTATCCTCAGCCTGGTATTCTTCGTGGCTATCTTCTGGATCGTCCCCGATTCGGTTGATGAAGAGCTGCCTTTTGCGATTACTCCGCCCTTGTCTGTTATCTTCGCCGAAAGCAAAACAGCGCTTGAGACAGCAGGCATTCCGGTTGACGATGCTACCCGGCTGGCGGAGCTTGAATCAACCTTTAAGGAAGAAGGGCTGCAGCTAATTGAATTTGCCGGCGCAGATGAGCTGCAGCGGGCTATCAGTGGAGAGCTGTTGGTTTACAAAACGGCAGAGGGTGGCTATATCTTCCTTGATCCTGAGCTTGATCAAAAAGCGCCGAAAGGGGCCTCAAAAGTAAACTTAGGGGTGGGGATCTCTTTCCCGCCAACCTTTTTTAGCGCAGTGCTGCTGCAGCAAAAACCGCAGGTAACTGTTTATGCCGATGCTGCTGTTCCGGAAGAAATTCGGGGCGCCATGCAGGGCTTTGTGCGCGAGCTGGCTTTTTCGCTGGCCGGAAAAGAGCTTCCGGTGGAGCTGCCGCCTGAGGACACCATTATCCTGGGGCGTGACCGGGTGGGAGAACAGATCTCGATGCGGGCCAGGATGCGGCCGCTAATTGCCTTTTTTATCATGATGATGGAAACCTTCGCCCTGGCCTCCCTGATTTCCAATGAAGTGCTGCAACGCACCGTTACAGCCCTGCTGGTTACGCCGCTTCGGGTAGGCCATTTTTTACTGGCCAAGACGATCTTTGGCACTATTCTGGCCCTGATCCAAGCGGTTATTGTCCTGGTCCTGGTCGGTGCTTTTACGGTCGACAACTGGCTTTTGTTGCTACTAATTGTTCTTTTGGGTTCACTGATTTTTACCGCAGTGGCCATGCTGGTTGGCTCAGCCGGAAAAGATTTTATCGGCCAGCTGATGTTCAGCCTGCTCTTCCTGATCCCGCTGATGATCCCGGCCTTTGCTGTGCTCTTTCCCGGATCGGTTGCATCCTGGGTCAGGGTTTTACCCAGCTACCCAATAGTCAAACTACTTTATGATGTGACAATCCATGAAACCCTGTGGGCCGACTCACTGGCTTTACTGGGTAATGCCGCTCTTTGGTCTCTGGTTATCTTTGCGGCTGGCTTGTTTGTTTTAAAGAGGAAGGTGGCAACATTATGAACCTGAAACGAGTTCTGCGTATTTTACGTAAAGATTTTTCGATCGGTCCGCGCAAACCTTTCTTTATTTGGGCGCTGGTGATGCCTTTTGCTTTGACGCTCTTATTTCAGTTTGCCTTCGGCTCGCTTTTTGAACCACAGCCGCGTTTAGCCATTGTTGACCTGGGTAACTCGGGGCTGACCACAGAAGCAGAAGCTCTTGAAGGTTTTGCTGTAACCATCTTAGATGATCCGGAAGAGCTCTTTAGCCGGGTTGAAAACCACGACTTTGATGCCGGCCTGGTTCTGTCCGCCGGTTTTGATCAGGCCGTCAGAGATGGAGAAAAACCGCTGCTGCAGTTTTATATGAGTGGTGAGAGCCTGGCCTCGAACCGGATCATTATTGCTGTTAGCACCGTGGAAATGATTAGGGGGCTTGAAGGAGCAGCGCCGCCCGTTGAAGTGAAGACGGTATATTTAGGAGACCCGGGTCTGCCCATTTCGATCCGTCTGGTCCCGGTGATTGTTTTCTATGCCCTGGTGATGGCCGGTATCTGGGTGCCAAGCGCCAGCCTGGTCGAAGAAAAAGAAAACGGCACTTTAACGGCGATGGTTGTAACCGCGGCCAAAGCCGGTGAAGTGCTGGTAGCCAAATGGTTGCTGGGCTTTATTTTTGCCCTCTTCCTGGCTGTTGCCACTTTGCTTCTAAACAGGGCTTTCGGGCCACGACCGTTGGAAGTTGTTGCTGTTATTGCCGTTGCTGCTGCCCTCACGGCCGAGATCGGCTTGATCATCGGTGTTGTCTCAAAATCAGCAACGATGCTTTTTACCCTGATTAAGAGTCTCGGCATCTTTCTATTTGTGCCGGTGATCTTTTATCTCTTTCCCGAGTGGCCGCAGTGGATCGCCCAATTCTTCCCCCTCTACTGGATTATCAAGCCGATCTGGGAAGTTTCGGTAATGGGGCAGCCGCTGAGCTCAGTCTGGTTTGAAATGTTGATTGCCTTAAGCTTAACTATTGCGCTTATTCCGGTAATCATTTTGCTGAAGAGGAAACTTTTTGCCTGACAAACCACTTCGAGTAATGATATAATGAGCACTGTTTTATTACAATTGCGAGGTGGATAATGCTCGGTAACTATGTTAATGCCCTGGCGATCATCGTCGGCAGCCTTGTTGGCTTGCTCTTTCACAAAGGATTAAAGGAAAAGTATAAGACTATCGTCATGCAGGCTATCGGCCTTTCCGTGCTTTTTATCGGGGCTACCACGGCTCTAGGCGGGTTGCTGAACCCGGACAGTGAGCCGATTCTTTTTATTATCAGTTTGGTAATCGGCGGGATTATCGGCGAGCTGGTGGGCGTGGAAAATGCCCTCGAGCGGCTTGGCGCAAAGCTGCAGCAAAGGTTTGGGTCGCCGGAGAACAATGTTGCCCGTGGTTTTGTGACAGCCAGCCTGATCTTTTGTGTCGGGACGATGGCGATTATCGGCTCACTTGACAGTGGGCTGCGAGGCAATCACAACATGCTCTTTGCCAAATCTGTTTTGGACGGCATTACCTCAATGGTGCTCGCCTCATCGCTCGGTTTCGGAGTGATTTTTTCAGCTGTGGCTGTTTTCATTTACCAGGGAGCGATCGTGCTTTTCGCCAATCTGGTCGAGCCTTATCTGACGATTGCCGTAATCCGTGAAATCTCGATCATCGGGGGTATTTTGATCTTCGGCATCGGCCTGAATCTGCTGGAAATTATCAAGGTCAGAACAGCCAACCTCTTGCCGGCTATCCTGATTCCGGTTATCTATTACCTCTTTACCGGTTAAATTATAGTTCACTCGTATATCAGACATTAACCAGAACAAAAAACTAATTTACTTTTTTTCGTCAACACCAGGACAAAATCACAAATGCCACCGGTAATGATCTTATTTTGCATTTTTTTAAGAAGAGGTAGGAAAATCCGACTAAAATGCCGAAAATATGAGCAATTATATAAAGTAGTCAAGGAGGAATTTATTGATGATTTCGTTTCAGCTGACCGAAGAGCAGGAACAGATGCAAAAGTGTGCCAGGGATTTTGCTGCGGCTGAGATAATCCCGATTGCCGCCGAATACGACGAGAAAGAGGAAATCCCCTGGCAGGTGATTGAAAAAGCATACGAGGCAGGGCTGATGAACCTGGCCATTCCGGAGGAGTTGGGCGGTCAGGGAATTGACCCACTTACTGCTGCCATTATTACTGAAGAGATTGCTTACGGCTGTCTGGGCGTTAATGGTACATTTGGGGCCAACGAGCTGGCGGTGCAGCCAATTCTAATCGCCGGAACTGAAGAACAAAAGAAGAAGTTTTTGCCTGATTTTTGCGCCAAGCCCCAGCTGGCTGCTTTTGGCCTGACCGAACCGGAGGCCGGTTCAGATGTTGCCAATGTGCAGACCAGGGCGGTACGCGATGGCGATTACTATGTTTTAAATGGTAACAAGTGTTTTATCACCAATGGCGATTCGGCAGCGCTTTACACAATATTTGCTACCATTGACAAGAGCCTGGGACACAAAGGGCTATGCGCTTTTATCGTGCCGGGAGATACCCCTGGCATTCGCGGTGGCAAGAAAGAACAGAAGATGGGTGACCGCTGCTCCGAGGTGGCGGAAGTGATTCTGGAAGATGTACGGGTGCCGGTTGCCAACCTGCTCGGCAAAGAAGGCGACGGGTTTAAGATTGCCATGGAAACCTTAGATGTTACTCGGCCCGGTATCGGGGCGGCAGCAGTCGGGGTAGCCCGCAGAGCCTTTGAGGAAGCCAAAAAATATTCGCTGCAGAGGATTCAGTTTGGCAAGCCGATTGCTGCCAACCAGGCGATCCAGTTTATGTTTGCCGAGATGGCCACTAAGATTGACGCTGCCCGGCTGCTGGTCTGGCGGTCAGCCCAGTACCTGGCGATCGGCCTGCGTGCCTCCAAAGAGGGTTCAATGGCTAAGTTTTATGCGGCTGATATTGCCATGGAAGCCACGGTCGATGCCTTGCAGATTATGGGCGGCTCGGGTTACATGCGCGATTACCCGGTTGAAAAGCTAATGCGTGATGCCAAGATCCTGCAGATCTACGAAGGCACAAACCAGGTCCAGCGGATGGTTATTGCCCGGGAAATCCTGAAATAAAGGACTTGATGGTTATGAAACTTGTTGATCAGAAGGTTACAAATGAGGAACTCAAAGAAATGTCAGCCAAAATGTTTGACGGTTTGGTCAAGGCAGTAGTTGATGTTGAGGAAGAGATAATGGTAGTGGATTCTGAGCTACATGCCGATCAGGAGGAGTATTTACTTGAGAGAGGTTCGAAGCAAGAAAACTTATGGGGTATTAACATTTATCCCGAGCAGGTAGGTCAAGAAACCTGGCTTGAGTTTGATTCAATGATTAATCTGCGACCTTCTCAAAACAACAAATCTCGTGGTGTTGAAGACGAAAATATTAGGAACAGGATTACTGCCATTGTTGAGAAGTTGGTGCTAAAGTGAAAATCCACAAAGAACTGGCAAGCGGTCGCTGGTTTGAGCTGTCTCTAATCGAACAGCTGGCAAATATAGGTACGGACGTTGAACGTGCGATCAGGTGGAAGCAAAAAGGTAATGAAGATTACAGCAGGCAGGCGTTTGAACGGGCGCTTGACCTGATCTACCTGACTGTTGAAGACCCCAAAAATAGAAAAAGGCTAAAAGAGATCCTCAGAACCAGGGAAGCGCTGATCGACCATTTTGTTTACGACAATGAGTATAATACCACTGAAGAGCAGTGGCAAAACTATTTCTACCAGTTTAACTATGCTGCCGCAATGAGCATGGGTAGGTAAAAACTAATTTGAAGTACCGGGAATCAATCTATTTAAGGGGAAGGGGTAAGCAGCTTGGATATTTATGAAAGCTTAAGACAGGTTTTGGATGCTCATCCGTCGACAGCGCCGCCGGCTCATTCAATCGACGAGATCCTGAAAATCCTTTTCACCCCGCAGGAAGCAGTTGTTGCGGTCAGGATGAGCTACAAGGTTAAGCCGGTTGTCGCTATCGCCCAAAAAGTTGGTCTTTCGGAAGATGAAACAAAAAAACACCTGGAGGCGATGGCCGATAAAGGCATTATTATCTCACGCAAAAAAGAAGGCGAAATGCATTATGGCCTTCTGCCCCTCATCCCCGGTGTTTTTGAATTTCCCTTCATGAAAGCAGAACTTACTCCGATGCATAAGCGATTGGGAGAGCTCTGGGAAGAATATCACGCCGAGGGCCTCGGAGCGGCATTCGCCGGCAATCCCACCCCGCTGATGCGTGTGGTGGCAGTTGATCAGGCAATCCCCGCCCGCGACCGGGTACACCCCTATGAAGAGGTGGTGCGTTTTATTAATGAATCATCTTTCATCGCGCTGGCTGACTGTGCCTGCCGGGTAAGCGTGCAGGCCTGCGATAAGCCGAAGGATGTGTGCCTTATCTTTGGGCACGCGGCCGAGTTTCTGGTAGAGCGTGGTTTTGCCCGTCAAATCAGCAAAGAAGAAGGGCTCCAGGTGCTCGATAGGGCCGAAGCAGCCGGCCTGGTGCATACCAGCAACAACAGCGCCGACCGGGCGAATTTAATCTGTAACTGTTGCCCCTGCTGCTGCACCGTGCTGCGCGGTAAAACCCAGCTCAATCATCCCCATGCTTTTGAGCCGAGCCGTTATGAAGCTACAGTAATAACTGAGGATTGCAGCGGTTGTGCGAATTGTGCCGAGGAGCGCTGTCCCGTAGAAGCGATCGCCATGGTCGATGATTCTGCCGTGGTTAACGCTGAAGAATGTATCGGTTGCGGTCTTTGCGTTAGCAGTTGCCCGACCGGGGCTATGGTTCTGATTGAGAGAGCTGAGATGCCGGTAACCCCGGCAACGGTTACAGAGATGGGCATGAAAATATTGCAGGAAAAAGGAAGGCTCGAAGCCTTCCTGAAAATCATGAATGAATAGTCTTTATTAACGCTTTGGCTGTTGCTGAGTAATGCAGTGAATGTTGCCTCCGCCTAGGAGGATTTCCCGGGCATGAATGCCGATAACCTCGCGGTCGGGAAACAGCTCTTTTAGTTTTGCAAGGGCTGGCTGGTCAGCGGAATCTCCAAACAGAGGGGCAATAATGGCATCGTTGGAGATGTAAAAGTTAACATAGGAGGCGGCCATCCGGTCGCCTTTTTCCCTGGGGATGGAACCTTCCACGCTATCCACCCCTTCGCACTCTTCAGCGCTGATCAGGACCGGAGAGGGCAGCTTAAGCTTGTGCACTTCCAGCTTTCGCCCCCTGGCATCGGTCGCACTTTCCATCACTGCAAGCGCTTCCAGGGAAATTTCGTGCTGCGGATCATCTTTGTCGTCAGTCCAGGCCAGCAGTACTACCCCTGGCCTGACAAAGCAGCAAATATTGTCGATATGGCCGTCCGTTTCGTCATTATAGATACCGCGAGGCAGCCAGATTACTTTTTGGATTTTCAGGTAGTCACCTAAGTAGGCTTCGATCTCTTTTCGTTCAAGGTGGGGGTTGCGGTTGGGGTTCAGCAGACACTCTTCGGTGGTTAGCAGGGTGCCCTCGCCGTCTGTGTGGATGGAGCCGCCTTCCAGCACAAGGGGGGCCTTGTAGCGATCAACGCCCGCAAGCTCGGCTACTTTGCGGGCAATCAGGTCGTCCTGATCCCATGGAAAGTAGAGGCCGCCGACGAGACCGCCCCAGGCGTTAAAATCCCAATCGACAGCTCTTAAATCTCCTTTATCGTTAACTACAAAAGTAGGGCCAACATCGCGCATCCAGGAATCGTTGTTGGACATTTCAACAACCCTGATCTGGGCAGGCAACTTGTTTCGGGCATTGACAAACTGCTTAGCTGAAACGCACATGGTAACCGGCTCAAAACGGCTGATCGCTTCTGCCACATTAACAAAGGCTTTTTCAGCCGGCTTGCCCCCCAGGCGCCAGTTGTCGGTGCGCTCGGGCCAGATCATCCAGCAACCTTCGTGGGGTTCAAATTCGCCGGGCATCCGAAAACCGTCTGCTGCAGGGTTGCTGTTTATAGTTTTTGTCATTTTATCCCTCCATCCGTGGCCTGTTTTCAGACTGATCGTAAACGATAGTTAATACTCCGTCAATTACTATAGTTATATTCCCCAAAGTTATTATGGGTAATAAGCGGTTGATCTGCTGACTGCTGTTTACTGATCCGGCGAACAGTATTTTAGTGGATAAACTGTTTAAGCGAGTTTGTCCTGTCCCTCATTAAAGCCGATATCAATTGTATTGCAGATTTGTTTAAATCTAGTCACTGTGATCTTTGAGAACATACTGAAGAGTCTTGGCGACGCGATTCAACTCATAGCGAAACTATGTATATATAATCTTGTAAAAAATGCAAAAAAGTTAATTTAAAGAAGGTTTGTGCAAGGTATATATAGAATAAACTAAAAAGATTTTTCAAAATTTTAGGATCAGTTGATAGAAAAACTTGAGGGGTTGGATTCAGGAAGGGAGAGGTCTTGTTTGGATGAAGAAAAGGTGAAAGACAGAATCGAGCAACTCATTGAAAAACTAAGCAACGAGAATTGTTTTTCAGAAAATGGCTATTATGCAGTTGATAGGGTTAGCTTTAAAAAGGAACTCTTAAAAACTGACAGAAGAATGATAGCAAGATGGAAAATAAAAGAGAATAAAAAAGATGATGATGAAGAGAAATATGAAGACTTTGATCATTACCTGCTGAAACTAATAATCCTCTATGATCGACATGCGTTCAAACTACATCAAATGCTATTGACTGCCGACCAGATAAACTCAGATAATCAAAAACTATTAAGAATGACCCGGAAATTTATATACATATACTCATTCGATTATTCGCAAAAGTACAATTTAGATCCGATAAGCCTAGATCCCCAAGATATTTTCGACGCTACATGGAATCAAATTTTTTTACCAAACTTGGGCATCATCACTTATCGCGAAGAATCAAAACTTTCAACCTGGGTTATTGGAATAATTAGGAAGATTATAAAAAGCAAATATCAAAGAAGACAGATTAAAGAAGAAGAATATAACGATGAAGTTATCATTCCGATAACTAATGTGCACAGTGATCCTCTAAATCATGCTTATGCAGAAAAAGAATTTATAATTAAGTGCCTCGAATTACTGGATGAAATGACCGTTGCAAAAAGCAGCGCTCAAAAAGAAAGAGCCTGGATAATATGGAATGATCACTTTTCTGATTACTTTTCGCATCTGCAAGCGGAGGATGATGACTACATTAAGGATAAGCAACCACCATTTAAACCACCGCCACGAGATTTGCTTCTCGACAAGCAGGGGGCGCATAATCCGGTTTATTCAGACTATCTTGCACGCGAAATTGGTGCAATGCGAGGTTGGGTTTTAGAAGACATCGATCGCGACCTTAACAAAACCCGAACGCCGGATGACAAAAGCATTCTCAGGGCTAAAGTTAGAATGCGAAGGTATGAAGCGAAACTTTTTTTAGCGAAAAAACTTAATTTTTTTTAAGTAAACCCAACAAACCATACTGGCCAAGCAACTAAAGCTTTAGGAGCAAACAATTGTTATGCTATTTGGGAGGTTTCATGTTATATGAATAATGATAAAGCAAAAGCAAATTGTGCCTTATATCAGAGCAGGTTGCCTGCTTACCTTGACTATGTCCTTTACGGTCGGAAGTTTGAGGAATCATGGATGACAGAAGAACATATTGTTACCTGTGCAACATGTGCACAAGATTATTGCGAACTATTAGGGCTGACAATAGGTTTTGAATTAGAGAAATTAAGTGAGTGGAGTTTGCAAGAATTAGAAATTCCTGCTTACGAAGAAGCACCGGTGGATATTGATTTTTTAATTATAATTGAAGCAACAGAGCACTGGTTGTATCTATGCCAAATGTTAGAGAATCATAGCGCCGCTAACTTAGCCCAGTCATATCTTGGGCTGCTCTATGAGATTAAGAAAGAAGCTGTACTGGCAAAAGAGCATCATCAAAATGCCCTAAATATTGCTATTGATAAAGCGGATTATTATACTGCTATTAACTCAAACATAAGCCTTAGTAGAATATACCAGTCCGAGGGAGCATTTGCTGCAGCATATACATCCTTATGCAGGGCGGAAAAAAGCGCCCGTGAGCTTCAGGATGCTTATGCCGTAGCATATTGCCTGATCTGCTTCGGAGACTATTATTGGCGGCTTTCAGAAGACTACACCGGCCTTGGAGCTGCTTTCGGTAGCTATCAGCAAGCAATTTCGCAAGCCCAAGAAGCTAAATCCAGCAGCTTGTCTGTAATTGCTCAGGATAGAATCAATTTGATCAAAAAGAGTTTGATTGAAAAGCTAAAGAATGCCACACTGCAGTTTTTTCAAGATAGTAATTTTAATGTTGAACAGATACCGCAAAACTTCTACGACAGTATTATCGACCATCTATTCATTCTTTGGGGCAAGTATAATAAAACGATACCGATTGTTTCAATCAACCTCGATCTTGATCCGTCAGAGCTGCAGCGTTTAGTTAACAGTTCCACTAAAGAAAAAAGTAGCAGCGCCATAACTGAAGAGGCCTTGCTCCAATATTTTGAAGGCAGCAGAGACTTGAGTTTAAATGAAACTATTACCAAAAAGTTAGCGCTTCACCTTTCTCGTGCACTCCATGAAAAGAAAAAGATTCAAGGTAAACTGCATTATTCATAAAATATTTTTGCTGTTTTTATACTATTTAACTTAATAGATTTAATGGATTCGGCAGAAAGAATGAAAGAACAATAATCTATCTTACGGGGTGATTAATTTGAAACTTAATTCATATGCACTTACCGACATAGGTCGTGAACGATTAGAGAATCAGGATGCCTGCTATAAAGATGATGCTCTGGGTGCTTATGTGGTCGCTGATGGTATGGGAGGCATGGAAAATGGCAAGGAAGCTGCCGAGTTTACAGTAGAAAAGGTCAGTGACACAATTAATGGATTAATGACCTCAAATGACAGAGAGCCGGATCAGATATTGCGTGAAGCAATTACTAAAACTGGTGCAGGTTTTGTCGAGAAGCTGGGAGTAAATTCCGGCAGTACGGTTGTTGCCGCTTTGTTTACTGCTAATCTTGTGACAGTTGCTAATCTAGGAGACAGTCCTGCTTATCTTTCCAGAAATAAGCGTTTATACCCCCTGACTAAAGAGCATAATCTGGCCAATCTACTGGTAGAAGCAGGTCGGTTAAAACCCGAAAAAGCAAGAACCCACCATACCAGGCATCAGCTAATTGCATATGTTGGTATGCCAGAACACTTGCCAATACATATTCATAAATATGAACCACAGGACAAAGACCGTCTATTAATCTGCACAGATGGTTTGACGGGTATGGTTTCGAGGTTGGCAATAAAAAATGAGCTTGAAAGCGGGAAAACGCCAAAACAAACCGCTCAAACCCTGGTAAGGCTGGCCAATGAAGCCGGTGGTGCTGATAATATTACAGTTATTATTGTTGACTTTGAGATTGACAAGAAAGAAGGTGTAACCTGATGCAGCCTGGTTATTCAATACAACTGGTTTGGCTGCTGGCTTCTTACGAAGCCGTTAATACGGCCTATGAAAATATCGAACCCGAACATTTTTTTAATGCGCTGCTCAAATTTATTGAACTGGATGAATCAGACATCGAAAAATTAGTAAGAGACCAATCTCAACTGATCGCAATTCGAGATGAACAGAAAATTGTTAGTCAACAATTTGGCAGTTGGGGTTTACGTATCCCAGAACAGACCACAGCCTTACGACGTAGCTTAAGGCAAAATATGGGCATGGGCAACTTTGCTCATCAACGCTATAATGCCTTGCACCGCTCAGAAGTTTCAAGAACGATCTGCAAGCGGGCCGAAGAGATCGCCACCGATGAAGGAGCTTCATCTTGGCAAAGTATCCATTTGCTGGCTGCTTTGCTGGAGCGGCCGCAGGGTAAACTTGCTGAAGCTATCGACACTGCAGGTATCGGTGAAGTAGGTTCAAAAATAACTCCATGCTTAGATCAACTTGGGGTTAAGCTCGAACCCGCTAATCCTAATTGGGCCATCGAGGCTAGTATTTTACCTGCTGTCAATGTTGTCATGGATGCAGTCATTCACAAAAAATCAATTGCCTTAATAAACAAAGGTGGACCCCGTCCTTATAGTGTAATCAGTGCAGTAAACACGCAGCTAAAAGTAGATGGAAAAAGTAAAAGGTTTATAAAGATTATTCTTTCAGAACTAAAAGCGGCAGCCGACCAAAAACCCGGCTTTTTAAGCAACTTGCTTGCCGAAGCTTCACAGACCAACATAATACTATGCATAGAATGCTTAGCCGGTGAAGCAGATGATGAAATCAGATTTAATACAGCAAGCCTTGAGAAAGCGTTAAGCAATCACGAACTTTGCTGCATAAGCATTCTGGATGAGAATACTTACATTGAACTAAAAAAAACGCAGACATGGTTGGGGTTATTGCAACCTGTGTGGCTTGCACCCCGACCGGAGTTACCCTGGTAAAATACTTAGCCAGGAGATAGCGATTTAATTTGGAGAAAGCAGTTTTCGGGAGGTAAAATACTATGTTTACTGAAAGGGCTCAAACCATAATTAACATTGCCGGGGATTTAGCTGCTTCTAATTATAAGCCGATGGTGGACACAGAATCTTTTTTGATCTCCCTAGCTTCGGATGTTGAGGGCAGTTTTAGGTTGGCAGCCTGTTTTCAAAATGATGTTAAACCCATCATCAGTGATTACGGAAGTCAATTACCTGCCAATTTGGAGACGGCAGAAAAACCTCAGCAATATGATGATCAAATGAAAGAGCTTTTAACAACTGCCTATGATCTGGCGGCCAGTGTTCTACCCGATCGCAACCACCCGGGGTTTATAAACATCAGGCACCTTGCCTGTGCTGCTGCCATGTCCCCATCTATTTGTGATCTTTTGGCTGATTCAATTCCGCTCGATCGCGAAACAGCAAGCCTGCTTATGAATGAATGGGAAGACGAAGCCGGCACCGGTGAAACAATTGGTGATTTGGTTAATAAACTGCGCCGCATGCGTAAAGAGTTGTTAAGAAAAATATTTGGCCAGGATCACGCTGTCCACACTTTTGTTGAAGGTCTCTACAATGCTGAAGTTACAGCTTCGATTGATCGGGAAAGAACAAAGCCTTCTGCTGTATTTGTCTTTGCCGGGCCACCGGGTGTTGGTAAAACCTTTTTAGCCGAAATGAGCGCATCTTTTCTGGGGCGTCCCTTCAAGCGCTTTGATATGACTGGCTATACGGATCACCAGGCTCATAACCAGTTGGTTGGTTTTGCCCGCAGCTACCAGGGGGCACATGCCGGCTTGTTAACCGGCTTTGTGGCAAAAAACCCGAATGGAATTCTTCTTTTTGATGAAATAGAAAAGGCTCACCTTAATACAGTTCAACTTTTTTATCAGATTCTTGATGCCGGTCGCCTTGAGGATAAATACACGGAGGAAGACGTTTCCTTTCGTGATACGATTATCATTTTTACAACCAATGCCGGCAGTATGCTTTATGATAATCCAAATCAGGCGGGAATTGGTGCGGCTAACAGCGCTTACCACCGACGCACCATACTAAGCGCCCTTGAGCAGGAAAAAAACCCGACCACAGGGCTACCCGCTTTTCCGCCCGCTATTTGTTCTCGGCTTGGGCAGGGTTACCCGATCATGTTTAACCATCTTGGAGTTAACGAACTGCTATCGATATGTTCTACAGAGTTAAACCGAACGGCCGGTTTGCTATCAAAAAAATATTTCAAAAAGTTTATATTTAGGCCGCTACTGCCCATATCTTTGGTCTTTCGGGCTGGAGGCAGGGCTGATGCCAGGGGCTTAAGAGCTGATACTGAAAAATTTGTTAAAGATGAGCTTTTTAAATATGCATCGCTTCATGCTGAAGATCGGACAGCTGACATCTTTAACGATATAGATGAAATTCGCTTCAATGTTTCGGATGAGATGGATGACTCAGTAAAAGAACTATATACGCCTGGTAATAAACCACAAGTACTGCTCATTGGGACAACACTCTTTAAAGATCTTTGCCGGGAGCATATAAAAGAAATAGACTGGTTATTTGCTTCGAACAAAGAAGAAGCTGCTGCTATACTCGCTTCATCACCCGTAGACCTTGTTTTGTTGGATCTGTACTTGTCTGATGATAGCGAGCAGTTAAGTAGCGATACTGTAAGGCAAAGTCTAGATCACATGCAACTATCAGCCAAGGTGCTCTCTAAAGGTCGTGGTATTTTACGTAAAATACATGATTCATTTCCTGATGTGCCGGTATACTTGCTGTCATTTGAATTACCAGTCCGGGGCCGCGTTTCGGCAGAAATACAGTCCTCGGCCGTTATGGTTAACTTTAGTCGTTCAGATGGTGAATCTGAGCCACTGAACTATAACAATTTGTATAAAATTGTGCGGGCAATCGATGAGGAGCTTTTTTTAGCCTGTGTTCGAGCCGGTGGTGCAAGGGGTTTGATAAAAACTAATTTTATGAATGATCTGGATCCGGGGTGGAATGAACGCTGTGCTACTCTAAAGGATCTGCTCATGAAAACCAGTGAAAGACTTTATCTTGAGTCGCGGGCACACCATCTTTCGCGACAGCGCAAAGCGCTTGCTTTTGATACAGTAATTAGAAAAGATAACCGCTTCCTAAATGTGGAGTTGCGTGATTTCAGGCTAGAAAGAACTGTTGAAGCCTCTGATGCCGGTGAAATGGTTGAAGATGTTCAGCGCCCTCAAACCCGTTTCGAAGATGTGATCGGCGCAAAAGAAGCAAAGGCGGCTTTGGAATTTGTAGTTGATTGGTTAAAAGACCCTTTGTATTACAGTGCGCTTGGTGTTAAACCACCCCGGGGCATTCTCCTTACCGGGCCGCCAGGCACGGGTAAAACTATGCTGGCCAGGGCTGTGGCCGGTGAGTCTGACTGCGCCTTTCTGGAAAAATCGGCTACAGCATTTGTTACCATCTGGCAGGGCAGCGGACCTCAGAATGTGCGTGACCTTTTTGCCCGGGCACGCCGGTATGCTCCGGCTATAATTTTTATTGATGAAATTGATGCCATAGGCACAAAGCGTACCGGGGGGCCGGGCGGTGGTCGTGCTGCTGAGGAAACCCTTAATGCCATGCTCACTGAAATGGATGGGTTCGCTGCCGATAAAAGGCGGCCGGTGATTGTCCTCGCGGCAACAAACCTGGCTGACCGTTTGGATGAAGCGCTTAAAAGACGCTTTGACCAGACAATAGAAGTCGATCGTCCTGATCGCGAAGCTCGCTTGGCCTACCTGAATAAAGCCTTGCCTGTGGAAAACAGGGAAGGAATAACCCCAAAAACACTTGAACGGATCGCCGGTCAGGCAGCCGGTATGACTATTGCTGATTTAGAGCGAATCGTGCAGGAAGCGGCAGTAACTGCAGCCCGTAAAATCAGACAGGCAGATAATAAGGAAATAAGTCCTCTGAGTGATCAGGATCTGGAGAGCGCTTTTGAAAAGATTCGAATGGGCGCAGCTGTTAAACAACCGGATCAGGCAACACTTGAACGCGTTGCCCGACACGAAGCAGGCCATGCCTTGCTTGCCTGGTTGGGCAAAAAACCACCGGTTCAACTTACCATAGTCGGACGTGGTGGCGCAGCAGGCTATATGGAATCCGAACAAAACGAGGAACAAATAATTATTACCAAGCCGGAAATTGAACAGCAGATCCGTGAAGCATTGGGCGGCAGAGCAGCTGAACTGCTCTTTTATGGGCCCGATGAAGGCCTTTCATCCGGTGCCAAAGGTGATCTGCGACAAGCTTCTGCCTGGGCCATGCGTATGGTTCAGGAATATGGTATGGATGAAGATTATGGCCTGTTCAGTTTAGGTGGCGACCCTAATCAAGGCCCTGCAGGCGGCCCTTTATCAGAGCGTTTAGTAGCAGCAGCCGAAAAAATTGTCAGGGAGCAGCATGAGCAGACCATTGCTTTGGTAAAAAAACACCGCGCCGCCCTGAAGCGACTTTCAACGTCGTTACTGGAAAAAAACCGGCTGGTCCGGGAAGAAATTATCCAAGAGCTGGAAGGTAATACCCGGCGGTCATGATCGATTGCCTAGTTTCTAGTGTCGGTTATTCCAAAGCAGGATAACTGCGATGTGGGAGGCTTTATGATGAGCAATCAGGCTAAGCTGGTATCTCCCGGTGGCGGACCCTTTAAAATCAGTGCGGCCGGTTTGACTGATCGTGGCCGGGTTCGTGAAAACAACGAAGATGTTTTTTCCCTCAACTCTGAGTTGGGTCTCTACCTGGTTGCCGATGGTATGGGTGGTGTGCAGGGGGGGCAAGCAGTTGCAACATCAATCGCCAGGGCCTTCCCCGCACAACTGGCTGCATTTTATCGCGAACACCCTCCTCACAACCAAAAAGAGATGGCCCGGCTTTTTGGCGAAGCCCTGGCCTCTTTCAGTGACGAAATCCTGGCCCGCTCAGCCACCAATCCCGCTTTACGTGGCGCCGGCGCAGCAATAGTTGCCTGCTGGATCAATGATGGAGATGCCGCCCTGGCCTTTATGGGCGACTGTCGTGCCTACCTTTTGCGGGATGGAAATTTAAAATTATTGACCTCTGACCACACCATCGCCGCGCTGCTGCTTAAACTCAATAAAATAGATGAGAAAGAAGCATCCTTGCACCCGGGCCGGCATGCCCTGACCTGCTATGTAGGTATGGAACCAGCCGCCCTGCCTGAAACTGCAGCGCTGGATCTCCACTCTTCTGATCGCTTGCTGCTCTGTTCAGATGGGCTTTGGGGCACCATTTCAGAGGATCAGTTGGTGCATCACCTGTCGACAGATCGCGGACTCGATAGTATCTGTACAGAACTGGTCAAGGCGGCTAATAATGCCGGTGGCCCGGATAATATTACCGCTGTGGTGATCAGGGTTGATTCACCAGCCCCTGCCGGGCAGGTTGAACAAGGCAGGCAAAGCATTCCTGTAATGAGTGAAAACGTTCTTTGAAAAATAAATAACCTCCAG
>Ga0194113_10004016_pt1 | contig 19404 bp, 9 predicted proteins | sample TA2MahC200mmetaG_FD_146193 | JGI IMG/M metagenome (GOLD analysis project Ga0194113, IMG submission 146193) | Freshwater microbial communities from Lake Tanganyika, Tanzania - TA2015017 Mahale Deep Cast 200m | ecosystem: Environmental > Aquatic > Freshwater > Lake | place: Tanzania: Lake... | reverse complement strand
CGAACGGGTGAGCCTCGGGTTGCTCAAGGGCCGATACGTCCAGGTCAAGGCACTGAGCCATGCCGAGAATTTCAGTCGCAAGATGCAGGTCGTGCAGGACCTCGAAGCGGCCATGGAGGAATGCCTGGATCAAGATTGCGAAGTGCTCCATCCGGCGCCGCAGGATGCCACCTACATCAGCCGTCAGACCGCGGCGCTGTCGCAGCGGCACGGTCCGCTGGCGGTCGCCAGCCTGCCGATTCGGTACGCGGGGAAGATCTGGGGGGTGTTGACCCTAGAGCGGCCGGCGGAACGGCCCTTTACCGTCGATGAGATCGAGGCGGCCCGGCTGGCCCTGGAGTTGTGCACGGCCCGGCTGGGGGCCCTGCGGGAGCACGACCGCTGGCTCGGGGCCAAGCTCGCCGGCGGCCTGCGCGAGGCCCTGGCCCTGCTGGTCGGACCGCGCCACACCTGGGCCAAGATCGTGACCCTCCTGCTCGTTGCGGCCGCGGCCTTTCTGGTCTTCGCGAAAGGCAATTACCGGGCGGAGGCCTCGTTCGTCCTGGAAGGCACCGAGCGGCAGGTGGTGCCGGCGCCCTTCGACGGCTACCTCAAGGCGGTCCACGTGGAAGTGAGCGACGCCGTCGCGGCCCACGAGACGTCTCTGGCGGAGCTGGATACGGTGGAGCTGCGCCTGCGCCTGGCGGAGGCGAAGGCGGACCGGGCCGGTTACTTCAAGCAGATGGACGCCGCCATGCGGGACGGCCAGACCGCCCAGGCCCAGATCGCCGAGGCCAATGCCCAGAAGGCCCAGGCCCAGATCGATCTGCTCGAGTACCTGATCGGCCAGGCCCGGCTCGTCTCGCCGTTGAGCGGGACGGTCGTGGAAGGCGATCTCAAACGCCAGATCGGGGCCCCGGTCAAGACGGGCGATATCCTCTTCGAAGTCACCCCGTTGGAGTCCCTGCGGGCGGTGCTGCACGTGCGGGAGGACCAGATCACCGACGTTCAGGTGGGCCAGCGGGGGACCCTGGCGACGGCCTCCTATCCGGGCCAGTACATCACCTTCGAAGTCGAGCGGGTCAACCCGGTGGCCGAGGTGGTCAAGCAGAAGAACGTGTTCAAGGTCCGGGTCCGGTTGCTGGAGCTGCACTCCTGGATGCGGCCCGGCATGGAAGGGGTGGCCAAGATCGATCTGGCCCGGCGCTCCTACGCCTGGATCTGGACCCGCAAGATCGTCAACTGGATCCGCATGAAGCTGTGGCTGTAAATGGATCGACCGACATTCCATGAAGCCTGGTACCGGGTGGCCGGCCTGCGGCCGCGGCTGCTCTCGGGTGTGCACGTGCATCGCCAGCACTTCCGGGGCCAGCCGTGGTACATCCTCGAAAATCCCACGAGCGATCAGTATTCCCGGGTCAGCGAAGAGGCCTATCGCTTCGTCGGCCTGCTCAACGGCCGGCGCACCGTCTCCGACGTGTGGCGGCTCTGCAGCGAGCAACTGGGCGACCGCGCCCCCACCCAGGGCGAGGTCATCCAGCTTCTGGGACAACTGCACGCGGCCAACCTGTTGTACGTCGAGTTGGCGCCGGACAGCGAGGCCCTGTTCAACCGGTATCACAAGCGGGTCACGCGCCAGGTGCAGAGTTACCTGATGAACCTGCTGTTTTTGCGTATCCCGCTGCTGGACCCCGATCGGTTTCTGGATCGCTGGGTGGGCCTGTTCGGCCGGGTCTTCAGTTGGGTGGGCTTCGTGCTGTGGCTGGCCCTGCTGGCGACGGGCGTGTACTTCGTGATCGGCGACGCCCCGGAGCTGATCAGCCAGAGCTCGGATGTGCTGGACCCGGGCAATCTGATCTTTCTGTATCTGAGCTTCGTGATGATCAAGATCGTCCACGAGTTCAGTCACGCCTTCGCCTGCAAGCGGTTCGGCCGGCTCAACGGCACCGGGGGCGAGGTCCACAAGATGGGCGTGATGTTCCTCGTGCTGTTTCCCCTGCCGTACGTGGACGCCTCCACCGCCTGGGCCTTTCGCAGCAAATGGCATCGGGCGATCGTGGGCATGGCCGGCGTGATGGCCGAGCTGGCGACCGCAGCGGTCGCCGCGATCGTCTGGGCCCATACCTCGACCGGAACGCCGCACATCATCGCCTACAACGTCATCTTCGTCGCCAGCGTCTCGACAATCCTGTTCAACGGCAACCCGCTGCTGCGCTTCGACGCCTACTACGTGCTGACCGACCTGATCGAGATCCCCAACCTGGCCCAGCGCTGCCGCCAGTACCTGTCCTATCTCGGCCGGCGCTATATTTGGGGCCTCAAACGCCTGTGGAACCCGGCGTACACGGTCGGCGAGCGCCTCTGGTTCATCTCCTATGGGACCCTTTCCACGGTCTATCGCCTGTACATCTCCGTACGGATTCTTCTCTTTCTCAACAGCCGGTTGCCGGAGATGTTGTTCTTCCTCGTGCCGATCCTGGCGTTTTCCGGGATCGTCGCCTGGCTGATCGCCCCGGTCGGCAAATTCTTCCACTACCTGGCCACCAGCGCGGAGCTGGCCCGCAATCGGCCGCGGGCGGTCGGTTCCACCGCGGCCATCCTGTTGGTCCTGTTGGTAGCCCTGGGTCTGATTCGCCTGCCCGATCACCGTCGGATCGAGGGGATTGTGGAGCCGCAGGGCCTGGCGATCGTTCACGCCGAAACCGATGGTTTTGTCACCGGCTTTCTGCCTTCGCAGACCAAGGTGTCCCCGGCAACTGGTAGGGTGGGGCTTGCCCCACCGATCCTGGCAGGGTGGGGCTTGCCCCATCAATCCGATGTAGCGACACGCCACGAACCGGTGGGGCAAGCCCCACCCTACGTCTCACCTTCTTCCTCGTCCGAGGCGTTGATCGAGGCGGTGAACCCGGCCCTGGAGACCGAGAGACAGAGCCTGGTTGCCGAGCGCCGGGCCTTGGAGGTGCGACGACAGTTGGCCGTTCTGGAAGAGGTGGCGGCGGCCCAGATTCTCGACGAGCAATTGGCGGCCCTGGACGAGAAGATCGCCCGCGTCCGGCAGCGGCTTGCCGCGCTGCGCCTGACAGCGCCCTGTGCGGGCACCTGGATCGCGCCGGAGATCGAGTTTGCCAAGGGCCGGTTCCTGCGCCGCGGTGAGGCCCTCGGGGTCGTGGCGGATCTGGATGACCTGATGGTCCGTGCCACGGCCGGCCAGAATGTGGCGGCTTTGCTGATCGAGCAGGCGGCCCGGGACGTTGAGATCCGCGCCCATGGCCGGCCGGACCCGACCATGACCGGCACGATCGAGAAGATCTTCCCGGCGGGGCAGGAGCAACTGCCTTCGCAGGCCCTCGGTTATGCCGTAGGCGGATCGATGGCGGTGGACGTGCGCGACCCCAGCGGCACCAGGACCGCCGAGAAGTTCTTCGAGATCCGTATCCGTCCCCAACTCGACCAACCGGACCAGTGGCTGACCGGCCAGCGCGTCGTGGTCCGGGTCCGATTGCAGCCCAAACCCCTGGCGGCCCAGATCTACCACTACGGCCGCCAGCTCTTCCAGCGGAGATTCCATATCTGAGATGGCCCGGATCCCGAGCAGCACGTGGCGCATGTTGGACCAACGGGCCGTGGACCGGCCCCTGGCCAAGGGACTGGACGCGGTTTGGGATGCGGGACTGGGTCTGACCCAGCGCTGTCTGCCGCGCCAGCGGCAGTTTCTCGCCCGGGCCGAAGCCGTCCTGGCGCTGGAAAAGCAGTACTCCGAAATGTCCGGCGCGCAACTCAAAGAGGCGATCGAGCCGCTGCGCGAGACGTTCCGGCGCCGGCGCGACACCCGGGAGGACCTCGACCGGGCCTTCGCTCTCATTCGGGAAGTCGCGCAGCGCCAGATCGGGGAGCGGCCTTTCCCGGTTCAGATCGCCGGCGCCTTTGCCCTGGAGGCCGGCTGCGTGGCGGAGATGGCGACCGGCGAGGGCAAGACCCTGACCGCCACGATGCCGGCGACGGTTGCCGGCTGGCGGGGCCGGGGCTGCCATATCATCACGGTCAACGACTATCTGGCCAAGCGCGACGCCGAGTGGATGGGCCGGATCTACCACTTCTGCGGCCTCAAGGTGGCCCACGTGGAGCAGGGCATGCTCGACGAGGATCGCCGGGCGGCCTATGCGGCGGACATCACCTACTGCACGAACAAGGAGGTCACCGCGGACTTCCTGCGGGATCGCCTCAACCTGGGACGTTGCGGCGGCCTGGCAGCGGCGCTGCTCGACCGGATGAGCGGGACGCGGCGACCGGCTCTGGATGCCCTCGTGCAGCGGGGCCTCCCCTACGCGATCATCGACGAGGCGGATTCCATCCTGATCGACGAGGCGGTGACGCCGCTGATCATCTCCGGGCCCGGTCCCAATCCCGAGCAGACGCAGGCCTTTGAGCAGGCCGCCCACTTGGCCGCCCAATTGCAGCTTCAGGACGACTATCGGATAGACACTCGCTACCAGGAAGTTGAATTGACGGAAGCGGGCAAAAGACGCCTCGCCGACCTCTGTGCCGGTTTCGGCGGTCTGTGGCGCGGGGCCCGGCGCCGCCAGGAGTTGCTGGTCAAGGCGCTCACCGCCAAGGAACTGTATCGGCGCGACCACCAGTACGTCGTCGAGGGGGGCAAGGTGGTCATCGTCGACGAGTTCACCGGGCGGTTGATGCCGGACCGCCAGTGGCGCGACGGCCTGCACCAAGCGGTCGAGGCCAAGGAGCAGATCGAGGTCACGCCGCCCAAGGAGACGTACGCGCGGATCAGCTTCCAGCGGTTCTTCCGGATGTACGGCCGGTTGGCCGGCATGACGGGTACGGCCCAGGAAGCGACGGCGGAGTTCTGGCAGATCTACCATCTGCCCGTGGTCGTCATCCCGACCAACCGGCCCTGCGTGCGGCAATACCTGGCCGATCTCGTATTCCCGGACGAGGCCGCCAAGTGGCAGAGGATCGTCGCCGAGATCGTCCGCGTGCACGCGACCGGCCGGCCCATCCTGGTCGGTACCCGCAGCGTGCGGGCCAGCGAATACCTCAGCCGTCTCTTGACCGAGCAGGACTTGGAGCACCGGGTGCTCAATGCGGTCCACCATCGGGAAGAGGCCCAGATCGTCGCCCAAGCCGGCCAGCGGGGCTGGATCACCGTGGCGACCAACATGGCCGGACGCGGGACCGACATCAAGCTGGGTCCGGGAATCGCCGCCTTGGGCGGCCTGCACGTGATCGCCGCCGAGCGCAACGAGTCGGGACGGATCGACCGCCAGCTCTTCGGCCGCTGCGCCCGCCAGGGCGATCCCGGCAGCGCCCAGGCCGTCGTGTCGCTGGAGGATGAGTTCGTGTCGCGCTATGCGCGCAGTCTGGTCAACTTCCTGAAGAGGCGCCAGCCCACCGCCCGCGCCGAGGGGGAAGACGCGGCACAGGGGCAGGAGCAGAAAGCGACCGCAGAGATATCATCCCCCTTGACCCGCACGGCATTTCGGTACGCCCAGTGGCGGGCCGACCGGCTGGCGCTGCGCCGGCGCAAGACCGTGATCCAGGCGGACCACTGGCTGGACGATCACTTGAGTTTCGCCGGCCGCGAATAGCTCAATCCGGCGGGCGTCACCTCCGGCAGATCTCCTCTGGCAGGCGGCTGCTTCCGTGGTTCCTCCGGAGTGCTCGTCGTCGTGACGAGGGTCGTCAGTGCGTCCTCGACGCGGTGCAGCCTCAATACCGTCCCCGTGACCCGGGCCAGCTCGGCTTGCGCGACGTGGAATTCGGCCTGGGCGCTGACTTGGGCGCGTTGGGTCTGGGCATAGGTCTCCTGCGCTTGCAGCTTCACCAGCAGGTATTCCGGGGTCAGCCGCTCTCGGATCGGCTCGGACTCCTCCAGGGCTTTCAACTGCGTCGCCGCGGCCTGGGCCGCCTCTTTCTGAACGCCGGCCTGCTCCCAGGTGGTCCGCACCTGTCGGGTCCGTTCTTTCACCTGGACGGCGACCTGGTCCGCCGCGGTATGAAGGACGGCGACCGCGCGGCGCCGCTCCAGCCGCCGGCGGGTGTGCTCGGCTTCCCGCTGGCGGTTGCCCAGCGGGTACTCGAACGTCACACCCACCCCATAGCTCGGGAACTCGGTCTCTTTCAACTGCTGATGGGCCGCACTGCTTTCGCCCGCCAGACCCTGGAGGCGGGCCGACCCGACCAGGTCGAGCCGGGGCATCGTTTGATTCTGCGCCACGCGCACGTTGATGTCCGCCACCTCGATCCTCAGCCGCGCCTCCTGCAGGGCGGGATTGTGCACCACCGCGGCCGCCAGGGCCCCCTCCAGCGTCGTGGCCGGATCGGGCGGCTCGTTGGCGTCGTGGAACACGGTCGTCGGCACGATGGTCACGTCGCTGGTCGTGTTGACCTGCGGGTCGGCCAGCAGACGCACCAACGCATCCTGCGCGTCCATCACCTGCTTGCGGATCTCCAGCAAGTCGGCCTCCCGAATCCTGGCATAGGTCAGCGCCTGCATCAGTTGTACGTCCGTGGCATCGATCTCCCGTCGCCCCTCGACCTTGCGCAGCGTTTGGCGGGTCTGCTCGACCAACTCCTGCTGAATCTCCAGAATCCGCCGGACCTGCGCCAGACGCCAGTACGCGGCAATCACTTGGCCGGAAACATTCTCCGCTCGGTCCCGAAAGCCCACCAGGGCAACCTCATGCTCCAACCGGGCAATATCGACGCCCGCGAAATTCACTCGCGGCCCCGCATCGCGCAGCAGGGGTTGCCGGAGCTGAAAGGCCAGCATGGGCTCGTATCGTGTCGACAGTGCTCGGAAGGAGAGATCGTCCCAATTCCGGGTGAACAGGTAGCTGGCGGACCATTCGGTGCCGAGTACGGTTCTCTGGCGGATCCCCGATTCAAACAGCCGCGTCTCTGACTCGCCCGCCTGGAAAAGGCTGTTCTGTGGGGCGTCCTGGTCGTCGTACGAGGCGCGGCCGAACGCCACCGGATCGAATGCGCCGGCGGCCCGGCGGATCTCCTGCCGGGCGATCTCGGGATCGAAGCTGACGACCCGGATCTCGGGACTGTGGGCCAGCGCCCGGATGATGGCCTGCTCCAGGGTCAGCGGGACCTTCCGGTGTCCGGTGTTGGGATCGACGGCAACCTCGAGAGTGCCGAGGGCCGGCTCCCCGGGCTCGACGGGCCGGAGCAGTCCCACCGCCTGCGCGGGGTCTTGGCCCCTCATGTCCTGGCGCTGTTGCGGTCCCTGCCGGACCAGCTTCTGCTGATAGGCGGTCAGAGTCGTGTCGTTGCCGACTTTATCGGACACGCAACCGGCCGAGAGAAGGCAAATTCCAAGCACCAGGGACCACAACGCCGGCGAAGCGCCGGAAATTCCAAGCACCAAATTCCAAATCCCAAACAAATTCAAAATCCCAAATCCCAATGACCAAAACCACAGACCGGGCTCTGCCCGTTTTGAACCTTGGTGCTTTGAATTTTGGATTTGTTTGGAATTTGGTGCTTGGGATTTGGTGCTTGGGCCTTTGGCGGTTCTTGGAATCTGGGATCTTCTTCCCTGTTGTCGTGCTCGGAATGTCGAATGCTGCATTTCGGGTCCTTCCCGCATTTGGTGTCCCTGGTGTTCTCAGAACGCCACCAGCACGTGCTCGCCCGCCGGTCGCCGGGTTGTGTTCGGCACCTCCAGGCGCACCCGCAAGGTGCCGCTGGCGGCGTCCGCGACGGCGGCGACGAAGATGATCCGTCCCTCCTCGGTGCGGGCCTGCTTACCGGACCCGCCGAAGGCCGCTCGAGCCGTCCCGCCGATCTTCAGATCGAGCCCCTGCACCAGCGGGACCGGCACATCGATCCACAGCGGGTCCGTCTGCACCACGCGAATGACCTCCGTCGTCGTATTGACGCACTCGCCGACCTCGACCTCGATCTTCTCCACCCGGCCATCGATGGGGCTCTTGAGCTCCATGTGCTCGACCCGCGTCTTGTGCTCCTGGTATTTCCGGCCCGCCTGCTCGTGCTCGAACCGGGCCAGCTCCAGCGCCAGCTCCGCGATCGTCACGTTCAGCCGGGCATGCTCGACCTCCAGGGCGGTCGCGGCGTTGCTGGCGGCGGCTTTCTCCAGCTTGGCCAGGTCCACTTTCTTCTGCGCCAGGGACGCTTCGCTCGCCCGGACCTGGATCAGGTCCTCTTTCTGGGCCTCGAGCTGGGCGAGCAGGATCTGTTCCGCCACGTCGTCCATCCGGACGAGGACCTGGCCGGCCCGGACGGCATCCCCTTCCTTGACCGGCACGTGGGCGATCCGGCCCGGCTGCACGAACGATTGCGTGATGTCCGCGCTCGGCCGCGTGATGGCCCGAATCCCGCCCGGCGGGACGGCTGTCGGGATGGGAAGACTGCTCTGCGATGCCCGCGTCCCCAGACCCCAGTCCCCAACGGCGGCGGCCACCAGCAGGCTCAACAGGGCCACCGAACACGCTTTCCGCATCGGCATGAGTCAGGTCTCCTTTCTCTTCTCAACGTGAACGTCCGTTCAGAACCAGCACCCAAAGCCACGTGACCACCCTCAGGCGATCCCTGGTTTCCCTGCCGTTATAACGGCAAAGCCCCCCGATTGCATTAAGAATTCCGTCTCCCGCACCCCATTGTCTGCCATCCGCCGGTGGTCCCGCAGACGCCAATTCCTCCGGGCAATTCCAGGAGAACTATGGTCTCCTGCGCGGTACGGCCCGCGTCATGAATGACGCGTGCCAACCCTTCCTGAGACGACTACAGGATATCCCGAAAGCGCTGTCGCTCGACCTGACCCCCGCGGGCGTGCAGACCGCACGCCGGCCTTCGAGCTCGCCCGCCAGAGCGGGGCGGAGCTCAAGAACCGGATCGCCGAGTTCATGGCCGAGATCGATCGCGTGATGGCGGTGAGATTGCACCGCCGGTCGGTCCCCACCCAGTAGGCCAGGACCCCGCGCTCCGAGAGTTTCTCGATGTTACAGGAAGAAGTTGTCTTCTCGCCGGGCATCTGGTAAGCTGTCTGTGTGAGATTCGACATTGTCGGCCAAATCGGTACCTGGACTGAAATGAGTACTCCCAACAGACAATTTGCTGTGTGCGTTGATAATACCGATTACGAGGCCTCGCTGATCGTGCGGAAGATCTATGAAGTCCTGCCGGATGAAGAAGCCGCCAGGGACGACTTCCTGCGCGTGATCGACGAAAGCGGCGCAGACTACCTTTATCATCGCAGCCAGTTCATCCTCGTGGAGTTTCCGGCCGAAGTGGAGCGGGCGTTGAGTATCGCGTAAATCGCCGAGATCTGCGAATCCGTCATGGTTCCGGTCTCTCTCCGTTGAGACGCGAGTTCTCCGTTTTCGAGCCACCGGCGGGCGGGCTAGGCCGCGTTTCACAAGTACTGCGACTATGGGTGGTAGATTGCCGCGCTCGCCGAGCCTCGCTCGCAATGACATCGGGCGCCCCAGTATGTCATTGCGAGGAGCTTCAGCGACGAAGCAATCTCTACCCTATGATCTCAGGACTTGCGAAATGCCGTACCAGGCCGCAGACGCCATTCGCCGCCTTCTGCCATGTGGACCCGACTTGCCTGCAAGGACCCGTCGCAATAAGTATGGTGTCTCCGGAATTTCAGACCCGCCTAATGAGTCTTGATGTGCAACTTCGGTAATGGCCGCCCGAATCACTCTCTGCGTAGGTCGTGCGTCCTCGCACGATCTCTGCGGCGAGCGGGGACGCTCGCCCTACGAAGAGCGCCCGTCGTCGGGTTCCGACTACCGAACTTGTTCGTCAAAACTCCTAAGGTGGAACTCCGCACCCACAAGGCGAATCGCACCACACGGAAGAGCCTGAAGAACCAACGGTAGGGCGAGAAGGTTGACTTCGGGTGGTTCTGCGGTTACGCTGCCGGCCTGGCACGGTGAAGATTCCGATCCGATAGAGACACTTTGCGTAACAGGGGGTTCGCTATGGAAAGGCGAAGGAGTACAGTTCTTGTTCTGGCAGTGACTGTCTGCTTGGGCACGGCGGCAGCAGTAGGGTGGGCTTCGCCCACCGTATCCGCATCTGTGCATGCGACGGTTCCGGCGGGTGCAGCCCACGCTGCGGCGGCCCGTGTCGAGGCCGACGCGCCGCGGCGCGCCGCGGCGAGGCCGTCCTCGGAGCGCGGGCAGGATGCCCGCGACACACAAGGGCGGGACGCCCTCGCCACGCAGGGGCGGGATGCCCTTCCGACGCGGCTGGATCGTCAGCAGGTTATCACGTCGGCGGCGACGGTGACGCCGGAGGCGTATCCCAACGCCGATGTCGTCCAGGTCGATGATCTCACGATCTGCGAGTACCGCCCGGACGGCACCGGGGTTACGTGGTCGGACAATTACACGAAGGTGCTCACGGAGAAAGGCCGGCGGGAGCGGCAGGGGCTCTCCTTCCGTTTTCTGCTGCCGTACTTCACGGTTGAGGTGAGCGCGTTGGAGCTGATCAAGCCGGATGGGTCGGTGGTGCCGGTCGACATCGCCCGGCAGAGCCGGGTAATGATCGACCGCGGCCAGATGTCCGCCAACATCTACGATCCGAGCAGCAAGATCCTGCAGGTCGGCGTGCCCGGCGTCGAGATCGGCGACATGGTCCACATCGTCACGCGGCAGCAGATCCTGCGACGCTACATGCCGGACACCTGGGACGATTACCAGGTGTTCGAATCGACGGCGCCCATCAAGCACGCGGTCTACGAGGTGCATGCGCCGCAGGAGCGGCCTCTGGTTCACACGGTGCTCAAAGATGCCGTGGCCGGCACGGTGAAATATGAGAAGCACGAGCGCCAGGGGCGGACCGTCCATCGCTGGGAGGTCCGGGAGGTGCCGCGTTTCTACGCCGAGCCGGGGATGCCGCCGGCCTATACGGTGGTGCAGCGTCTGCTGGTCAGCACGCTGCCCGACTGGAAGGCGGTCTCAAGTTGGTATTGGCGGCTGTGCCAACCGCGCCTGGAGGCGACGACGCCGGAGATGAAAGCCCAGGTGGACAAGCTGACGGAAGGCCTGACCGACCGCCAAAAGAAGATCGAGGCGATCTTCCAGTGGGTTTCGCAACAGATCCGCTACATGGGGATCACCACCGAGGACTCTTCGCCGGGCTGGGAGCCGCACGACGTCAAGATGACCTTCGAGAACCGCCACGGCGTCTGCCGCGACAAGGCGGCGCTGCTGGCGGCAATGCTCCGCTTGGCCGGCTTCGAGGCGTACCCGGTCCTCATCCAGGCCGGCCCCAAGAAGGACGCGGAGATCCCCAACGTCCAGTTCAATCACGCCATCACCGCCGTTCGCAACGAGGACGGCTCGTACCTGCTGATGGACAGCACCGACGAGAGCACGAAGGACCTGCTGCCCAGCTACCTGTGCGATTGCAGCTATCTCGTCGCCCACCCCGAAGGCGAGACCCTGCAAACCTCGCCCATCGTCCCGTGCGAGGAGAACATGGTGCTGGTCGAGACGACCGGTACGATCGACGCGCAAGGCAACCTGACCGGGGAGTCCAAGATCCGGTTCCAGGGGATCAACGACAATGTCTACCGCGGCTATTTCGCCCGAATCAAGCCCGAGGAGCGGCGGCGCTATTTCGAGGGCGTTCTCAAGGCCTCCATCACGACCGCTGCGCTGACGGACTTCGACTTGCAGCCCGCCAACATGCAGGACACGTCCGCCCACCTGTCCGTGCACATGAAGTTCACCGCCAAGGACATCCTCGTGGGCAAGGGCGCGACGGTGATGATGCCCGTGCCGCGCGTGGGAACCAAGGTGGGCCTGGTGAACTTCATCATCGGCCGGACCGGCCTCCAGAAGCGCCGCTTCCCGCTCAAGACCGACTACGCCTGCGGCGTCCGCGAGACGCTGAGCCTGCACGTCGATCCCGCCGTCGACTCGTTCGTCTCGCTGCCCCAGTTCACGCCGATCGAGGACCCGACGCTGTCCTGGAAGCAGCAACTCGATGTGGACCAAGCGTCGTGGCGAGGGCGTCCCGCCCTTGCGTCGCGAGGCCATCCTGGCCTTGCTTCTCGTGTCGAGGGCGTCTCGCCCTCGAATCGCGGGCAGGATGCCCGCGACACAAAAGAACAAGGGCAAGATGCCCTCGCCACGAAAGAACAAGGGCGGGACGCCCTCGCCACGGGCGGGGGTACCACGATCCAGGGGCAAAGCGAGTTTCTGATCAAGGTGGTGGAGCTGGACCCGCAGCAGTACCTGCAATTGAAGGAGAGTCTCAAGGAGATCGAGTACAACGAGCGCAAGATGCCGGTCCTGGCCCGCCAGATGGCGACGGATACCCCGGCGGACGTGGCCGTGCTGGATTATCAGGTCGAGTACAACCTCAACGATGCCCACAACTGGATCGAGAGGCACCGCGTCACGAAGAAGGTCCTCACGTATAAGGGCGTGAAGGACAACGCCGAGCTGAAGCTGGACTACAATCCCGTCTGGGAGGAAGTGAAGCTGGTCAAGGCTACCGTCACCAACAACGGCCAAGCCAAGGCGGTCAGCTCGCAGGAGATCAACCTGATGGACGCCGCGTGGGTGGCTTCGGCCCCGCGCTATCCCGCCGCCAAGACGCTGGTGGCCAGCCTGCCGGCGGTCGAGGTCGGCAGCGTGATCGAATACGAGTACGAGCGGCTGCGGCGCGAGCGGCCGTTCTTCGGCGTGACGCACATCTTTCGCGGCTTCGATCCCGTCGAGCAGCAGACCGTGAAGCTGGCCGCCCCCGGCACGCTGGCCCTGCAAATCCTGAAGGATGACAACGGCGTGGCGGTGCCCGACGAGGTCTCGCCGACGGTGATTGCGGAGACGACGCAGCAACAGGACGGCAAGACCGTATGGCAATGGCAGGCGCAGGGGCAAACCCCTCTCAAACGGGAAGACTCGCTGCCCCCTCTGCAGAGCTTCAACCCCGTCCTGCGCGTCACGGCCGGCGACTGGCGGACGTACTCGCAGCAGGTGCTGGCGGCCCTGACCGAGGCCGCCGGCGGCCAGACCGCGGCCGAGCGGCGGGCCCGGGAGATCGTCCAATCGGCAAAGACTTCCAGGGAGAAGATCGTCGCCATCCGTGACTTCGTCGCCAAGAATATCCGGCCCGCCGGGCCGGGCCTGGCGGCCTTGCCCCTGAGCGCCGTCACCAAGGCCGATCGGACCCTGGCCGACGGCTACGGCAATATGACCGACCGCGCCGTCTTGCTCCATGCCATGCTCCAAGCGGCGGGCTTGCGCCCCGAGTTCGTCCTGGTCGACTACGGCTCCACCGTGGAACCGCTCCAGCGTTTCGAGACCCGCTATCCGACCGTCAATACGTTCGACAGCGTGCTGGTCCGCCTGCGCGACGGCGCGATGGAGATCTACCTGAACGACACGAACCAGTACGCGGAACTGGGCACCACGCCGGCGGACGGCCGCCTGGTCCTGGCGCCGGCCGAGAACAAGGTGGAAACGGTTTCCCTCGCGCCCGAAAAGAAGACCCTGCGGGAGTATGAATACCGCGTCGCGCTGACGCCGGAGGGCCATGCCCGCATCGCCGTGACGCGGAAGAACTACGGCGAGTGGTTCGGCGCCCGGCACAAGCTGTTCTACGAGATGCCGCCGGAGGAACGCCATCGGTTCTACCAGGAGATGGTGGCGGAAATTTCGCAGGCCGCCGTCGCCGACGCCAACCTGGCCACCGACTTCACGTCCTATCCGGGCGTCGAGTTCTTCCGCGTCCAGGTCCAACGGTACGCCGTGCGCGACGGCGATTACCTGTACTTCGAGCTGCCCCGAACGCTCGGCCGCCTCTTCGGCCTGCGCTCCGACACGCACGAGAACCCGTTCTTCCAGGGCGCCGATCAGAGCCTGCGAATCACGACGACCGTCGAGCTGCCGCCCGGATTCTCCACCGTGGTCCTCGCCCCCGGCCAGAAGCAGTGGCGCCTGCCCGCCAACGGCGGCACCGCGCAGGTCCACGTGGCTCAGCCGCGTGGCGAGGGCGTCCCGCCCTTGGAAGGACAAGACAAGATCCAGACAGCCGCGCCCCGTGAGGGCGCCACCGTCCTGACCTTCGTGCACGAGGTCGATCTGGACCCCTTCATCCTGGAATCCGCCGGCTACGCCGACCTCGTGGACATCGAAAAGCAACTGGCCCACGCCGAAGCCCGCACAGTCCTCGTCACGCAGAAGTGAAGTTCGCAGTGACGCCGTCAGGCGCCAGTAGCATGGGCGTCCCGCCCATGAGTATCCACGGGCGTCCCGCCCGTGCACACGGGGCCAAGATGGCCCTGCGACTCATGGAGGGCCCGCGCCTCGTTGTTCCACCCATCTCCGCCTTGTCGCGAGGGGTGGCATCGCCAAAGGCTCCGCCTTTGACGATGGTTGAGGCGCTCGACGATGCCTCGACCGCACGCGCGAAAGCCATCGTCAAGGCCGGAGGCCTTGGCGATGCCACCCGCCGAGATGCGTGGAACAATGAGGCATCTTGCCCGTGAATGGCAGGACCATTCCGGGCCTGCCATTCACGGGCGTCCCGCCCGTGATACTCATGGGCGGGACGCCCATGCTACGGCTTTACGGGCATGGTACGAGTTGGCTACTGCCTGTCGGGATCACATCTGCTTCTCGAACTCGCTGACGCGGACGGGTTTGCCGGTCTCGGCGGAGAGGTCGGCGGCGAAGCAGACGGCCTGCGTCAGGGCGGCGTCTTCCAGGTCGGGGAAGGGCCGGCGGTCATTGATGATGCAATCAAGGAAGTGGGACACCTCGCCCTGGAACGGATGGTGGCTGACGTCGCCGCTGTCGGGCAGGATGCAGGGGATCCTGGCGAAGTCGTTCTGGCCGGGCAGCAGCTTCGGGGCGAACAGCTCGTTGTTGCGCAGCGAGCCCTCCGTGCCGTAGATGCCGATGGGGAACCGGTAGGGCATCTTGGCGTCGAAGGTCGTCATGCTGCGGCCGATCTTGCCGTCCTGGAACTTCACGTTCAGTGAGATCGTCCCGGGGTATTCGACGGGGTTGTCCGTCCGGGCGTGGTAGGCGAAGACTTCCTCGACCGGACTGCGGGCGAACCAGCGCAGGGCGTCGATCGCGTGGATGCCGGCGGTGGGCAGGGCCGTGCCGCTGACCTCGCGGCTGCCGTACCATTTCAGGTTCGTCGTCATCCAGATCCGGTGCAGGTAATCGACCTCGATCATGAAGATGTCCCCGAACACCTGCTGCTCGATCAGCTTGTCGATGGTCATCAGCAGCGGGTTCCAGTGCAGGACGAAGCTGACGACGGTCTTGACCTTGTTCTTGCGGACCGCCTGGCGCTGCTTGCGGACATCCTGCGGCGTCAGGGCCGGGGGCTTCTCGATGATGATGTGCTTGCCCGCCTCGGCGGCGGCGACCACGTACTGTGTATGCACATTGTGCGGCGTGCAGACGACCACGATGTCCACATCCTCGCGCTTGAGCGCCTGGTCCGCGTCCGTCTCGATCGCGCACTTGAGGTTGTACCGGTCCCGATAGCGCTCCGCGTTGGCGCAGTTGCGACTGACCAGGGCCCGGATCTCGGACCGCTCATCTTTCTGGAAGGCCTTGACGTACTCTTCCGCCACCCAGCCACAACCGATAATCGCCGCACCTAACTTATCCATTGTATGTCTCCTTTAGTCTTCGTGGCGAGGGCGTCCCGCCCTTGTCCTTCTGTGGCGAGGGCATCTTGCCCTTGCCCTTCCAATCGACGCACGCATCGGAACCAGGCCCGGCAAGGCCAGGATGGCCTCGTGACGCAAGGGCAGGATGCCCTCGCCACGGCGGGCGGTGCCGTGCCTCACGCATAGAATGTAGCATATCTTTCCAGGGCGTCCATCAGGGCCTGGACGTTTTCCAGGGGGACGCCGGGATACAGGCCGTAGATCATCATCAGGCCGCCCGCGGGACTGCCCAGCTTCGTGACCTCCTCCCGGATCAAAGCGTCGATCTGGGCGGGGCTGCCGAAGCGGGTGACCGACTGGCGGTCGATGTCGAGGTCGATGCAGACGCGCCCCTTGAGGCGGGCCGCGATCCAGTCGAGGCCGTTGACAAGGTCCTGGAGATTCAGGGCGTCCACCCCGCTGACGACGAGATCGTCCACCAGGTCGCGGATGTCGCCGTCGGAGTGCATGTGCACGAGGCAGCCCGCGGCCCGGGCCGGGGCCATCAGGCGCTCGTAGACCGGCTTGATGTACTTGCGAAAGTGCCCGGGCGCGAGCATCGGTCCGCGCTGCATCCCCAGGTCCTCCGGGTAGCGCATCAGGGCCACGCCCAGATCGACGTACCGCTGCACGATCCGCAGGCTGAAGGCCTCGACCATCTCGATCAGCCGGCCCAGCCGCCGGTCGGCGTCAGCCATGTCGTACACAAGCCGCTCGTAACCGCGCAGGTAGCTCAGCCGCAGGAACGTGTGGCCGTGCTCCAGGCTGGCCACGGGCAGGCTGCCCGTGATGTGCGAGTGACCGTTGCGGGTCATTGACGGTCCAGCGATGCAACCTCCCGGACGAGGGGTTGAGATTGCTTCGTCGCTGCGCTCCTCGCAATGACATATCCGCGCGATCTTGTCGGCGATGTCGCGCCAATCGATCGGCGCCAGGCCGTTGGTTCGGTTCGGGTCGGGCGGCGCGTAGTGTTCCAGGGCCTCCCAGTCGGCGAGCGGATGCCCGGTGACCGCGCCGGTGATGCCGTCGTCGGTGGTCTCCCAGGTGCAGCCCCAGGAGTCCACGTAGGGCCGGCCGGCGCGCTCCCAGGGAGCGAACTGGGGCACCGGCGGCGGGCCGGGAAACAGCAGCCGGTGTTCCGCTATCAGCTCCTGCAAAGCCTCCGGCGGATAGTGATGCCAGCAGGCCGGATTGATCCAGAAGGTGACCGGAATGTACGCGGGCCGCTCAAAGCGGATGGCTCGTCGCGTGTTCTCCGGAATGGCGTCGGTGAAATCCATGGCCAGCGTCACGATCCAGTGACAATCGGTGGCACGACTCGGTCCATCGGTTTGGAGTTCCGCGTTTACGCGGGTCGAAGAGTCCTGCCTTCCTTCTTCTCTTTCACGTTTCCAGAGAGCGGAACTCCGAACGTCATCAGACCACCTCGACGGTTCTGCCCAGACGCGCGGACTCGTAACAGGCGGCCAGGATCTTCTGGCTGCGCAGGCCCAATCGCCCGCCGATCGACGGTTCGCGGTTGTTCAACACTGCACTGCCGAACTCCTCGATCTCGGCCTGGTACGTGTTCACCGGCGCGGGCTCGATGGCCAGGCCCTGATCGGCGGCCCGCGCCTGCTGGGCGTCGTACCCGTGGTCCTCGCCTTCCAGGAACGCGACCATCTTGCCCGCCGGGCCCTGGCCGATGGTCCCCTGCGCCAGGATGGAGCCCTGGGAGCCGTAGAGCTCCAGCACGTTCTTGCTGCCGGCGTCGGGGATGCAGAAGAACGTATCCACGGTGGCCAGCGCGCCGTTCTCGAAGAACAGCGTCGCGACCGCGCTGTCCTCGGAGCGGTAGCCGTGGACGGTATTGCCGATGAAGCAGGACACCTGGGCCACGTCTCCGAAGAACATCTCCAGCAGATCGATGCAGTGGCCGCCCATGTCCATCAGGGAGCCGCCGCCCCCGGTGGTCGGGTCCTGGCGCCAGGCGCCTTCGATAGACGGGTACCAGCAGGAAAGCTGCGCCCGCGCGTAGACCGGTTGGCCCAACCGGCCCTGCCGGATGAGTCGGGCCGCCTCCTGGTGCTGGGCTACGAATCGCATCATGAACGCGCAGCCGAGCTTGACGCCGCGGCGGTCGCACACCGCGATCATCTCCTCGGTCTCGGCGACCGTCATCCCCAAAGGCTTCTCACACAGGACATGCTTTGCCGCCTCGGCGCACGCCTTGACATGCTCGTAGTGCAGATGCGCCGGCGTCGCGACATAGACGGCATCGATATCGTCGGCCAACAGCTCGTCCAAGCTGGCTGCCGGCGCGGCCTTGAACTGCTTGGCCACCTCGGCGTTGGCCTTGGGATCGACGTCGTAAACGGCGGCCAGGGCCGCGTTGTTCGCGCTCGCGATCCCTTCCGGGATCGTCCGTCGCCGGGCGATCCCGCCCGAGCCGATCACACCCCATCGAATCCTGCTCGACATAAGACACCTCGCAGTAGCATGGGCATCCTGCCCATGAGTATCACGGGCGTCCCGCCCGCGGTCTGCTTAATTCATGGGCGGGACGCCCATGCTACTTGGAATACGCTTTGATCACTTTGGCCAGCGCCTGGCCGATCTGGCGGCAGTCCTGCTCGCTGTAGGTCGGGTAGGCGAAGCAGGTGAACGTGTGGTTCTGATGCCACAGAGCGTTGGGCACCTCGACCTTGCTGTAGTCCACGCTCTGCGGATCGGCGTACTCCTTCGACGTGAAGGGAAAGCCGCTGCGGCCGAAGGACTTGTGCCGGCGGTAGGCCTGCTCCGTGTGACACAGGGGCCAGAAGACCCGCCAGCAGGGGGCGCCCTCGGCGCCGCAGGCCGCGACGAACTGATTGATGTCGCAGCTCATGGTCTCGATGTCGAGCGAGAAGGCCATGACGTACCAGCCGTTCTGCCGGTCCGGCGTGTCGATCGGTGTGTACCGGACCTGCGGCAGGTCCTCGATCGCGTCGATGATGATGCGGGCGTTGCGCTTCCGCGCGGGCAGGTTCCAGGTGTCGATCCGGTCCAGCTCCGCCAGACCGATGGCCGACTGCATCTCCGTCATGCGGTAGTTCCAGCCGACCACGTTGTGGATGTAGGGCAGCTTCTGCTCCAGCTCCAGCAGGCTCAGGCGGGTCTTGACGTCGTAGCCGTGATCGCGGAAGCTGCGGGCCTGCCAGACCAGCTCCTCGTCGTCGGTGGTCACCATGCCGCCTTCGCCGCCGGTGGTGAAGGTCTTGTTCTGGCAGAAGCTGCATGCGGCGATATGGCCGATCGTGCCGGTCTTTTTGCCCTTGTAGAGCCCGCCGAACGCCTCGGCGTTGTCCTCGATGACAAAGAGGTTGTGCTTCTTGGCGAAGGCCATGATCTTGTCCATGTCGCAGACGTTGCCGTACAGGTGCACCGGCATGATCGCCTTCGTCCGTTTGTTGACGAGCTTCTCCGCGGACTCAACACTGATGCAGTGGTCGTCGAGATTCACATCGGCAAACCGCGGCACCGCTCCCGCCTGGACGATGGAGAAGCTCGACGCGATGAAGGTGTAGCTGGGCACGATGACCTCATCGCCCGGCCCGATCCCCAGGGCGCTCAGCGCGATGTGCAGGGCTGCGGTGCCGTTGGCGGCGCTGATGCCGAACTTGCTGCCCTGCCACGCCGCGAAGCGCTTCTCGAACTCCATGCCGCGCGGCCCGGTCCAGTAATTGACCTTGCCCGACCGCAGCACCTCCTCGACCGCCTCA
>Ga0194113_10004009_pt1 | contig 19420 bp, 17 predicted proteins | sample TA2MahC200mmetaG_FD_146193 | JGI IMG/M metagenome (GOLD analysis project Ga0194113, IMG submission 146193) | Freshwater microbial communities from Lake Tanganyika, Tanzania - TA2015017 Mahale Deep Cast 200m | ecosystem: Environmental > Aquatic > Freshwater > Lake | place: Tanzania: Lake... | reverse complement strand
CCTCCAAGAATGCCCATGCAAGAATAACGATGAGGAAAATCGATGGATCAGCAAATGGGAAGGGAATCCGCGCAACAACTGCGTTTTGTAAGGCAAGTGCCACAAGGGCGATAGGCAAGAAAAATAAAGTCTTGCGCATTGTTAATTCGCCTTCTTGCTCTTCGTTGGGGATGGCTCTGGTGTTGGAGTGATGTAGACGGTGACCGTGGGTGTAGGCGTTGGTTTTGGCGCTGGCGGAAGTAATGAATCTCGTGGATTTACTCTGACCTTCCCTGTGACAACAGCAACTACCTCCAACGAATTGAGATTGACGAATGGCTTTACAAGTGCAGTTTTTGTCAACGTTCCAGAATTCTGATCGACTGAAGTAATTGTTCCCACGGGAACCCCTGGCACGAATGGTCGGCTATTACTACTTCCTCGAGCGACCATTCGATCCCCAGCGTTCAATTCAGATGACGAATCAAAGAGCGTCAGAGATAATTGTGAATTGCCAGTCCCTGAAATCACACCAAGGATGCCACTTGCTTCCATGCGAATCCCCGCTTTAAAAGTCTCGTCATCTAAGAGAAGTGCGATAGAGGTACTCTCACTCGCCGAGATAACTCGTCCAACCAAGCCAGCGCCCGAGATCACTGTCATATCGGTGGCCACGCCATCTCTAGCGCCAACATCCAGTTCAATAGTTCGGGAGAATCCCGCTGCTGATCCCGCTGCAATTACTCGCGCTGGCACGCTCTTATAACGGCCTGCTGCAGCCAAATCCAAGACATCTTTTAACTGTTCGAGCTCTCGTGTCGCGACCTTAAATCTGCTCAGTTCTTCCTCGAGCTTTGCATTCCTCTCCTCTAACTCATTGATCTTGTCAGCACTTCGACCAAGGTTGGAAGCTTCCGAAATGAAGTTATTAATTGGGTCATAGAAAAATCGGAAGAATGATTGGAATGGCGCAAGCACCGTATTCGTAATTCCGCGAAATGTTTGACCAGGAACACTTCCCCGCAAATCTAATGTAACGATAATCAAGGAAGTTACTAGAAGGGCAATGAGAAAGAAACGTGAGCGAGATTTATCTGGTGTTGCCAACGCTTCACCCCACTTTCAGCCGATGACGTTGAGGCTGTTATCTGCGAGGCTCAGAGATAAGTACCTTCTCAAGAGCTTCAAACTCCTCGATACAACGACCGGTCCCCATTACAACAGCATTTAAAGGATTCTCTGCGATGTTAACTGCAATTCCCGTCTCATGGCGGAGACGTTCATCGAGTCCATGAAGGAGAGCCCCACCCCCAGTAAGAACGATTCCACGATCCATGATGTCTCCAGAAAGTTCTGGCGGACAGCTATCAAGAGTAGTTTTCACAGCCTCCACAATTCGTGAGACCGGCTCATCAACCGCCTTACGAATCTCCTCGGCGGTGACAAGGATTGTTTTCGGAAGACCTGTCACTAAATCGCGACCGCGAATCTCGGCATCTGGTTCTCCCATAGCGGGAAAGGCCGAACCAATCGCCATCTTGATTTCCTCTGCCGTCCGCTCACCAAGGAGTAGGGAATATTCGCGTTTAATCCATGAGATGATGGATTGATCGAGTTCATCTCCACCCACGCGAATCGATTGCACAGTGACGATTCCACCCAATGAAATCACAGCAATTTCAGTGGTACCACCACCAATATCAACAACCATGTTTCCCGTTGGTTCATGGATAGGAAGTCCTGCACCAATCGCGGCCGCCATCGGCTCTTCGATGATGTACACCTTGCGCGCACCAGCTGCATAGCCGGCATCTTTTACTGCACGTTGCTCTACACCAGTGATACCCGAAGGAACACAGACAACCAAACGTGGTTTTGCGAAGTGGCGACGCTTATGAACCTTTTGGATGAAATATCGAAGCATTCGTTCTGTGGTATCAAAATCCGAGATCACACCATCTTTGAGAGGGCGGATTGCAACGATATTTCCCGGTGTACGGCCGATCATCTTCTTGGCCTCGAGTCCGACAGCAAGAATTCCACCGGTATCTTGATTTATTGCCACCACGCTTGGTTCGTTGAGGACAATGCCCCGACCTCGGACATAAACCAAGGTATTTGCAGTTCCCAGATCTATTGCCATGTCGCGCCCGATGAAGGACATCGTCTTTGCCATTACTTACCTCCGAAGAAAAGTGCAATCTCACGTTCTGCTGATTCAATTGAATCTGAACCGTGCACAATATTTTGTACGACTTTAGTTCCTTGATCTCGTGCGAGATCTCCACGAATTGTTCCCGGGGCTGCGACGGTGGGATTGGTCGCACCTGCCAAGGAACGAAATCCCTCAATGACACGATTTCCTTCGGCGATTAGCGCAACTATTGGACCAGAGAGCATGAACTCGACTAACGGTTCATAGAAGGGTTTACCAACATGCTCGGCATAGTGCTTTTCCAGTAGCGCACGGTCAGCCTCAAGCATGCGGATATTTGCAATGAGGTAACCCTTCCGCTCGATTCGAGCAACGATCTCACCTACGAGATTGCGACGAACCCCATCGGGTTTGATTAAGACCAGAGTCCGTTCCATGGCTACAGCCTAACGGCTTACTGAGGGGTCAGACGAGCGCGGGCTGCCTCCCCTGCCCTGCCAACAATAATCGCGGCGATCCATAGGAGTGCGAAAAGCCCACCAAGGAAGTACATCATCGTCACGACCGACCCGAAACCGATGAAAGGAATTTGGAGCGCTGACCCTAAAATCCATCCTGATTTTCTCTTCAACAAGCCGGGCGTGAGCAAAAGCAGTAGCGCCAGGATGCCGCCCACCACCATCTCCCAGGTGTCGGATGAATCCATGGCAATCAAGAGCGCAAAGCCCATTGTTAACGACTCCATGACAAGAACTGTCGAGCCGAGTATTCGCATACTTATTCGCCCTTCTTTAGTAACGAACGAGCCTGTCCCACAGTCACGACAGAGCCTGTGATGAGGATACCCACCGATTGCGTTGGGTGACTCGCCCGATCAATCGCCATTTCGATAGCGCGCTTGATTGAACTTGCCGAGCTGACCATGCCATCGTCAAAAATATCCTGAGCAATCTCAAATAGTTTTTCTGTTGGTAGCGCACGTGCAGACGAGTTCTCCGTAACAATAATTTCATCCACGACGCCAGATAATTCAGCGAGAAAATTAGTCACATCTTTATCGCCGAGGATTGCCACGATTGCAATCAATCTGTCGAAAGTAAACTCTTCACTTAGCGCCTCACGTAACGCAGCGACACCGTGTGGGTTATGGGCGGCATCGATAATCACAGTGGGATTGCGATGAACCACTTCTAAGCGCCCAGGTGAAGAAGCATTTGCAAAACCATCGCGCACTACATCAAGATCTAAACGTTCTGCTCCGCCCCCCAGAAACGCCTCTACCGCTGTCAACGCTAACGTGGCATTTGATGCTTGATGGCGCCCATGAAGAGGAAGGAAAATCTCATCATAGGTACCGCCAATTCCTTGGATGGTTAGGAGTTGTCCGCCCACTGCAACATCACGATGGGCAAGCGCAAAATCTAAACCCTCCCTCAGTGGAATTGATTCAATGCGTGCGCTCTCGCGAATCAACACCTCTGCTGCCTCTCGGTTTTGGTGCGCGAGCACCGAAGGCTTACCGACTCGGAAAATTCCGGCTTTTGTCCGGGCTATTTGCGCGATTGTCTCTCCCAAATACTCCTGATGGTCTAATCCAATCGGAGTCATCACCGATACATCAGAATCGATGACGTTCGTGGCATCCCACTCCCCACCCATTCCACATTCGATGATTGCGACATCAATGGGAGCATCTGCGAAAGCGGCATACGCCATCGCCGTGAGCACTTCGAAGTAGGAAAGTGGATGCTCAGAACGTGAATCGACCAATTCGATATACGGCTTTATATCCTCATAGGTGTACACAAAGAATTCTGGAGTAATGATTTCACCATTGAGTGATATGCGTTCGCGCACATCCTCGAGATGTGGGCTGGTATAGCGCCCTGTGCGAATGCCGAAGGCTTGCAGGAGTGAGTCAATCATTCGCGATGTCGAAGTCTTGCCATTAGTTCCTGCAATATGGATTGAACGGAAGCTTTCTTGCGGATTACCTAGATAATCAAGGAGCAACTTGATGCGATCGAGCGTTGCTTCAATTTTGCTCTCTGGCCAACGTTGTTTGAGTTCGTCGGTAATTTCCGACAAACGTGATTCGATACTGATCGCCATCTCAATCCACTTTTCTCAGCGAGGCAGTTTGCTTAATTGATCAGTGATACGCGCAATCTCTTGATCGGTCTCTGCAAGGCGCGCCTTGATGGTGGCTACAACTTTTTCGGGCGCTTTCGCCATGAAATCTCCGTTATCAAGTTTTACTCGTGCCGTCTCGCGATCTTTTTCCGCTGTGGCGAGGTCTTTCTGCAACCGAGTTCGTTCCGCTGCGACATCAACCGTGCCTGAAAGATCAAATTCGCAGGTAATTTCACCTACCAAAATCGAGCCAGATGCAGAGAACGAGCTATCGGGAACGGTGATTTTCAATACGCTTCGAATCGCTTGCTCGAAAGGTGAAATAGCGCTCTGGTCAATCCCAATAAATCGACCTGGAATATGGCTTGAGGATTTGACCCCTTGATCATTGCGGAATCGGCGTACTTCGGTAATCACGGTCTTCACCTCTTCCATCGCAGCATTGCTCTTTTCATCAATCCGATCCTCGAGTGCCTCTGGCCACTGCGCGATTACAAGACTCTCACCACCAGTCAAACGCCGCCACAGCGCTTCGGTGATAAATGGCATCACGGGATGAAGAATGCGTAACAAATTATCGAGAACATGACCAATGACTGCTTGAGCATGTTCAGCTTGAGTACCACCTTGATTGATTGAAGATTTGGCAAGCTCGAGGTACCAATCGCAGAAGTCATCCCAAGCGAAGTGATAGATAACTTCACAGGCTTTAGCGAACTCGAAGCGTTCAAAGAAATCATCTGTTTCCTTGATGGTCTGGTGGAGACGCGAGATGATCCAATTATCGATCTGGGATAGCTCCTTCGATTCCGGAAGTGATCGAGAGGTGGTGGCGCCATTGAGGAGCGCAAATCGCGATGCATTCCAAAGTTTGGTGGCAAAGTTTCTCGAACCAGCAACCCACTCTTCAGCGAGAGCTTGATCAGTCCCCGGATTAGCACCGCGGGCTAAAGAGAATCTGAGTGCATCGGACCCATATTTATCCATGAATTCCAGTGGATCGATGGTGTTGCCACGCGACTTACTCATCTTCTTGCCATGTTTATCACGGACTAAACCATGGAGCGCGATGGTATGAAATGGTGGCTTGCCATCCATCGCAAATAATCCGAAGATCATCATGCGCGCGACCCAGAAGAAGAGAATGTCGTATCCGGTTACCAACACACTTGTGGGATAGAACTTCTTAAGATCTTCAGTGTTATCTGGCCAACCTAAAGTAGAAAATGGCCAGAGAGCGGAAGAGAACCAGGTATCAAGAACATCGGGATCTTGAACCCATCCCTCGGGAGCGCTCTCGTCGGGTCCCACTACACGAACTTCATCGTTAGGGCCGTACCAGACTGGGATTCGATGTCCCCACCAGAGTTGGCGCGAGATACACCAGTCATGCATGTTGTCGACCCACTCGAAATATCGAGGGGCCAATTCTTCAGGTTCGATTTTCACTAATCCATTCCGCACTGCATCCCCTGCCGCCTTTGCGAGAGGCGCAACTTTGACGAACCACTGCATTGATAGACGAGGCTCTACCGTCGTATCGCAACGGGAGCAATGACCAACAGCGTGAACGTATGGGCGTTTCTCTGAAACGATTCGACCCATCTCCCGCAAACGCTCTACTACTGCTTTTCTGGCAACAAAGCGATCCATACCATCGAATTCAGTGCCGGTGCCTTCCATGATTCCATGTTCATTCATAATCACGATCATGGGAACGTTATGGCGACGACCCATCTCGAAGTCATTGGGATCATGGGCTGCAGTGACTTTCACAGCACCTGTTCCGAAATCGGGCTCGACTAATTCATCGGCGATGATGGGAATCATTCGATTCACTAGTGGAAGTAAAACTTCTTTTCCGATCATATGTTTGTATCGATCATCATCAGGGTGAACAGCTACAGCGCCATCGCCAAGCATCGTCTCGGGTCGAGTTGTCGCTACGGTGATATTGAGGTTCTCATCGCCATAGCGAACTTGAACGAACTCACCAGCATCATCGCTATGTTCCACTTCGATATCGCTCAATGCGGTGAGGCAACGGGTGCACCAATTGATAATTCGCTCCGCACGGTAAATCAATTCCTTCTCGTAAAGTCGTTTAAATATTGTTAACACAGCGCGCGAGAGACCCTCGTCCATCGTGAATCGCTCGCGACTCCAATCGACGCTATCGCCCAAGCGTTTCATCTGCCCGAGAATCGCTCCCCCAGACTCGGACTTCCACTCCCACACCTTTTTAACAAACTCTTCGCGCCCTAAGTCATGGCGAGATTTTTTCTGCTGCGCTAATTGTTTTTCGACAACATTTTGCGTTGCAATACCGGCATGATCCATTCCAGGTAACCAGAGCGCTTCAAAGCCTTGCATTCGGCGACGACGAGTAAGGGTGTCTTGCAAAGTGTGATCGAGCGCGTGGCCGATATGCAGGCTTCCTGTGACATTCGGCGGCGGGATGACTATGCAGAACGGCCTCTTCTGTGATGAGGCATCGGCGGTGAAGTAGCCACGATCCAGCCAACTTTGATAGAGCGGCGCCTCAAGGTCGGCAGGCGAGAAATGCGTGGGTAACTGCTCGTCGGCTGCCATAACCGGCAATCTTAGGCGCTTTTCTCAGCGTCTCCATCTTCTCGAAGCACGAGAGTTGGTGGGGCCTGCTCAGTTACCGATTCGGCAGTAATTATTACGCGGGCAACATCTTTTCGGCTTGGGGTATCAAACATCACGGTGAGCAGAACCTCTTCCATGATGGCGCGAAGGCCGCGGGCTCCAGTGCCGCACTTGATCGCCTGTTCGGCCACAGCAGTAAGGGCATCGGCGGTGAATTCCAACTCCACCCCATCGAGTTCGAAGAGCTTTTGATATTGCTTGGTGAGGGCATTCTTCGGCTCGGTGAGAATCTGCATCAATGCATCATGATCGAGCGCATCGACGCTGGTGATGACGGGCAGTCGACCCACGAACTCCGGAATCATTCCAAATTTCAAGAGATCTTCCGGCAAAACGTTGCTGAAGATATCACTTGCATTCCGCTCAGCAGCGCTCTGCAGGGTTGCATTGAAGCCAAGGCCTTTACCGCCCATGCGAGTTTCGATGATCTTATCGAGCCCTGCAAAAGCTCCACCTACGATGAAGAGCACGTTGGTGGTATCGATTTGAATGAACTCTTGATGTGGGTGCTTACGCCCGCCTTGTGGCGGCACAGATGCTGTGGTGCCTTCAATAATCTTGAGCAACGCCTGTTGAACACCTTCACCAGAGACATCGCGAGTGATGGAGGGGTTCTCACTCTTACGTGCAACTTTATCGATTTCATCGATGTAGATGATTCCGCGCTCAGCTCGCTTAACATCGAAATCTGCTGCTTGAATCAACTTGAGCAAGATGTTCTCAACATCTTCACCCACGTAACCTGCCTCGGTGAGCGCGGTTGCATCGGCAATCGCAAAAGGAACGTTGAGCATTCGGGCGAGGGTCTGTGCGAGCAACGTCTTGCCGCAACCAGTTGGGCCGAGAAGGAGAATATTGCTCTTGGTTAACTCAACAGCGCCCTCACGGGCATTTTCTCCACCTTGAATCCGCTTGTAGTGGTTATAAACCGCAACCGAGAGCGACTTCTTCGCGCGCTCTTGGCCAATCACATATTGATTGAGGAATTCAAAGATCTCATGGGGTTTGGGTAGCTCTTGTAACGAGACTGCGCTCGCCGTTGAGAGCTCCTCGACGATGATTTCGTTGCAGAGTTCGATGCACTCATCACAGATGTAGACACCAGGGCCGGCGATTAACTTCTTCACCTGCTTCTGTGATTTGCCACAGAAGGAGCACTTGAGCAGTTCACTGCTTTCGCCGATGCGTGCCATGGTGATCTCCCTTTCGAGTTACTTACCGGTGTTGGCTTTTCGGGTGGAGAGAACCTGATCGATCAATCCCCATTCGACTGCCTCTTGCGCAGTAAGAATCTTGTCGCGGTCGATATCTTTGGTGATCTGATCGGCGCTGCGATTGGAGTGCTTGGCCAACATATCGACGAGTAGGTCGCGCATGCGCATGATTTCTTTCGCTTGGATCTCGATATCTGATCCCTGTCCGCCACCTTCACTAGAGGGTTGATGGAGCAGGATCCGTGAATTCTCGAGCGCATAGCGCTTGCCTTTGGTGCCGCCGGTCAGGATCACTGCTGCTGCTGAGGCTGCTTGGCCTAGGCAGATGGTCATGATGTCGGGGCGAACGAATTGCATCGTGTCGTAAATCGCGGTGAGCGCTGTGAACGAACCACCAGGTGAGTTGATGTACAGCATGATGTCGCGATCAGGATCCATTGACTCAAGTGTGAGCAACTGGGCCATAACATCGTTTGCGACGGTGTCATCAATCGGGGTGCCGAGGAAGATGATGCGCTCTTCGAAGAGTTTGGTGTAGGGATCCATCCGTTTGAAGCCATATGAGGTTTTCTCCTCAATGACTGGGAGGACGTAACGGTTGGTGAATTCGCCAGGTTTCACAACTTCGCTCATCGCTGCGTTCCTCCGCTTCCAGAAACTTGTCGCGCAGAACGAACTACGTGATCGACAAAGCCATACTCTTTCGCCTGTTCTGCGGTGAACCAACGATCGCGATCAGAATCCTCTTGGATGGTGTCGATAGTTTGTCCGGTGTGGAAGGCGATTAATTCGGCCATCGATTTCTTGGTCGCTGCCATTTGCTCTGCCTGAATTTTGATATCGCTTGCAGTTCCGCCGATGCCACCTGAGGGTTGGTGCATCATGATGCGTGCGTGTGGGAGGGCGTATCGCTTTCCTGGAGCGCCTGCACAGAGCAAGAATTGGCCCATGGATGCGGCAAGACCCATCGCAACTGTGGCGACATCGTTCTTGATGTATTGCATTGTGTCGTAGATCGCCATACCTGCGCTGATGGAACCACCAGGTGAGTTGATGTAGAGGTAGATATCTTTTTCAGAATCTTCTGCGGCAAGGAGGAGTAATTGGGCTGCGATTGCATTTGCCATGGAATCTTCGACAACAGAGCCAAGGAAGATGATTCGCTCTTGGAGTAGTCGGTGATACACCTCGTCATCGAGTTGCCCACCCGATCGCGCACCGCGCGCTACTGGGCTATCTGGGGTTATAAGTCCCACGATCTGCCTGCTTTCTCGTTAGTAATGTAATTACCTTAACAACGAGGGCTGGCTTTTACTTCCGGAAAGCGCCGCTTGTTCGCTCTCAGCATACGTACCAGGATTATGAGGGCAGATTCTTTGGCGAGTTATTTGGCTAGCTGGGGACGGAGCGCTTCGATATCGACGCTCTTGCCATTCTTGTCGACAATTGTTGCGCGCCCAAGGACCACGGCGAGCGCTTTACTCCGTGCGACATCGGCGACTAGTGAGGAGAGTTGTCCAGCCTTGGCCACCTCGTTGGCGAATTGATCGGGAGCCATGCCATAGCGCATTGAGGTGCGGACGATGAATTCACTGAGCTCCTCTTCGCTTACTTCGACCTTCTCTTGATCGACGATGGCATCGAGGAGGAAGTTGTTCTTGAGGGATTTGCGAAGGTCGGAGTCGACCTCGGCACGGCGGGCATCATCGCTCTCTCGCCCCTCACCTTTAAGGTACTCCTCGGTTTCGGCGAGGACATAGCTCTCAGGGATGGGAATCTCTACCTTTGCGAGTAATTCCTCGACGAGAAGATCGCGCGCTTGTGCGCCTTGTTCCAAAGATTTAACTCGCTCTAGCCGGGTCTTGAAATCTGCGCGAAGTTCTTCGAGAGTCTCGAACTCACTTGCTAGCGCTGCGAATGAATCATCGAGTGCGGGAAGTTCTCGCTTCTTAACGGCGTTGAGGGTGACTTCAACATCGCCTACCGCACCGCCTGAGCCTGGCTCACCGCCAAAGAGTTCTGTTTGGAAGCTCTTGGTCTCGCCTGCTGCCATGCCTGCGAGGGCATCATCGAGGCCAGGGAGCATCTTGTCGCTACCTACCTCATAAGAGATGTTATTTGCGGTTCCACCTTCGACTACCTCACCGTTTACCTTTGCGATGAGATTGAGTGAGACAAAATCACCGCTCTCAGCCTTCTTCTCGACAGTAGTGAGAGTGCCAAAACGAATCCGAAGCGACTCAACTTGCTCATCAATCTCTGCATCGGTGATTTCGACTGGATCGACAGTCAACTTTATCTCGGAGAGATCAGGGAGTTCTAACTTTGGGCGAACATCTACTTCGACTGTGAATGAGAGCTTCTTGTTATCGACCAACTCTTTGATATCCACTTCAGGGCGACCGAGTACTCGCACATCATGCTCTTGCGCTGCAGCGACATATAGCTGAGGTAGCGCGATGTTGATTGCTTCGTCGAGAACAACCGCGCGGCCTACGCGTTGATCGATCAGTGCGGCGGGAATCTTTCCTTTACGGAAACCCGGGATTGAAACTTTGTTAGCGATCTCTTTATATGCCTTTGCGAAGTGGGGCTCGAGCTCGGAGAATGGAGCATCGACGGTAAGGCGAACGCGGGTAGGGCTAAGAATCTCAACAGCGCTCTTCACGAAGGGGCTCCCTTTTTATTTCCGGTTGATCCAAACTCTCTTGGGGTGTGGCACTACTACTGACTTGTCGGGGCGAGAGGATTCGAACCTCCGGTCTCCTGGTCCCAAACCAGGCGCGCTAGCCACTACGCTACGCCCCGTTGATGAAGGCAGTAGTCTAGGGCCTGAAGTCGCATCGCGATAACGCGCCAAAAACGCGGGTGTAGCTCAATGGTAGAGTTCTAGCCTTCCAAGCTAGCTGTGCCGGTTCGATCCCGGTCACCCGCTCCATATATAACTACTGGCATCCACCTACATCCGTTCAAAGGGAAAAAGCGGTTTTGGTCGCTTGTTAAAGGTCAGGGTAAATAAATCTGCGCTGGTTGGGCCTTCAGTATTTGCTAACCGATACTCATTTGTCACTCGTGCAAAGCCCACTTTGAATCCATTCGGCGACTTCGCTTGAACCGCTGAGAATTGGCGAACATCGAGATCGAACAGCTCGTAGATGACTGGGTCGATGACTCGTACCGGATTGGCATGGAGCACTAGATAAGTTGTAAGTGGGCTGGTGGTGATTTTGATGAGGGCCGACGGGCCGGGGTCATCTAACGAACCACCGGCTGCTGGGTGAGTGTATTGAATCTTTTTATTGGCAACTTTTTCGATTACGCCCGTGATGGTGGTTCTCTCGTTGTACTCCCCTGGTGCGCCATCGCAGAGTGAGAGGGTTATTTCTTTGCCCGCTCCAGTTTGGTACGCATACGTTGCTCCAGCTGCATCGGCCAGAGAGAGAATAAAAGTTCCGGAGTCGCGTGAGCGGAGCGCTTCACGGAGTAAGACGGTGCTATCTCCAGGGCTGCCGCCATTGGTGGCATCCCCGAGATCTGAGACAGCGCAGAGCCCCTCTGCTGTGACTGCTTCGTGGAGCGCTTGAGTGGGTGAGAGCGCAACTGTCTCCATGAACTGCTCGCGTCGATTCCATGCTTCGCGCGCAATTTCATCCGCGATGGTCTGTCCCTCGACATCAGCACTCGAAGTTGTCACGATAACTTTCCAGCCGAGTTCTTCGACATCGAGCCACGGTTGAGTTGCGAGCAATGAAACAGTGAGCGCTCCAGGTTTCGCTTCTGCATTGCGACAGAGATCAATCAATTCTTTGAAAGGGCCCTTGGTGTTGTCGTGGCGCTCTGCGGAGGTAATCATCGCCGCCTCAGCGCGATAGACCTTTGGCTTCTGCTTTTTCGCTAGCGCATCTACAAGAAGTTGCGCAGCCCTGGCACCTGTCTCGTATAGGTCGATATGTGGGGCGGTGCGATACGCGGTTGCGATATCGGCGTGAGCCAACATCTTTTTTGTGTAATAGGCATGGAGATCAAGACTGATGCTGATGAGTTTTTCTGGGCCGATTTTCTCCCGGACCATCTCAAGGAGCGTTCCTTCGGGGTCGTCATCGTGTTCGCAATACGAGGCGCCGTGTAGGGAGAGATACACACCATCTACATCACTCGGGATAGCAGAAAGGATGCCGCTACTGATTACCTCGAACGCATCGCGCGTTACGGGAGGGCGTGGCGAGGAAGTTGCCACCAAAGTGGGGACAATCTCGACGCCATGTTTTGTGAAGACATCCCACGCACCGGCAAGTTCCACAGTGGGGCCTGCACACTCTCGACTGATAGCGCTGCCCACGAAATAGATCTGCTTCTTGAAATCATCAAGAGATGTCACACCATGCGCGAAACTGTTGCTCTCGATAGAGAATGCACCAACTGCGATTTTCACCTTGTGAACTTTACTTGCCCGTCACCACTTCGATAAGGGCCTGGATGTACCCGATGGCGTGCGCACGTCCACGGTGGCCGTATGCGCTATCACCGGTGAGGCTTGGTGTGTGGTCATCGAGGATAGACCCGGTGAAACCATGTTTATGGAGCGCCTTGATCACCTCGTACGCGGAGTAGTTGCCCTCGCCAAGGAAGCACTCTTGGAACTTAGGGAAGGTTCCTTGTACATCGCGCAAGTGGATGTAGGCGATCTTGTTTCGAGGAGCGAAGCGATTAACAGCATCCATTACGGAGTTTGCGCCATCCATCTCGGAGACTGTGCCGAGACAGAGTTCGAGTTTGAGGTTGGGGCTATCGACGATATTCATCGCGCGTTCGAGGTTATCGACGCTCGTGAGGATACGTGCGATGCCATGGAGTTCCTGTGCTGGTGGATCATCAGGGTGGAAGGAGATGATGACGTTGGACTCTTCGCAAGTTTTGATGATGCCCTTGATAAACCACTCGAAATTCGCCCACATCTGCTCATGAGAGAGAGTGTTAATCGGTAGCGGCACGAAGGAGCCGCGAGTGAAGGTGTCTTTAAGGTCGGGATTCTGCTCGTCGCGACGGGCGACCCAGATTTCACTGTCACGGGAGCGGTCTTCAACAATCGAGTGGTCATAGACCGAGACGTATGAATCTCCTCGTCCGTAGTGGCCCATGTCGGTGCGCCAGACAATCTGTGGCATCCAGTGCATGCCGAGGATGGGAACCTTTGCTTCACCGAGAGATCGGATTGTGTATTTCATGTTCTCGAGTTGCTCTTCGCGACCTTCGACGCCGACCATAATCTTGTCGAAGAAGTGATTGGGTACATTTTCAATTGACTCGACATACAGGCCTAGGTCGCGTGCTGGTTTGAGAAACTCCATGATGTCCTGGGCTTCCCACCGCTTCGTTCCTTTTATCTTCGGCGTTTGGAACGAGACTCCAGGACATCCCAGTTGTCGAGCGAAATCGAGGTACTCGCGATCGTTATCTGGATGTTGACCTGCTGCTACGCGCATAGTCGTTGGTGCTGCTGTCATGTCGCTCCCCTTTAATTACTGATTAGGTCACTTACTTTTTCTCGAAGACTGCAAGATAGGCCGGATGTAAAGGATAGATTTTCGTTACCCATGCTGGATAGTGGGGTAGGTAGCTGTCCCGCAGAGTTTTAAAGCCATTTGCTTCAAAGATCTTTCGAACCGTCCTGCCACTAGGCCTATATATATGTGTGGGATCTGAGTCGTATAACTTGGAGTACTCCCACTTGGTTAAGGCGTTGGCAATGGTCGGCATATGGACCAAGACAATCGATCCTTTATGGCATGCCCCGGCAATAGATTGCACCCCAGCCTCAGGTTTTTCTAAGTGTTCAATGATGTTGATAGCTAACACCAAATCAAAAGTCTCATCGAACGGTATCGGTTGTTCCAAGTTACCCTGTATGAAATATCGAGTGGGCTTTCGCTTTGCCGCTACTTCAACAGCATGGTGGGCTATATCGACTCCTGCTAATTTCTCTGCCCCGTCAAAATAATCAAGGAGCCATCCATACCCACATCCCACATCTAAAACTTTTGATTGACTTAATGCGACTTTGCCGTATTTCTTGTAAAGCTTTACTAGTAAGCCATCACGCAATTTATCGATCTTTGTCTGCTGTGGCTCCCCTGCGTCATCTTGAGCGCTGTATAACTTTGCAAAGTATTCGAGATCAGCCTGAGCCTTCTCTTCATTTGAGGGACGATGCGGTTCCTGTGACAACTTGCCCCCCTTACTTCTAAAACTTGGGTGAAGTCTAGGTCGCAGCGTGGTGAAAAATAGCAATTTGAGGTCGATGAGTTTTGATTTATGCGTCTTAAGAGATGGCTGTTGCGGGATTCGTTTGGTCGATTCTCGTAATTTGATTGGACTCTATTAGTTGATAGTTGCCTGTCAAAGTCATCGCTGCAGCTCCTGTGATTCCAGCGCCATCAATTATGGAGAAGGAAAGGTCTCCGGCATTACTTCCAGTAGAAAAGGTTCCAACAGCCTCGAAGATGTATTCATGAACTGACGCTCCTGAGCGATAAGAATAAGCCTCTGTAACTAGCACCGAATATTTGAGATCCGAAACATTTGTTGTAAACACTTCCATTCCAAAGTTTCTCGTTTTCTGTGCAGTCGCTATGGCTCCAAATTGCCGAATTGAGAAGAAATATTTCTTGTTCGCCTGAAAAGTCACTACGGATTGACTTGTAACTCCCGTTCCTCCAGAACTCGTATTCAAAGTAAGCCCCAACGTGTCTCCATGAATGACCCTTGTTAAGCCCGCCGGACCAACTTCACCTCGTGCACCTGCGGCGCCTGCAGTTCCGGGCTCACCTTGAATACCTTGCAAACCTCGCGGACCTGTCTCACCTTGAATACCTTGTGCACCTGCTGGGCCTGCTACACCTGCTGCTCCGGACGTTCCCGCAGCACCTTGCGCTCCAACTGATCCGGCAGGACCAGCGGGGCCAGCAGGACCCGTTGCACCTGCAGGTCCAGTTGCACCTGCAGGCCCGGCGGGACCAGTTCCGCCCGATCCACCGCCCGATATTCCTGCGGGTCCGCGTTCACCATCTTTTCCGTTCGCGCCATCACGCCCATCTTTACCGTTGCTACCTTGTTTACCTGGTGCTCCTTGAGCACCTGCAACTCCTGCAGGTCCTATCAAACTTTTCGGAAGTGGCCACGCATTCTTTTTCTTTGGTCCATAAATATTCATCGCAACAGTGTCAATATAAAAATCACCGTTAATACCGATCGATGCGCTCGGCGCACCTATGCCATTAAGCAAGGTATTTACAACTGAGGATGAATTGCTTCTCTTCGCACTCTTCACAGCAACGCTCTTTGCCGATTTAGCTTTTGTGGCCGCAAATGCGCTATTCGCATCAACCATTGCAACGCTAGACATCAAGAGAAGCAGGGGGAGTGCGCGCCCTACTGAGGTCGCGACAGGGGAAGGTGTACTGCTCACGATGGCCTCCATGGCTGAGGTGAAATGGGAAATCCCAGCCGTGAAACTGGGAACCACCTGAGCATCGAGATAAGTGAAAACCGATTACTCTCCGCTGGCAACCGTCCGAAATCACCTGAAACCTGGACTTTAGCCACCTAACCCCCATAAAAATCTGAAATCCTGAGCCCCTGAACAGCCCAAATATTCACAAACGCCTCTAAGACTTCCTGGCTAATCTCCACAGAGAGTAGGAGCAACCTTCGGGATATCAGAGGGGTGCGAGGCCCTGATGAACGATGAAGAAGAAGGAGTACTGAATGAAGACGAGCATCAAGCTCGCTGCAGTCACTGCAGTAGCAGCTCTAACCCTAGGTTCTGCATCTGGCGCACTTGCCGATGATCGCGGAAAGGGAATGGGCCCTGGCGGCCCCAAAGGCGGCATGCGTATGGATGGCCCACGAGATGGTGGCGCAGGCGTCGCTGCAGTTCTCGCTGAGTTGGTCAAAGCAGGAACCATCACGCAGGCACAATCCGATGCAATTTCCAAGGCGCTCATCAATGCACCTGCCGCCGCCAAAGCTGCTCGTGATGCAGAGAAAGCTGCTCATGAGAAATTGCTTGCTGACACCGTTGGACTTGCATGGGCCGATATCGAAACTCGCCTCAAAGCAGGCGAAACTCTCGCTGCAATCGCAGGAGCAAAGAAAGATGCACTCATTGCCGCCCTTGTAAAAGAAGCAACTGATCGCATCGATGCAGCAGTAGCTGCCGGTCGCATGACAGCTGAGCAGGCAGTAACGGAGGAGACGGGTCTTACCGAGAGAATCACAGCCCACGTTGCAAGCGTCCATAAGGCTCAAGGCCCAATGGGTAAAGGCCCAATGGGTAAAGGCCCAATGGGTAAAGGCCCAATGGGTAAAGGCCCAATGGGTAAAGGCCCAATGGGTAAAGTCGTTGCACCTAAAGCAGCAGCGACTCCCTCAGCAACCACCGGCACAACCAATGCAAAGAGCAACGGCAAAGTTGTTGTGAAGCAGGTCAAGACAAGCACTACCAAGAAAGTCTCATAATAGGTAATAAGAAAGACCCCCGATGAAAGGTGAGGCGCGCGTGGATAATAAAATCCACCGCGTCTTATCTTTTTTCTGAGAGTATCCCCCCATGAAAATCCATATCGCCAGCGATCATGCCGGGTTCGCCTACAAAACCCTCATCATCAGCCACCTCCACCTCAGTGGCCACGAAGTCGTCGACCACGGACCATTCGAGTATGAAGCCCTCGATGATTACCCAGTCTTCTGCCTAAGGGCAGCCGAAGCAGTGGGAGCCGAAGCCGGATCACTAGGTATCGTCCTCGGCGGTTCCGGAAATGGCGAACAAATCTCCGCCAACAAAGTCGCAGGAGTCCGCGCCGCCCTCGCGTGGAAGCCAGAGATCGCCAAGCTCGCCCGCCAACATAACAACGCCAATGTCCTCTCGATCGGCGAGCGCATGCACTCAGAAAAAGAGGCGCTCGAAATTGTCGATGCCTTCCTTGCCACTGATTACTCGAACGAGGAACGGCACACCCGACGGATCGACATGATTAGCGAATATGAAGAGAGTAAGAAACTTCCTCCGCTTTAGTCTCGAAAGAACCTCATCGTTTGTAGTAGAAAAAATCCGTTACCTGGTGCTCTTTTGTTAGCCCTTGCTCTTCAAATCGAGTAAGCGGTCGATGGGTAGGGCGTTCCACTACTCCGCCAACAAGTTGTGGAACTTGTGCAAACTCTGCCTCTATCCATTTCGCATACGGCTGCCAATCTGTGGCGATATGTAGCAACCCGTTAAATACTAACTTCGTGGCGAGTAATGGGATGAAATCTCCCTGGAGAAGTCTCCGTTTGTGATGGCGTAACTTCTGCCAAGGGTCAGGAAAGTAAATTCGAATCTCGTCGAAACTCTCATTCACAAATTTATTCTCGAGAATCTCCTTCACATCACCATGAACAATACGAATGTTCTGTAAGCCCATCTTTTCAATTCGCCAGAGCAGCGATCCCACCCCAGGCTTATGAACTTCAATGGCGATAATTGCAGTATCAGGTTCTGCCTGCGCCATCTCTGCTGTGGCCTCGCCCATCCCGCTACCGATCTCCAATACCCGTCGCGTGGCATTGGGAAATATCTTTCGCACCTCTATCGGGTCATGATGGGAGGCAGGAAGGAGAAAGCGCTCCCCCAATCGCTCGATCGCTCCCTCTTGGGCGGGTGTAATCCGAGCGCCACGCAACTTATAGGTGCGAATCGAATTGGGGCGCTCACCGCTTTCCCTGCTTTCCCTGTTTTCCCTGCTCTCCATAGGGCAAGGGTGCCACCAATGGGACAGATTTCTGGCCCTGGTGGTTGGATAGTGACCTCTTTCACCGCCTACAAGGAGTCATACAGTGCCTGGAGTCAATCTCACCCGCGACGAAGCCCTTGCTCGCTCAGCCCACATCACCGTCGATAGCTACCGCGTCGATCTTGACCTCACTACTGGCGCTGAAACCTTCCGGGCCCAGACCACAGTCAAGTTCCGTAGCAGCAAACCTGGAACTGCAACATTCATCGATGCAGTGGGCAAGTCGATGTACAGCGCAACGCTCAATGGCGCCGCGTTAGATGCAAGTGCTTTCGATGGTGAGAGCATCCACCTGACCAACCTTGCAGCAGAGAACACTCTTGTTGTCGACCTCGAGGCAATCTATTCGGTGAGCGGAGAAGGGCTCCATCGTTTTGTCGATCCAGCTGATTCTGAAATGTATCTCTACACCCAATTTGAAGTTGCCGATGCTCGTCGTATGTATGCCTGCTTTGATCAACCAGATCTCAAGGCAACCTTCACCCTCTCTGCAGTTACTCCACAGCACTGGGAAGTGATCTCCAACAATCCCATGGATAAGGTTGAGGAACTCTCAACTGATAGGAAACGGACCTCGTTTACCACTACCCCTGTGATGTCTACCTATATCACCGCTCTCGTTGCTGGTCCGTATCACAAAGAGTTCGACACGTACAAAGGCAAAAAGGAAGTTCCACTAGGGATCTACTGCCGGAAATCACTTGCCAAACATCTTGATGCAAGTGAGATCTTCCTCATCACCAAACAAGGCTTCGAATATTTCGAACGCGAATTTGGTTTAGCCTACCCATTCGATAAATACGATCAATTGGCGGTTGCCGAGTTTAATGCCGGTGCGATGGAGAATGCAGGGTGCGTCACCTTTGCCGAGGATTACTTTGTCTTTCGCAGCAAAGTGACAGATAAGAATTACAACTGGCGAGCTAATGTCATCCTCCACGAGATGGCGCATATGTGGTTTGGCGACCTTGTCACGATGTCCTGGTGGGATGATCTCTGGCTCAATGAATCATTTGCCGAATGGGCTTCCTACACCGCGCTCGCAGATGCGACGAAATTCAAGAACTCCTGGACCACCTTCAACGCCGAGCGAAAGAATTGGGCTTACCGACAAGACCAACTCTCCTCAACGCATCCCATTGTCGTTGATATGCACGACTTGGAAGCAGTTCGCACCAACTTCGATGGCATCACCTATGCCAAAGGCGCATCAGTGCTCCAACAATTGGTAGCGCACGTAGGGAAAGCGAATTTCGTAGCAGCGTTGAAGAAGTATTTTGCTAAACATGCATGGAAGAACACCACACTCAATGACCTGTTGGTAGAACTTGAAGCCACGAGCGGTCGCGATCTGAAGCCTTGGGTGGATACTTGGCTCTGCACCGCAGGAGTAAATACGCTCCGACCAGAGGTTTCGGTTGTCGATGGGAAATATG
>Ga0194113_10004007_pt1 | contig 19422 bp, 17 predicted proteins | sample TA2MahC200mmetaG_FD_146193 | JGI IMG/M metagenome (GOLD analysis project Ga0194113, IMG submission 146193) | Freshwater microbial communities from Lake Tanganyika, Tanzania - TA2015017 Mahale Deep Cast 200m | ecosystem: Environmental > Aquatic > Freshwater > Lake | place: Tanzania: Lake... | reverse complement strand
CGGCGACAACGACCTCAAGGTGAGCCTGTTGATCCCCGATGCGGTGCTTACCGGTCAGCGCTACGACCTCGACGTGGTGTTCGATGAACCGCTCGATGGGGCGGTGGTGGCTGGTGCGATCAAGCCGGTGAGCCCCGGCGAACTCCTGCGTCTGCAGACGCCCGACCTGCAGCTGGAAGCCCTCGGCGGCGGCGGCTTGTTCAAGAGTGTGCAGGCTCCGTTCCAGCCCGGCAGCCAAACCTGGGCGGTGTTGCTGGTGCATCCCAAGGGGATCGTGGCCGCCAGCAAGCAGGTGCGCGTGGTGGCCGATCGCGCGGCGCTCAGCTTTTAAACCAGCGCGCCAACACCGACACATCCAGATCGCGGTGCCCGGCTTCCATGAGCTGGTCTTCCATGGCGGCCACCAGCTGGCTCACCGGTAGCTCCAGGTCTTGTTCGGCCGCTGCAGCAAGGGCGATGCCCAGATCCTTGCGGTGCAGAGTCAGCTTGAAGCCCAGGGGGTAGTGATCGTTGATCATCCGCTCGCTGCGGTGTTCCAGGGCCCAGGAGCCTGCGGCGCCGCCTTTGAGCGCCTCCACCACCTGGCTGCGGTTGAGGCCGAGGCGTTCGGCCAGGCTGAGCGCCTCGGCCACGGCGGCGTAGCTGCCCGCCACCAGCACTTGGTTCACCGCCTTGGCCTCTTGGCCTGATCCAACCGGGCCGAAGTGGGTGATTGCGCTGCCGAGCACCTCCAGCAGCGGCCGGGCCCGCTCCAGGTGTGCGGTTTCACCGCCGACGAGCACGGAAAGCGTGCCGGCCTTGGCGCCCTCGGTGCCGCCGGTCACAGGGGCATCGAGGTAGGCGACCCCGCGCTCCCCTAGGGCGGCTGCCACACGACGGCTGGTGGCGGGGCTGATGGTGGAACAGTCGATTACCAGGCTGCCTGGGGCCAGGCCGTGAATGGCTGCTCCTTGAGATTTCGCGTGGTCTGTACGGAACTCTTGATCGGGCGTTCCAAGGAGCACGGCCTCCACCGCGGCATCGTCGCTGACACACACCAGCAGCACCTCGGCTCCCGCTGCAGCTTCGGACGGGGTGCGAGCTTGATCAGCCCCGGCGCTGATCAGGCCTTCGCAGCGGCTTGGGTCACGGTTGAACACCCTCAGCCTGTATCCGGCCTGCACCAGGTTGAGCGCCATAGGTGCGCCAAGCGCCCCGAGGCCGATCCAGGCCAGAGGTATCGGCGTGAGATCAGCGGGCACGGCTTTCGGGTGACTGTTGGCGGCGACGCTGCTCGGCCAGGCCGTTCAGCTCCTGCCGGTCCACACTGCCATCGCCATTGCGGTCGGCACTGCTGAAGTGTTGCTGCAACCAGCTGTATCCCTCCGCTTCTCGCCGGTCGATGCGGCCATCGCTGTTGCGATCCGCCTGGCTGAAGAAGCGTGCCGCCCGTTCCCCGCGTTGGGCTTCGGCAGGCTTCAGCTGGTCGGGGGTGAGAAAGCCCCGCTGCTGGTTGTCCAGCCGCTCGAAGTGGCGTTCGAGATAGGTGTGCCCCTGTACTTCCTGACGCTGCAGGCGCTGGTCGCCATTCCGGTCCAAGCGCTGGAACAGCTGTTGGAGCCGCTGCTGATAGCTCTGCTTCTCGGCGGCGGTTTGAGCCCGGCCCGCAGGAGCTGCCCCCAGGCTCAAGGCCAGGGCGAACGCGAGAGCGCGTTGGGGGGTTGCATGGCGGCGGCGCATGCTCTCAGGCTATGGAGCCGCTTTGGGTTCCAGGCGGCGGCTTGCCACCAAGCTGTGACCAGATCTGTCTGACGCTGCCTGAAGGCTCCGATCTCCATACAGTCGGCGCAGCCTCGCTGAACCGATCGATGGGTGTTGCGCAGCGCAGCGCTTCGCCGCGCATCTGGGTGGTGGATGACGACCCCGAGCAGCGGCGTTTGCTGGGCACCTACCTCACCGATCAGGGCTATGACGTCCGGTGCTTAAGCAGCGGTGAGCAGCTGATGGCCCGGCTCGATGCGCAGCGGCCCGATCTGGTGGTGCTCGATGTGATGCTCCCCGGCGACGATGGCCTCACCCTGCTGCGGCGCCTGCGCGATGGCGGTGACGATCTACCTGTGGTGATGCTCACCGCCAGGGGTGATGGGGTGGACCGGATTATTGGCCTCGAGCAGGGGGCCGACGATTACCTGGGTAAACCGTTCCTGCCGCGGGAGCTCACGGCGCGCATCGAGGCGGTGTTGCGGCGTCGTGTGGCCCTCCCGGCCGGGACGCCGGTGGCGGAGGGTCGGCTGGTGGAGTTCGGCGATAACCGCCTTGATCTTGCGGCCCGCAGCCTGGAGCGCTCTGGTGCACCGGTGGTGATCACCAGCGGTGAGTTCAGCCTGTTGGCCGCCTTCGTGCAGCACCCGCATCGCCCGCTCTCGCGCGAGCGCTTGATCGAGCTGGCCCGCGGTCCCGGCTCCGACACCGACAGCCGCAGCATGGATGTGCAGGTGTCGCGCGTGCGCAAGCTGGTGGAACCCGATCCTGCCCGTCCCCGCTACCTGCAGACGGTGTGGGGCTACGGCTATGTGTTCGTGCCCGATGGCCAGCCCCGCAGCCGTTAGGACTGCCCTGGTGGGGGCCGGCGTGTCGGTTCTCAGCCTGGCTTTGCTGCAGGCTCTGCTGGCCCAACGGTTGGAGCGGGCTCAGATCCTCCAGCTCGGCCCCGAAGTGGCGTTCAACCTCCGCCTCGGGGAGCTGGCCCTCGATCGCCTACCACCGGCTGCTCTTGCGCGCCTCAGCGGCCTACCGCTGCGGGTGGGTGCCCATCCACCGCTGAGCCGCGATGGTCGGCTGCAGCGGCAGGCCCGCCAACTGCAGCAGGAGCTCTGCCGGGAAATTGCCCCCTGCCCGCCGGTGTTGCCGGCTGCGGCAGCGCGCCCGGGCGTGTGGGTGGAGTTGCTCTCACCGCTGGAGCCGGTGTGGCTGTTCACCCCGCTCGATACGCCCAGAGGACGGGCCCCCGATCCGCTGCTGGTGGGCCTGGCTCTATTGGCGGGCAGTATCTCCAGCTCGCTGCTCTACCTCTGGTGGGAGGTGCAACGGCCGCTGCAGCAGTTGGAGCAGGCTCTGGCCCAGGTGGGCAACAGCGATCCGGCCGATGCCGCTTCTCAGGCTTCCCCCCTGCCGCCATCCGGCAGTGGCGCTGTGCGCCGGCTCACGGTGCGTTTCAAGGCGATGGTGCAGCGCCTGGCGGCCAACGAGCGCGATCGCACCACCATGCTCGCCGGCATCGCCCACGACCTCAAGAGCCCGCTCACCCGCCTGCGTTTGCGCCTGGTTGGCCATGCGGAGCAGCAGCGGGCCGAGGCCGATCTCGATGCGCTGGAGCGGATCACGGCCCAGTTTCTGCTGTTCGCCGGCGGCGGTGATGCGGAGGCGGCTGTGGAGTTGCCCCTGGATCAATGGCTGGCGGAGCTCAGTGCGGCGATCGAGCCCGATCAGTTGCAGCTCGATCTCGAACCGCTGAAGGTCTGCGTGCAGCCCACAGCCCTGGGCCGGGCAGTGGGCAATTTGATCGACAACGCCTTCAGCCATGGCCGGCCGCCACTGCGGTTGGTGTTGCGCCGCGAAGGTGACGACGGCTTCCGCATCGAGGTTTGGGATCGCGGCTCGGGGATCAGTGCCGAGGCCTGGCCGCAGGCGTTGCAGCCGTTTCAGCGGCTGGACCGCGCCCGTGGCGGCAGCGGCCACTGCGGCCTGGGGCTAGCGATCGCGGCGCGGGTGGCGGCCAGCCACGGCGGTCAGCTGGAGTGCCGGCGTAGCGCCGAGGGCTTTGCGGTGGTGCTGCGGGGCCGCTCGGTCGCATCTGGTGATCTCGACGATCGCTAGGCACAAAAAAGGCCCCCTTGCGGAGGCCTCTGCCGTGGGTTGAACCGTGAGGGTCAGGCTTCGTCGAGGGCGGCCACGCCGGGCAGCACCTTGCCTTCCAGCAGCTCGAGGCTGGCGCCACCGCCGGTGGAGATGTGCGACATCTTGTCGGCCAGGCCGGCCTTCTCCACAGCGGCCACGGAGTCGCCGCCCCCGATGATCGTGCAGCAGCCTTTGCCGCTCAGGTCCGCCAGGGTGGTGGCGATGGCGTTGGTGCCGGCGGCGAAGGCGTCGAACTCGAACACGCCCATGGGGCCGTTCCAGATCACGGTCTTGCAGTCGGCCAGGGCGTCCTGGAACACCTTCACGGAATCAGGACCGATGTCGAGGCCCATCCAGCCGTCGGGGATGGCATTCACATTGGCGATCTGGGTGTTGGCGTCAGGGGCGAAGTTGTCGGCCAGCACCACATCGGTGGGCAGCAGGAACTGAACGCCCTTGGCCGCAGCCTTGGCCTCGAGCTCCTTGGCCAGCTCGAGCTTGTCCTCTTCCACCAGGCTCTTGCCAACGGCCAGGCCGCGGGCTTTGTAGAAGGTGAAGACCATGCCGCCGCCGACAAGGATCTTGTCGCACTTGTCGAGCAGGGCCTCGAGCACGCCGATCTTGGAGCTCACCTTGGAGCCACCCACGATGGCGGCCAGGGGGCGCTTGGGCTCGTCGATGGCGCCCTGCAGGTACTGCAGTTCCTTCTCCATCAGGTAGCCGGCCACGCTGGGGCTCAGGTACTGGGTCACGCCCTCGGTGGAGGCGTGGGCGCGGTGGGCGGCGCCGAAGGCGTCGTTCACATACACATCAGCCAGAGCTGCCAGCTGCTTGGCGAAATCGCCTTCGTTCTTCTCTTCCTCAGCGAAGAAGCGCACGTTCTCAAGCAGCACCACATCGCCCTCGGCCATGGCGGCCACCTTGGCTTCAGCGTCGGGGCCAATGCAGCTGTCGGTCTTCACCACGCTCTTGCCCAGCAGCTCGCTCAGGCGGGCAGCCACGGGGGTGAGGCGCATGCCTTCGTTCACCTGACCCTTGGGACGGCCGAAGTGGGCCGAGAGGATCACCTTGGCGCCCTTGCCGGTGAGGTCGTTGATGGTGGGCAGGGCGGCGCGGATGCGGGTGTCATCGGTGATGGCGCCGGCATCGTTCAAGGGCACGTTGAAGTCGACCCGAACCAGCACGCGCTTACCGCGCAGTTCATCAGCGCTGAGGCTGGCCAGGGAGCGCTTCGCCATGGTGGAGGGCAAGGGGAAAGGTCGGGCGAATTTAGCGGGCCGGTCAAGATCTCCACACCCTGCCGGCGATCCCCACGGGTCACTGGACCTCTCAGTGGTCGGCGCTAGACAGTGGGGGCACCGGCCCGCCGGCCATGTTTGAGATCGTTCTGTTCCCCATCGACCGCAGCCGGCAGGCGGCGGAAACTGCCTCCTTCGCCTTGAAATTGGCCCAGCAGCACGACAGCCGATTGGTGGTGCTCTCGGTGGTGGAGCCCGGGCAGGACGATCCGGCTGCAGTGGCGGAGTTATTGGAGCAGGCCCGCAGCCGCTTCAGCGAGCAGGGGGTGAGTTGTGAGGTAATCGAGCGCGAGGGCAAGCCCGCGTTTGTGATCTGCGACGTGGCCGATGAGATCAATGCCGATGTGATCGTGATGGGAACCCGAGGCTTGAGTGTTGGCCTGAGTGTCGAATCGGAGGAGGCTCCGAGCACGGCCTCCCGTGTGATTCAGTTGGCCCCTTGCCCCGTGATGGTCGTGCCGTGACTGAGCTGCTGAGTAGCGCGGCGCCATCGATCCAGTGGTACCCAGGCCACATCGCCAAGGCGGAGCGGGCCCTGACCGAGAACCTGGCCAAAGTGGATCTGGTGATCGAGGTGCGCGATGCCCGCATCCCCACCGCCACAGGGCACCCGCGCCTGCAGCGCTGGATCACCGGCAAGCAGCACCTGCTCGTGCTCAACCGCCGCGACATGATCCCGGTGGCGGCCCGCGAGGCCTGGGACGCCTGGTTCCGCAGCCAGGGGCAAACCCCTTGGTGGAGCGATGCCAAGGCCGGCACTGGTGTCAAGCAGCTGCAGCAAGCCGCGATTCGGGCCGGTGATTCCCTCAATGAACGCCGCCGAAATCGGGGTATGAAGCCTCGGCCGGTGCGGGCCCTGATGCTCGGTTTCCCCAACGTGGGCAAGTCGGCCCTGATCAATCGCCTCGTGCGCCAGAAGGTGGTGGACAGTGCCCGCCGCGCCGGCGTGACCCGCAGCCTGCGCTGGGTGCGGCTGGGGCAGGACCTCGATCTGCTCGATGCACCAGGGGTGCTGCCGCCCCGTCTCGACGACCAGTTGGCGGCACTGCATCTCGCCCTCTGCGATGACATCGGCCAGGCCGCCTACGACGGCGAGGCGGTGGCGATGGCCTTTGTTCAACTGCTCTCGGGCCTCGAGGCCCAGCCGGGCTCGGGGGTCAAAGCCGGTCTGCTGGAGGGCCGCTATGGGGTGCCCGTGGAAGCCCACCCGCCCGATGCCGATGGCTGGTTGCGGGCTGCGGCTGAGCGGCACACCAGTGGCGACACCACACGCATGGCCCAGCGGTTTCTTGATGATTTCCGGCGGGGCATGCTCGGTCCGATTGCCTTGGAGCTGCCGTGAGCGACTTCGGTGAGGGAGAGGGTGAGCTGGTCACGCTCAGCTACCCCAAGCCTCTGCCGATGCGGCTTGATCGCTGGTTGGTGGCACAGCGGCCGGAGCAGAGCCGCGCCCGCATCCAGAAGTTCATTGACGCCGGGTATGTGCGGGTCAATGGCGTCACCGGTCGGGCCAAGACCCCCTTGCGTCAGAACGACACGGTGGAGCTGTGGATGCCACCACCTGAGCCCCTGCCCTACCTGGTGGCGCAGGAGATCCCCCTGGATGTGCTGTTTGAAGACGAGCACCTGATCGTGCTCAACAAGCCCGCCGGCCTCACGGTGCACCCAGCGCCTGGCAACAAGGACGGCACCCTGGTGAATGGCCTGCTGCATCACTGCCCTGATCTCCCGGGCATCGGCGGGGAGATGCGTCCCGGCATCGTGCACCGCCTCGATAAAGACACCACCGGCTGCATCGTGGTCGCCAAGAGCCAGGAGGCTCTCGTGAAGCTGCAGGTTCAGATCCAGAAGCGGATCGCCTCGAGGGAATACCTGGCGGTGGTGCATGGGGCCCCCGCGGGGGACCACGGCACGATCGTGGGATCGATTGGTCGCCACCCCGCCGATCGCAAGAAATATGCGGTGGTGCATGACGGCTCCGGTCGCCATGCCTGCACCCACTGGACCCTGCTGGAACGCCTGGGCGACTACGCCCTGATGCGCTTCAAGCTCGATACGGGCCGCACCCACCAGATCCGGGTGCACTGCGCCCACATCGGCCATCCGATCGTGGGGGATCCGGTGTACTCCCGTTGCCGCAAGCTGCCGATGGCCCTGCCGGGTCAAGCCCTGCATGCCGTGCAGCTGGGCCTGGACCACCCGATTCACAAGGACCGGATGCTGTTTGAGGCACCCTTGCCCGAGGTCATAGAGAAACTGCTCAGGCTGCTGCGGCAGCGGGCAGGCGTGGACACGCCTCCACCAGCGTTCGGGTGATCGCGGCCTGGGGGTGACTCAGCAGCTGGTCCCCTGGGCCTTCCTCCACGATCCGCCCTCCATCGAGAACGATCACCCGCTGGCAGAAGCCACTGGCGACCGAGAGGTCATGGGTCACAAAGATCAGGCCCAGACCGAGCTTCTCCTGGAGATCCCGCAGCAGCTGCAGCACCTCTGCCTGCACCTCGGCATCCAGCATGCTCACGCTCTCATCGCAGAGCAGCACCTGCGGATCGAGCACTAAGGCGCGGGCGATGGCCACACGCTGTTGCTGCCCGCCGGAGAGTTGGCGGGGGAGGCGGTTTTCGAAGGCCTCCGGTGGGTTCAATCCCACGGCGCTGAGCAACTCCCGCGCCCGCTCCCGCGCCGCCGCAGGGGAGGCCAGACCATGGATCAGCAGTGGATCGGCAATCGCCTCTCCCACCCGCATCGCTGGGTTCAGGCAAGCCAGGGGGTCTTGAAAGACCATCTGAATGCGCCGGCGGGCCTTCTGCAGCGCCTCGCCCCGCAGTTGCATCAGGTTCTGCCCCTTCAGCACCACGCTGCCGCCTCGCATGGGGGCCAGCCCCATCAAGGCTCGGCAGAGGGTGCTCTTGCCGCAACCGGAGGCCCCCACCACGCCAATGGTTTCGCCATGCCGCAGCTGCAGGCTCACCCCATCCACGGCCCGGTACCAACGCCGTTGCCAGGGCAGGCCAGGTAAAGGATGCCAGCAGCGCAGCTCCTGCAGCTCCAGCAGGGGGGCTGCATTGGCGGGGGGTGGAGTGGTGCTGCCTTCCCTCGCCCGGGCCGCTCCCACCAGCCGCTTGGCCAGATCGGACTGGGGAGCCGTCAGCAAGCGGGTGGCCTGCGCCTGTTCCACCAGGGCCCCTCGATCGAGCACGGCGATCTGCTGGCACCAGCGGCCGGCCATGGCCAGGTCATGGCTGATCAGGAGCAGGGCGCTGCCGGTTTCCCCACAGAGTTCACACAGCTCCGCCATCACTTGTCCCGCGACGGCCACGTCCAGGCTGGTGGTGGGTTCATCGGCGATCACCAGCGCCGGCTTGAGGGCCATCGCCAGGGCAATCGCCAGGCGTTGCCGCATCCCCCCGCTGAATTCGTGGGGGTAGCTGCTGTAGCGATCCCTGGAGATGCCCACCCGCTGGAGCAGGGATTCCGCTCGTTCGTGGATCTGACGGCGCTCCCATCCGGGCCGGTGTTCGCTGAGGGTGTCCGCCAGGTGCTCGCCGATGGTCATCAGCGGGTTCAGCCGGGTCATCGGGTCTTGAAACACCAAGCCCACCGCTTCGCCGCGCAGGCGGCGCAGGGCGGAGCGTTTCAGTCGCCGGGGGTCTTCCCCGCAGAGCCTGAGCTCTCCGCTGCAACTGCTGCCAGGGGGCAGCAGTTGCAGCACAGCGCGGGCCACGGTGCTCTTGCCGCAGCCGGAGGGGCCCACCAGGGCCAGCCGCTCCCCGGCCGCCAGAGACAGGCTGAAGTTGTTGAGGGTGGGCGTGTCAGCCCCCGGGTACAGCACCCGCAGTTGCTCGAGCTGCAGCACCAGGGGATCGGCCATCGAAAGCGTTGCGGTGGTCGAGCCAGGGCTCACAGGTGTTCTACCGGCAAACCCTCACCCAAGGCTGGTTTGTGACGGCCACTGCATACGATGGAGCAAATCGCAGAGCTCCATGCTCCAGGCGGTGCCCGGCACGGCAGAACAGACCGCTAGGGATGCGGCAACTGCTGGTGCGCCTGGGCAAACACCGCCTCAAACCCTGGGGCGACGGGAGATCCACAGCCCTGAGGACTACGGCATTCCACTGCCGGAGTGGCTGCGCACCTGCATCGAACATGTGCCCCCCGGGGCCGGAGAGAGCTGCCCCACCGACACCGAGGCCCTGCTGTCAGCAGCGTTCGACTTCGCCTTCCAGCTCCACGACGGTCAGGTGCGGGCCAGCGGTGAGCCCTACATCTGTCATCCGGTGGCGGTGGCGGATCTGCTGCGGGACATCGGGGCCAGCGCCGGCGTGATCGCCGCCGGCTTCCTCCACGACGTGGTGGAGGACACCGAGGTCACGCCCCAGGAGATCGAGCAGCACTTCGGAGCTGAGGTGCGTGGTCTCGTGGAGGGGGTCACCAAACTGGGTGGCCTGCACTTCACCAACAAAACCGAGGCCCAGGCCGAAAACCTGCGTCGGATGTTCCTGGCCATGGCCAGCGATATCCGCGTGGTGCTGGTGAAATTGGCGGACCGGCTCCACAACATGCGCACCCTCGGTGCTCTCAAGCCCGAGAAACAGCTGCGTATTGCCCGGGAGACCCGCGAGATCTACGGCCCCTTGGCCAACCGCCTCGGCATCGGTCGCTTCAAGTGGGAGCTCGAGGATCTCGCCTTCAAGATCCTCGAGCCGGAGGCCTACCGCGACGTTCAGCAGCAGGTGTCCAGCAAGCGCAGTGACCGTGAGCAGAGGCTCGGGGTCACAGCCGGAATTCTCAGCAACAAGCTCGCTTCTGTGGGCCTGCATGATTGCGAAGTCAGCGGCCGGCCCAAGCATCTCTACGGCATCTGGAACAAGATGCAGCGCCAGCAGAAGGCCTTCCACGAGATCTTCGATGTGGCGGCCCTGCGGATCATTTGCCCGAATGTCGAGAGCTGCTACCGGGCGCTTGCGGTGGTGCACGACACCTTCCGTCCCATCCCCGGTCGCTTCAAGGACTACATCGGTCTACCCAAGCCAAACGGCTACCAATCCCTCCACACGGCGGTGATCGGTCGGCATCGGCCGATCGAGGTGCAGATCCGAACCGCCGAGATGCATCGGGTTGCCGAGTTCGGCATCGCCGCCCACTGGAAGTACAAAGAGGGCGGATCACCTGCCGCCACAGGTTCTGATGCCGAGCGGTTCAACTGGCTGCGTCAGTTGGTGGATTGGCAGAAGGATGGCGTCGGCGAAGACAGCGGAGACTTCCTGCGCTCCATCAAGGAAGACCTGTTCGACGAGGAGGTCTATGTCTTCACCCCTGGTGGTGATGTCGTTGGCCTGCGCAATGGCTCAACAGCGGTTGACTTTGCCTATCGCATCCACTCTGAAGTCGGCAATCACTGCCAGGGGGTGCGCATCAACGACCGCCTCTGCCCACTGGCCACTCCCCTGCAGAACGGGGATTTCGTTCAGATCCTCACCTCGAAGTCAGCCCACCCCAGCCTCGATTGGCTCAATTTCGTGGCCACCCCCACGGCGCGCAATCGCATTCGCCAGTGGTACAAGAAGAGCCACCGCGAGGAGAACATCCAGCGCGGCACCGACATGCTCGAGCGTGAGCTCGGCCGTGATGGTTTTGATGCTCTGCTCAATGGCGAGGCCATGGCGAAGGTGGCTCGCCGTTGCAACCTGATCGGCACCGAAGACCTGCTGGCTGCCATCGGATTCGGTGGTGTCACCCTGCACCAGGTTCTCAATCGGCTGCGGGAGGAGCTCCGCCTCGCCACTGCAGCCTCCGCACCGGTGCTCAGCAATGAAGAGCTGGCCCGCAAGGTGGAGGCCCAGGCTGCCCCGACACCCCAGCTCACAAGCCATGGCGCAGCCAGCCCGATCCTGGGCTTGGAGGGTTTGGAATATCGGCTGGGGGGTTGTTGCAGTCCTCTGCCGGGCGAGGCGATTGTCGGCACTGTGGCGCTCGGTAACCACGGCATCACCATTCACCGTCAGGACTGCTCCAACCTGACGTCGGTACCGGCGGAACGTCGCCTGCCGGTGCGCTGGAATCCCCAGCTTCCCGACGAGCAACGGCGCCGCTACCCCGTCCAGCTGCGGATCGAGGTGCTCGATCGCGTTGGCGTGCTCAAGGACATCCTCACGCGCCTGTCGGATCACCGGATCAACGTGAGTGATGCGCGGGTTCGCACGAACCCTGGCAAGCCCGCCCGCATTGAGTTGCGTGTTGAGCTGCTGAGCGCTGATCAGTTGCACAGCACCATGGATCAGATCCGCTCGATGGCCGATGTGCTCGACATCGCCCGCACGGGGATTGGTTAAGAGCAGGTTGCGTGTTCGCAGGCCTGAAGACCTGTCCCTAAGCGGATGCTGTTGACCCTCCTGGTCTGGCTCGGGCTTGGGCTGCTGCTCGGTCTGGCGGAGTGGCCGTATCAGCTCCTCTCCGAGCTGGGCTTCCAGCTGCAGCAGCGTTTGTGGCTTGAAGCAGCTGCGCCTGTTGGGTTGGGGGTATCCCTGGTGTTCGGGGGTGGCGTTGTGTTGCTGCTCTTGGCCTGGGGGCCTCTCGCCGCCGGCCGCGGCGGTGGTCTGACACCGGCACTGCAGTTGCAGCAGAACCCTGAGTCCCAGGCCCCTCTCGCCCACCTGGATCTGCGCACCCAGCTGCGGCGGCTTCCGTTGCTGGTGCTCACCCACGTGGCTGGATTCAGCGTTGGCGTGGAATCTCCTTCGGCGGCGCTGGGGGCTGCGTTGTTGTTGGCCTTTCGGCGGCGTTGGCCCCAGCTGAGGGCGTGGTCTGCGTTGCCGTTGCCCTTGGTGGCAGCGATCGGCGGCGGAGCTGGCCTTGGTGCCGCCTTCCGATCACCGCTGTTGGGTGCGGCTTATGCCATCGAAGAGCTCAGCCGTGACAAGGGGCTTTCGCTGGTGCTTCCCACGTTGCTGCTGGCGGGCAGCGGGGCGGCCGTGGCGACCAAGCTGGGGCAGCCTGCTCGACTCGCGGGGCTGGAGTTGGGGGGCCTCAGCCCGGACCTTTGGGGCTGGGCCCTGCTGATCACCCTGGCGGGAGCAGCGCTCGGTTCGCTGGTTGTGCGTCTGTTGATTCCGCTGGCCGCCTGGCTTGGCCAGCGCCTGAGGCAGCGACGACTGCTCACGGCGCTCAGTGTCGCCGCCCTGTTGGCTGTGTTGGCGGTGCTCAGTGGTGGCCTAAGCCTCAACGACGGCTCCCTCTCCCTGGCGGCGGCATTGCAGGGGGATGGCGGGGGCTCGCTCGCGACCCTGCTCTGGCGCTTTGCAGCCTCTTTGCTGAGCATCGCTGCCGGAGCTCCGGGCGGCTTGATGCACGACACGATGACCCTGGGTTCCCTGTTGGCCAGCCCGCTCACGTTTCTGCCCGTGGAAGCCCGCGGTCAACTCGCCGCGATCGGGGCCGCAGCGCTGTTCGCCGCCGCCAATCGCACGCCTCTGTTCTGCGCGTTGTTTGTGTTCACCCTCCAGGGGGATCCGCAGTTGTTGCTGCCGCTGCTGCTGGCCAGTGCCATCAGCACCTCCCTGGCGGAGCGTTGGCGAGGCCGCACCTGGAATGAGGCCCAGGGTCAAACCGCCCGGTGCTGATCCGCCCACACAAGCCGGGACCGGTGGCCTGCACTACAGCTCGCGGGGGCTGCAGCGCCTACGACGGGGGCCACGCAGCAGCCTTCGTCATGACTTCCGAGCAGGCCGCCCAACTGATCGATGACGCGCTTGATCTGGTGCACCAGCGACTGATCGATTTGGAAATCCAGGCCCCCCTGGCCCATCGCGCTCTGGCGGAGGAGTTCCGCGAGTGGCGCCATCCCGCCGGCGGTCACATTGACCTGATGGTTTGCCCAGGCTTCCCGCCCGGATGAGGGCTTGAGACACTGGAGGCATGTCCTCAGGCACCATCGCAGCGGTAGCCACGGCCGTCGCCGCCGGCGAAGGCAGCGTGGCGATCGTGCGGATCTCCGGTTCGGAAGCCGAGCGCATTGGTCAGAGCCTGTTCAAGGCCCCCGGTGACCAGTGTTGGGAGAGCCACCGGGTGCTCTACGGCCACGTGTGCGACCCCCAGAGCGGTGAGCGGATCGATGAGGCGCTCCTGCTGTTGATGCGGGCGCCCCGCAGCTTCACCCGCGAAACCGTCGTAGAGCTCCATTGCCATGGCGGCCTGATCAGCGTGCAGCGGGTGCTCGAACTGGTGTTGTCTGCCGGTGCGCGCCGTGCCCTGCCCGGGGAGTTCAGCCAGAGGGCTTTCCTCAATGGTCGCCTCGATCTCACCCGCGCCGAGGCGATCAGTGAATTGGTCACCGCCCGCAGCCGCCGGGCCGCCCAATTGGCGATGGCGGGGCTGGATGGAGGGTTGGAGCGCCGGATCGGTGCCCTCCGCGAGCGATTGCTGGATCAGCTGGCGGAGCTGGAGGCGCGGGTCGATTTCGAGGACGACCTCCCCCCGCTCGATGGAAGCGCCGTGGCCGCGGAGCTGGAGCAGGTGCAGCAGGAGCTGCGGCAGTTGGTGTCGGATGGGCAGCGGGGCCAGCTGCTGCGCGATGGCCTCAAGGTGGCGATCCTGGGGCGCCCCAACGTGGGCAAAAGCAGCCTTTTGAACCTGCTCAGCCGCAGCGATCGGGCGATCGTGACCGATCTGCCTGGCACCACCCGCGATCTGGTGGAGAGCGAACTGGTGCTCAACGGCGTGCCGCTAACCCTGCTCGATACCGCTGGGATTCGCGACACCGACGACCGGGTGGAGCAATTGGGCATCGAGCGCAGCCGCGCCGCCATGCAATCCGCGGATGTGGTGCTGCTCCTCTTTGATCTGCTTGAGGGCTGGACGCCGGCAGATCAGGCTTTGCTCGATTCGATCCCCGCAGAACTGCCCCGTCTGGTGGTGGCCAACAAGGCCGATCAGGTTGCCGCCCCGGGCGAGACCCCGGCCCAGTTGTGCATCAGCGCCCTCACGGGTGCTGGCCATGATCAGCTTGTTGAGCAGCTGCTGATCTGCTGCGGGCACAGCGGAGAGCAAGGGTTGCAGGTGGCTCTCAACCGCCGCCAGCAGGACCTGGCGGCCCAGGCGGCAGCCAGCCTTCAGGGCAGCCTTGATGCCGCCGTGCAGCAGTTGCCCTGGGACTTCTGGACCATTGATCTACGGGCGGCGGTGCGTGCCCTTGGAGAGATCACCGGAGCGGAAGTGAGTGAGGCCGTGCTTGACCGCATCTTCTCCCGCTTCTGCATCGGCAAATAGTTGCCGAGCAGACTGCCCCCCATGGCTCATCTGCAGATCACGCCCCCGTTGCGGGCTCAGCTCCTGGCTTGGTTGGCGGAAGACCTCGGCCGCGGCGATCTGACCCTGCCAGCGCTGCAGGATCAGCGGGGACAGGCCCAATGGATCGCCAAGGCGCCGGGGCGCTTCTGCGGGGGTGTGTTGCTGGAGCCGCTGCTCCACAGCCTGGATCCTCAGGCCCACGTGCAGGTGCGAGTGGCTGAGGGTTCTGCGGTGAGCCCGGGTCAGGTGCTGCTGGAGCTTGAGGGGCAGGCGTCTGCTCTGGTGGCCGTCGAGCGCACGGCCCTCAACTTGGCGATGCGCCTGTCGGGCATTGCGACGGCCACGGCCGATCTCGTGGCCCAACTGGAGGGAACGGGCGTGCGGCTCGCCGACACCCGCAAGACCACCCCCGGGTTGCGGGTGCTGGAGAAGTACGCCGTTCGCTGCGGCGGTGGCGTTAATCATCGCCTGGGCCTGGATGACGCGGCGATGCTCAAGGAAAACCATCTCGCCTGGGCTGGCGGGATCGAGGCGGCCATCGCGGCCGTGCGCGGTTCGGCTCCTTGGCCGGCTCGGGTGATTGTCGAGGCAGAGACTGCCGCCGAAGCGGAGGCGGCTGTTCTCGCCGGTGCCGACGGGGTGCTCCTCGATGAATTCCGCCCCGCGGCCCTGGCCGATCTGGTGCCTCACTTGCGCGCTCTGGCTCCAGGAGCGGTGGTGCTCGAGGCCTCGGGGGTTCAGCCCACGCAGCTGCGCGCCTACGCCGCCACCGGAATTGATCTGATCTCCACCAGTGCTCCGATCACCCGTGCTCCCTGGCTGGATCTCAGCATGCGCTTTTCCCGCGGAGAGGGATGATCGGAAGGAGGTCACGTCTCCTTCATGCTCCGCATCGCTGAATCCCTGGAGACCCAGCTGCGGGCGGCGATGCAACGGGCATTCCCAGATGCAGCGGCCTCAGGACAGGGCTTCGACCCCCAGCTGGCGCCCGCCAGCAAGCCGGAATTCGGCGACTTCCAGGCCAATGGGGCCCTGCCGCTCGCCAAACCGCTGGGCCAACCGCCGCGCAAGATCGCTGAAGCGGTGGTGGAGCAGCTCAAGGCGGATCCGACCTTCTGTGAGCTTTGCCTTGAGCCGCAGATCGCCGGCCCGGGCTTCATCAACCTCACCCTGAAGTCCGAGCGGCTGGCGGCGGAGGTGCAGTCCCGCCTGGGGGATGCTCGCCTGGGGGTGCCGGCGGTGGAGCAGGCGGCGCCGGTGGTGGTGGATTTTTCCAGCCCCAATATCGCCAAGGAGATGCACGTGGGGCACCTTCGTTCCACGATCATTGGCGACTCGTTGGCGCGGGTTCTGGAGTTCCGCGGTCACCCCGTGCTGCGGCTGAACCACGTGGGCGACTGGGGCACTCAGTTCGGGATGCTGATCACCCATCTCAAGCAGGTGGCCCCGGAGGCGCTAGAGACCGCTGATGCGGTGGATCTCGGCGATCTGGTGGCCTTCTACCGCCAGGCCAAGCAACGCTTTGACGACGACGAAGCCTTCCAGACCACATCCCGAGAGGAGGTAGTGAAGCTGCAGGGTGGCGATCCGGTGTCGCTGAAGGCCTGGGGTCTTCTCTGCGATCAAAGTCGCCGTGAGTTCCAGAAGATCTACGACCGCCTCGACATTCGCCTCAGCGAGCGCGGTGAATCCTTCTACAACCCCTACCTCGAGGGAGTCGTCAAGGATCTGGAGGCCTCCGGGCTGCTGGTGGTGGATGACGGCGCCCGCTGCGTGTTCCTCGAAGGGGTGAGCGGTAAGGACGGCAAGCCTTTGCCGGTCATCGTTCAGAAGAGCGACGGTGGCTTCAACTACGCCACCACTGACCTGGCGGCGATTCGCTATCGCTTTGGCCAGTCCCCCCAGGGGGATGGGGCCCGCCGGGTGGTGTACGTGACCGACGCCGGCCAGGCCAACCATTTCGCCGGGGTGTTCCAGGTGGCTCGCCGCGCGGGCTGGCTTCCCGATGGAGCCCGGCTCGAGCACGTGCCCTTTGGCTTGGTGCAGGGGGAAGACGGCAAGAAGCTCAAGACCCGTGCCGGAGACACCGTGCGGCTGCGGGATCTGCTGGATGAGGCGGTGGAACGGGCGGAGTCGGATCTGCGGCGACGTTTGCAGGAGGAGGAACGACAGGAAGACGAGGCCTTCATCGCGCAGGTGGCTACCACCGTGGGGCTCGCCGCTGTGAAATACGCCGACCTCAGCCAGAACCGGATCACCAACTACCAGTTCAGCTTTGATCGGATGCTGGCCCTGCAGGGCAACACGGCTCCCTATCTGCTCTACGCCGTGGTGCGCATCGCCGGGATTGCCCGTAAGGGGGGTGATCTGGAGGCGGGAGGCACGGCCCCGTTGCAGTTCAGTGAGCCTCAGGAATGGGCTTTGGTGCGGGAACTGCTCAAGTTCGATGCGGTGATCGCCGAGGTGGAGGAGGAGTTGCTGCCGAATCGTCTCTGCACTTACCTCTTTGAGCTCAGCCAGGTGTTCAACCGCTTCTACGACCAGGTGCCTGTGCTCAAGTCTGACGGTGCCGCACGCCAGTCACGGCTCGCCCTCTGCCGGCTCACCGCCGATACCCTCAAACTGGGCTTGGGCCTGTTGGGAATTCCCACCCTGGAGCGGATGTGATGGAGCAGGGTTGGCCTACAGCGCGACCGGAGGTTGAGAACCTGCACGCCTACAGCGCACCCCTGGAGGGGCGACGGCCGTTGCTGCGCCTGGATTTCAACGAGAACACTGTGGGCCCCAGCCCCAAGGTGGTGGAGGCGTTGCGCTCCATTCCCGCCGATCACATCGCCATCTATCCCGAATACGACGGTCTGCGGGAGGCGGTGGTCGCCAACCTTGGCCTCGATCTCGGCCCGGAACAGGTGGGCCTGTTCAACGGCGTCGATGCCGCCATCCACGCCGTGTTTCATGCCTACGGCGATCGCGGTGAGACGTTGCTCACCACCACGCCGACCTTTGGCTACTACACACCCTGCGCCCAGATGCAGGGCATGGCGATTGAGGCGTTGCCCTACGAGGGGGAGACGTTCGCCTTCCCCCTGGAACGCCTTCAGCAGCGCTTAAGCGAACTCCAGCCCCGCCTGCTGTTGATCTGCAACCCCAACAACCCCACGGGCACTCGCTTGGCGCCGGAGCCGATCCTGCAGTTGGCGGCCTCCGCACCCAACACCCTTGTGGTGGTGGATGAGCTCTATGAGGCCTTCACCGGTGACAGCGTGATGCCCCTTGCCGATTTCACGGCCACCCCCAATCTGTTGGTGCTGCGCTCCCTGGCCAAGACCGCCGGCTTGGCGGGTCTGCGCATCGGTTTTGCCATCGGTCATGCCGCCGTGGTGGATCGCATCAGTCGCGTGACTGGGCCCTATGACATCAACAGCTTTGCGGTGACGGCGGCCTTCGCCGCCCTCAAGGATCAGGCTTATGTGGATGGCTATGTGGCCGAGGTGCTGCGGGCCCGCTCCTGGATCTCCGAACAGCTCAAGGCAGCCGGGGTGCGCCACCACGTGGCGGGAGGTAACTATCTGTTGGTGTGGCCCAACCAGGACCCCGCCCATCTGGATGCGGCCCTGCGCGAGGCAGGCATTTTGGTGCGGGCGATGAGTGGCAAGGCCCTGATCGATGGCTCCCTGCGAGTGAGCATCGGCACCACGGGTCAGATGCAGCAGTTCTGGTCGGCCTATGCCCGGTTGGAGGGCCTGAGCGCCTAGCGCATCACATCAATTTGGGTGGTGTCGCTGAGCTTGCCGGGCAGGCTCAGCACCCGACCCACGCGCTTGACGCTGGTGCCCTTCAGCGCCTCCAGGAAGGGCTCAACGCTCGACTGGTCGCAGTTCTTCGGGGTAGTGCCGCTGACGTATTGCACCGGAATCACCCGCTTGGGGGAGAGCTCCCGCACCACGGCCGCTGCTTCAGCACCGTCGTAGACCTTGGCTCCTCCTCCGACCCCAAGGATCAGCACGTCAGGCTTCCCCAGCAGCACCCGATCTTCCGGGCTGAGCTTGGCTGCGGTGCCGCCGAGATGGGCGAACACCAGGCCTCCCTGCTTCCAGCGCCAGAGGGTGGCCTGGCCGAAGCGGCGGCCTCCGAAGCGGTCGTGGGGGGCTGAGATGCCCTCGATGCTGAGACCTGCAAGGCGGTAGGAACCCGGTTTGCTGAGCAGTCGCCCGCTGGCTACAGATGCTCCCTCATCCAGCAGCAGGCTGCTGGCAAGAACCACGTTGGCGCTCACCCGGGGCTCCGCCAAGCCGGCGGCGCAGCCCACCGCTTTGAAGGGATTGAGCAGCACCGTGGCTCCGCCCCCCTGAATCAGCAGGGCGCTATGCCCGTAGCTGGTGATCGTCACGCCGGTGTTGGCGCTGGCCGCCAGGGGCAAGGCCACAGCCATGGCAGCCAGGGTGCGGATCGGCAGGGCCATGGGGCAGAGGGAGATGGGCCGAACCCTAACCCGCTGCAGCCTGGGCAAGGAAGTTGCCCAGCAGCTGGTGCCCGTTCTGGGTCAGCACACTCTCCGGGTGGAACTGCACCCCCTGAAGATGGGGATAGCGGCGGTGCCGCAGCCCCATGATCGTGCCGTCGTCGAGCCAGGCGGTGATCTCCAGGCAGTCGGGCAGAGACTCTCGCTCAGCGATCAAGCTGTGGTAGCGGGTGGCCGTGAGCGGATTGGGCAATCCCGCAAACACCCCCTGGCCCTCATGCAGCACCGGAGAGGTTTTGCCGTGCATCAGCTCCTTGGCTCTCACGACCTTGCCCCCGTACACCTGAGCGATCGACTGGTGGCCCAGGCAGACCCCCAGGGTGGGGATGCTGGGGCTGAGCTCCCGCAGCACATCGAGGCACACCCCGGATTGATCGGGATCGCCGGGGCCCGGTGAAATCAGGATGGCGTCAGGCGCCAAGGCGCGAATCTGCTCGAGGC